>WNFF01014466.1_pt1 | contig 10395 bp, 9 predicted proteins | sample 5400441 | NCBI WGS metagenome assembly WNFF01 (sample SAMN13153345, study PRJNA577476) | soil metagenome | isolation source: 120 cm saprolite under Douglas fir tree site 2 hole 3 replicate 1 | place: USA:California | collected 2015-04-18
CTCCGGCAGAGAGTGGATTGTGCGTAGGGCATCCATTGCATGCCGGCCCCAATGAGAATAGAAACCAAACCGCCACTCCCATAGTATGTCGTCAGGGGGCGCAAGGTCGGAATGGTGAAGGACGAGGCCCTCTTTCAAGTCGCGATAAATGTCTGCGATGTCGTCGGCAAGCGATCCGTCGATTGCCTCTCGGTCTTTCGTTGGGTCAAAAACTTGCGAATAGAGATTCCAATCCCCAAGCTTCTCCTTGAGGAGTGAGTACAGTTCGCCCCACTGTTGTTCGCTCATTCGGGCCTTTCTGCGCTCCTTCTGATTTCCATATTCACTTGGTTCGACAACTGCCAGGCCTATGGCTTCGCCGATCAGTAACGGGAGTAGCCGGTAGATCTTCAGTACCAGGTCATCCCTTTCCACACTGCGAGCAGAGTCGACCACAGCGCAGAACTGCCCCGCAACCTCACGGAAACGATTGAATACTTCAGGACTGCCGTGCAGCATAATCATGCGCCGCCTTAGCTTCTCCACCTCAGCGTCACCGGCCCGCTCATCGGATGCCTAAACTCCCCGCCGCTCTTCTTCACATCCAGCATCGAGTTCTTCAAACCGAAATACCACTTCGCAGGGCGGTCGGCGTCGTCGATCAGCATGAGGTGCGGCGGATTGTGTTTCAATCCCTCGGACTGGAGTTCCATGGTGCGGCGATCCTGCTCGACGAATTTTGCGAAGACGAATTTCAGCAGCTGAGGGCCGAAGGGAATCCAGCGGAACAGGTTCCAGGCCGCCACTACGTCGATGCGGCACTGGTTGCGCGTGATGGGAGTGACGGTGGTTAGGCTCGAGAACCAGTATTTGCCGGCGCGAATAATTTCCGAGCGCAGGTTGGGCAGCACGAAATCGATGGTCGTGGTAATCGAGTCGGCGTCGGCATAGAGGCGCAGAAGTTTGTACGGAGCGCTGTTCGAGCTGGGCGTGTGCGCGCTCATGCGAAATCCGTAGGGGATGGGTTCGAAGTTCTTCCGCTTCTCGTGAATTGAATGTTGCGTGCGCCACCACCACGCCTGGTGGACGAAGGGTCCGTGCGCGGGATCCATCAGGCCGATGATGCCGTGATCGACGGAGCAGGGCAGATCGGCGGTGAGATAGGCGAGTTTGTAACGCTCGCTGAATTTCGGAATCTCAGGGACCGGAGTGCGCGCGGGTGCGGGCTTTGAGAATCCGGCGCCCGCTGGGCCTGGGTCGGGAATGAAGACCCAGATGAAGTCATCGCGCTCTTCGCAGGGATAGCTGCCGGCGTAGATGCGGTCGATCTTCAGAGTCTGCTCGGGGACGAGCGACGGGATCAGCTTGCACTGGCCGGAGTGGGCGTCGAATCTCCACCCGTGGTAGGAGCATTCGATTTGTTGGCCGTCGAATTGTCCATAGGAAAGCGGCATCCCGCGATGCGGGCAGGCGTCGCGCAGGGCGAACGCCTGGCCTTGTCGGTCGCGTCCGATAACCAGCGGCTGTTCGAGCAACGTGGTCTTGGCGAGATGTCCGCGACGGAGTTGACTAGCCGGCAGCGCACGGTACCAGAAACCGAAGAGCATGAGCGCATCGGGCGTCTGGGACTGGAGTGGGAAGTCGTCAGGCATTGGACAGGTGAGGATACCGCAGCGGCCGCCAAATCAAAACCTTGAACCGCCGAGAACGCAGAGCAAACCGAGAAAGACTAGGGTTCCGATTTCCCCTGTGCGTCTCTGTGCCCCCAGAGTCCTCTGTGGTTCAAGGTTTTGATTTTTTTCTGTCGGCGTGCTCTGCCTTCTAACCGAAACCACTTACGAGCGCCGCCCCAAGCGCAGCCGCGTTCTTAACTGCACGTAGGCTTCGCGCGCCACACCAGGCTGCTCGATGTGGGTCAGGAAGAGCTTGCGCAGCGCGGCGGTGGTCAGGCGGCCTTCGAGGTAGGCGTCATAGAGATCGTTGCCGGTGAGGTATCCGAGTTGCTCGCCGACGTATTCGTACTTGCGGCCAGTGAAGGCTGGAGCTGGCGCGGCGCAAAAATCGTGTTCGCGGTGTCGTGTCAGGAAGTCGAGAGCTTCGACTGCGTCAGCGAAGGGAAGCGAAGTCTGCTGTTCGAGGTCTTCACGAGTCACGTCGAACAAATCCGCCAGATCGGCATCGCGGAGAGCGGGACGCGCCGGGTGTAAGATGCGCGATCCGAAAAAGGCAAGCGCGTGTTCGAAGACGGCCATGTAAAACGCATCGTCTATGGCCAGCGGCTGGGCGACTGGCGTGTTGCAAAGATTCGGTAATCCTCGACAGGCTTGATGAAGGAAGCGGGTAGCGTCCTCGGCCGAGGAGGTCATGCGGAACTGGCGCACGTACACGGCGTTGATGGGCGTGAGGTAGACGCTTCCGCGCTCGCGAACCTGGCGGAGCAGCGACCGGCGCTGTTCGGCAGGGAATCCTTTGCGGGACAACAGGCGTCGCAGCAGTGCGTCGGAACTGCGCGAATAGACTTCGGGCATGAGGTCAACCAGAAGCCTGGGCTGCGTAGTGTTGTGCGACGAGTACTGGTTGATGCCGAGAAAACGGACCATCCCGTCGACCAGGTTGTAGAGGGTGGGGCCGAGGTCGGGTGCGTTGCGATCGTTATCGCTGCGTCCCCAGCGGTCAAGGCAGAGGCGATAGTTCTCGTATTTTTCGAGCGGCGTCGCGTTGAACACGCACAGAACATTTTCGCGGACTTCGACAGCTTCGACGCGGTCGCTGGCTTCTCCGGCGGCGCGCCAGTAGAGGGCGTCGACGTTTTGCAGAACGGTGAGCACGGGTTCCGCGGGAAGCTGCTCCTGGAGCAGGGCGGGCAGGTGCTGGGGCGCGAGGTGCGACTCGCCGAAAAGAACCAGTATGAGCGCGTCGGAATGACGCCGCCGCAGCCCGGTTATCTTGTCGGCGGCGTGGCGGTCGCGCGCTCCAATTTTGCGCAGATCTTCGCGAGGCATGCAATCGAGCCCGTAGATGGAGGCGCCGTGGTCGCGGGCGGCGGAGAGCAACTCGTAAAACGGAGCCCATTCGTAGCCCCAGTCGAGGTCGAACCGGATGCGTTGGCGCAACTCGTCTTCGTCAATCTCGCCGCGACGCCATTCGTCGAGGATGTGCTGGTCGCGAGAAAAAACGGTTTCGACTCCCAGCACTAAGGGGCGCTGGTGGAGTTCGGGATCGCACAGGAGCGAGGCCAGATAGCGCTGCGAGTTGGGCAGGGCGTGGTAGTCGCCGACCAAAACGATTCCGGCTTTGGCGATTTCGGTGCAGACATCGCTCGCGGCGAGAACTTTCTCGTAGGAGCGGTAGGCCTCACGAAAATCGCGAAGATACTTGCGTCCGCCGGCAGGATCTATGGCGCGAATCTCACGCTCCACGCTGGCGATGGCGTGGAGTTGGGCGGCACTGCGCCGCGATCGTAAGATGCCGGTGGTTGGCATAAATGCGTCGTTCGCTATAGCCCGTGGTGAAAGTCGTGGAGCAGCACACGAGCGACATTTCATATTTGTCATCCTGAGCGACCCGAAGGACCTGCTTTTTTGCGGCAAACTGCAAGGTCCCTCGCTCCGCTCGGGATGACAATTCACAGAATTGTTCAGGCAGCTTCCCTAGCCGCCTTGACTTGCCTTTCCCGCGTCCCTATCCTCAGCTTTCGAGGCCGTTAATTGCATGCCTCATGGAGCGCCAACTTTGTCTCTTCTTCCGCCGGAAAACCTGACTGTTGCCACTACTGGCGCCAGTGGATCTTTGTTTTTGATGCATTTTCTACGCACCGTGGAACGTGATCCGCGGGTGAAAACGGTGAATTTCATCGTTTCCGACAGCGGCCTGCGCGTCATGGCCGAGGAACTCGGTCTCGAAGGCCGCTCTGAGCTCCTGCGTCAAATTATCGGCGCTCCTTCCGCAAAGATTCAGCAGCAGGCAAACACCGATATCGGGGCGAACGTCGCCAGCGGGTCGTATCCTTCGGACGCGATGGTCGTGATCCCGTGCAGCGTTGGCACCCTCGGCCGCATTGCCAACGGAACCGCCTCGCGCCTCATCGAGCGCGCCGCCGATGTGACTCTTAAGGAGCGCCGGCCGCTCGTGCTGTGCATACGCGAGACGCCGCTGAACAAAATCCACATCCGCAACATGTCCCTGGCCGCGGATGCCGGAGCGACGATCTTCCCGCTGATACCAACGTTTTATAACCATCCGTCGGGCCTCGATGCCATGGCACAGGAATTCGCGAACCGCGTGCTGGCGCATATAGGGCTGCCCCAACAAAATGCCTACCGGTGGAAAGACTGAAGCTAGTTCTCAGTTCTCGGTTCTGAGTTCTCAGAAAACCCTCGTTCCCCCGCTGATCTCAGTCTAGGGAACGGGCGGTAACGAAGGTAGGTATCTGGCGGGCATGTACTGCGAGTGCCGGGCTGAAGCAGTTCCAGTTCTCAGAAACACCTTCCGCGGTTCCACAGGTTTTTCTGAGAACTGACAACTGGGAACTCTATATGAAATTCTGCCGGTTGGGACGGTTTTTCTTCGTGATGCTGCCGACGGTCTGATACCACGCGACCACCCACGGAACAATCAGTGAAAATATCAGCCGGGCGGCCAGCGTTCGCAGGGGAGCTCTTCTGAGATCGCTCCAGTCCAGCCTGAACGCAAAATAAACTTCGAGCGCGAGCACGCACAACAGCGGCACGGGCGAGTAAACCAGAGCGAGAACGGCAAAGATCTCGGCGAGGCAGCGGGCGATATTTCGCCACAGTCTGCCCGACCGTCCCCCTAACACACCGTCCGTTACGGAATAACTGACCATTTGCAGGAGCGCGGAGCGGAAAGTGTGGCGCGGCCGGTAAGAAGCCTTGGCCCGTTCCGCGAAGGCCGGGGTCACACACTGGCGAACCTTGGAATCGAACGCGGTGTCTTCTCCAAGGAAGACCGTCTCCGGGAATCCGCCGACGCGTCGCCAGAGCTCTTTGCGAAAGGCCATGGACCGGGCGGTGCAGGACTTGGTGGCTGCGTCGGGGTTCAACTTGACTCCGAAGAAGGGCGCAGAAGCAACGTCCCAAACAGTGGATTTCTTTGCGTCAATATTTGTCAAATCAATATTTGTCAGATCAATGTACGATCCGCCGATCGAATATTCGGAGTTGCCATCGAAAATTGGGGCGGTCAGTTGGGCGAGCCAGTTGGGATGGTAGGTGCAGCCGGCATCGGCGCAGGCGACCACATCCGAAGATGCTGCGGCGATCGCGATGTTGCGTCCGCGTGCGATCGGTCCCGGAGAACGTTGCAGGCTGCAGCTTTCATCGCGAATAGGAAACAGGGTGGGATATTTTAATCGGGCGGCTTCAAGTCGCTCCCAGGTTCCGTCTGTAGAACCGCCATCGACGATGATGACTTCGGCGGGAGCGAGCGTCTGCCGCATCAGACTCTCGACCAATGCGTCGATGTCATCGCTCTCATTGAGGACGGTGGACGCCACGCTTACCGCTGGCATGTTGGGTGGAACCCCATCGCAATTGTCGTCATCCGAAAACAAGTGTACCTGCGAAAAGGAGTTCCCAGTTCTCAGTGACCAGCTCCGGCGCCTCTCACTGAGACCTGACACCTGAGACCTGCCCTATTGCCTCTTCCGGCACGCCCCGTTCATGCCGTTTGACGCCGACCCGGCTTTTTTTGTACTCTTCGATTACACCGGAAAGGAGGTGGTCGGATGACAAGTTCTGAGAGTCACAGTAGTACCAGACCAGGTGAGGTGGCTGAGTCTTAGGGCGGTTGCTCTAAGCGGAGTTCTCGAGGAACCTTTGGTCGGGCGAATCGGGAACAATCTCTCGCAAACAATCCGTGAATATGGGCTGATCCGCCGGGCACAGGCTGTGTCCGGCACCGGAGCGGGCGAGGGGCCACGAGAGTGACCACCTCAGTCAATCCCAAACAGTCCACCGGGCAGCCCGCAGGCTGAAAGGCTTGCGGGCTGTTCCCCTTTTAGTTCTCGGTTCTCAGTTCTCAGAGAAACCGGATGCGAATTGCCAGCCAGGTTCACCATCCGCGCCCAATTCGCGGAATGCTGCATCCTTCGTCCGACATCCGTCGTCGAACTGTCTGAGAACTGAGACCTAAGACCTGAGACATAAGACCTGAGACCTTCCCCATGGACGACAAGCACTACCGGGCCCGTATCACCAAGCGCGCGGATTTTTCGCCCGATCTATGGATGATCCGCATTGATCCCGGGGCGGAGTTCAGTTTCGCTCCGGGCCAATACGCGACGCTCGGAATCGAACGAAACGGGCGGCGACTGGAGCGTCCCTACTCGATCGTTTCTTCTCCCTACGAAAAGGAATTGGAATTCTTTTTTGAACTGGTGCCAGAGGGCGCCACAACGCCGCCGCTGTACAACCTTCAGCGGGGCGATGAAATTCTGTTGCGCAAAGTTGCGAAGGGGCGCTTTACGCTCGACGCCGCACAATCGGAGCGCACGAACCACCTGATGGTCGGCACTGTGACCGGAGTCGCTCCCTTCGTTAGCTATGTGCGAACCCTGTTCAAGGACTGGAAAGATGGCAGGTTCGCCGGCAATCACATGTTGTTTCTGCTGCACGGCGCGAGCCGGTCGTGGGAGTTCGGTTATCGCGAGGAACTGGAAAACTTCTCGAAACAGGCCCCATGGTTTCGCTGTGTTTCTACGGTGAGCCGTCCGTGGGAAGACGACAACTGGAAGGGAGAGGTCGGACGCGTGGACGATCTCATTCGCAAGTACGCCGACCAGTGGGGATGCAACGCGGCGAATAGCATCGCCTATCTATGCGGGCATCCGGAGATGGTAGAGCACGGGAAGGGCATCCTGAAGCGGTTCGGTTTCAAGAAAGAGAACGTAAAAGAAGAGGTGTATTGGGTGCCGGCAAAGGCGCCTACCGAGTAAGGCAGTAGCGTCGATGGAGCGCCGGGCGTCCCCGCCCGGCCAGGTGATGCGTCGTCGGAGCGCGTGGGTGCCGAACCGTTCCGGCGTTTCGGATTACTCCTGCTCCGCAGGAGCGAAGAACACCAGGACTTCAAGCTCTGTTCAGCCTCGACGAAAATAACTGACCCAATTCCCACCTCGGCGTGGTCGGAGCCGACCTGCATGCGGGCGCGTCCCCGGACGACGTAGTACATCTCGTCTTCGCGATGCGGTTTTTGGGGATCGGTAGCGCCTTTCGGCAGAACGTAGACCCCGGCGCTCATGGCAGGGACACGTAGGAATTCGAGGTAGAGTTTGCCGCTTTCGCCCCGCTGGCGGGAGAGATCGTCGATCTCGAAGAAGTGGGCCATTAAGAACAGTTCTCAATTCCCGGTTCTCAGTTCTCAGGAATACCGGTGGAGACGTGGCGAGCTGCGTCTCCACCGAGAACTGAGAACCGGGAACTGAGAACTGTTTCTACCCCACCGCTCCACGAAAAAAAATATTCGTGTATTGCTGCACCAGCGCGTCTCCCGTCAGGGGCCCGCCCGGCTTGTACCACTGATAGATCCAGTTGATCATGCCGACCAGAGCAAAGGCGGCCGCGCGCGGCGTGACCGGCGACTGGGAAGTACGCTTGCGCTGAACGTCGGCAACCAGGTTCTCCACGAAGTGCAGGTAATCCTTCTTGCGCCCGTTGATCTTGCGCCGGAGCGCCGGCGGCAGCGGATGGTTCTCGTGCAGCATGACCGTAATCTCACGGTCTTCGGGACTGAGCACAACCTGGATGTGCAGCCGGATCAGCGTACGCAGGCGCTCTTCAGCTCCTTCAACGCTGCTTCCCTCGATTCGTCGCACCACGTTGATGACCCGCTCCTCGGTGATCTCCATGGCGTGCGACATGATGTGGAACAGGATTTCGTCTTTCGATTGGAAGTGGTGATAGAGGCCACCCTTGGAAAGCTTGAGGGCGGCGGCAACATCGTTCATGGAAGTGGCGTCGTATCCCTGCTGTTGAAAGAGCCGGGCGGCGGCGCGCAGGATTTCCTGGCGCGGTTCCTGGCGGAGTTCCGGACGACGTTCGATGGCAGCTTCGCGAAGCATCACCAGAGATGGTATCGCGGAATGGGGTCCAGGCTCTACCGTCGAATTTCGCACTGGCTTGCGCCCCGTAAATTCTGGGCGTAAGTATGGTCTGTCATCCTGAGCGAAGCGAAGGACCTATCCATTGGGGCGCATTCAAATTCATAGGTCCTTCGCTTCCCTCAGCATGACACTTTATAATCTCCCTCATGTCGTTTCTCCGCTTCCTCATGCTGTTGTCGCTCGTAGTATGGCTGGGCGGACTGATTTTTTTCGCATTCGTACTCGCGCCCACCGCGTTTTCCCCCGGACTTCTCCCAACCCGCCACCTGGCAGGATCGATCGTAGGCCGCTCGCTCGACCGACTGCACTATATGGCCATCGTTTCCGGAATTATTTTCCTGATCGCGTCCATGCTCTACAGCCGGATGGCCGCGGGAAATGCCCGGCCGCTGGCGGCGCGGCACCTTCTGATCGCGCTGATGCTGCTGCTGACCGTGATCTCGCAGTTCGCCATTTCCCCGAAGATGCACGCCATTCGAGCCGAGGTTGGCGTGATCGATGGCGCGCCTCCGGACAATCCACTGCGCATGGAATTCGACCGCCTGCATGTGTGGTCGGAAAAGTTCGAGGAAGCGGTGCTTTTGCTGGGGTTGGTTGCGTTGTACACGACCGCGCAAGCGCTCCCGTGACTTGCGGGGGGAGAGCGCCCGGCTGGGACAACGCCGGGGACGGGCGAGACCCCCGTCGCTCCACCGTATAACTCATTGATGCGGCGCAACAGGCGCTTTCAGCACGTCGTCGAGATACGCGAGATACCAGGCGGCCAGCTTATAACTTTCGTAGTAATCGCCCATCTTGATGGCTGTCACCTTGTCGAACGGAGAATGCAGGATCGACCACGTCTGTTGTGTCACCGAATGCAGCGTAATGCGCGGGATCTGGCAGCGCGCGAACGATTCGGAGTCGGCGGTGCCGAGGTTGTCCACGTTCGCCGCGGCCAATGGCAGGTTAGCAGACGTGGCAGTCGTGGTCAGAGCGTCGAGCAGCACCTTGTCGGCGTGCGAGGCCCAGACCTTGGTCGGGCCCAGTCCCAGGCTGTCGAAATTGACCATGGCTTCGATGTGCGCGCGCCGTTCGTTGGTTAGATGATCCATGTAATATGCCGATCCAACCAGCCCCTGCTCCTCGCCCGAGAATCCGACAAAGATCAGCGTGTGATGGCGTGGCCGCGCGCTCAGGGCATAAAGCAGCGCGGGCAACAAAACCGCGCCCGTCCAGTTGTCGACCACGCCGTCGCCACTTTCGACCTTATCGGTATGCGCGCCGACCACGACAACTTGCTGCGTCTCACCAGGCAACACGCAAATGACATTCGGCGGAAGCTTGCGCTCGAGCGATTGCTCGGAGAGATTCGCGTCCTCGCACCCGGCGTCGGCAAACCACCTCCGGATCAGCGCTTCGCGTTCGCCGTTCTTGGTTGAAAACGACTTCAGGTGGGCCTCGACAACTTCGCGCGTCTGCAAGCGGAAGTGAATCTGCGCCGCAGTTTGCGTCCGAATTTGAGCCCGAGTCTGAGCCGAAGACCAGCCGGCACAAATGATGCAGGCAATCAGCGTCCCGCCAAGATGGCGAAGCAACAGACGGCGAAGAAATTGGCCGTGGGGAGTCGTGCCGTCGCGCCGCATTCTGCCGAGCGTAGCACGGCCGGGTTTCGTGACGCACGTCAGTCCCAATAACCACCAAAGGCGCGAAGGACCACGAAGGAAACTTTCCGGGCTCAGCCTTCGTGTGCCGGAGCCTGCCCCGAGCGCGGTCGAAGGGTGCCCTTGGTGGTTGATGAATTTTAGGCCGTCACGGCCAGCCAGTATTCGTATTGAGCCCAATGATTTATTCTTTTGATTCAAATGAGAACCGAGAACTGAGAACCGAGAACTCCCCATGAAATCTGGCATCATCGGTCTGCCGCAAGTCGGCAAGACATCTCTATTTGGCATTCTGACGAAGGTCCATCTTTCCGAGCAGGCATATTCGAACCCGCGCGAAGCACACATCGGCGTCGCTAAAGTCCCCGACGAGCGTCTCGACAAGCTGGCCGCGCTCTACCATCCGAAGAAGCTGACGCATGCCTCCGTCGAATATGTGGACGTCGGCGCCATCGGCCAGGACGCGCTCAAAGAGACTGCCTACATTGGCCATCTGCGCCAGGTAGACGCGCTTATTCACGTTCTCCGGGCGTTTGAAAACGATGCGATTCCGCACGTCGGACCCATCGATCCGTTGCGCGACATCAAAAACATCGACTTCGATCTGATGGTCAGTGATTTGGGCCAGATCGAAAAACGCCTCGAGCGCCTCGA
>WNFF01017279.1_pt1 | contig 10392 bp, 7 predicted proteins | sample 5400441 | NCBI WGS metagenome assembly WNFF01 (sample SAMN13153345, study PRJNA577476) | soil metagenome | isolation source: 120 cm saprolite under Douglas fir tree site 2 hole 3 replicate 1 | place: USA:California | collected 2015-04-18
GCACACCACGCTCGATACCAGTCATCCGCCGTTCTGGAAGTGGTTTGTCGGCGGCAAGCTCAACGCCTGCTATAACTGCGTCGACCGCCACCTGGAAAAGCATAAGAACAAAGCCGCGCTCATTTTTGTGCCCGAGCCGATGTGGGAATCACCGAGGCGTTTGCGGGGGTTGCCAGCAGCGGCTCCATTTGCGTTGCGTTGGGGATGCCGCTCACGGCAGCGGCGAGTCTGCTCATGCCCTTGCATATCGTTTTGCTGGCCGCGAGGCGCATTGTGGCGCTGCCGCGGGATCTTTTCGATGGAGAGTGCCTCGGCGGCGGGGGGCTTCAGCGCAATCTTGTGTTCATCACCGGTCCGAGTGCTACGGCAGATATGGGGCCTTTGGTGCACGGTGTCCACGGCCCTCACCGCTTACACGTCCTGTTGCTGGAGTGAGCGATGGCGAGTGTGAAATCACAGAGCGCGCAAATCGAGTCGCCACGCGAATTCGCCAATAAGAGCGACAAACGAAATCTGCTTCGCGCGATTCGAATGACGCTGGAGACGGAAAGCGCCGCGATCCGCTTCAATACGCAGGACCACAACCGCAGGCGCTACACTGCCACGGAAGCACTGCCCGACTACGACGCGCTGAAAGACAGAGCGCGGAAAATCAAAGAACAGGCCATCGCGCAATTGCCCGAGCTGCTGCGCGCGCTCGAAGAAGCCGTGCGCGGCCGCGGCGGCCGTGTATTCGTCGCTGCCACCGCCGAAGACGCCTGCCGCTACGTTCTCGATGTTTGCGAAGAGCATGGCGCGAGGCTTGTGGTGAAAGGGAAGAGCATCACGTCGGAAGAGATCCGGCTGAATCGCGCGCTTGAGTCAGCAGGGATCGAGGTGGCTGAAAGCGACCTTGCGGAATTCATCCTGCAACTCGCGGACGAGCAGCCATCGCACATCGTAGCGCCGGCGATCCATTACAGCCGGGAACGGATCACGGCGCTCTTCAAGCGCAAGTTTCAGACGGATTTGCCGCTGGACACGGGAGAAGAGTTGACGAAATTCGCGCGCCAGCGGCTGCGCGAAAAGTTCTTGCGGGCCGACGTTGGCGTCACCGGCGCGAACCTGATTGCGGCTGACACCGGCACGCTGATGCTGGTTGAGAGCGAAGGCAACATTCGCATGAGCAGCTTTCTTCCGCCGGTGCACATCGCGATCGCCGGAGTGGAGAAAATCATTGCTGCGCGGCGCGAAATGGCGCCGTTTCTAGAGCTCCTCGCGGCCAGCGGCACGGGACAAAAGCTTACTTCCTATACGAGTTTTCTGAGTCCGCCGCTGGATGACCCGCCCTTCGCGATGCCCGGGAAGCCGCGAAAGACGCGCGAGTTTCATCTCGTCCTCATCGACAATGGCCGTTTTCGCATGCGCGAAGACCCCGTGTTACAGGAAGCGCTGTATTGCATCCGGTGTAGCGCATGCTTGAATGCCTGCGCAAATTTTCAGGCGGTGGGCGGACATGCCTTTGGCGGAGAAACTTATTCCGGCGGCATGGGCGGAGCCTGGGAGGCGGGGACGGGGAAGCTCGAGAACGCGCGCTTTTCCGAGCTGTGCACCGGGTGTTCGCGCTGCGTGGGCGCGTGTCCCGTTCATATCGATATTCCCTGGTTGAACGAAAACCTGCGCGAGCGGCTGAATCATGCAAACGAGCAGTCAGCCGTGAGTGGTTTCCTGGGAGCAATCAGCTCCGCAGCAGAGAAAGACAGGCAAATACCGGCGGAGAAGATTTTTTTTGGCAACTTTCACTTCTTTGCGAAATGGGGCGCGCGGCTCGCGCCGTTCTCGAACACGATCGCCGGGATAACGCTCGCACGTATTGCGATGGAGCGCTGGCTCGGCATCGACCGGCGCCGCGCTTTACCGGTATTTTCACGGCGGACGCTGGTCCGTGCCGCGCGGGATCTCGGATCAACAGCAGGGAAGCAGGAGGGAGCGAAAGCCGTGCTGTTCGCCGACGTGTACACCAACTATGGACTGCCTGAGCGTGGCCTCGCGACACTGCGGATTCTGCGCGCCCTCGGTGTTAACGTCGTTGTAAGCGAAGCGATTCCTGAAGGGCGAGCGGCTCTTTCGCAGGGCATGATCGCGACGGCGAAGAACCAAGCGAGGCGTGCCGCTGAGGCGCTCGAGCCGTATCTCACCGCGGGCCGCGATATTCTGGTCATCGAGCCGAGCGCGCTGGCGATGTTTCGGAGCGACTATCGCCATCTCCTCGATGACCAGGATCAGTTCGAACGGCTCCGCGAGAGGACGTTCGAGCCAGTCGAATACATCGCGCGACTACTGGAAAAATCAGGTCGAAGAGCTGTAGCAGTATTCGATGTGAAACGTTCTCCGGTGGGGCCGAGAATATTCTTCCATGCGCATTGCCAACAAAAGACGATCGGCTGCGCCACTCCCACCGAAGCGCTGTTGCGCGAGATTGGTTTTGACGTGGCGGTTTCTTCGGTGGAATGCTGCGGAATGGCGGGAAGCTTCGGGTACAAGAAAGAATTCTACGAACTCAGCATGGCCGTGGGGGCGGATTTGATGCAGCAGGTTGCGGCCGCGGAAAAAGATGGTGGGCGAAGGGCGCTCATCGCCAGTGGGACATCTTGCACCGAGCAGCTCCAGGCAAGCCTGAAGCGTCCGGTTCTGCACCCCATGGAGCTGCTGTCGGCGGTGTTGAAAGCCTGATTCGACGTGCGGACGCTTGACAACGCGCTCGCGCAACAGGGAGACTTTCCGCCATCACCAGGTACAAGAGATTTCCGGGACCATTCGGCAGATATGGCGGCAAATGCAATCACTGGATGAGAAACGGAGGGAGAGACGATGAAGACAAATTACGCTGCGGTTTTTGTCTCGGCTTTAGCATATTGGATTCTCGGAGCTGTGTGGTTCGGAGTGTTGTTCAGCAAACCGTGGATGGCGTTCGAACATATCACCGGGGAGCAGGCGCATAGCATGAATCCCGTTCTGCCCTACGTCATCACATTCGTTTTGAATTTAGTAAGCACCGCCGCGCGAGGCGCCGCGCTTGGCGTGCTGGTGTGGGTCGGCTTTCTGGGTCCGGTTACGTACACAACCTACATGTATGAGATGCGGCCAAGGGAACTCTTCGCAATCAATGAATTCTATCCGCTCGTCGGGTTGTGCTTGATGGGCGCAATTCTCGGCGCGTGGACGAAGAAATCCGCCTAGTGCCGTTCCAACTTATTTGAGCAAGCATTTCCGGAACGAATGGCCTGCATGTTCGGATGGAAGTCTCCAGCCGACATTGGGTCCAAATAGTTGGAACGGCACTAGATTTGCCAAGCTTCGATACAGACGGATGTTCGGAGACAGGGTGATGAACCCCCGGTCTGCAACTACCCGTTTTCTCATCTCAAGAAATCAAGCTTTCCACCGCGGATTGACGCATCGAGTAACTCGATGGTGTGGACGACCGGCGTCTTCTGACCCGCAAGCGCCATCGACGATTGAAGCTGCATGATGCAGCCGGGATTTCCCGTTGCAATCACGTCGGCACCCAGAGGGACAATGAGTTGCGCCTTGCGGTCACCGAGTTCCCGAGCTGTGTCCGGCTGAACCAGGTTGTAAATTCCCGCCGAACCGCAGCAGATGGCCGATTCAGGAATTTCCAGCAAATCCAGGTCCGGAATTTTTGATAACACGGACCTCGGCTGCGAGCGCACACCTTGAGCATGTTGCAGGTGGCACGAATCGTGGAAAGCGACGCGCATGCGGAGCGGGTGGCGCGCAGCCCTGGGCTCGAGCTGGACGAGAATTTCGCTCACGTCTTTGCACTTTGCCGCGAACTGCGCGGCGCGCGCGGCATATTGCGAATCGTCGCGGAGGAGGTGGCCGTACTCTTTCACACTCGAACCGCAGCCGGCCGCATTTGAGACGATGATGTCTACATTGGCGCGCTCAAACGCCTCGATCGTCCGCCGGGCCAGCGCGAGGGCGGCTTCTTCCTCACCCGCGTGGACTAGCAAGGCCCCGCAGCAAGTTTGCTCCTGCGGCGCGATGACTTCGCATCCCTCGGCGACAAGCACGCGCGCCGTGGCCGCATTTACCTGCGGAAAAAATTCGCGTTGCACGCATCCTAGCAGCAGGCCAACCCGCAGGCGCTTCTGACCCTGGGCGGGAGTCACCTCGGCGACAGCCTCGCTCGAAGACACGTTTGGGAGAAGCGCTTCCATGGCTTGTATCTTTCTCGGCAAAAGCTTCAGCGCCCCCGTGCCGCGCAGCAGCGTTTGCAGCCCCGACTTTTGGTACGCGAGGAGAGGCCAGCGCATCAGTCGCAGGCGATCGGGGCGGGTGAACGTGGATAAAATAAATTGCCGATGCAGCTTCTCGCCGATCGAGCGCCTGTGCTTGCGCTCGATCTGGGCGCGCGTGGCCTCGATGAGCTTTCCATAGTCCACACCCGAAGGGCACGCGGGCATGCACGCCATGCAACCGAGACACGAGTCGAAGTGGCTGACCCACCGCGGACTGATCGCTGCCGCCCCTTCGCTCGCCAACTTCATTAAGTAAATTCGGCCGCGGGGCGAATCCATCTCCTGGCCCCAAAGGACGTAGGTGGGACAAACCGGCAGGCAAAAACCGCAATGCACGCAAGTGTCGATGATCTTGTCTGAAGGAGGGTGGTGGGCGTCGAACGCGGATAGAGAAGTCGCTAGCGTGTTCTGATTCGCCATCAGATTCTGCTCACGAAACGTCCGGGATTCAGAGTGCCCTTCGGATCAAATTGTTGTTTTACGGCGCACATGAGCGGCAAAGCATCTCCGGCGTTTCCCCAAGCATCGAGCGGCCCGATTCCTGCGGGGCGATGCAAAACGATGAGCGAACCGCCCACACGTTCCAATTCTGTGCGCAGCTCTTGCATCCCGGCATGTAGGCGATCCGGGGAACCATCCAGCCGCAACCAGCCGAGTCCAGTCGCTTGGACAACGGCTTTCCATCGGATTTGGTGATGCGCCGCGACGCGCCGAACCGTCTCGATCCCATTCGCAATGTTTGCGGGAAGAACAGAGAATTTCACGATGGCGGCGGAATCCGAAGGGAGCCATAGCTCCTGCCGTGCATTCCAAACCGTTGGCGGAATTTCTGTGGCGGCCACGAGTTCGAGCAATTTTTTCAATTCAGTTTCTTGCGCGGCCAGGCCTCCGGCAGTGCCTTCGAAGAGAACATCTGTTCCCGGTGCTGCATCATGAGCGACTCGCACCTGCATTGCCGTGTGTGCCAGCTTGGAGTTCTGCACGACGTGAAGGGCTTGTTGCGTCGCTTCGAGATTCCCCGCCGAAACAGAAAATGTTCGCGTGATTTTCGGAAGCGGATGGAGGCGGAAGACGGCGCGCGTGATGACTCCAAGCGTTCCCAGCGCGCCGGTCATTAATTTCGGCAAATCGTAGCCCGCAACGTTTTTCACTACCTTTCCGCCGCTGGATGCCAAGGTGCCGTCCGGCAAAGCAATGGTCATGCCAATGACCAAATCACGCAGCGAGCCAAACCGAAGCCGCAATGCGCCGCTGTCGTTTGTCGAAAGCACTCCGCCAATGGTGGCGCGCTCCGGCCATAACCCGTCGAGCCCTAAACGCTGGCCGTGCTGCGAAAGCGTGTCCTGCAATTTTTGTATGGTGCAGCCGGCTTCGACGGTTACGGTGAGGTCCGCCCAGACGTGTTCGATGATTTTGTCCAGCCGCGCTGTCGAGAGGAGCAGATCCGCGCGCGCCGGAGAATTTCCCCAGCTCAGCTTTGTGCCGCCGCCGCAGGGAATGACGGCGAGCCCCGCTTCGTTAGCGAGGCGCAAGACGCTCGCGAGTTCCCTTTCGCCTCCAGGCTCGACGACGATCCGCGGTTGCGCTTCGCCGAATGCCTTCGCCGCGCTTGCCGCACGCACATTTGCTGCCCCCACAATCGCGCGCAACTCTTCTTCCAGAGCTGGAGCGGCGGTGATTGCTTTTGAAGAACTGCTCGTGTTCATGATCAGAAGCGTTCCGCGAGGCCGGCAGTTTCCAATGGGTGCGCAACATACTCGCCGGGTTTCTCGCCGCAGAGCCGGGGGCGCGGGAAAATTTTTGTTGGATTGGAAAGCTGCAAAGGATCGAAAGCGCACCTTACGCGCTGCATCGTGTCCAAATCGGGTTCGGAGAACATTTTCGACATCATCTTTTTCTTATCTTCGCCGACGCCGTGCTCGCCGGTGATCGAGCCACCGGCTGCAATGCAGAGCTCCAGAATCCGGTTAGACAACGCTTCCGCCGCTTGCTCTTGTCCTGGAATTCGCTTGTCGTACAGCACGAGCGGATGGAGGTTGCCGTCGCCCGCATGAAACACATTAGCAACGCGAAGGCCGGCTTCTTTGCCCAGCCGGTTGATTTCGTTCAGGAGTTGCGGCAAGGCGGTTCGCGGGATCACGCCGTCCTGAATGATGTAGTTGGGCGAGATGCGTCCCACGGCGGCAAATGCGGACTTGCGTCCCTTCCAGAACAGCGCGCGCTCCGCATCGGATTGTGCCAGACGTATTTCCGATGAGCCATTCGCCCGGCAAATCTCGGTCACCTGGCTCATCAGCGCTTTCACTTCCGCCGTGGGACCGTCCAGTTCCACGAGCAGGAGCGCGCCGCAGTTTGGATAGTTCGCGTGGACTGCCGCTTCGGCGGCATGGATCGCCAGATTGTCCATGATTTCCATCGCCGCGGGCAGCATGCCGCCGGCGATGATACCGCTTACGGCTGCGCCCGCTTCGTTGGTCGAGGGAAACGCCGCAAGGAGCGTCTGAACGCACTCCGGACGCTTCACGACCCGCAGAATGATTTTGGTGGCAATGCCCAGTGTGCCTTCAGAGCCGACAAAAACACCCGAGAGATCGTAGCCGGGAACATCGAGAGTTTTTCCGCCGAGATGAATGAGCGAGCCATCCGGGAGCACGATTTCCAGGCCGAGGACGTGCGTCGTGGTGAAGCCGTATTTCAGGCAGTGTGCTCCCCCCGAATTTTCAGCCACGTTGCCGCCGATGCTGCACACCGATTGTGAGGATGGATCAGGCGCATAGAAATACTCTTGCGACTGCACGCGGCAGGTCACATCTAGGTTCAGAACTCCTGGCTCGACGATAACGCGGGCATTTGGCAGGTCCACTTCGAGGATGCGGTTCATTCGCACCAGGCTGATGACGATTCCGTTTTCGACTGGAAGCGCGCCGCCGCTGAGGCCGGTGCCGGAGCCACGCGCAACGAAAGGAATTCTTTCGCGATGACAGACGCGTACGATAGCCTGCACCTGTTCCCTGGAATCGGGCAGCAACACCGCGCGGGGCATGACGCGGAAATTCGTCAAACCATCGCACTCGTATGTGTGGAGCTCCTCCGGCGAGGTAATCAGGCCGCTCTTACCGACGATGGCGCGCAGTTCCTGAAAAATGCGGGCGTCCACGGCTGCCTTTCCGGGAGCACCGCGGCTGCTCCCGAGCAAGAACCACGAGAGCAGCTTGCCCCATCAGTGCACGAAGGTCAAACCATGAGGAATGAATTGGGGAAACACGTACGCGTACAGGAGCACGATCACGCCGACGATGGCCGCCAGGGCCACGGAGTGCCAGAAGACAAAGCGGAAGATCGCGCCTTCGTTGCCGACCTGATTGGTCGCGGCAGTCGCGATGCAGATGGATTGCGCGTCCACCATTTTGCCCATGACCCCGCCGGCACTGTTCGTAGCGCACATCAGAATGGGGCTGAGATGCAATTGTTCCGCGGTGATGCGCTGCAAGCTGCCGAAGATCGCGTTCGAAGAAGTGTCGCTGCCTGTGAGCGCCACGCCGAGCCAGCCGATGTAGGTTCCGAAGAAGGGAAAGAGCCAGCCGGTTCGCGTGAGCGCCAAGCCTAAAACAGCGTCCATGCCCGAGTATCGCGTGACGTAACCCAGCCCGAGCATGCAGGCCATCGCCACGATGGCATAACGCATCCGAAAAAGTGTATGCCCAAAAATCTGAGCGATTCGCTTGGGACTCAGCCCCAGAATCGCGCCCGCCAGCAATGCCGACAGGAAGCAACCGGTTCCAACCGCCGTCAACCAGTTAAAATCGAACTTGGCATTTTCGGGCGTTGGCTTGGCCACGACGGGTTGCGCGCGAGAAACGGCCTTGTGCAGATAAGGGACTTCCCACCCTCCTTTATCGAACGCCGGAGTCGTTGCTTTGCCCATCGCTGTCTTGATCGAAGGCAAACCCCACGCGAGCACGAAGATAGAAAGAATTGCGAATGGCATCCAGGCTCTTGCTACCTGCCCTCTTGTGTATCGCTTGGCAACTTCTTTCCTCGACAGTTTAGCGGCGTCTTCTTCGCGCTCCTCGTCGAAGCGCCAAATTTTCTTAGGCTGCCACACCCGAAGGAAAATCAGCGTCGCGGCCATTGATACAACGGCGGCGGCGATGTCCACGAGATTGCTATCCATGCGGTTGGACCAGAAATATTGCGTTCCCGCAAAGGAAATACCCACGACGAGGATGGCCGGGAGGACTTCGAGGGTTTCCGCCCAACTGACCATCGTGCGCACCAGCCAGAACGGCACGATAATCGCGGTGAGGGGAAGTATCCGCCCAATCATGGCGTTGAGGTCGCTTTCGGGAAGCGCGGTCACCGCCGCCAGCACGTGCACCGGAGTGCCGATAGAGCCCCACGCTACGGGTGCGGTATTGGCGATCAAGTTCAACACGGCGGCGTGGAACGGTTTAAATCCGAGGCCAATCATGAACGCGCCCGCGATAGCTACGGGTGACCCGAACCCCGCGGCGCCCTCGATGAAAGCGCCAAAACAAAAGGCCACGAGAAGCAGCTGTAAGCGCCGGTCCGGCGTGATGGCCGCGACGGAGTGCTTCATAATCTCGAACTGGCCGGTTTCCACAGATATGTCATAGAGGAAAACGGCGGAGACTACGATCCAGACGATTTTGAGAAGGCCGAAGGCGGCACCGTAGAAAAAACTGGTGGCGCAGACGTGTGCGCGCACCTTGAATCCCGCCAGCAGGCCAAGCAGCACAAGGATTGGCAGCGCCGCCACCAGCGTGGAAAGCCACCAGTGGCCGAGCGGGTCGTAAACTTGAGTCCAGGTAATGGGCGGCTCTCCAGTAAGTTAGATTGTTAGAGCATCGGCCCTTGAAACGGCTGGGTCACGCTCCGAGACGACGGAACGACCACCTGCATGGCCCGCCCATTTTTAACAAGAAGGTCGTGTTGCGGATGTTGGGATACTTCGTTGGCGGGCTAATGTCAAGCGGTAAGTCTTTGTGCTAATGGAAGTCGACGGTTTGGTCAGATGGTAGCTGTCAGCAAGGTCTGGGTTCATCCTGAGCGGAAGGTGATTTGTCGATTCCAGAACGCGCGAAGCTTGATGAATTCTGGCCCCAAAGCTTGCGAGGTCGCTATGCCCGAGGACGCTTCACAGCGTGGGCCAGGCCGAGCAGTTCGAGCGCATAGATGAAGTACCAGCCGATGTCGGTCTCATACCAGCGCAGTCCGAGGCGCGCCGAACCCGCATGCGAATGGTGATTCCTGTGCCAGTTTTCTCCCCAAGCGGTGAGTTGAAACGGGCCCAACCACCAGAGGTTCATGCTGGAGTCACCCTCGGCAGCGTGGTCGAGGTGCGTGAGACTGTTCACCAGGCATTGCATGTGCAGCGAGTAGACCAGGCGAATCGCGCCCATCCAGAAGAAGCCCTGCCATCCGAACCCGAGGAGTAGGCCAGTGAAGATGGATAGCACAATGATCGGCGTTTCGGAATAACCCCAAATTTTGTAAATGCCACGATCCAGATCAGGACACCACCGCTGACGGTCAGCGGGAGCGGTTTGATAGAGCCAGCGCAAGTGCGCCCACCAGAAGCCTCCTTGTTTTGGGCTGGAAACATCGTCAGGTGTATCCGTGGTCGAGTGATGAAGCCGATGATAGGCGACCCAGCTCGCGGGATGCCCGGAGCCGTTGAAGACCGCCCAGAAAATCAACAACTGCTCAATGAGCTTGTTTACTTTGAGAGTGCGGTGCGCCAGCAAGCGGTGATAGCAAACCGTGGTGCCGAGTCCGCCGAGTGCGAGAAATAACAGCGTGACGCCAAAGATCTTCCAGCCGGGCAGGGGAAATAAGATCAGGCCCACGATCGCCAGGACATGGATGAGAACGAGATAGGCGAATACGCCTTCCTTGCCTCGCACCGGTTTCCAGAACGGCCGGTCCCACGGCCGTGACACTTCGATAGCGCTTTGATTCATCTTAGCTCCGCACCTTCAATTTCTCGTTTGGACAACTATTGTACAGTCGCCTTGGCCGCCGCACTGTTCTAGTTCGGCTTGGGACCGTGAAGAACAAATTGTAC
>WNFF01005441.1_pt1 | contig 10391 bp, 6 predicted proteins | sample 5400441 | NCBI WGS metagenome assembly WNFF01 (sample SAMN13153345, study PRJNA577476) | soil metagenome | isolation source: 120 cm saprolite under Douglas fir tree site 2 hole 3 replicate 1 | place: USA:California | collected 2015-04-18
CGCAAGCGTCACCGCGGTGAGGTGATCTGTGTCGAAGACCTTCACATTGGAGCTCCACCGCACAATGGAGTAGAGGCTCGCTGGACCATGCCAGTCGTGGTTGCCGGGCGTTATGTAGATTGGCAATGGATTGGCCCGTTCGAAGGCCGCGCGCAGAAAGGCGGCGGTGTCGGGTGAAAACCTCTCCTGTTCGTACAGGTCGCCAGCGCACAGCAGAGCATCGACACGTGACTCCAGAGCCAGCTGGATAATGCTCACAAGAGCGTCGCGAAGGGCCTGCCGGCGCCTCGCGGCAACCCTGGGTTCAGCCCAGGCAAATTGGGTGTCGAGGTGCAGGTCGGCGAAATGGAGGAATCTCACTTGCGGCTCTTTCGGTGCGTAGGTTAGCGCTCGAACAGGTGTGTGTTTAAGCGCCTACATAACGGGGGTACAGACCGAGCCACCCGACCCGCCCCGCACCATGGTTAGTTAGATTTCAGGGGCCGACGCACAACGGCAGCCAGGGTGAAACGGCGGGGCAAGATCTATTCTTGCAAGGCGCACCACGTAAGAGGTCCGAGCGATGTCGCATCACGAGATCGACGCGTATCTAGCGAAGGTCGGCGAGCCGCACCGGAGCACGCTCGAGGCGCTGCGTCAGACGATCCACGAGATCGTGCCGCAGGCGGAGGAGGTCATCTCGTACGGCATGCCGGGCTTCCGCCTGAAAGGGAAGATGATCTGCGGCTTCGCGGCCTTCAAGAGCCACGTCGCCTACATGCCACACAGCGGCTCGGTCTTCTCGCAATTGCCGGCGGAGCTCAAGGCCTACAAGTGGACGCCGGGCTCGCTGCATTTTCCGGTCGACAAGCCGCTGCCCAAAAGCCTGGTGAAGAAGCTGATCGCGGTGCGGAGAAAGCAGGCCGGGGTCTGAGCCGCAGCGGCTACTTGATCCCGCGACGCGGATCGCTACGAATCGCTTGACCGACCGAGCGAAAAACCGCTGGCCACCTCTGCGGCGAGGGCAAGCACTTCCTCGGTCGTGGTCGGGGCGATCAGGTCCCAGTCGAAAATTCCGCCGGTCTTCAGGTGAGAGTCCTGGCCGACGCGCAAGCACGCACGTGCCCAGTGGCCGAAATATGTCTCCATCCCGCTCACGTCCACCTGCGTGTCTTTGACCACCCGGTTGATCACGACGGTTGCGCGCTCGCGTACCCACTCGACGCCGCGGCTGTCCGCTACGAACTCCAGGGTGAAGGCTCCAAGCTCGGCGCCGTCGAGCTCTGCCGGCGCCACCACCACCAACTGATCGCACACCTTCTCGAGGATGTACTTCGTGGTCGTGTCGAGAAGTCCGGTGCCGAGATCCAGCACGATGATGTCGAAATATCGGCGGAGGACCTCGAACACCCGACGATAGTGGTCTTCGCCAAGCGCCTGGCGGATCTTTGGATCAGTCGGCGCCGTCAGTACTTCAAGTCGCGACTCGGGGACGTGGGTGGTGAAGCGATGGAGCATGGGAAGCGTGAGCTCCTGGTCGCTGCTCACATCAGGTCCATCGAGGAAGTCGATGAGGTCCTTGATCGAGCGGTCGTGATGGGTCCGTACCCGGCTCCGAAAAGTGCCGTGGTGCGGGTTGCACTCAACCGCGATGATTCGGTCGGTACGGAGTAGACCTAGACGGCTGGCAAGAAGCAGCGCCATGGTCGACTTACCCACCCCACCCTTCGCGGATGCAACCGCTATGTGCACGGGCGGATCGAGCACCGGCGTGCGCGCAGCCTCGAGGAGACTGGCGTGGCGGCGCTGAGCCGCGCTGGGGCCCAGGCTGATTCGGCCGCCGCTCAGTTCGTGGAGCCGCCGCGCGAATCCGGTTCGCGGGACGTCTGCCGGAGAGCGCACGTACTGGCCAGGCATGAATGGCGGCGCTCCATCGACATCGGGTGGAGCGACGGGTTGAGCACCACGCTCGGCGCCGGACGATTCTGCGGCTCCCGCCTCAGCAGTCGCAACCGACGGGTCGGCAGGCGTGTCCTGGCCCGGCTCGGGCAGAGGCTGCCAGCTTCGGCCGTTCCACCACCAGCGGCCATCCGCGCTGATCAGGCGCATGGACCTGAGCTTATACGGCGGTCCGCTCACGCGCGCCGCGGTAGCCTCTTACTCGTGCCGCATTACAGCCCAGAGGAACTGGCCGCCATCGAATCGGACAGGCGGCGCAGGGTCACGGCGGCGCTGCGCCTGGGCTCCACCGCCTCCGCAGGAGTCGCAGGGCCAGCTTGGCTGGCACCGCTGATCGTTGGACTCGCAGCCGCGCTCGCCATCGCGTTGGTCGCGGGTGTCGTCACGCTGGCCCAGGGCGCGGCGCGCACAGGGACAAACGGCGCCCCCGCCGCTACGGCTACCCCTTCGGCTCGCTGAACGCGACCTGGACGAGGACCGGCCGCTCGCGCCGGCGTACGAGCGTCCCGCGCCCAGGTGGCTGGGTCGTCGCTTTGATACCACCGAGCAGTGGACCTTCCTGCGGATCGCCGCTCAGGAGCACGCCGGGGGTGCCCAGCTCGCGCAAGCGCAGCAGGATTGGCTCGAGGATTCCGCGGGCGGCGCCCCCGGTGCGGCGGGCGATCACGATGTGCAACCCGACATCGCGCGCCTGCGCCAGCAGCCCGAGCAGGGGCTGCAGCGGATTTCCGCTTGCCGCGGCGACCAGGTCATAGTCGTCGACGAGCACATAGAGCTCGGGGCCCTGCCACCAGCTGCGGGCGCGCAGCTGATCGATGGCCAGATCCGCCGGAGGCAGACGCCGCGTGAGCACCTGCGCAGCCTCCGCCACCTGAGCGGCCGCCGCCGGCTCCGCGCCGGCGTACCCAAGCAGGTGGTCCTCGCCGACCGATCCGAGCAAGGTGCGGCGGTAGTCGATGACAAGAATCTGGGCTGCCTTCGCCGGCAGTGTCGACGTCAGACCGATCGCGAGAGTGCGCAGGGTGCTCGTTTTGCCGGATTCGCCGTCGCCGAAGATGAGGAAGTGCGGGTCGCCGCCGGAGAAGTCGATGAACACGGGTGCGAGGTCTTGCTCCGAAAGACCTAGTACGACGCCGCGACCTTCGGCGTCAGGCATGTCTTCGGTGCGGATGAGCGCAGGCAGCACCATGATCGGTCGTGCAGACGGCCCGTGCGACCGCTTCACCGCCTCTGACACGAGCCGTTCGAGCGCCGGCTGCTGGTTGAGCGCGTCGGTCTCTCCATCAATGCGTGGCATCGCCGTCTGGAAGTGCAGGCTTTCGCCGGTGATGCCGCGACCAGGCACGCCTCTCGCCACATTCTCGGCAGCGCGCCGGTTGATTGCCGACTCCGCAGGGTCGTGCAGCCGCAGCTCGAGGCGTCCGCCGATCGCCTCGCGGAGCGAAGAGCGCACATCGATCCACCGGCCGGCGGTGAGCACCAGGTGGACCGCGTAGCCGAGACCGCGCGCCGCGACCTCCTGTACGAGCGCCTCGAGGTCCTCGTGCTCACTGCGCACCGCGGGCCAGTTGTCGATCACAAGAAAGACGTCCGCCCAACCTTCTCCCTCGAGCTCGCCCTGCGCACGTCGGGCGCGAAGCGACTCCGGCGAATCGATGCCCACGGCCGCAAAACGCGCCTCGCGATCGTCAAGCATCGAAGCCACCTCGGCCACGGTGCGGCGAACTCGCTCCGAGTCCTGCCGTCCGGCGACGCCGCCGACGTGAGGCAGATCGGCAAGTGGTGCCAGCCCACCTCCGCCGAAATCAACGCAGTAGAACTGCGCGTCGGATGGCGAGTGCGTCAGCGCGAAGGCGGCGATGAGCGTGCGCAGCAAGGTCGATTTGCCCGTAAGGGATGCGCCGGCGATCATCAGGTGTCCGGCGGAGCCCGAAAAATCGAGGGCGAGGACCCCGCGGGACTGCTCGGCCGGTTTGTCGATCAGCCCGATTGGAACCGACAGTCCGCCGTCGGGCTGGCGGGCGAGCACGCTGTCCAGGGCGACCCGAGTCTCCAGAGCAGGGAGCCATACCTGGTGCACCTTGGGCGCGGCGTCACGGAGGCGTGCCACCACCGTGTCCAGAACCGTCGGTCCGCTCGCGTGATCGTCATGCACCTGCGCCACCGGCGCCTCGAGCCGCTCGTGGCCGAGGACGAACAGTCGAGGCATGGCCGACTCAAGCTCTGAGGCAGAGTCCGCTCGCATCGCCTCGCTGACGAGCGCCGCGCGGAATCGCGTGTATGTGGTCGTCCCCACCTTGAGGTATGCGGAGCCAGGAATCGGGGGCAACTCGTAAGCGTCGGGAACGCCGAGAACGACGCGGCTTTCCGCCGCGCTGAACGTGCGCAGCGCGATGCGGTAGCTGAGGTGGCCTTCGAGCCCGCGCAGCCGGCCCTCGTCCAGCTGCTGTGAGGAAAGCAGGAGATGCATGCCCAGGCTGCGGCCCAGCCGGCCCACCGCGACGAACAGGTCGATGAAATCGGGGCGCGACGCGAGGAGCTCACCGAACTCGTCGACGATGAACAGCAGGTAAGGCAGTGGCGCGAGGTCAGCCCCTTCTGCGCGACGCCGGTGATAGTCGCGCAGCGACGCCAGGTTTCCTGCATCGCGAAGCAGCTCCTGTCGCCGGTGGATCTCTCCGAACAGCGCCGCATGCATGCGATCGACCATCGCCAGGTCATCGGCAAGGTTGGTGATGAGGCCCGCCACGTGCGGCAGATCCTGCAGCCCCGCGAACGCTGCCCCGCCTTTGAAGTCGACGAGGACGAATGACACCAGCTCCGGCGCATGCGTCACAGCCAGTCCAGTCACGATCGACCGCAGCAGCTCGCTCTTGCCTGACCCCGTCGCGCCGATTGCAAGCCCGTGCGGTCCATCTCCGCCCAGTGCCGACTCCTTCAAGTCGAGGACGACCGGCTCACCTTGCGCGCTGACGCCGAGCGGGACACGCAGGATCTCGGGCAGAGGCCGGTCCCGCCAGGTGACGCCTGGATCCAGTCGCGCCACGTCGACGCCCAGGAGGCTCGGCAGTGAGATCGTGTCGGCGAGTCGCCGGACCCCAGGGTCTTCGTTGAGGTGCAGCGGGGCGAGCACTCGAGAGATTGCCTCTGCGGCGTGTGCGCCCAGCCCATCAGCGCGCGCAACCACCGTCTCCGATGCGCCCTTCACCTCCAGACGCAAGCTTCCCTCGCCGACCTCCAGGCGGGCATCAGCACTGGGCTCGGCGGCGCGATCACCGGCGAGCACGATGAGGGCCGTCCGGCAAGGGACTCGCTGCAGCGCGCCGACTACCTCGTGCGACGGCACCACACCATCCGCGACGGCGACCAGCCATGGACCTGGATCGACCAGGTCTCCTCTGGCTTTCGCGGTGCGGGCCTGGCCGACGCGCGAGGAAACCACAGCTTCGAGCGTTGCCTCGTCGCCCACCTCCTGGAGCTGGGGCAGCCATTTCGCCCAGGACCAATCGGCCATGGCCTCTTCCCCAACGACGAGGAGCAGCCCTACATCATCGGGAGCTTGCAGCACGGCCAGCTGGGCGCATATGGCCCGCGCGATGCTCAGCCGGGCGTCGCGCGAGCCGACCACGCTGACGACCGAATGCACTTTCAGGTCGATCGCTATGACCTCGTCCACGAGCCCGTAATCGGCTGTCAGAGCGTCGGCCGCGGCCCAGCAGACCGGATCGCCGGGCGACCCAGTCGGATCACGCGCCGGCTCCGATATGGGAGTCACCAGCGGACGCGAACCGAGGCCGGCGCGGAGCTGAAGGAAGTCTGGGTCGGCGGGTCGCCGTTCCCACAGGCGCGTCTTCGCGACCACGAGATCGAGGAGTGCGGCCGGTGCGGGGTGGCGCCACGCCGACGCTGTGCGCTGCGCCTCGGCGTTCGACCGCAGCCTGGCTGCCAGCTCGCTCAGATGCCGGAGGTAACGGGCACGGGCCATCTCGGTGCGGCGCCTCGCGGTGAGTCGCTGCTGGGCACCCATCCCGACGCCCATCCCGATCGAGCCCAGCATGAAGAGGAGTGCGCTCGCAACGTAGAGCGGCTTCGGGTTGCTGAACATGAACACCATGGCCCCCATGCTGCCGACGACCGGGAACAGGTACTGCAGCCAGCCGGTCACGCCAGCCTGCATGGGATCGTTGTGTGGTGGGGACGGCACTGTGACCGACCCCTCCGGGTAGGGCGGCGGACGCAGTCTCGCCGCGCGGCGCACAGGCTGGGCGCGAAGCCGGGCCTCCACGGTCATGATTTGGTCAGAGTAATGGCCACGTACAGCCGTGTAACCGTGGTCGGCTCGCGCCGGCGGATCGACGTCAGCCTGCCCGATGCCATACCGCTCGCGGAGCTGCTGCCAGAGGTGGTTCGCATGCTCGATGAAAGCCCCAACGGCGCTCCTGCCCAGTGGGCGGTGGTCAGGATTGGCGGTCTGGCTCTCGATCTGGAACGCGGCCTGGCCGAGCAAGGAGCCACCTCGGGCACGATGCTCTTTTTGCAGGACGTCACTGCACCGCTGCCGCCGGCCGCCACCGATGACTTCGCTCAGCAGGTCGCCACTCTGGTCGACGCCGAACGTGGCCGCTGGGAGTGGGCGACGTTCAGATCATTGGTCGTCTGGTTCTCCGGTGCATGCTTCTTCGCTGCCGGCGTCGCGCTGATGGTCGGTGGGCGTGGCGTGAGCGCTGTGGGCGGCATAGTCGGGGTGGCGATCGCATCGCTCGTCGGGCTCGCCCTCGCTCGGCTCGACCGGCGACGCGATTTCGCGGCTGTGATCACCCTCGCGACGCTGAGCCTATGGGCTGCAGCCGGGGCGGGCCTTGCCCAGCTCGCGTCTGCCGGCGCACCTGGCATCCTCGCGGCCGCCCTGGCCGCAATCCTTGCCGGCGCGCTGGTTGCCTTCCTGATCTGCGGTGAGCGGGTCTCGGCGATTGCAGGTGGCGTGACTGCAGCCACGCTGCTGCCGGCGATCGTCCTCGGTGGTTGCGAGCTCTTCGGCGCGCGCGTCGCAGCCGGGGCCGCGGTCCTCTGTCCGCTCGGGCTCGCCGCGATTGCGCTCGCTGCGCCACTGGCCGTCCGGCTCAGCGGACTCCTGGACGCGGGATCACTCGCGACCGATCACGAGGTCCATTCAGCTCGCCGTCTCGTCGTCGCGCTGCTCACCGGATTCGCAGCGATGCTGGTGGTCTCAACCGCGGTGCTGGCGGGCTCTGGTGGCTGGTTTGCGTGGGGTCTGATCGGCGCCACCGCGGTCGCCGTCGCGGCCCAATCGCGCCACTACCGCTTCGCAGCCGAGGTCGGCCCGCTCATTGCCGCCGCGATAGCGGCGGTCCTCTGGCTCGAGCTGGCCGGCGTTGCGCGCGGCGGCCTTGCAGTCGCCGTGGCCGCGCTCTTCGCGGATGGCGTGTTGCTTGCCGGCCTTGCCATTGCCCTTCTCAACTCGAAAATGCCGCGGGAGATCTCCCGCCGGCTCAGGGCAGTCGAGTGGGCTGCGATCGCGGTGAGTGTTCCCCTCGTACTGGGCGTGCTTGGCGTCTACGACACCGCAGCCCGGTTCGCGCGCGGCTTCAGTTAGCGCTGCCGATCAACAGTGCAGCCAGCTCGCGAATCGAGACCTGCCACGAGTCGGGGGCCTGGCTCCAAGTGAAGCCGCGCGTCTTGAGGCGGCGTGCGGCGGCAGGCTCGTCGACTACTGTCACGACACTCGCGCCGGAAGCCGATTGCATCGATCGCTGTTGCCGCGGAGCCTGATTCTCCACTTGAACGATCGTCTTCCCGTGGGGCATTCTCGGGGATCCATGCGCCGCCCTCGTCACCACTACGACCAGGTCGGCCGCAGCGAGCGCAGCCGATGAAGATGGCCTTCTGAACCCGGCCGCACAGTCGAGCACGACAATGCTCTGCAACCGGCGAAGGTGCTCGATGAGCGAGCGCCACTCGACCGGACCCAACGGCGCGGGCAGCACCGACGTCCGTATGCCAACACCAACGAGGGCCGCGAGGACCTGATGCGGGTCGAGCCCGCGGTCGAACGTCGGTCGCGGCGCGTCCGGCGCCAGCCAGTGGCCGACCGCGCCCGACTCCGGATTGGCGTCGACCAGCGCAATCGAGTCGTTGCGCAGCAAGCCCAGCAGCGTGGCGAGCAGGGCGGCGATGGTGGTCGTCCCGTCGCCGGCGTGGTTCGCCATCACGGCCACGACCATGCTTTGCGAGATCTCGCGTCCGGTGATCGCGTCTTCCAGCACGCGGATGTATGCGGACTCGCTCAGGGAATCAATGCGGGGCCCGCGCTCAGGTTTCGAGACGGAAGGCTCACCATCAGGCGCGGTCGCCGCGGGTTCGATCAGCTCGAGGATCGCACCGCGGAACACGCCCGCATCGGCGAGTGTCTGGTCGCCCGCAAGCACGTCCTCACCCCGAGGCTTGAGGCTCCATTGAGCGCCGTCGTGCCTGTCCTCGCAGAGGCGGACGATGCCGGGGAGCAGGTCGCGCACGCGCGCCCTGGGCGGCAGGCTGAGGTCGCGCCGGCCGGATTGAGACACCACTGTGACGTGGAGCGGGTCCGTGATCAGGTCCGACGAGGCCAGTGCACCGCGTCGAGCAGCTCACGCGCGGTGGCGCGTGACGAGACTGGCACACCGTCGGTTTCCTGCTCGGTGAAAACGACCCACGACACGTCTTCGGGCGCCTGCCGCAGGAACCATTCGCCCACCGACGCACCCTCCTCGCCCAGATCAACTGTCATGAACCGCTGGCCTTCGTAGAACGTACAGTCGACGTCCCAGCCGTTCACGGGCGCGAAAAACCCCACCTCCCGATTGCCGTCCTCGCCGCTGGTGTAGACCTTGATTCCGGGCCAGCGCCGGCGCACCGCGTCCGACACGGACTCGACGGTGATCGGGAGAGGCGCTTGTGCCGAGAGGTACAGATGGTCCCCGGGCATCAGCCTCTGTCAGGGTACATAGCGCGCCTTCCCTTTGACGTGGAGCATGTCCATCTGGACCTGGAAGTACAGCGCGGCAACCGGATCATTGGTATCGATCTCCACGAAGTGCGCTTGATTTGCGGGATCCTGGATCACCGCGCCGTAACGCACGATCTCGCCCTGCTGCTGCCGAAGCAATTGCTGGTAGATGAAATCCGCCCGGCCGTTTTCGTTGTTCGGCGTGAAGCAGGTCGTCCGTGAGTTCTTGACGTACTTGGCATCGATGATGGCGCCGTCGGCCGGCCGGAAACCGTCAGCCCGGATCGGTGGGGCGGCGCCGCCCTGCATCGTGTACTCGGTCGGTCCGGCCACTCGAAGCTGGTAGTCGTACTCGGGGCTGCCCGGCGCCGGGCCGTGGATGGGGCCCGCAGGGAGGCTGAGCATCCACGCCGTGGCCGCGGCTTGCTCCTGCGGCGACAACAGCTCGAATCCGGGTCCGGGATCGGGCGGAATCGGGCCGACGGAGGGGACCCCGGCGGGGACACCGGCGGGGTAGGTCGCCGCCGCCGCCTCGAGCGGCTGGAAGATCGAGGGGGCCACGGTGACGAATGCCACGCCCAGCACCGTCAGGTCGACCGCGACAGGAGTCAGGGCGGCCGCCGCCGCGGTCACCGCCGGGAACGCCACCACGACGGTTTCGACCTCAGCAGCGACTGTCACGAGCGCGGCCGTTTCGGCGGCGCCGGCCTCAGCGACCTCGAACGCGGTGACCGCCAAGGCTGCGTCTCCGACGAGCGCGCCTTCCACGACCACGCCCCCAACATCAGAAAAGCCGAGTGTAAAGATGGTCAGTCCGATCGCCGCGACCGCCACGACTCCTGCTGCCTCGGCCAACACTTCGAGCTGGCCACGAAGGTCTTCGATGTGTCCGGCCATCCACGTGCACGCCTTCGCGAGGTCGAGACACGATTGGTGGAGGAGGTCGAGCAGGCCGCGGCTGCCGTGGAACTTCGACCAGTACGCCTGGAAGCTGTCGAGCGCCGAACCAGAGCCTGACGCGTAGGCCGCGCGGGCCGACGCATCCGCGGCGTCAGTCAGGCTTGCGATCGCGACGGCCGCCTCCTGCCAGGCGTGGGCCGCCTGGCGCAGCCGCACCGGATCTCCCTGAGGCCAGTAAGGGGCCAGCACCGAGACGACGTTGACCTCGTTTTCACCAACGGCGCTGGGCAGGGCGATCCGCACCGCCTCGCAGTCGTCAACTGCCCGCGGCATTGGGATGTTGGGCCTGAAGACCACCGACGCCGCGTCGGCGGCGACGTAGTTGTCGACCATGCTGAGCAGACCAAGCCCAACCTGACCAAGGCCCTGAGCGGCGCGGGACAGCCCATCGCCGACCGAGCCCGCGGCCTTGTCGTACTTCTGCCCGAACGAAGTGCCCGCTGGATCCGCGCCGGCCATACTCCTGGATCCGGCCAGCTGCGACTCGAGC
>WNFF01041599.1_pt1 | contig 10388 bp, 6 predicted proteins | sample 5400441 | NCBI WGS metagenome assembly WNFF01 (sample SAMN13153345, study PRJNA577476) | soil metagenome | isolation source: 120 cm saprolite under Douglas fir tree site 2 hole 3 replicate 1 | place: USA:California | collected 2015-04-18
GCGCCATTGACGAGAGTGGGAAACAGAGTACTGCCCAGTGTCGTGAGGGCCAGCAATACAAGCGTGCTGAGTTCAATCATACCTAGCGCTGAAAGCGCATTATCCGGGAAGTATCCTGTTCTCCAGTAAATGAGACCCAGAAATGTGAAAAACAGCATGGCGGTGTAGATGCCCAAGATCAGCGCAAAGCCCAGCCATTTGCCGAAGATAATTTCCGACCTGTGCAGTGGCTTCGAAACAATCACAGAAAAAGTACCGGCTTCAATCTCCCCGGAGGTCATGTTTATGCTCAAAACGATAGCCAATGCTCCACTGAGCAAGTAGGCCGCCCATACCGATAAAATACTAATGATCAGGTCAAATTCGAGCAAAAATAGTTGTGGATTACTCTGAGACGGGGCATGTACAAGTTCATTCGAATAGGCAGCGTTGAGCATGAGCGCGAAAACTGCCAGTAGCAATATATTGAGTAGCAGCATCGCCAGCAAGAGCCAGCGATGAAAGGCTTCTTGAATAGTAAAGCGTGTTATTAACAATAACCCCATAATATGCTCCTCGGTGGGTGCTAGTTCTCTTGATGTAAGGCATCAATCGTTTGGAAAAAGATTTGTTCTAGTGAGAGGTGACGTGGCGCCAGCGTATAGAGACGCGCTCCACATGCATGTACGATATCTGCGATATCTGCCGCCTGCTCATCACGTTCTATCTCGATCATGAGGCAGCATGGGTCATCTTCCTCGTGTTGTATATCGAGCGCAATTGTATGAAGTCGCTGGAGCAATTCTTCGCTTACATTGTCGACGCGCACTTCAAACACTTTTTTCTTGTCGAATAGCTCAGCAGGCGCACCTACTTTCAAGATTCGTCCCTGATTGATAATAGCTACACGATCACAAATGGCTTCTACATCGGCCAGTAAGTGCGAATTAAGGAAGATGCTGGTGCCTTCAGCCTTCAGTTCGCGCAGGAGTTCGCGCATATCACGCTGACCGACAGGATCGAGACCCGACACGAGTTCGTCTAGAATAACTAAATCTGGTTTGTTGAGGATGGCCTGGGCCAGCCCGATACGTTGCAACATGCCTTTGGAAAATGTGCCTAGTTTCTGGTTCTCTCTTCCGGCCAGTCCGACCCTTGCCAGCACTTCTCCTATACGCTTTTCAAGCATGGTACTTTTCAAGCCAGCGATGGAAGGAGGGGAACTCAGGTAAATAGCCAACTTGCCTGCGTATCTGAACATGGTTAACTGGCTGTCCTAGTACACGCACTGTGCCTTTCGTGGGAGTGACCAGCCCGGTGAGTATCTTCACTACTGTACTCTTACCTGCGCCGTTTGGTCCAAGAAAGCCGAAAGCCTCGCCCCGATAGGCGACAAGGCTGATATCATCTACTGCGATGATCTTCTGGTAAACTTTACGTAATCCCTGTATCTCTACGGCAGGTAACCGGGAGTCTTCGCTAATGTCCGAAGATCGCTTCTGCTGCGGTCGGGAATTACCCGACCGCGTATCAAGGATTGAATCGCTGCTCATTTGTATGTATCCATCTCTCTACCCTTTTGTTAACCTAATGAGTTCGCCGAGTTTAACAACTGGTTGGTGTCCGATATAGTGCCACCTAATGCATAGATGATACCATGCGTTTGCCAGACCACTGCACTGCCAGCGGGAAACTTTTTCAGTTGCTCAATAGTGGTAGAGATGTTGCTGGTGAGCAGCAATCCTGTTGTTCCATGAACTGTGATGGATTGTGAGTTTACTCCTGTAGGAATGGGTAGCGGGACTACACCGCTATTCAGATCGATCTGCTTGAGTTGTGCGACAAGCTGTGCAGGCAGACCTGGAAGCGAGAGCGCAACATCGCGTAACTCTTGAAGTGAAGCGTTACCCGTGGCACGTACAACAGGGCTGGGAAATTCTACCACCATAAATTGAGTTGTAGCCTGGTTGCCGTACGCAATCAGAACGCCGGCGGTGGTAGTGATATCAAAAGTCGCACCGTCTAAATTAGCCGGAATATTCACATTGCCATAGCCATTTTTCACAAAGAAAGCGTGTGCCTTGCTCGCATTAAAAGTAAATGTAGCATGGCCTGCATCTATTACACTGAAATCTGGAGTACCGGAGATACCTCGAGGCAGAGCATTTGGTACCAGGATTGGGAAGTTGACCATTTGCGCTGCCTGCGCTTCCGTCAAGTTTTCATGAGTTTGCAGGCTATTAGCCTGGATCTGTAGAGTGCCAAGATCCTCAAACGTTGGAATTGGACGCGTGGATAACGTCTGCACTTCTTGCTTTGTCACCTGTACTGGCTGGAATTGCTGCACACGGAATAAGGAAAGAATTTGATTGGCTAATGCACCACTGTTTGGCAATAACAGCACTGCAACCAGTACTGCTGCTATAGCTGCTAACATCCAGTTGCGGCGAGTTTGATACCATTTCCGCGGCGCAATCTTCTTTGATGGTAATACCTGAGTCGGTGCTTTCCTGGCCTGTAATCTTTTGCTCGTCTGTTGATGTATAGTATCTTGTGTCTTCTCTGGCTCAGACACTGTTTCCAGCATAACACGGGATTGCGCGTAAACCGGGCTAACTTTACTATCCGAAGATTGAGTAGATATCCCCACAGTTTCTTTTTCCCTCATCGCAGGTATAGTGTTGAGGAGAAGTTGCTGAACTAGAGCTACATCAGCAGGCTCTGCGAGCGTATGGTCTTCTTGCTGGTAAAAGTCGTTCACTTCCAGGATCATACGCTCTAACGCGCGATCCTGCTCAGCCTCATGCAGCACAGTGGCCATGGAATTGGTATCTCCACTCTCCATTGCAAGCATATAGCGCTGCAAAACCTGGACATACCGCTGTCCATCAGGTGTTAGCTGTTCGTTCATTGCTTTCTCCTTCCTGAAATTGCAAGTGTTGCTCGCTCCACGCCAAACGCAGCCGCTTCAATGCGCGGTGTAGCCTCACGCGTGTCGCGCCAGGTGAAATACCGAGCTTCTCAGCCAGAGCTTCTCTCTCGAAGCCCTGGAGGAACGCAAGCATTAAGATCTGCTGATCCTCCGGAGAGACAAGCGAGAGCAGCAACTCAGCCTGCTCATTAGCTGCAATTTCTTGATCTGGTCCGGCAGATGAGTCTGCCATGATCTGATCAAACAGTTCATCCTCACTCAAATGTTCGTCTTGCCCTGAAGAGATCTCACCTATAGAAAGTTCCCGCTGAGAATGCTTTGCAAGCTCAACTTTTTTGCGCTTGATAACATTGATTGCTATACCTAGAAGCCATGCCATTGGCTGGCCGTTGGGATTGAAACGGTCAGCGTGATCAAGTGCTTCAATAACTACTTCCTGTAACACCTCAACTGCTACTGCTGATACTTCTTCACCCCTGGCAAGGCCCATACGCTGTACATAGGAGCGTAAGATTCCAAGGAGCGAAGCTACATTGTCAGTAATAAAGTCAACAAGCCACATATTGTCGGAAGCAGTAACAGTAGGCGTTTTAAAGGTCACGCTACGCGCTTTATCTGGGTTCATCTACGCAAATCCTTATGCCTCCATTGAGACGTTTCTTTCTGTCCCTACTAGTATATTCAATCTTATGCGAGAAAGTGTTACAGAGCAATCTAAAAGGTCTGTCTTCTTGCCAGAGATCGAGCTGCAATTAGCACAGCCGCATACGAAAAAATAAGTTCGCTTACCGCTTTTGATCATTGTAATATGTGCATTAATATGATATATTTAATTGAACATATGTTCCATCTATGGGACAAATTGGCAACGTAAAACGTTCTTTCATAAAGGCACAATTACGAGACAGTATTAATTACGTTTAAAGTTTTATTGTATGTAAGAGGCATGTAGAGGGCGAAGAAATAAGATCCATGTGTTTCAAGTTGTGCCAGGCAGAACGATGCAATATAATACACCTTGACTCTTATATGCTATATGGTACACTAATACACTAAGAGGAAGGCAAATCCGCCTTTGAATTCATACTAGTCAAATGATAGTTCCTCAAGAGGAGTGTGTCCCAGGAATCATTGAAGATATTTTACTTTGAAAGGCGGGCGTACATGGTAAAAGATAGTACTGAAAAAAAGCTGTATCGTAAAAGCCCAGGTAGACAGTACGGGTACGACTACGATCCATTACATAACCAGAGCCTGACTGGGAATGGTCAACAAGGGCGTTCCAGTGCCTCGTTTCAAAGTGATTCATTGAGCGTCCGCGAGGAATCTGGCACCAGCACTGGTCGTCAAACGAGTGGACTGCTAGGGCCGCGTCCTGATCCCAGGCGCACTCGCCAGCTAATCCGCCAGAACATCATTGCCAGCAAATCAAAATCTGCACTTGAGGAAGACACTGGTCAGCTTGATCCTGAACTACGCGGTGGTTATGCGTCTCAGGATGAAGATCAAAGGATGTATGAAGACCAGGCCGATGCCTCTCTCAATCCCTATCGTCGTAGCCGATCCACTCAACTATCACCTGCGCCAAGGGAATACTATACTGAATTAGACGAGGGGTATGAAGAGAGACCTTTTGTAGATGAAAGGTTGGACTATTTAGACCCAGACCTGGGATATGACTACTTCGACGAGGAAGAAGATCCTCTTGCACATCGATTACCCTATAATGAAGCTCCCCGTTCGATGCGCATGCAACCTGAAACAACCGAGCGTGGCAGGCGTCGAAGCGAACCCCTGGAATACGATGAAGACGAACAAGATGAAGTCGTCAAGACAAGCAAAAAAAAGAAGAAAGGCATATCCCGGCGGAAAATGCTCCTGGTTGCCGCTGCCGCAGGCGGTACAGCTATCGCCGGCTATGAGCTACTTCCAAAGTTACCCCATGCGCTGGAGCAAGCCGGAACAAATATCGAACACCAGCTCCAGGACGCCTTCAATAAAGGTGTAAGCGCAGGTGAGGAAGCTGTGCGCAAAGAGTTTATTAACGCGTTGGATACACTGGAAGGCGTCTCCCTCGAAGGTGCAATTGGCGCAGCCAGACTTACTCGTGTGGCCTATGATGTCCACGCGGATAATGCTACTCTGGCTGCGCTTCAAACGGTGCTTAAAAACTGGGTGGACCAGGTTCACACTATGCCAAAGAAATTGCAGACCATTACCGAGACCGACCTGGATGGAGCACAATCTTACCTGCGAGCTTTGCAAAGGAAGATTCAGGAAGAACAGGCTAAGCTCAATGGGCAAGGTGCGCCTCCAACACCTGGGCCAACATCAACACCCAAACATTGATATGATAAATCTCCTAACTTCTCAATATTGAACATCAAGCTGACATCCGCTCATACATCAGGGGTGCAGGGGACGAAGTCCCTTGCTGGGAGCGCGAGGGTGCCTCGCATCCATTTTTTCTCGCGGGCCGCAGGCCCGCACAGAGAATTATGAGTGGATGTCAGATTCAAGAGCTTGACTTATCAAACCAAGCAATCTATCATTACATACAAGTACCTCACCAGAATTGTAACCAATCGTAAAAGTGTCGGTTTGTAATAGGGCCTTTTCAAGCAGAAAGGAGGTGACCTTTCTCCTTGCCTGGATTGGAAGCAAGGGCTTTCTAGCACTCTTCGTAAGTTTTTCCACTTAGAACTGTATTCTCTCTTTAGTCGTTTTGTGAATATGGATTCAAGTGTCTGTAGCCATATTTGCTACAGAACTTTTTTAGGAGGTTTGGCTCAATGGCAACAACAACTGACAGTGGTGGCGGCGAAGTCCTGCGCTCCGAGCGGATCGCGGGAGGCATCCTCCCCAAAGTCCTGAACACCTTCGACATGATCGCCATCTTCGTCGCAATCGTCCTCTTTATTACGAATGCTAGCGTTATAGCGGTTGCGGGTGCAGCCGCCTATGTCTACTGGATTCTGGGTTTCCTCGCCTTCCTCATTCCGGGCGCCATTGTTACCGGGCAACTCGGCTTAATGTTCCCTGGAGAAGGCTCCATTTACGTCTGGACCAACAAGGCTTTTGGCACATTCCTGGGCTTTTTCGCTGGTTTCTGTGCCTGGTGGCCTGGCGTCCTGGTGATGATTGCTACAGGTGTTGCTGTCGTCACTTTCATTCAGCACCTCGGTGGTCAGTTCAACGTGAGCCTACTCACTGATGCCTGGCAGCAAGGCCTGGTGATCATCGTCGTCATTGCTTTCTCGTTCATTATGTCCATCTTGCGCTTCCGTGTCACACAGAACTTCGTCAACATTATCTTCGTTGCGTACGGAGGCGCTATTCTGCTGATTGGCCTGGCTGGTGTGCTCTGGCTAGTTGGTGGTCATGCACCACAATCTAACTTTTCTGCGCAAAGCTGGAGCTTGAATAAGACCAACTTCACCTTCTTCGGCCTGGTGGTGCTGGCTTTGCTAGGTATCGAAGTGCCGCTGAACATGGGCGTCGAGATCAATAACATGCGCTCAATTACGCGCTATCTCCTCTGGGGGTCAGTCGTGGTCATGCTGGCTTACCTCATCGGTACGTTTGGCGTGATGATGGCCGTGCCTGTGAGTTCTAGCAACCCGAATGTGATAGTCCAGGGCAATCCAGCCGCGGTAGCAGCAGCCGTACAGAATGGGTTTGGTAGTGCTGGCAATATACTTGGGGCGGTTGTCGACATCATCTTTATTGGCTTTTTCATCTTTGTTACCGTTGTCTACAATTACTCGTTCGGACGGCTCATCTTCGTTTCCGGCCTCGATCGTCGTTTGCCAATGTGGATGAGTAAGGTGAATGCCAACAATGTACCCTGGGTGGCTGTACTGGTTCAGAGTATTATCTCAGGAATCTTCACGCTTTTGGCATTCATTATCATGCCCTACACGCTGCAGACAGGTTTTAAACCCAGCGATCTTTCAACGGTCGTGTACGATATTCTCCAGGCTGCGGTGACGGTGATCTGGTGCGTCTCGATGGTGATCCTGTTCGTTGATGTGATCATTATTCGTTACAAGTACTATGACGCCTTTACACGTGCCCGGCTTGCTCCTGACTGGGTGTTCTACCTCTGCTCCGTGATCGGTCTTTTTGCCAGCGGCTTTGCTGTCTATGTAACCTTTACAGGCCCATGGACGCCTTTGCTGAATGGTCAGCAGTGGATTCTTTGGATTGGAGGTATCGGCGTAATTTCGCTGCTCGTGGGTATAATGGTCTTCTTCATCGGCCAGGCGACCATCAAGACCAGTGTGAGTGACGAGGAGGTCATCGCTCAGGTTACCGGCGAACAAACGACAGGATAAAGGTGCTAAACAACAAAGCAAGAAATCGCCTGCCCAGGCGATTTCTTGCTTTGTTGTCTATTTTAACGGTACGATGCTGGCGCGGAATTGATCGAGCCAGTCTCTTCCATGATTGCGCGTAACTGTTTGGCGTCGAGTGTCTCGTACAAACGCAGTGCTCGTGCAATGCGGTCAAGCGTTTCGCGGTGATCCGTAAGTAGCTTGACTGCCTGATCATACGCCCACTTCACAATACGATTGACTTCCTCATCGATGATACTGGCGGTCTTTTCGCTGTATTCACGTGAGCCTGTAGCCAGCGCAGTACCTGCGAACGGGTCTTCACGCTCGCTATACGAGATAGTACCGAGTCGCTCGCTCATACCCCAACGAGCCACCATCTGTCGCGCGATGGCTGTCACACGTTGTAGATCGTTTTCTGCTCCAGTCGTGATTTGTCCAATCGCCACTTGTTCGGCGGCGCGACCACCAAGTGCCGTAACCAGTTGAGATTCCAGGTATTCCTTCGAGTAGTTATAGCGATCATCCAGATTTTCTGTTAACAAACCGGTTAATGCGTGACCGCCTTCATGGTAAGCAACCACGTTGAGGTCATCCTCACTCAGAATCAGAGGACGTTCTGCACCAATCAGGATTTTATCCAGTGCCTCATCGAAGCAGGACTGGGTGACTGCATCCAGATTGCGGCGGGCGGCGAGCAAGGCTGCTTCATTTATGAGATTCGCAAGATCTGCGCCTACCATGCCTGGAGTGGCGCGAGCAATCGTAATCAAGTCTACATCACTGGCCAGAGGTACGCCCTTTGAGTGAATCTTGAGTATTGCCAGGCGGCCATTCCAGTCGGGGCGTTCGACAGTCACACGGCGGTCGAAGCGTCCTGGGCGCAACAGCGCTTTATCCAGTCCATCCGGCCGGTTTGTGGCAGCGATGACGACTACTGCCTGGCGAACATCAAAACCATCCATCTCAACGAGCAACTGGTTCAGGGTCTGCTCACGCTCATCGTTGCTATTGATGCTAGAGCCGCGCTGGCGACCCACAGCATCGATTTCGTCGATGAAGATGATACTCGGCGCTGCTTTCTTAGCCTGGTCGAAAAGATCCCGCACACGACTGGCTCCTACGCCCACCAGCACTTCAACAAACTCAGAGCCACTTATCGAGAAGAAAGGCACGCCGGCTTCGCCTGAAACAGCTCGGGCCAGCAGCGTCTTACCTGTTCCCGGAGGGCCTACCAGTAGTATGCCACGCGGAATCTTGCCGCCCAATTTCTGGAACTTCGTAGGTGTCTTTAAAAACTCAACAACTTCAACGAGATCGTCCTTTGACTCATCGACACCTGCCACATCAGCAAATGTAGTACTCGGTTTATCTTCTAAGATGACCTTGGCTTTGCTCTTACCGAAGCTGAAAATGTTCTGCTGACCTTGCGTTGCACGCCGAGCAATGAAGAAGAAGACACCAATGAGAAGGACCCAGGGTAAAAAGCTGATTAAAGTGTTGATTAACGTATTATCCGCAGGCGGCTTAGCCGTATAACTCACATGGTAAGTGTTTAACAACGTGATAAGGTTTGGATCGCCATTGGGCAACTGTGTGAAGTGGAAGCTGGTTCCACTCTTGGTTGTGCCGCTGCTGGGATCGGTAACAGTTACAGACTGTGTAAAATCTCCAGTGGCGTCCGGTCCCTGAAAGGTTACATCTTTGACATGACCTGCCTGGACTTGCTGGTAGAAAGTGCTATAGGGTACTTCAATTACAGTGGCAGTGTTGCTGCTTGAATTTTGGGTAAAAAAGTACTGAAATATGTACCAACCCAACAAGATCACACCAATGATAATCAATGAGCGAACAATGAGCGCCGTTCCGGTGAAGCGTGGCGGCCCACCATTGTTCCCATTGCTCCCATTTTTAGGTACCTGCGGACTATTCGGCCCCTGCTCATTCGGGTTGCGCTGGTACATATGTATAGCCTGAGCATCCATAGATTCAGACCTGCTTTCTTGATCTGAGCGGGCGCTTACTACAGCGTCCAACCTTAAGTTTACTAATACGTGATGATCTCTTTTATGTGATAATATCTTTTTTTCGATGTTTTCCGCAAGGGCTGCTGTATCTACATACAAAACCATCGATACTATAGATACGTTTATTATACGTTTTTAGACTACCATAAGTTGCTGCATTTAGCAATCTTCACAAGTGACTGCTAACAGCCCCGTAAGGAAGTGCAGAGGACCCGCTTCCTTCTATTACCATTGAGATGCCCTGAAGTAGTATAATCAGGTCAAATGACAGTACAAGCAAAATACACTACAGAGGTACGAAGTGAAACATCGTTATGCGCTCATAGTCGGCATAAATAATTACAATGATACAACCCATTTTATTCCCTTACCACTTGCCCAGGCAGATTCTCAGGCCCTGTTTGAACTACTGGTCGATCCTGAACGTGGAGGGTGGCACCCTGAAGATGTTGTCTATCTTGCAGGTGAAGAAGCTTCACGCGATGAAATTGAGAGCCAGTTACGTGAACTTTGCCTGGTACGTGCTCAACAGGATGACCTGGTATTGCTCTATTTTGCAGGGCACGCGTTGATTGATCCAGCGACGCAGGATGGCTACCTGGCCTTGCGAGCTACACACGCGGATCGCCCGGCCACCGGTTTACACGTTCCAACCCTCGTCGATCACTATTTATATGATTCGAAAGCTGGAAACATCCTGACCCTGCTGGATATTTCGCATGCAGGCTCGGGATGGAGACGTCGCAAAAGCGAGCCGGATGCCTCACTTCTGTTTGGGGAATCCCTCCTTGACCTGCCAAGAACAAAAGGACGTGTAATCTTAACCTCTAGTCGCCAGGGCGAGGTATCGAAAAGTCAAATGGAGCAAGGACACGGCATCTTTATGGCCCACCTGCTTGATGCTTTAGAGGGAGCGGCTGCCAATCCTCGTACAGGGCGCATTACGCTAGGTACGCTCTATGATTATTTTGATGAACACATAGGTCGAGATTTGCCGCAGTATCCGCAGAAGTTCGGTTATGAGTATGGCTCGGTCGTCTTAATTGAATGGCCAGAGTGGAAGACGGCCTATGCTTCACAATCATTGGGCAAAGGAAAGCAACTGGTTGGAGT
>WNFF01008118.1_pt1 | contig 10387 bp, 8 predicted proteins | sample 5400441 | NCBI WGS metagenome assembly WNFF01 (sample SAMN13153345, study PRJNA577476) | soil metagenome | isolation source: 120 cm saprolite under Douglas fir tree site 2 hole 3 replicate 1 | place: USA:California | collected 2015-04-18
CTCTCAGGCGAGCAGAGCGACGCAGAACCCGATAAATCGTCTCATCATCGACCATAAATGTTCCTGGATAGGCCATCAACAGCTTGAATGTCGTCACACCTGCCGCAACCATCTCATCCATTGCCTCTTCCGGTGCCGAGGCAAGGTCAGTGATTGTAATATGAAAGCCGTAATCGATTACAGCCTTTCCCTCCGCTTTAGTATGCCAGGATTGAAGGGCTTCAGCAAGGCTATGCCCCCGCTGCTGATTGGCAAAATCAATGATGCTGGTGGTGCCACCACAGGCGGCTGCTATTGTTCCCGTCTCAAAGTCATCGCTGGCAACAGTCGTAGGCAGTGGCAGTTCCATATGTGTATGCACATCAATAGCGCCAGGGAAAACATATTTCCCCCGTGCATCAAGTACCATATCGCTTTGCATCGAAGCAAAGGTTCCTGGCGAACCAATTGCAGCAATTTGCTCACCCTCGATGAGAATATCACCTGGAAAATCATCGGTCGCCGTAATGATACGACCGTTTGTGATAACTGTACGCATAAACAAGCTCCTCCTACAAATCAAAGGTTTACGCGATCGGATACACCCTCAGATTACCATATACTATATCAGCCTGCTTTATACCATCAGTAGTAGCAAAAAAAGCAACCACACCCGACGTGTATGTTGAATCAGCTAACTGAACAAGAAACACCCCATTGGCATAGAGAGATAAGCTACTTCCCTGTGCAATCACCTGCAATGTATTACTTGTAGCATAGCCGTGCCGCAAAGCCGGCGAAAATGTCCAATTCTTCAAAGGCGTGATAGTCGTACTTATACGCTGAGAAAAAAGAGAAATTCTGTATGTTCCAGTAGGAGTAATCTCAAACAAATAACCGCTATATTCACCGAACACATCCGTGCTAACGCGGAAAAAGAGACCGCCTGATAATCCACTAAGAATGCGCGCATTCACTGTAATTGCCGCATTGTGATAGGTATTTGTAGACTCTTTGCACCCATGCCAATCGGTTCCTTCTTTAACATGGTAGCCATCTGAACCAAAAACACATTTGTTATCCTGATCCCAATTCGCCGCCACCGTATTTGCGCTATTTGCATTATTCAATACATCCTGATATACCGGCTTGCCAGAAGTAGCTGTCAGAATAACTCCTGCCGTAGCGCTTGCTCTGGCCTCAGCCGTAACAGTCATGCCAGCAATAACGGTAGCCGTTTCCTGGGACCTGGCTGTCGCAGTAGCAGCCTGAGCAGCCATGGCTGTTGCAGTTACATTTGGTGTTGCCGTTGGAATATTCGTCGGAACTTGTACTCTGGCTTTAGTAGTAATTTGAGTCGTGCTATGTAAAATAGTATGCACATTGTTCGTATGTGGAAGAACAATCGAAACCACTGAGACAACAAGTATCATTAGCGCTATAAGTGCCAGTAAAACAGCAAACCAGCGGCGCCTATTCGGAGATTTGGAATATTTCTGAGTAGGGGTAGGTGTTAATGGAACTTGTGGTAATTCTGACTGTACAGGCGTAATATTGAAACCAGGTTGCGGAGATTTAAACTGGTGACCTGCTGTGGTATTTACTAGAGACGATGGGCTGACTGCGGCATCCACAGTAGCAACAGGAGGTGCGGAAGACACCATTGCCTCGCTTGCCACGCTAGTTAATGCGGTTGAGGCAACAATTTCACGTTGTTCAACCTTCAACGTATCCACACTTTCCATCGCCCCCTTTTTACTGCTGGCAGTAACCGCGCGACAAAAAGCTTCCTCTAGCTCTGTAGCGCTGGCATAGCGTTGCTCTGGCCTCCTCTTGTTCATATGCATCGACACTACAACCAGTTGACTCTCAGCGGTAAATGGCAGACGACCAGTCACCATCTCATAGAGTAACACGCCCAGAGAATAAAGGTCGCTCCGTGCATCAGCTCGGCGATCCACCTCAAACAGTTCTGGCGCGACATAATCGACGGTACCAAGCACAACACCTGTGCTGGTGAGTTGCGTTGCATCACTAGTTATCCGAGCAATACCGAAATCGGTGAGATAGACCTCACGATTGAAATTGAGCAATATGTTTGAGGCCTTTATGTCACGATGAATGATTCCTCGACTATGGATATAGTCAAGGGCACCCGCAATGCTTCGTATATTATGGCAGGTTTCCTGTAGTGAGAGGGGTGAGCGTCGAATTCGAGCGCGCAGTGTACCCCCATCAAAAAAAGGCATTACGATGTAATAGCGTATGTCGCTATCTAACAGATATTGACCAGAATCAATGATCGGTACAAGATGTTCATGTCGTAACGAGCCCATTACACGTGCTTCACGAATAAAGCGTCGCAGCATTTCTTCATCTTCACGCTTGAAGACTTTGACGGCTACTTTCTGTTGCAATTGTAGATCTAGTGCTTCGTAAACATTCGCCATTCCACCCTTACCAACCAACCTTCTCAGTTCATAGTGACCAAGGATTTTCCCCTCCAGTAATGCCATTTGAATTTCTCTCCAGTTACTGGTAACCAACGATCAGGGTGATCATAACTGGGTAACTACAATGATTATTGCATGACAGTTACGCAATATGGTAGCCCGTACAGGTATCACACCCCCTATTGAATCAACTACAGTACTGGCCACTTTGGTTTACGCACTACCCTCGACATAGGCCAAAATGCCTGTATACCCTCATAAATTGTACTTTGTGACATCCTTTACGGTATACTTGTACAAAATACCTAAATTCGAAAGAAGGATCATTATCTCGTGCCAAATTACGCCAAAGTTCTCGTCATTGATGATAGTACAACTTTATGTCTAATAATGGCCCGCGCACTTGAAAAAGCAGGATATCAAGTCACTATCGCATCAAATGGAAACGAAGGATTGGCCAGGGCCCTCCAGGAACGTCCGCATTGTGTCATAATTGACGTTGTGCTACCTGGAATCAGCGGCTTCGGCCTGTGCCGCCAGTTACGTGCCTTAGATCCACAGCGAAACCTATCAATTATTATGGTAAGTACTAAAAACACGAGCCTTGATTACTCCTGGGGTTTACGTCAAGGCGCAGATCGTTATTTGCCCAAACCATTCTCAGATACAGTTCTTGTACAAACCGTCGAGGAAGTTATTAGAGAGCATGCCTTACGTTGATTTAGCTTATATCCTAATCTCCTGCGAACTGACAAACCCACTCGAACTCTTCATCGTCCTCCCATTGTAAGAGCCATAATTGCATTCTGCGCATGCATGCGATTTTCCGCCTGATCATACACAACCGATTGTGGACCATCGATTACTGCATCAGTCACCTCGAAACCTCGGTCGGCAGGAAGACAATGCATATAGATAGCGTCCTCTTTTGTCAGCGACATTCTTCGCTCGTCGCAGATCCAGTGCTCGTATTGTCCAATTGTATCAACCAACTTTGACGGGTCTTGAACCGCGACCAGAGGACCCCAACTCTTAGGGTACACAACATCAGCACCTATAAACGCCTCATCCATATCATGGACAATCTTAAAACTGCCACCTGTTTTACGTGCGTTTTCGGTGGCATTATCCAGGATCTCCGGCATCAACTCGAACTCAGGTGGGTGAGCCAGCACAACTTCAGCACCAAACTGGGTGAAAAGCTCAATTATTGATTGAGGCAATGAAAGTGGCTTGGTATAGGATTTTGCATATGCCCATGACATCACAACCCTCTTTCCTCGAACGTTCCCCTTCTTCTCAATAACTGTCATGAGATCAGCCATAGCCTGGCATGGATGATAGATATCGCATTGCATGTTAATGACCGGCACGCTTGCATGTTCGGCCACATTTCTCAAATATGTATTTCCTTCACCCCAATCACAGTGCCGAATTGCAATGCCATGACCATATGCCGAGAGAATCTTGCCAATCTCTTTAGGGGTATCGCCATGTGAGATTTGCATCTTGTCCGGCTCTAAGAAAATAGCATGCCCTCCCAGGCGCGTCATACCTGCTTCGAAAGAGTTTCGTGTACGTGTTGATGAGAAGAAGAAGAGCATAAACAGCGTTTTGTCCTCAAGTAAACGGGTGGGTAGGTCAAGACCCCATTTCATTTTGAAGTCAAAAGCGAGATTCAGCACGGTCTCTAATTCTTCTTTTGTCCATTCCTGAGTGCTGATAAAGTCTCGACCACGCAAATTGGTTTTCATTTCATAAAGTCCTTACTATTCGCGTACAATCCACGTTCCTGTTTGTCCTTCGAGAGCTTTGCCGATGGTTTCGGGCATGGTTATCAAAGCAGCGCTTCCACCGCGTTCAAGATAGTTGATAACAGCTTTGACTTTTGGTCCCATGCTGCCTTTAGCAAAATGACCCTCCTCAAAATACCCTTTAGCCTCGCTTAACGTTATACGGTCCAGATCAATCTGGTTGGGCTTCTTGAAGTTGAGAGCAGCTTTCTCTACAGCAGTAGAAATCAGTAAGAGGTCAGCTTTCAATTCACTGGCCAGCAGACTCGAAGCCAGATCTTTGTCGATAACAGCTTCTACTCCTGAAAGACTACCAGAATCATCGCGCACCACGGGGATACCTCCTCCGCCGACAGCGACCACAATAAAGCCGTTTTTGATCAGAGTATCTATAGCATCACGTTCGACAATCTCTCTTGGCGTGGGCGATGGCACAACTCGACGCCAGCCACGCCCGGCATCCTCAACCATCATCCAACCTTCTTTGCTCATCTTCGCACGTGCTTCTTCCTCTTTATAAAATGAGCCTATGGGTTTGCTGGGATTCTGCATTGCCGGGTCGTTGCGATCCACAACCACCTGCGTGACCACCGTTGCGCTTTGACGCTGAATGCCCCGGCGTAAAAATTCATTGTATAGAGCTTGCTGAACCATGTATCCAATTGCGCCCTGGGTATCTGCCCCACAAGAATCGAGAGGCACAATATGCATTACCTTACTCGCTAGTTCCGAGCGCAGCAGAATAAACCCTACCTGCGGCCCATTGCCATGCGTGACGACCACATTCCAACCCTGTTCGATCATCTCTGCAATATGTACCGCCGTCTCGCGTACTGCATTAAACTGGTCAGGCACGCTCTGATGAGCCTCATCTTTTATCAAAGAATTGCCGCCAATGGCGACTACAGCTAATTTGCTCATCTGGCACCCTCCAGGAAAAGCGGCAACATAGCATAGAAATCGGCGCACTGCACAACTTCAGCAGCAGGTACCTGGTCGAGAGTTGTATGTGCCCAATGCTCCTCACCAGGGCCAAAGCCTATTGCCGGAATACCTGCTTTGCCCATCCAATAAGTAGCGTTCGTAGAAAAGACCCATTTACCAGTTTTCGCCGCATGGCCATAACAGCTCTCAAAGGTGGCTTTGCTTGCCTGTACGTAGGGATGATCCTCTGCTAATGCCCATGCGGGAAATATTTTCTCAACAGGGAAAACAAAGCCCGTATAGCTCGGTTCGGTGTACATCGGTACAACGATCTCCGCCAAATGAGCATTGGGCAATGCATTCAGTTCATTCAATACAACTTCTTTTGTCTCGGCAGGATGCATACGACGATCAAGATAAATAGCACACTCGTCAGGAACAGCATTAAGTGAGACACTATGCGTGCTGGCACTTGTCACTGTAATCGAACCGGCACCCAGGAATGGATCAGGACGACTCTTTAACTCTTGATGCAGTTGCTCGACCCCCTGAATAAACGGTATGGCTTTGTAAAGTGCATTGTCACCACGTTCAGGGGCACTGGCATGGCAACTTATTCCCTTGAAGGTGACACTTATCTCCGTGCGTCCTCGATGCCCGCGATAAATTTCCATGTTGGTAGATTCGCCAATTACCACGAAATCGGGACGTATACCCTCGTGTTCTACTAACACATTTCCGGAGATCCCATCACACCACTCTTCCATATTACCAAAATAATACAGCGTCCAGTCTTTCGCCAATCCCAACTTTTTCAACGTCGCCATTGCATAGATCATTGGCGGTGTGGAACACTTCTCATCACCTGCGCCGAGGCCGTAGATAATTCCGTTCTCAAACTTACCTTTAAAAGGATCCCATTTCCACTGAGAGGCGTCAGCCACCCCAACAGTATCAATGTGACTATCATAGAGCAATGTGCGTGGGCCATTACCTATGCGACCCAGGATGTTGCCCATGGAATCTAGCCGTACTTCGTCAAAACCAAGTGAGTCCATGCGTGCGCCTATTGCATCACCAACCGGACCAATCTGGCTATCGAAGCTGGGTATGGCAACAATATCACGAAGAAACTGGATCATTGTACCATGATGCTTTTCCAATTCCTGTTTGACGGCTGTTTGCGCTTCACGTCTGTCCATAATAAATTCCTTCTTACTACATCCTATTCCAAAGAGCCTGTGAAAGTTCTCTTGTCCGTGCGTGAATTCGAGCTTCATCTACGGTGAGCAACTGGCGATTGCGCATCAACCAGCGACCAGCAACCATAGTTGAGTTTACATGATGAGCATCCATACCAAAGATCAGGTGCCAGGGGAAGTTACCAACGGTGAGCGGTGTGGGTGGCAAATAATCAAGTAACACAAGATCAGCAGCAGACCCAACACTCAGTTCGCCAACACGCGGAAAATCAGGGCTGAACGGACTAAAGACGGCATCCATAATTCGGGCATTGTGCTGAAATGCCAGCTTCAAAACCAGATCTCCAGGCATTACCCGAGGGTCTTCAAGCGCCAGTTTATGCATCAGGTACGCCGCTTTCATCTCCTGCATCATATTCATGCTAAAACCATCGTTGCCTAAACCTATATTTACACCCGCGCGAACCATCTCCTCGACAGGCGCACGCCCCACGGCATTATTCATATTTGAGCGGGGATTATGTACGCTATTTGTATGAGTTTCAGCCAGGCGGCTCATCTCACCACCGCGAACATGCACACAGTGTGCAGCTAAACTACGTGGACCCAAAATATTATCTGCCTCTAGACGATTCACTACACGCATACCATAGCGCGAAATGCTGTCTCTCTCGTCGGAGGTATCTTCCGCAACGTGTATATGAAAACCAACACCCAGCTCAGCACCACCTGCCGCGCAGCGCTCAAGCGTTGCTGTACTCAAAGTGAACGATGCATGCAGGCCATAACTCGCGGCAATTATACCAGCTTCCGCCTGTTGTCTGCGTTCAGCTCGTAATGAGTGAATGAAGCGCTCATTTTCCCGCATACCATCTGCAACAACACCATGTCCATCGCGATCAGAAACTTCGTAAGCTAGACAGGCACGAATTCCCGCTTGCTCTACAGCAGCGGCGATCACGTCCAGGCTTCCCTCAATTGCATTTGGGCTAGCATGATGATCAATGACGCAAGTCGTTCCATAACGAATAGCATCTGCCATAAACATTTCAGCGCTGGCCTTGGTATCCTCTAGTGTTAAAAGCTTGTCGAGCCGCCACCATAGGCGCTCGAGGATTTCAGGAAAGTTGCGCGGAGGTTCGCCTGGAATAGTCATTCCGCGAGCGAATGCACCATAAAAATGTGTATGGGCACAAAGAAACCCGGGTATAATTAAACCGTCGTTCGCATCGACGTATTCAACATCAGGATACTGCTGTCTCATCGTAGTATCCCTGTCGATAGCTCCTATACGACCATCACGTATCAGGACAGCTCCCTTTTCGATAAGCTGGTTTTGTACACCCAGGGTGACAACAGTTCCGTTGCCGATAAGGATGTCTGCCATTGATTATCATTCTTCCTTTTTGCAATTCATCGCGGCTATTTCACCACTTTCTTGACCATCTCCATCCCCTCCGCTCCTTTCTCGATCGGTTCAACACTGCCAGCAGTCCCTACTACAGCATCGATACTTTTCAGACCACTTCCGGTCACTAGCATTACAACGCGTTCATCCCGCTCGATTCTACCTTCGCTCAACAGGCGAAGCAGCCCGGCATAGCTAGCTGCCCCTGATGGCTCGGCAAACACACCTGTCAGTCTGGCTAGCTCTTTTTCTGCCGCGAGTATCTCTTCATCCGAGATAGTAATGCCAAATCCGCCACTTTCGCGTATGACTTTTACCGCCATTGCTCCATTACGCGGTAAACCAACAGAGATACCATCCGCTACAGTCTGCGCAGGAAAAGGCCGCACAATGCCATCACCTTCCAGAGCACGCACAATCGCAGGCGATCCTTCAGCCTGTACTGCGATCATACGCGGAATGCGCTCGATCAACCCTAGACGGTAAAGGTCTTCAAAACCACGATAGACCCCGCTGATAATACAACCATCACCCGTCGGCACAAGTACGCTGTCAGGTATCTGCCAATCAAGTTGTTCAGCAATCTCTAAACCAACTGTTTTTTTGCCTTCAACAAGGTAGGGATTGTAACCAGTGTTTCGGTTATACCATCCAAAGGTATTACATGCTTCGATGCACAGATCAAAGGCATCATCATAACTACCCTTTACAGCAAAAACTATCGCGCCACACATGAGCAGTTGTACGATCTTGGCACGCGGCGCATTGTGAGGCACAAAGATGTAACATGGCAGTCCTACCGCTGCCGCCTGCACAGCTAGTGAAGAAGCCGCATTCCCTGTAGAGGCACAGGCTACAGTCTTCCCCTCTGCCCGCATCACTGCAATGATACTTGCCCGGTCCTTGAGCGAAGCACTGGGGTTGCGCGAGTCATCTTTGAGCCAGAGGTCTCTCAGCCCCAGATAAGTCCTCAGGCGATTGACTGAATAAAGCGGCGTTCCTCCAATCGACAGCGCTGGTCGATCTCCATGGCTATAAGATATTGGAAGGAGCGCACGATAGCGCCAAAAAGTCAGATCATGATCCTCCGCTAACGTAGCTCGACTGATATGCTGGGAAATCTGCTCGTAATTGTAGTGGACTTCAAGAACACCTGAAGGCCCACAGGTGGGACACGTATAGGTGACCTCTGCCGGGTTATACCTGGCATCGCAGAGCACACATTGTAGGTGATGAATATAGTCAGCAGACATTCTCAAACCTCTAGTGGATCACCTCGAGTTTGACTTTCGCCAATTTTGCTTTATCTCCATCGCTAATGGGATGCTCGCGGTCTGGCACCTCCAGTTCTGTGACGACGCCACAGAGTTCAGTTGAGAAGTAGCGCAGTCCGTTGTCAGAGAGTACAGTTACGATCATACCAATGTCAGGATAGCGCTGCGCAACTTTGATTGCGGCAGCTACATTGCAGCCCGAAGAGATACCACAGAAGATACCCTCTTCACGCGACAGGCGACGAGCCATCTCAATTGATTCATCAGACGTGGTGGTAACTACTCCATCCAGGTATTCAACATGCAACACTTCAGGGATAAAACCATCACCGATACCCTCGATTTTGTGTGGTCCCCATGAGCCTCCTGAAAGCAAAGCGCATTCGGCAGGTTCAACCGCAAATATTTTGATCCTGGGATTCTGCTCTTTGAGATATTTGCCCGCGCCAGTCACAGTGCCTCCTGTTCCCTGGGATAACACCAGCGCCCCAATTTTGCCGTCGGTTTGCTCCCAGATCTCCGGACCAGTCGTGCGATAATGCGCCTCGATATTATCAACGTTGACAAACTGACCAACCTCCCAGTATTTACCAGGAGCTGCAGCCTTGAGTTCTTTGACCTTCTTGATCACCAGATCTACATCGCTCTCAGCGCCAGCAGTTAGCACTAATTCTGCTCCGTATGCGCGGATAGTTTTCTTACGTTCCACACTCATACCATCTGGCATAACAATGACAACGGGATACCCTTTCGCTGCGCCTACACAAGAGGTAGCTATTCCAGTATTACCTGTCGTGCCTTCAATAATGGTCATACCACGGCGCAAGTCGCCTCGCCGCTCAGCCTCTGATACAAGGAAAGGCAAAATGCGGTCTTTGACACTGCCGCTAGGATTGAAATACTCAACCTTGGCAACGATCGTGGGTTTAACGTCACCCACTACGCGCCGCAGCCGCACCATTGGCGTCACCCCTGCCGTATCAAGGATGCTTTCGGCAATACGTGCACGGCGATTCCAGTCAACCATTAGTTTATATCTCCCGTAAGCAATATTGAACAGTTACAAAAAAGTTGTCCTTACATCTTCACTAAAGTGCGATCGATGCTATTCAACGTCGGACGACCAGATAGAGCCATTGCCAGTTCGAGTTCCTTGCGCAGCATTTCCAACACCTGATATGCTCCTTCTGCGCCATTGACAGCAAGCCCCCAGAGAACCGGACGACCAACCAGCACGGCTCGAGCACCCAGTGACAGTGCTTTCAGTATGTCAGTGCCTCGGCGTATTCCTCCATCGAAGTAAACCTCGCAGCGTCCCGCAACTGCTTCGACGATTTCAGGCAATGCTTCAATA
>WNFF01005449.1_pt1 | contig 10386 bp, 7 predicted proteins | sample 5400441 | NCBI WGS metagenome assembly WNFF01 (sample SAMN13153345, study PRJNA577476) | soil metagenome | isolation source: 120 cm saprolite under Douglas fir tree site 2 hole 3 replicate 1 | place: USA:California | collected 2015-04-18
CGGGAGTTGGTCAGGGCTGGTGCTTCCGACCGAGCCATCGTCGATTAGGAGTAAACTTACGAGTAGGCATGGCTGGTTTCGAAACGCAGCGTCAATTCGTCGGCACAGATCGATCGCAGGATCCCAGTCTTCATAGACTGGCATAATAATCAAAAGGTTCATAAGTGCAGTGCTCAGTGCCTCCGCCCAGCAGACATTACTCGATGGCTTATTCCACGGTCAATAGAATTGACGCTCTGGCCGAGTACCTACACCAATCGCTGACCTTTGGCGAATTGGGCGAACACAGCGCCTACCCTCTCGCTACTATTCGCTCAATTCCCAGGTTGCTTTGTTCATCGAAACCGAGCCTGGACATCGCTCCTTCTCATTTGGGCGTTGCGTACAGCGCAGGGCCTGTTCGCATTCGATGATGCTAGCACCGCCCATTTTCTTTCTGTAGACGCTTCAGTTCCATACAATAGACGGTGAGAGGAAGCAACCAGTCAAGATCTGAGATGCGTGGCGGGTACAGAAGACTCCGCGCCAGCCGCCCAGCGGTCAGCATTTTGTCCTCAATTGATCCCGACGACTTCATCAAATACGCAAACAGCCGGGCGGCTTTCAGTCGCTGAACGCCTAGATGAGTTTTGACTTTCTCTTCGGAGAAGGGGACCGACGCGAATGATGGATAGGCTTTCGTGACCACGTCTTCGTGGAAGCGATGCTCGATAAAAAGGTGTGCGGGTAGAGAGGCCAAGAAAGTCCAGAGATCCCGATCCAAATATGGCGCGATAGTCTGCTGTAGGCGTGGCCGCAAAAGTCCAAAGGCGGACGCGCTAATATTCACGCGGGTTCTGTTCCAGAAGTAAAATGAGCCCACCGGGTTTGGTGCGGCCGCATGCTTTTGTAATTCGGCACGGATCTCCGCCAAGACTTGGTCCCTAGGGAATGTGCCTTGGTCTCGAAAGTATGGAATTGGTCCCTTTGAGACGAGCCGGTCTGCCAGTTCATCCAGCCGGTTTTGCTGAAACAACCCCAGGTTCCACTTTTCGAGCAACAGACCCGCTGACAACACATCGCCAGCTATACCGTCCCACCAATCCAGCTCATCCCGCCGGCGGCTGACACACGCGAACCAGCCGTGCTCGAGCGACATGAAATCACTAAACTCATTCTTCCATATTTCATCTTGCACGGCCTGCCTGGGTTTGACAGCAACTAGGATGTGCTTAATGCCTGTTCGTCGCGCGAGTTCCGCAGCGATCCTTGCTTCGGACGGGCATACAGGGACGTCGACCGTAACTGCGTACTTGGGGGGTCGATTTTGAGCGCAAAGTTCCAACAGAATATGTCGGCTATCGCAGCCGCCACTAAGGCCTATCGCTGAACGCGGGTGGACTCGACGCGAGATCGCCTGCCGGAACAGCTCAATATACCCTTCGGTCGCAGTCTTTGGTGACAGGTCGTTCGTTGGAAGGATTATTGGCGGCGGACTGTGCCTCTTGATCTCTTTGAAAGGAGTCGCACCATTTAGAAACAGCCCCGTCCGAAAGAACGTGTTAAGCGCCGCAGAATCTATGGAGACCGAACCAACGCTTCTGATCGCGTCGACGAGCCGTGAGTGTTCATCAGCAGAGTTGAGGATGGTAAATCGGGGAATAAATCCGAACTCTTCCTCTAAGCCGAAATCCTCCGCACCTGTGCCCCGTTCTGCTTTTGGCGTCAATTTACGTCTTTCGGTTTGTGCGAGTTGCTGGCCTGCCATTTTATCCGATCGCCCACTTTATTTTGGGTTAGAACGTAACCTCATGTCTGTCGTGGCACTGGGCTCAAGCAAGGCTATCCTGCCCATCATTACTCCGCGTTCGCGAAACTCAGTTTTGTCAACCGGTATGCCTCCCGAGCGTGCTCGCGATAAGCGGTTAACATAGCTCCTGCGTACGCGGCCAATCCGATCATGACCTCAGATGCGAGGCGTAGACCTGGTCGTACGGTCGATGGCGATATCACACGGAAAAGCATCACAGCAAAACTCATAAAGAAACAGGACCCCACAATGGGCCACAACAAGCGAACATAGGCTTTCCCGCTGGTGTCCAGCTTTTGAAAGACACGCTTAAACATCGGCCATTTTGTGATGGGAAACACAGCGACCCAGACGACCGCAATACCAGCCACACCCCATCGGCTGCCAATTACATAACAAATCGGCATTACGACTGCGCACAGCACGCAGTTCCACATAGCATACCTTGCGTCGTCTACGACATTAAGCACAGAGTTAAGGAGGGGCGTGATCGAACGGAGCGACGCGGCGAACGCAAGCAAGCGCAGAGGCATAATGGCCGCCTGCCACTTTGGTCCAAAAGCGACGTGGACCAGGTCATCAGCAATCAGTGCCAAACCAAGGCTTGCCGGAAACGTGATAAATGCAAGCGCGTTGCTCAGACCGAATAGGTAGCGTCGGAGCACATCCCGCTCCCCTTGAACAGCAGAAAAAAACGCCGGTCCAACCCTGGAAACCATCGCAGTAATCTTGTCGACTGGAGCTGAAGCTATGTACCAGGCCAGCACGTACGCACCCGTTGCCGCTTGGCCCAAGAGTTTGCCGGCTACGAGAAAGTCAGCGTTCGAAACAACGTACCAAGCTAGGCTTGCGAACAGGATGTGATTTCCAAGCTTAACAGCTTTGCGGCAGTCGTCACTTGGGATGGCAAACCCACGGGGCCTAGCCCATACGACCAGGCCCGTGCCGAGAAACACACTCAGTAGGTTCGGTAGCACCAGGGACCAGTACCCAAAACCAGTCATGGCAAGAACCACTGCTGCAATCGCGGCTGCCAATGCTCGCACGGCCTCAATAGCGCCTAGCAGTTTGAACCTCAGGTCTCTCTGAAGCAGGGAGTACGGCACCACCTGGAAAGACGAGATCAGAAACGCCGAACTCATCGCCGTTACAACCCAAACCAGTCGCGGCTCCGAGAAAAATCGGCTGATGGGGAGCGAAGCTGCGGCTCCCGCCACTGTGCATAGCGTTCCTGCCAAGATGGAAATGGAATTTAACTGCGCAATTTGAGTCCGGGACAGGTCGTTCTTCGCTATGATTGTTGCGCCGATTCCGAATTCACTCAATAGAGTGATAAGCCCCATAAACAGAGCGGACATCGCCACCAAAGCATAGTCGGCCGGTGTTAGGAGACGCGCGACGAACATCGTGGCCAACCAAGTCAGCAGTTGGCTCGACCATTTTGCGAGACTCGTCCAAGCAATGCCGTGAACCAGCTTGCGATCCAGTTGATGCAGTTCTGCAGTGACGACGTGCGGGCGGACCTGTGACGTGGCGTTCAATTTCGTCCTTTGAGATGACTGGGCACGCAGTGGGCCAAAGATGATAAGTACAATTCAGTGTTGGTTTGCGGCCTGGGGAGGGAGGAGGCTGCGACCCACTTCGAAAGGGCACCTCGGCGCAGGTCGCTTTCCAGGCGCCCTAGCGATCCTCGATTTTGCTGAGGTTATGCGGAGAACCTTTGCGCTTGGCTTCTTTTCGACTGACCGCCAGCGAATTCCCACTAAAAACCTTATTAGGTTCGCTTTTATTTCGCTGTAACCGCCCCTTTCGACCGCTTTCACGGCCTTACGGACGCGCGCTAATCTTGGGAGGTGGGCTCGCCGAGTGCAGGAAACCGCAGGGCGGGATTTTACCCATAAGTGGAAAACTATCGCCACGGGGACCGACAAGCCTAACTTGGCTTAACCCTAGCCTTAGCCAAAGTTTAGCCTCACCGTGCCCGATGGTATCCCAAATGCACATCATGGCCTAATTCCTATGGAATCCTTGCGCCTGCTGCTCGAAAAAGCCTCCCAGTATTTTGGAGCACCCTTCCATTCGTGGCAGAGTTTTTGGTTCGCAGTCTCGGCTGCGCCGAGTGCGTTCCTCGATCTTGGCAGCAAGACAGGTTGGCCATATTTTTTGTCTAGCTTGCTTATTGCCTGGGTAATTTTCCGGCGCACCAAGGATGTTCATGGCTGCAAAAGCTTTTTCGCATTCATGTTTCCGCGTGATATCTATCAACACCGCTCCGCGGTTGCGGACTATAAGTTCGTCGCATTTGAACTCTCCACGAAATTGCTCTTTACCGCGCCCTTCATTTCAGCAGCCAGCTATGCGATATACAAAGGTCTTCACTTAGTGCTGCCGTCGGTTCCTGGCGTATGGATAGCCAATCCACTGGCTCGCGGAATCGCGGTATCGATTGCGGGTGTCGTGGTCATGGATTTCGGATTTTTCGTCAGCCATTATCTGATGCATAGGATTCCGGCACTCTGGCAGTTCCATGAACTGCACCACTCGGCAGAGGTGCTGACTCCCATCACCGTATACCGCGTGCATCCAGTCGAAGAGTTAGTAAGCGGACTCGTCGCCGCCATGGTCGGCGCCATCGTAGGGGTTCTGTATGGCTCGGCGTTTAGACGCGAAACCGATATTTTAACGATCTTTGGCGTGAATATAATTATACTCGGTTTTTTCTTGTTTGGTAACACTCTGCGACATTCGCACGTTTGGCTTTCGTATGGGCCCTTCATGAGCCGATTGTTCATTAGTCCAGCTCAGCATCAAATCCATCACAGCACGGATCCGAAGCACTGGAACAAGAATTTCGGCTATATCTTCGCTTTTTGGGATCTGTTTTCGAAGACACTCTACGTCCCCGAACATCAAGAGACATTGCAGTTCGGAGTTCCAGGAACTGATGCCGCAGACTTCTCTACCGTTCCTCGTATGTATTTGTTGCCTTTCAAAAAGGCCGGTCACGTCTTGGCCACAGGAGTGGGATCTTTGCGCCACACACTTCGACGGTACGTGACTCAGGACTCGAGACTTGAGGATAGAGAACGGGAAGCGGTCGGACGTTCTGATTAAGCAAAGACACGTAAGGAGCCTCCCGTCTCCCGCCCGGCAGCTGTTCACCCCAGGGCGCAGGAGCTCTGGAGCTATCCAACTAATACGGGCCACAGTAGCCCCTGCGTCCCTTGTCCGGCAGGCACACGATAGATTCTACAAATAGCAGCGTCGCTTTGGAGCGAGGCCGCATGGTACCTAAGATCACTTTGGCTTTTCGGGCTTCCCCAAAGCTCCGCCTCAGAATCAAGGCGCGGCCGCGCCTGAGGACATCCTTCAGCAATTCTTGCAGGGTTTTTTGCACCGTGGGTGTGGGTGAGGATGCAAGCTGCGTTGAACAGGCTTCTCAAAGTGTGCAGCGAGTTTCCCCTGAGCGAACCTCCGCAAGTTAGATTGCCCTTTATAATCAGCAACATAGCTGGAACCGCAGTTTGGTTGGCCAATTGCACTATGTAACGCGCCCGCCAGTTTCGTGTGACTTTAATGTGCGGCAATAGGAGGGGCGAATGCGCCTCAGAGTACTGATACTAGCTGTCTTGGTTGCTGGCCTAATCCCGCTGGCGGCGCAGCCCGCCCTCGCGGATAGCGTCGATTTTAATGCTCTCGCGCCAGGACCTGTTTCCTGGGCCGGCGGGGTCGGTAGTACGCTAACCGCCTCTTCAATGAATGTCACTGCACACCGTATTCCTGCCGGTTCTTCTTTCTTTTTGGCGGGTGCCATTCTGAGTTTTACGACTGGCGGATTCACCTCAAGCACTCCGGGAGTCTTCAACTTTGCCGGCGGTGGACCCATCTCGGTAGGTTCCAGCCCTCTGTGTGGCGGAAGCTGCTTTGCCGGGACGTTTACCAGTGCACAGATGCTTTTTAGCGCGGGTGGAGGCACGGCAACCTTTCTCGGTAACTTCATTGCGGGCATGCTCAGTCCAGCGTTGGAGATTTTGCTTGGCTTTCCGCCAGGAACAAATGCGAACGCCACTGGCTCGATAAGTGCTTCGTTCTTGACGGCGGGCTTCGACGCAACAACGGGCGGAACCGGGACGTGGGCCAGCGGGGACTTGGTGCTGACTCCAACAGTCCCGGAACCGGCGACCTTGGGCCTGCTGGGTGCCGGCTTGATTGGCCTAGCCTTCATCTTGCGCCGGAGGCTAGGCGTACTCGGCAACCACGCCTAAAAGACATACCTCGCCCTTACTCCAAGCCCCGCTGCCTTTTGCAGTGGGGCTTCTTGTTTTTTGGGCGTCAGAATCAGTGCTGGCTGCTCGGCAGAACCTATACCACTCTCGTGCTGCCCTCGCTCGCGAGTCACAAGTGGGGCTTAACGCTATTGCCTGAATGTTTGCGCCGGATTCAGAGCGTGCTGCTTCAGGCCACGCTCACACGGCCCACCACGTGCAGGAGACCCTGGTACGGGACGAGCTATCAAGCCACCGTAGCGTTCTCAGGACTGAGGAGGAGTGGAACTGTGACCTTTCTTTCCTGGCGTGTCATCTCCTGTGTTCTCGGCGTTACTCTCATGTGGTGTTCTGGGTGCCGCACCAACCCGCAGCTGACTGCGGAGAAGCACTATACCCGTGCCCAGGAACTTATCAAGAAGAACAAAACAGAGGATGCCATAATCGAATTGCGCCGTGCGTTGCAGCTTACCCCCACCATGGCTAAAGCTCATCATGATTTAGCGAAACTCTATCTCCAGAACGGGAACCCCAACAACGGCTTCCGTGAACTCTCACTGACTGTACAGAACGATCCAGAGGATCGCGAAGCTCATCTGCTGATCGCCCAGCTCTTGTTGCAGGCACGCAATCTTGACGAGGCCAAGAAAAAAGCACAATTCATCCTGGAGAAATGGCCCGACGCTCACCCTGCCTCACTGATTTTGGCGGAAAGCCTCATGAGTCTTAACCAATTCGAGGCGGCCCGAGGAATTGTTGAGAAGGTTTTGCAAGCGGAACCCAAAAATCCCCGGGCCCTGCTCGAAATGGCCGCAATACAGTTGCAATCGAAGCAATCTAAGGCAGCAGAGGCTAATCTGCGCCAGGTCTGGGAGCTTCAACCTGATTCCTTATTGCCTCCAATGATTCTGAGTAACTTAATGGTCGGGCGAGGCGACCTGCCGGAAGCAGAGTCGGTTCTGCGGCGCGCAGTGGAATTGCAACCCAAGAGCCTTCCGCCGCTCTATTTGCTGGCCTCCTTTTATCTGCAGCAGCGACGACTCACTGACGCAGAGACCCAGTTCAAACGCATTCAATCACTAGGTTCGGATAATCCCCAGCATCGCGGCGTCCTCGCCCAATTTTACTGGTCGACCAGCCGAACAGAAGAAGCCGAACGCGAATACAAACGTATCCTGGCCGCCGATCCTAAGGACAAGCTGAACTGGCAGGGCTTGGCGCAATTCTACTTTGTGCAAAACCGCCGTGCCGAGGCTCGCCAAATTGTTGACCGGATGCTCAAAGAAGACCCCAAGGATGGGGGCACGTTATTGCTGCGTGGGATCATGGAAGCCGAAGACGGCAAACTTCCGGAGGGATTGAAGTACTTAGCTGAAGCCAAGAACATCCTTTTGTCTTCCCCCTTGCCCGATTTTTACCAAGCTAGGGCCTACCTCACAGACGGGCGAACCGAGCTTGCGAAGGATTCTCTGAACTCGGCGTTGCAGCGAGATCCGAACTACGCCCCGGCTCGTATCGTATTGGCCGCACTTGAGGTTAGCGGGGGCAAAGTTGAGCAGGCGATTCAAGACTTGAACAAAGTCTTGGCACAAAACCCATCGGCGGTCGAGCCCAACGTCCTGCTCTCCCAAGCGTACGCGTTGAAGGGCGACTTCCAGCTCGCCGAGAACAATCTGAATCAGCTTATGAGTCTTGCTCCCGCCAAGGCCAGCGGAACAGTGATTCTGCGGACCCTGGCCTGGGTTAAGCTACGCCAGGGGCACGACGCGGAGGCTACTCAGCTTGCCGTCCGTTCTCTGGAAGCCGACCCCAAATCCCGAGAGGGTCTCTACCTTCTAGGACAAACCTATTTGTCGAGAAAACAGCCAGAGAAGGGCATTCAGGCTGTTGAGGATTATGTACGTAAGTCTCCTGATTGGGGGCCGGGGTACGAAGTCTTGGGATCATTGGCTTTACAGGCCGGCAAGCTGGACCTAGCGCTGGCTTCCTTTCAAAACGCCAGTCAGCTTGATCCCCGGTCAACCGCAGCCCTAATTGGCCTCGGCGAAGTCTACGGTTCTCGCAAACAACCCGATGAAGGCCGTGAGAACTTCCAAAAGGTTGCGGCCTTGGAACCGAAGAATGCTTTCGTGCAGGTCCGCCTCGGACAGTTCGCGGAAATGAAAGGCGACTGGTCAGAGGCGATTTCGGCTTATAAGAAGGCTATCGAATTGGATCCGGCAAACAGTGTTGCCAAAAATAATCTGGCTTGGCTCTACACCGAACACGCGGGCAATTTGGACGTTGCCCTGCGGCTCGCCCAAGAAGCCAGACAAGCCCAACCAAACGACCCGAGTACTTCCGACACGCTGGGCTGGATCTATGTCAAGAAGGGATTTGCTCTCACAGGAGAGCCTTTCCTCGAGGAAAGTGTCGGCAAAAGACCTAAGGGCCCGGTCGCCCACTATCATCTCGGAGTCGCGTACTTCCAGCTCGGACAGAAGACCAAGGCCCAGAGCGAGCTACAAACTGCGCTCCGTCTTCAGCCAGACTTCCTTGGGGCGGACGAAGCTAAGAAGATTCTATCGGACATAAGGTCGAATTAGGCAGCGCCGACGTACAGTCGCTTACTTTGAGGCGCGATCCAAACTTCCCCGGAGTGACGTGTGGCGCAGAAAATCCTGCAGCGCGCTAGCGGCCGCAGTGCCGTCTGAGGCGTAATTGGCGCCAACAGCAAGGAATGCTGACGCCTGCGGCCCACCAAACAGCCGTGCTTTCACGCGCAGGAACTTTGCCCGATACGGGTTATCAGTGAACTTGCCGTCTACCCAATACCAGCTCCAGACCAGTAAGCTGCCCTCCTGAGATCGCAGGACTGTCTCGTGGACTGAAATCGAATCTCCGTCCACCACGGCCGTCCGGGTTCGTGTCCCGCCGTCCACCCAGCCACGGCTACCAGAAATCGCATTACTCGAACTGACCAGCTTCCGGCCACGCTGCCCCCCCGTGTAGTACGCCAAGTACAGGTAGACTGACCGCTCTCCGGATGTATAAGTCTGTTTGAGCTCGCTCGTTACTTCGACGGACCGCGGATTCCACGAGCCGATATCTGAACGAGAAGGTGTCCACGGCGGCAGGACCGAAGGAGCGGAAATTGCGACGGCGACGTCATTCGAGTCGGCGTTTACCAGTCGGGCTGACAGCGGTGCAACCGCTACCAGCGCAACACCTGCAGCTCCCCAGAGCAATCCACGCCGTACTGACGAGTGACCTGGCAAGGCAGAAGGTGGATGCAAATCAGCCAGACCACCGGTCCGGAGTTCGCGCCAATGCCATCCCGCCGCAAAAAGTACAAATATCACTAGACCAAAGAAAATCCAGCCATAAACCAAGTGATCAACACCGGCGGCCAGGCGATTGTTACTAAGATATCCTAGCGCGACAATTCCAAACACACGCATGCCATTCGCCAGAATGGGCACGGCCACAGACGCCACGGCGAAAGCGATGCGTCGCGTCCAGCTACGGAAGACGACATACCCGTAAAAGCAACCGAGTACCACCGACGCAGTCAGAAAGCGCAAACCCGAACACGCTTCGGCAACTTCCCAAGCTCCCGAGGGAACAAGAATCACGCGTCTTTCCAGTAGCACAGGAATACCGACTAAATCGAGTGCTTTGACGGCGAAGGCTGCACTGAAATCCTGCAACGGTGGCACCAAGACTTCCCCCATTGGTACGGCAAAGAACAGGAACAAAAGCGGAAACAAAATCGTGCGCACTACCTGCGTGCCTGACATGAGCCACACCAGCGTCGGAACCATCCCCACCAGTGCGCCTTGCTTAACAAACTGGACAGCCGCCAAGTCCCCGAGGAACCACGCAAATGCCAGGCCGGCCAATAAGACCAGAGCCCAAGGGTTAGGCCGTACTTCCACCGAAGCGAACCGTTTTCGCCCTGCATAGATCAAATAAAGGCTCAGAGGGAAAATTGCGTATCCATGGGAGTAGCTGGAGTTCCGCCAAGTCGTGATCATCGACCAAATCGTGTCGCGGAAGATCATCGAGAGAGCGATCGCAGCAATGACTACACTTGCGATCACAAAACGCCACCGGCTATTCCCGTTCGCTGCGGCGCTTTCGTCGTTTTCGGACGCAATGCCTTGACGGTTTGATTCAGCAATCCCGGAAGTGGGCATCTCGTGTCCCTGTGACCCTGTTTTTTGAGTATGATCCGGCCAGTGTTTGTTCAAGGCGCTTGTTTGGGAGAGTTTACATCACCAACGATGGTTTGGGTAAGATATGCGACACACAATAATATGCAGGCAAACGACTTCACACATCGCTGACCTC
>WNFF01005451.1_pt1 | contig 10385 bp, 8 predicted proteins | sample 5400441 | NCBI WGS metagenome assembly WNFF01 (sample SAMN13153345, study PRJNA577476) | soil metagenome | isolation source: 120 cm saprolite under Douglas fir tree site 2 hole 3 replicate 1 | place: USA:California | collected 2015-04-18
TTCCGGGGAGAGCGTCAAGACTTGATCGACGGTCAGGCCATGCTCCGTGGCGATTTCATAGCCTTCCGCAGAAAGGGCGGCGCTAACCGCGCCATGGGCTTCGGCACCGAGATTAAGAAGAAGGACGCGCATCGCCCTAGGTTATCATCGCTGGTGGGGGTGCTGCGAATCGTTTGATGATGCAGGCGGCCTGTGCGATAGTGCGAATTCTCATGTCTAGTCGGGCGCGGCAGCGGCGTTACGGAAATCAAAAACAAGGGCAAGCTCACCGTTGACGTAGTGTTTGACGACATCGACATGAGCTTGCTTAAGGACATGCCGATAATGATTGACCTGAAGGATTTTTCTGAAATGGCTGTTCGCATCGTTCAACTTTTGGATAGCCTCTAAGTCATCGTCAGATTGACTTTTGACACACGCCACTGCATCCTTTCTTCTGAGAGGTGCTTTTGGTGGCGCGTCACCCGAAATCTTCCGCCAAAAATGAGACGGGCGAATACGCCGTTTTTCAAGATGCATTGAAGCGAGTTTTATCTGTTCCCTACTTCTCTAACTAAGTTCACATCAAGGCTGGTTCGCGCTCACGGTCTGGCTTCAAAGAACTTAGTAGCAGTCTATCTTCATCATTCTGCGACCCACCGCAACCCTCGCGGAGGCAGCGGAGATCCAATTGACTTCTATTCGCACATATCCCGATCCCGCACTCGCAATTGCTTGCGAATGGATTGACCCTGGTACGGGTCAGGTGGTCTCTCGCGTAAACATCGTCTCACGGGGATTCACATTGGTCCCGCGGTTCACAAACTTCGATAAGTTAGCCAGCTATACGTCCCGCTCACGCTCATTCCGACTGTCTACGATCAGAAATCAGCACGTTTCGGCGTTATGAGAACTGCCATAAATGAGAAAACACTTTCACACTGCGTCTGTATTTTCCTGCGAATCTAGTCCCCACCGCGAAATGTATCTATCGTAGCTCACTGAATCAATGGTGCTTACTGACAGAACTGCCTGGTAGGCTTATCCGACTTCTGCTCTGAATGTGTACCTAACGTGCAAAGAAGTCAACGTGCGTAGCCTAGAGAGGAAGTGCGTCGCCAGAGGACTGTGGAACTTAGGCCTGTTTCCTAAAATCGCGTCGACCAACCAGTCGCGCGGATTTGGGCTCTCGGGATTGATGGCGCTTCTGCCGCGCTTTTCGGCTTTCGACGAGATTGCGAAGGTGCTTCACTTCGCTAAAGTGTTTAGCTAGCAAATCATAACGAGTTACAATTCCGACATAGGCGAGCGGTGATGTGGTCGTGGCTCCAACAAGAGGACGAAACGCACGCTCCGTGGGCGGCGCTTGTTGCGTTGATGGTCGTGGCAGCGCTGCTCCGCGTGATCGGACTGAACCGCGACCTATGGCTTGATGAGTTTTACACGCTTATCCGCACGGTGCGGAGACCGCTGGGGGAAATTCTGACGCTCTTTCCCGGCGACAATCAGCACATGCTTTATTCGGTGCTGGCGCGGATTTCAGTAGTGCTCTTTGGCGAGCATCCGTGGGCGCTTCGGCTGCCTTCGGTGGTATTCGGCGTGGGAGCGGTGCCGGCGCTTTACTTCCTCGCGCGAGAATTGACCACGCGGTGGGAAGCGCTGCTATCGACAGCGCTGCTAACCGTTTCCTATCATCATGTATGGTTTTCGCAAAATGCCCGCGGCTATACCGGAATGCTCTTCTGGGTGCTGCTGTGCACGATCTATCTACTGCGGGGATTGCGCAGTACGAAGTGGTGGAATTGGTTGGCATACGCCGCGGCCGCAGCGCTGGGGATATACACGCACTTGACGATGATTTTTGTGGTAGTGAGCCACGCAGCGATTTGCGCGTACCTACTGCTCTTTCCTCCGAAAAAAGGAGACTTCCGGGTTGCGGATTGGAAACTGCCGACGATAGCGATGACGCTTGCCGGTGTGCTGACGGTGGCGATGTACGCGCCGGTACTGTTGCAGGTACACCAGTTCTTCAGCCAGCCGTCGAGACTCCAAGGAGTTTCAACCCCGCTGTGGGCCTTTTGGGAAACCCTGCGCGGATTGCGAATTGGGCTAGGCGCGGAAGCGGGAGTGGCAGTGACGGGGGCGCTGTTTGCGGTCGGCCTAGCGAGTTACTGGCGGCAATCAGGAGTGGCGGCCGCGGGATTCGTATTGCCCGCGCTGATGACGGCGGCAGGCGCGGTATTGGCGCGCGGTACGATGTATCCTCGATTCTATTTTTACCTGCTAGGCTTCGGAATGGTTATTCTGGTGCGAGGGGCTATGGTGACCGCTGCGAGGCTGGCCGGCAGAGTTGGCCGCAGCGAAGGCGAGAGGCAGACGAACGAGCTCGTATGGGGCACCGTGATGGTAGCGTTGCTGATTGTAGTTTCGGCTGCTTCGCTCTCCCGAAACTACCGCTACCCGAAGCAAGATTATGAAGGAGCACTGCAGTTTGCAAAGACACGGCCGGAGACGGGCGAACCGGTGGTAACGGCAGGACAAATCGGGTTTGTGTACCGGGAATACTACAAGCAGCCCTGGGTACAGGTAGGAAGTGCCTCGCAACTCATGTCCCGCACTCAAGGGCGGCGCGTCTGGGTGCTTTACACCTTCCCCATGTATCTCGAGCGAGAATCGCCGGAGTTGATGGCCACGATCCGACGTGAGTGCATAGCCAAGCAGGTGTTTCCTGGGACGGTGGGGGGTGGCGACATTGTCGTTTGCCAGGTCGAGCCGAATCGATAGAAGACGAGTTGGAATCGTTGAAAGAGATAGTTTCGAGCATCAAGAGGCGGCTGAGGGGAAGCTTATCGGTTAAATAGTTAAATGAAGTTAATAATTCAAATTCCCTGCTTCAATGAGGCGCAAACTCTCCCGCTAACGATTGCGACACTACCCCGTAACATCGGCGGTGTAGATCAGATCGAGTACCTCGTGGTGGACGACGGGAGCAGCGACCGAACCCCGGAAGTCGCCCGCCGCTGCGGTGTGCATCACGTGGTATGCCTGCCGCACCACATGGGATTGGCGGCCGCGTTTGTGACCGGCCTCGAAACAAGCGTCCGGTTGGGCGCGGACGTGATTGTGAACACGGACGCCGACAACCAGTACCAATCGCAGGATATTCCCCGCTTGCTGGAACCGATCATGGCGGGACGCGCCGAACTGGTGATCGGTGACCGGGGCGTGGCGGAGTTGCCAGAATTTTCGCCGCTCAAGCGAGCGCTGCAACGCCTCGGAAGCTGGCTGGTTTCGCAAACTGCAGGAGTACGCACGCCAGACGCGACGAGCGGCTTCCGTGCGATCACGCGCGAGGCCGCGCTGCGAACGATGGTGTTAAGCAATTATTCGTATACTCTGGAAACGCTGATTCAAGCGGGGGCGCAACGGCTGGCCATCGAGTATGTGCCAGTACGCACAAATCCGAAGACGAGGCCGTCGCGGCTGATGCGTGGCATTCCGCACTACATCGCCAAATCGAGCGCAACGATCCTGCGCGCCTACACGATGTACTGGCCGCTGCGCGTTTTCACGATCCTTGGGACGCTGCTGGTCTTTGCGGGCACGTTGCCGGGAATCCGGTTTCTGTACTTGAAGTTTGTCGGGCAGGGCGTCGGGCACGTCCAATCGCTGATCCTGGGCGCCATCCTGATCATGGTCGGTTTCCAGGTGTTGCTGATCGGCTTGGCGGCGGACCTGATCGGTTTCAACCGCAAGATTCTAGAAGAGGTGCTGTACCGTGTGCGGCGGCTGGAGCTCAGGGGCCCCGAAGGGGCTGGCACCAATCCGAATGACCATCCTGCATTCCAGACTGCAAGAACCCAAAAGTGATGCCGAAGAACAGATGGCTGATCGCGTTGCTGCGTTTGACTGGCAGCGGAATAGTGCTACTGCTGCTGTTCGTGTTGCTGCCGCGGGAGAGCGTGTGGGCGGCGATCAAACGGCTGACGCCAGGCACATGGCTGATAACGCTTGTCGCATATATGTTGCTGCATCTGTTGGGGATCAAGAAGTGGAGGATGATGGTAAACCTGGCGGGAGGCGGGCTCAGCTTCATTGGGGCGGTGCGATGCTATTATGCAGGGCTATTCGGGAGTATTTACCTGCCCTCGATTGTCGGCGGTGACGTGGTGCGTGCGGGGCTGGGACTGCGCATCGTGCGATCGAAGATCGGCTTGCTGCTGGGCAGCGTGGCGGATCGCATTCAAGACCTCCTGGCCCTGACAATTGTGGCAGCCATTGGAGCGTTTCTGTTGCCGCGCGAGTTGGATGCACAAAGCCGTCGGATCTTCTTGTTTCTGACCGCAGCGTTTCTGGTGGGATTCCTTGTAGTCGCAGCGTTGACGGCTATGCTGCCTGCGAGACTGTTCTCGTTCCGGATGCGACGGCGAATTGTGCGCCTGCGCCAGAGTGTCCGCGCGGGGTGGCGACGACCACAGATCATGCTTTTCTCGCTGTCGCTTGGTATCACCTTGCAGATTGGGTTGACGGTGTTGAATGCATTTCTGGCGGATGCATGTGGGTTGCACATCGCGTGGACCGTGTGGCTGTTCGCGTGGCCGCTCTCGAAAATCGCGGCGATGATGCCCATCAGCCAAGGGGGAATCGGTGTGCGAGAGGCCACTCTAGTAGCACTGCTGACGCCGTTCGGCGCGCCTTCAGCACTTGCGTTTGCGGCTGGCATCGTGTTTCAAACGATTATTATCAGCGGAGGACTGGTGAGTGGATTGGTGGCCATTGTGCTCGGCCGAAGCTCGCTGCTCCGGGTAGGCAGCGCCCGACAGCTCCGATCCGACCAAAAAGCATCCCTGGATTCTGCACCGTAACGCGAGTCGCAAACACACGCCAGGGAAAGGAAGAGAATGGGCGGATGACACGCAACAAATCCATCTCCGAAAATCCTGACCGCGGCGCGCACACGTTGGACACTATGTGTCGCCCGCGCCGCGCCGCGGAAGGCCGGACTGAGCGGCCGCAGGTGGTAATCCTCGGAGCCGGCCCGGCGGGAGTAGGCGCCGCATTTCAAGTCCAGCGGACAGGCATTGCACAAGCCGTGGTGCTCGAGCAGGCCGACTGTGTGGGCGGAATGGCCGGCAGTTTCCAACTCGAAGGCGTGTATTGCGACCACGGGAGTCACCGGCTGCACCCGGCAGTCGACCCCGCGATCCTTCGCGATTTGGGTTCACTGTTGGGCGAAGACCTGCGACTGCGCGTGCGGCACGGGCGCATCCGTTTGCAAGGTCGATGGATTCACTTCCCTTTGAAACCTATGGACTTGCTGCTGCGGCTGCCCAGGCGGTTTGCGTTCGGCGTGTGTGCGGATCTCGTGCGAAAGATTCTCCCGTATCGGACACTGAGACCCGCGACGTTTGCATCGATTCTCGAGCGTGGACTGGGACGCACAATTTGCCAGGAGTTCTACTTCCCTTATGCGCGGAAGCTGTGGGGGGTCCCACCTGAGGAACTCGCACCGACCACTGCAAAGCGGCGCGTTTCGGGCAGCTCGCTACCCAAAATGTTTCGCAAGATCTTATCGCAAATTCCGGGGCTGAAGCCGCCGCGTGCGGGAAAGTTTTTTTACCCCAAGCGCGGATACGGTCAAATTTCGGAATCCCTTGCAGAAGCGGCACAGAAGGCCGGGGCGCAAATAATGTTCGGCGCACGGGTGACGTCGATCGAACGCCAGGGCAACCGCATCGCCGCCGTCCGCTATGAGAAGGAAGGAAAGGAACACGTGCTGCCGACAATGCACGTTTGGTCGACCCTGCCTGTAACGCTGCTGGTGCGGCTGATGCGGCCGGAAGGGCCACCCGAAGTGCTCGAGGCCGCGAACAACCTGTGCTATCGGGGAATCGTGTTTATCTATCTAGTATTGGAACAGGACCGGTTCAGCGCGTTCGACGCCCACTATTTCCCCGAAGAGTCCATGCCGGTGTCGCGGATGTCCGAACCAAAAAACTTCTTTGGCTCGGAGGAGCCGCGCGGAACGACGGTGTTGTGCGCCGAACTGCCGTCCAACCCGGGCGAGCCTCAATGGGAGCTGAGTGACGCGGAGTTGGGCAATAAATTGTGCGGGTGGCTGGAAGGTGCCGGATTGCCGGTGCGAGCGCCTATCCGGCGCGTCTACACGCGACGCCTACGACAAGCCTACCCCATCTATCGAACCGGATACGAAGAACACCTAGAACGGATGGATCGATGGCTTGAAGGAATCGATGGACTGCTGCACTACGGCCGACAAGCGCTGTTTGCGCACGACAATACACATCACGCGCTGTACATGGCATACGCGGCCGCGGATTGCCTCGGGACGGATGGCGCGTTCGACCAAGAACGCTGGCAGGAATTCCGTCGGGTGTTCGAGAGCCATGTTGTTGAAGATTGAATTGATATCCGAGTGCAAACTATGAAGCCTTCTCGTGACTCGAAAATTGAGGCGGGCCTATCCCATTTATCGCCACGGTTACGCAGAACACGTTGTCAAGGTTGATCCGGAAGAACTACCTCTCGTTTGGGAATTAAGGAGCTCTAGGTAATCCGAGTCGAGCACCTCAATGAAGCAACTCACGGGCTCTCCGTCAAATGACAATAATCGACTATTTCTGAAGAGTTTCTTGCTGAAAAATGCGCAGATTGAGACGCCCCAAAAACACTTGCACCGAGAGATAAACGATCAGGCCCAATCCAACTCTCGTCGGCAAGTTCAGGGCTTTCCCCAGCCAGAGCACTAGGGCCATTGCCGTGCCCCCGACGAGCGGTCCCCGCAGAGAAGGCAGCCGCTCGCCTGGCAACACTACACGGCGGAAGTAATAATAGGCCATGCCAAACCAAACGATATCTGCCAAGGTTGTGGCAGAGGCAGCTCCTACCATGCCAAAATGTGGAATCAACAGAACGTTTAGACCGACGTTTAGGCTCGCGGAGGTGATCGCACAGCGTAAATCGAGAGCCTGATGCCCTGTGGCGCGGAGCGAATCCATGTACGCCCAACGCAGAACCACGAAAGCGGCCGACCAGACTAAGATCCTAAATGGCATTACCGAATTCTCGTAGGCGATTCCAAAGAGAAACCGAAAGAGAGGACCAGCGAGGAACGTACCACCGACAACGAAAGGCACAACAAACACAAGCCAGAGTTCCATTGTACGACGAACCACGATACGGAACTCTGCAAGGTTTTCAACATACAGTCGGGCCAGGGCGGGAAAAAGCCCTGCGAAATAGGTAATCGCAACACTCACGCCGACCAAGATGAGTTTATAGGCGGCGTTATACCAGCCGACAAACGTCGGTCCCCGCAGGAAACCCAGCAGCACGGCGTCGAAATTGTAGTTTAGAAGGCCCATGGCAAGTGAGAGTCCGATCATAAGCGCCGGCTTGAAAATCGTGCTCATGCCGCGCACGGTCATCTTGCCGAGAAAGCGACCCTGAAGGCGGCCAAACCATCGCGCGAAATAAAAGGCGGTTGCCAGATCACCGGCCAACCTGAGTATGGGAACCCACACCAATCCGGCAGAGCTATGGATGAATGCGACGACGGTCACAGCGAAAAGTGCTTGCCCAATCACCAAGCCGCGGGCCACGAGCGTCATATTCTGGCATCCCATGAAGGCCCACTTCAGGTTGATCGCTTGTGCAAATACTGTCAGCCCATATAACAGCAGCACAGCGCGAAGGTGCGGGTAGCGAGGAAACGTCGGAAGCAGCAACATGAGGAACACGAAACTACCCGAGGCAAGGAGCAGTCGAAGCGGTAGCACCCGTAGCGCGAGCGCTGGTAAGTCGGTCGTATTCGCAGCTTCCCGTGTTGCCCACATTTCAAGGCCGCCGTCGGCCAGCAGGAGTAGGTAGGCGAGAACAGAGCCCGCGAACTCTAGGACACCGAAGCTGGCAACTCCCAGTATCCGGGCCAAATAAACGAACGCAAAAAAGCTCATCGCTTTAGCGGCGAGGTCACCTGCGGCCAAGCGAACAATGTTGTTAAGCAGATTGCGCAGTGATTTGCTCCCTCTGTCGAATCGAAATCTAACACGAGTCTTTCTAGTGCTCATGCCCAATTCGCTTGATATTTCCCGATACCGTATCAGCATGCTGCTCCCATGCTCGACGGAGCAAATTGCCATTAATAGGAAAATTCCTGCCCAAGTCCTAAATGCCCCCTTGTATCTCCATAAAATTCAATAACATACGAGAACATCTGTTGGCATCTCAGATGCCCGCTAGACAGGTGATATGGTCTGGGCATCGTTCCGAGCAGAATCAGACGGCCGCGTAGTTAGGCATTAAGGAATGAACACGGTCGAGCGGGTAGTCCGCCACGTCAGGCTCACCTGGAAGAACCTAGCGATACCTCGCGTCTCCACACCGCCTTTTCTGATCCTTTTCATCAATTCCATCTGCAATTTGACGTGTGAGCATTGTTTTTACTGGAAGAATCTGAATCAGCGCGATGACCTAAAGGTGGATGAAATTTTCGCGCTCGCCCGGGATCTGGGCCGCATTGAGAATCTTAATCTGTCAGGCGGAGAGCCGTTCCTGCGTCCTGAGTTCGCCGAGATCTGCAGATTTTTCATCACACATAATGGCGTGAAGCAAATTTACGTGCCCACCAACGGGTACTTCACCGAGCGCACAGTCAAAGCCCTGAAAAATATCTTTGAAGAGAACAGCCTTAAGCTGTTTGTGTGCGAGCTCTCGATCGACGGAATGCCCGAATATCACAATCGATTCCGGGGCAACCCAAAATCTTTCCAGAAACTGATCGAAACCTACGAGGCCCTTGCCGAACTTCAGATCAGTGAGCCGCGGTTGCGGATCCATTCGATCTCGACGGTTACGTCGGAAAACTTGGACGAAGTGAAGAGGCTGACGACCTACCTCTATCAACACTTTCCTGCCATGGACCATCACAATTTGGCGCTCATCCGAGGCGATCGCAAAAACCCCGCGCTTCTCGCACCTAACTTGATGGCCTATCAAGCACTCGTCGAATATGCTCGACGGCTCTGGGCGCCGCGCGAGGAAAATCGTTATGGCAGCCTTGTTGACCCAATGTTGCAATGGGCCAAAGTGAAAACGGTGCAGCAGCAGACTCAAGTCATCCCCTGCCGGGCGGGCGTCCTCAGCGCTGTCGTGTATGCGAACGGAGACGTCAGTTTCTGCGAAACTCACCGGCCACTTGGAAATCTGCGACAGAAAAGCTTTCGTGAAATCTGGTATTCCGCCGAAGCAGAAGCTCTTCGCCGCAGCGTCCGCAACAAGGAATGTTGGTGCACCAACGAGGTCTTTATGTGGCCCAGCATCACCTACCAGCCCATTCAGCTCGCTAAGGCGCTCATCGGCGCGAGACCCTGGGAGAAAGCGGAGCCTCTCGGCGACGATGAAAAATGCAAGGTGCTTCCAGACCGTCCGGCGAAACCTGATGTGCCCTTGAAAATTGTTCAGGAAATGCCTAAGGCCTGAGTTTATTTTCAAATCGTTGAGGGCCTCAAAGCATCAGCTGAAGCGTGCGTTGCTCCGTTCAAAGGGAAGCTAGCTAGTCTCCTCATCAATTTCCATTTTTTTTTTGGTAACGCGGCCGACCCAACCGCATGCACGCTACGTTGCAAACAAAATGTTCTAAACAATGTCGGCAACCACGAGCCGTAAGACAGCAAACGGGCCGAGGCAAGGAGTACTTACTGCTGTTAATTTAGCTTCAAGATTCGGTGAGAGTCTACGTTTGCAGCCAGCGCGAAAAACTTTTCACATTTTCCTCCTCGCGTTGGAGGCGCAGTTATTGCAAGGCTTTAAGAATCAACTAGATATGCTAAATTCGACTGGCCAACGAGTTGCTGTTCCTTCTGCTGCAGCATCGCATTTCAGTAGCTAGAGCACCTTTAGCGTAACCGCAACAATGGGCAAATCGAACACAACGCCAGCGGTCTCGGTTGTGATCGCCTCCATAGTCGGCCCACCGTTCATCGATGACTGCTTGGCGTCCATCTTCGCCCAAAAGAATGCCCCGAGTTTCGAGGCCATTGTTGTGGATTGCCGCGGCGCGGAGAACGTGGCTCGATTGTCAAAGCGTTTCCCTGAAGCGCGATTCATACAGTTGCGCAAACGTCGGAGTGTGCCTGAGCTTCGCCGTATTGGAGTCGAGCAATCGCGCGGAGAGATCATCGCTGTAATTGAGGAACATTGCTTGGCTGCAGACCACTGGCTCGCTACGTTGCGCGCTGCCTTTTCTCCTGGTTATTTGGTTGTAGGCGGACCTGTCGACTTCCGCGACGGTGGTCGTCTGCGCGACTGGATTACCTACTTTATAGAATACCATTCCTATCTTCCTCCATGGCCGGATGGAGATACTTTCAACGTCGGTAGTGCAA
>WNFF01009013.1_pt1 | contig 10383 bp, 9 predicted proteins | sample 5400441 | NCBI WGS metagenome assembly WNFF01 (sample SAMN13153345, study PRJNA577476) | soil metagenome | isolation source: 120 cm saprolite under Douglas fir tree site 2 hole 3 replicate 1 | place: USA:California | collected 2015-04-18
TCATGATCCCTTGAAAAACCCAGACCAACCCGCCGCAGCGGGCGAGAAGTCATGCCCAAATGACCGGCGCTCGGTTGTGTACCGCCGAAGTCAACCCGCCGCAGCGCTCGATCAATTAGCGTGAGAAATCCGGGCTAGAGCTTTCAGCCCGTTGGCTCGCAATGACGGGTGCCTCACCCGAATCTCTCCCGCGCCAGCTTGGCGCCGGCGCCGAGCGCCTTCAATTTGGCTTCCGCGATGTCGCGATGCATCGGCGCCATGCCGCAATTGGTGGTCGCGACGATGTTGCTCTTCGGCACGAATTTCGAGACGTCGTCGATCACCTTGGCGACATCCTCGGCGGTCTCGACGGTGTCGCTGGCAACATCGATCACGCCGGCCTGCACGACCTTGCCGGTGAGCAGGCCGAGCAGTTCCAGCGGCACCCGCGAATTGCGGCATTCGATCGCGACCTGCTGGATCGGACTGGCGGCGATCGCCGGAAAGATATCCTCATACTGCCGCCACTCGCTGCCCAGCGTTTCCTTCCAGTCGGTATTGGCCTTGATGCCGTAGCCGTAACAGATGTGCACCGCGGTGGCGCAGGTCAGGCCTTCGGCGGCGCGCTCCAGTGCCTTGATGCCCCAGTCGCTGACCTCGTCCATGTAGACGTTGAAGGCGGGTTCATCGAACTGGATGACGTCGACCCCGTCGGCCTGCAAGGCACGTGCTTCCTCGTTGAGCAGTTCGGCAAAGGCGAACGCCATCTTGACGCGGTCGCCGTAATATTGGTCGGCGATGGTATCGATGATGGTCATCGGGCCGGGCAGGGTGAATTTCAGCTTATGCGTGGTGTGGGTGCGGGCGATGCGGGCCTCGTCGGCATGGACGCGGCCCTTCAGCAGCAACGGCGCCACCACCTGCGGCACCATCGCCTTGTAGCGATCCTTGCGGATTCCCATCTCGACCTTGTGGGCAAAGTCGATGCCTTCGATCTTCTCCAGAAAGCCGTGGACGAAATGCTGGCGCGCCTGCTCGCCTTCGGTGACGATGTCGACGCCGGCGTCTTCCTGCAGTTTCAGCGCCAGCAGGGTGGCGTCGCGCTTGGCGCGGGCCAGCTCCGCGCCGGACGATTTCCAGGGTGCCCACAGCGTGTTCGGTTCGGCCAGCCATTCCGGCTTCGGCAAGGAGCCTGCGATCGTGGTTGGAAACAGCATAGGGGCCTCCCGGTCGGTTCTGATTGAGCGTCTGTGTGCCATGTTCGCCATGCGCCCGACAAGGCCGCAAGCTGACTGGAACAGGGTGACGCCGCGGGCTAGGATATCGGACGTCTCCCTCTGGATGATCCCATGATCGACCTCTATTACGCGCCGACGCCGAACGGCTGGAAAATCTCGATCATGTTGGAGGAGCTCGGCGTTCCCTATACGGTCGTTCCCGTCAACATCCGGGCCGGCGACCAATTCAAGCCGGACTTTCTGGCGATCAGCCCGAATAATCGGATTCCGGCGATTGTGGACCGGTCGCCTTCGGATGGCGGCGAACCGTTTTCGGTGTTCGAAACCGGCGCCATCCTGATCTATCTGGCTGAGAAGACCGGCCGCTTCCTGCCTGCCGACATGCGCGGCCGGTCCAGGGTGGTGCAATGGGTGATGTGGCAGATGAGCGGCCTCGGCCCCATGCTCGGCCAGCACGGTCATTTCGCGCTCTACGCGCAGGAGAAAATCCCCTACGCCATCGAACGCTATCGCGACGAGACGGCGCGGCTTTATCGCGTGCTCGATACGCAGCTGGGCAAGACCGGTACTTACGTCGCCGGCGACTATTCGATCGCCGACATCGCCTGTTTTCCATGGACCATGACGCACAAGGCGCAGGGCTTTACGCTCGACGATTATCCCAACGTCAAGCGCTGGTATGCGGAGGTTCGCGCGCGGCCACAGGTGCAGGCGGGCCTTTCGATCGGCAAATTCGTGAAAGAGCCGTTCGACGAGGAAGCACGAAAGAATATGTTCGGGCAGGCGGCGAAGGAGATGGTCGCGCGGAAGTGAGATACCAACGCCCGTCATTGCGAGGAGCGAAGCGACGAAGCAATCCATACTTTTTCGGCGGATAGATGGATTGCTTCGCGGAGCCTGTCATCGGGCGCGCATTCGCGCGACCCGTTGGCTCGCAATGACGGTGGAACCGCTTAATCAAAACAAGTCGTAAGTACAAAGGGAAACACCATCATGATCGAATTCTTCTTCGACTGCTCCAGTCCCTGGACCTATCTCGCCTTCCACAACATCCAGCCGCTCGCCAAGGAGCTCGGCGCCGAGATTTCGTGGCGGCCGATCCTGGTCGGCGGCACGTCAATCCCAGCGTCTATGCCTCGCGGGAGACGCCGGTGCCGCTGAAGTCGCGTTACATGAAGAAAGATCTCGCCGACTGGGCGCGCTCCGCAGGCCTTGCGATCAAGATGCCGCCGACGGTATTTCCTGTGAACAGCGTCAAGGCGATGCGCGGCTGCGTCTGGCTGGGCAAGGAAATGGTGCCGTTCGCGCGCGCCGTGTTCGAAGCCTATTGGGGCGGCGACAAGGACATCTCAAAGGATGAAGTGCTGACCGAAATCTGCAAGAGCGTCGGCGTGGACCCGCAAAAGTTTTTCGCAGGGATAAGCGAGCAAGCGACCAAGGATCAGCTCAAGGCCAATACCGATGAAGTCATGGTGCGCGGCGGATTCGGTTCGCCGACGATTTTTGTCAACAAGACCGACATGTATTTCGGCAACGACCGGATGCCGCTGATCCGCGAAGCGCTGCGGCGTCGCAAGGCGAGCGCGGCCTGATGCCGAAGGCGGTCGTCTGCCGTGAACTCGGTCCGCCCGAGAGTTTGCGTCTGGAGACTTTTGCCTCTGCGCCGCTGGCGCAGGGCCAGGTGCGCGTCGCCATTCATGCCGCCGGGATCAACTTTCCCGATATATTGATGGCGGCGGGCGAGTATCAGCTGAAGCCACCGCTGCCGTTCACTCCCGGCGTGGAGGCCGCGGGTGAGGTCATCGAGGTCGATGGTGCCGTGGAGGGCGTCGCGGTCGGCGACCGGGTGATCGTCAAGATGCGGCACGGCGCTTATGCCGATGAGGCCGTCGTCGCGACGTCGCAACTGACGCCGTTGCCGTCGACCTTCGACTTTGCCGAGGGCGCGACATTTCTGGCCGCGCACGGCACGGCGTATCACGCGCTGATCGATCGCGGCCAGCTTCAGCCTGGTGAAGTGCTGCTGGTGCACGGCGCCGGCGGCGGCGTTGGCCTTGCCGCGGTCGAGATGGGCAAGATGCTCGGCGCGACCGTGATCGCGGTGGCCTCCAGCGAGGACAAACTCGCGGTGGCGCAGAGGCGGGGCGCCGATCATCTGGTGCTCTACGGACGCGAACCGTTCCGCGACGCCGTCAAGCGCATCACCGATGGGCGCGGCGCCGATGTGGTGTTCGATCCGGTCGGCGGCGAGGTATTCGAGAACAGCGTGCGCTGCATCGCCTGGGGCGCGCGCATCCTGGTGATCGGTTTCACCGGCGGCATTGGGCTCGCCCGCACCAATCTCTTGCTGATCAAGGGCGCGAGCGTGCTTGGCGTCCGCGCCGGCGAGGCGGTGCGGAGAAATCCGGCCGCAGGCGAAACGCGCCTGAAGGCGCTTTTGGGGTGGGCGGAAGCCGGCAAAATCCGCCCCCACGTTTCACACCGGCTGCCGCTGGAAGATTACGCGCAGGCGATGCGGCTGCTGGTCGATCGCAAGGCCATCGGGCGCGTGGCGCTGATGATGCGGTAGCGCGTCATGCCCCGCGAAGGCGGGGCATCCAGTAATCGCTGGCGTCACTCATACTCCCGCTCGTCCCACCACGGGAAATAGTCGGGCATGTCGGCCGAGACCTTGTTCTTGAAGTTTGCGGGACGCTTTTCCAGGAACGAAACCACGCCTTCCTTGACGTCGTCGGAACGCCCGCGCGCATAAATGCCGCGGCTGTCGACCTTGTGCGCTTCCATCGGATCGTCGGCCCCTGACATCCGCCACATCATCTGCCGGATCAGCGCCACCGTCACCGGCGCGGTCTTCGCGGCAATTTCCTTGGCGAGCGCGCGCGCGGTCGGCAGCAACTCGTCCGGCGGCACCACCTTGCTGACCAGACGGCCGGCGAGCGCCTCTTGCGCCGGAAATACCCGGCCGGTGTAGCACCACTCGAGTGCTTGTGAGATGCCGACGATACGCGGCAGGAACCAACTCGACGCTGCCTCCGGCACGATGCCGCGCTGGGAAAAGACAAAACCGAAGCGCGCGTTCTCGGAGGCGATGCGGATATCCATGGCGAGCTGCATGGTGACGCCGATGCCCACCGCCGGGCCGTTGACCGCGGCGATCACCGGTTTGAGGCACTTGAAGATACGTAGCGTTACCATGCCGCCGCCGTCCCGCACCTGGGGATCGCTGTAGTCGACTTTGCCATCGGCCAGGCGTTTCACCGGTCCGCGCCGCGCGTCGCGGTCAAAAGTGTCGGCGCCGGAAGAAAGGTCGGCGCCGGCGCAGAACCCGCGCCCGGCCCCGGTGACGATGATAGCCCTGACATCATCGTCCTTGTCGGCGGCATCGAAGGCGTCGATCAATTCCCTCTGCATGGTGCCGTTGAAGGCGTTGAGCTTGTCGGGCCGGTTCAGCGTGATGGTCAGGATCTGCTCGGCGACCTCGTATTTGATCGTCTCATACGCCATTGGGTGTTTCCTTCCTGTTTCTTCTTGATTCTCATCGTCATTGCCGGGCTTGACCCGGCAATCCATCTTTACGAAGGAGATGGATGCGCGGGTCGAGCCCGCGCATGACAACCGCGTACGCCGCGCCGTCTTAAATTTTCGGCGGCACCGGCCACGGCCGTTGCGGGCCGCGCAAGCCCTCGAACGCCTTCGCCATTCCGAGCACACCGAGATCGTCGAAGCGGCGGCCGACAATCTGCACGCCGATCGGAAAGCCGCTGGCGCTAAAGCCGCCGTTGATCGAGGCCGCCGGATTTTCCGACATGTTCCACGGCACGGTGTAGGCGATGTGCTCGAACGGTTTTTCGGGGTCGTTGATCGGCGCCGCCAGCTCGGCGGCGAAATTCACCACCGGCGACACCGGCGAAATCACGTAGTCCAGATCGCAGAAGCGTTTTGCCGCTGCTGCGCGGATCGCCATGGTGGCGTTGAAGCCCCTGATCACATCAACGCCTGACAGCTTCGCGCCGGCCTCCGCCCATTTGAGGATATAAGGCAGTGCCTTGTTGCGCTCGGCCGGCGTCAGCCTGGAAAGATCGTCCCACATGCGGGCGCGCCAGAAATTGTCCAGCCCGTCGAGCATCTCGCGTGTCAGCACGCCATCGACTTCGGTGACAACGGCGCCGGCGGATTCGAACGCCTTCGCGGCCCTCACGGCCACATCACGCACGTCTTTCTCGAGCGCCTGGCCGACGCCGAGATCGAGCATCAGGCCGATGCGCAATTTGCGTATGGATTTGTCGAGCGCTTTCCAGTTGATGTCATTCGGCGGCAGGCTCATGCCGTCGCGGCGATCGGGCCGCGACAGCACACTCATCATCAATGCGGCGTCATCGACGGTGCGGGTCATCGGTCCGGCGACACGGCCGACATAGGGAGGGTCGACGGGAATCCGTCCGAGGCTCGGCTTCAGCGCGACGAGGCCGCACCAGCAGGCGGGCAGCCGCAGCGAGCCGCCGATGTCGGTGCCGAGATGTAAGGGGCCGTAACCCGCGGCGGCGGCAGCGCCGGCGCCGGCGCTGGAACCGCCGGGGTTTTTGCTGAGGTCCCAAGGATTGCGGGTGAGGGGATGGAAGCTCGAGAGGCCGGACGACAGCATGCCGTAATCCGGCATCGTGGTCTTTGAAAAGATCACCGCACCTGCTTCGCGCAAGCGCGCCGCCGGTGGGGCATCGACCGCTGATGGCACCAGCGTGGCGGTGGCGGCGCCGAGCGGCACCGGCACGCCCTTGGTGGCGATATTGTCCTTGATGGTCACGGGGACGCCGTCGAGCAGACCTGTCGGCTCACCGTTTTGCCAGCGCTCGGTCGATGCCTTGGCGGTGGCGCGCGCGCCGTCCGGATCGAACGCGTACAGCGCCTTGATGTGCGGTTCCCACACCGCGATGTGCGCGATCACGTCCTCCAGTACCTCGGACGGTGAAAATTGCCTGGCCCGAAAGCCCGCGATCAGGTCGACGGCGCTGAGATCGTGCAGCGATGTGACAGCTTCATCCGATGCCGGTTCACGCATGGGCGTTTACCGGCAGGCGGGTTTCAATGATGCGCGCGAACATGCTGGCTCCAATGGGGAGAATCTTGTCGTCGAGCACGTAACCGGGATTGTGCACCGGCACCGATCCTTCATGGCCCACCCAGAAATAGGCACCGGGTATCGCCTGCATCATGTCGGCGAAATCCTCGCTGCCCATCTTCGGCCGCGACCTTAAGAGGACGTTCGCAGGGTCGACCACCGTGCGCGCCACTTCCGCAACGACCTGGGATTGCTCTTCCTGGTTTACCAGCACGCTGAACGTGTCGCGGATATCGGCAATGATCTCGACCTGGAAGGCGCTGGCGATGCCGGCGCAGATCGCGCGCATCCGCTCGCGGATCAGCGCCCGCACCTCGTCGGAAAATGCGCGGACGGTGCCGCAGAGTTTGGCCTCGCCGGGAATCACATTGTAGGCGGAGCCGGCGTGAATCTGGGTGATCGACAGCACCGCCGATTTCAGGGGATCGACGTTGCGGCTGACGATGGTCTGCAGCGCCTGCCCGAGCGTCATCGCGATCACAACCGCATCCTTCGAGCGCTCCGGCATCGCGCCGTGCGCGCCATAGCCGTTGATGGTGATGTCGAAGAAGTCGGCGCCCGCCATGGCGGGCCCCGGCAGAATCGCGATCTCGCCATGGTTCAGATCGGGCGCGTTGTGCAGCCCATAGACCTCATCGCAGGGAAATTTCTCGAACAGGCCGTCCTTGATCATGGCGCGGGCGCCGCCGAGGCCTTCTTCGGCCGGCTGAAAGATGAAATGCACGGTGCCGTCGAAATTCCGGGTCTCCGCGAGATAGCGCGCGGTGCCGAGCAGCATGGTGGTATGGCCGTCATGGCCGCAGCCGTGGAAGCGGCCGGGAATGGTCGAGCGCCATTTCAGGTTGGTATTCTCTTCCATCGGCAGCGCGTCCATGTCGGCGCGCAGGCCAATGCGCTTGCCGCCGCTGCCTTTGCCCTTGAGCACGCCAACCACGCCGGTGCCGCCAAGGCCGCGATGCACGTCGATGCCCCATTGCGTCAGCTTGTCGGCCACGATGCCGGATGTCCTGACTTCCTCGAAGCCGATTTCGGGATGGGCGTGCAAATCCCGGCGGATCGCCGTGAGTTCCTCGGCATAGCCTTCGATGCGGTCGATGTTGGGCATGTCTGTTATCCGGTTGCAGAAGATGTTGCAGAAGACCTTGAACGTGATTTGATTTCGGGAGCGAAGGCGGGACCGTTCGGCTTGATGCGAATGCCCGGACGCAACCGCGTCCATGGCAATGCGGCAGTATCGGCGGGCATAGCGCCGGGTGCGGCGCAGATGATCAGCTCTTCGGCGATCGGTTCGAAATCGGCGCGGAAATGCACCGAGCTCTTATTGACCAGGATGGATTGCTCGGTCGGCTCGATGCCGACATAGCGGAACATCGCCTGATCCGCGAGCTGTGCCTTGCGTGACCCGACGACCACGCGGACGCCGCCGATGCGCAAGGCTGCAGACGGGCCGAGATTCATCCTGCTGCCCCCGAAATAGGGTCCGGGCGCGATGAACTGGCCGTCGGAAAGTTGCTCGACGACAAATGTTGCCTCGAACGGCGCGTCGCCGGGAATTCCGGATTTGCCGCCGAGCGCGAGCCTGATGGTCGCGCCTTGTCCCGCCGCGTGCGCGGCTTTCGCGGACTCCGGATCGACGATCACGCCAATCGCGGCCTTGGTGGCACCATTTCGGACCAGCGCGCGCAGCATGCCCGTGGTGTCGGAATCGCCGCCGGCGCCGGGATTGTCCTGCGTATCGGCAATCACGATCGGCTTGCTCGCGCGCGTTGCCAGCTCCATCGCGTGGCGCACCCCCTCGTCGGGCGTGTAAATGCGGCCGTCGAAATCGTTTTCGTGGCTCTCGATCAACGCGGCGATGTTGTCCGCGGCGGCGTCGGCGTCGGCTTGCGTCTTGCCATAGGCGAATACGGTCGCACCGCAATCGGGGAAATCCGCCGCCGGAAAGCCGGGCGCGAACGATAGCGTCGGCACCGCGTCGCTCTCCAGCGCCGCAAGCTTTTGGTAGATGCCCTTGGTCGGCTGGTCGTTGGTGCATTGCCAGCTGATCGGAATCAGGAACGGCAGTTGCCGGAACGCTTTCGCAAGGCGCTGCCTCGTGCGCAGCAGCAATGCGAGATGTTTCGCGGCGGCGCGACCGGTATCGGCCATGTCGATATGCGGATAGGTCCGATAGGCAATCAACGCGTCGGCATGCTCCACCATTTCAGGCGTGACGTTGGCGTGCAGGTCGAGGCTGACCACCAGCGGCAACTCCTTGCCGATCACATGGCGAACGCGGGCAAGGATTTCTCCTTCGCCGTCGTCGATATGTTCTGCGACCATCGCGCCATGCAGATCGAGATAGACGCCGTCGATGGCGCCGGCGGCTTTGATGCCATCGACGACGGCCTTGGCGACGCGCTCATAGGCATCCTTCGTGACGTGCGCCGATGGGCTTGCCGCACACCAGATGGTCGGCACCAACTCCCAGCCTTCCGTTTCCGCCGCCGGCACAAAGCCGGCCATGCCGACATTGACGTTGCGCATTTTCTCGAGCAGCTTCGCGCCTTGCGACATCGGCGGCCATCCGCCGCCCTGCACGAACGCGTCATAAACCGCCTTCGTCGGTGCGAAGGTGTTGGTCTCGTGCAGGAAGCCGCCAACGGCGATACGGGTCATCGATTCTGTCTCAATCAATTGTTCGTGCGTGCGACGTTAGACTCGTCGTTGCGAGAAGCGCAAGCGACGAAGCCAATCCAGCGCTGCATGGCTTCGCGCTATTTCTGGATTGCTTTATGACGTCGCGGCGGCGGCCAGCGCAACCGGCCGGAAATTCGCAAAATCCCATCCCCGGCCGGGGGCGGCGTCCAGCAGCTGCCGTGTATAGGCCTGTTGCGGATTTGTCAGCACTTGCGCCGCCGGTCCCTGTTCGACGATACGGCCATGCTGCATCACAGCGACATCGTCGCAGATTTGCGCCGCGACGCGAAGATCGTGGGTGATGAACAACAGCGCGATGCCGAGCCGGGTCTGGATTTCGTCGAGCAGTTCGAGCACCTGCGCCTGCACGGAGACGTCGAGCGCCGAAACCGCTTCGTCCGCCACCAGCACGTCGGGATCGAGCGCCAGTGCGCGGGCGATGGCGATGCGCTGGCGCTGGCCGCCCGAGAACTGGTGCGGATAGCGCGAGACGGCATCGACAGGCAGATCGACCAGTTCGAGCAGATCGCGCGCCTTCGCCAGCGCGTCGTCATGCGACATGCCGTAATTGATCGGACCTTCGGCGATGCTCTCGCCGACGGTGATGCGCGGATTGAGCGAGCGATAAGGGTCCTGAAAAATGATCTGGATGCGCTTGCGGTGCGGCTGCAGCAGCCGCCGCGACAGTTCGGAGATTTCGCGGCCGACCAGGCGAATGCCTCCGGATGTCGGATCGATCAGCCGGACGATGCAGCGCGCCACCGTCGATTTGCCGGAGCCGCTTTCGCCAACGATGCCAAGCGTTCGACCCTTGCGCAGGGTCAGCGTCACATCCTGGGCCGCCGCCACTTCACGGACGCCGCCGAAGAAGGAGCGCTCGCGGTAGACCTTGCCGAGTTCGTTGGCTTCCAGCACCACCGGTTCTGACGACGCTTCGCGCGCTGCCCGCGGTATCAGGCTCGGTACCGCCGAGAGCAGGTTGCGCGTGTACTCCATGGTTGGCGTGCGCAGGATGCTGTCGAGCGCCCCGGTCTCGACCAGCCGTCCGTGACGCATCACCGCGACGCGGTCGGCGATCTCCGCGACCACGCCCATGTCATGGGTGATGAACAGCACCGCGGTACCGTGATCCCTTTGCAGGTCGCGGATCAGGGTGAGTATTTGCTTCTGGGTGGTGACGTCGAGCGCCGTGGTCGGCTCATCGGCGATCAGCAATTTCGGTTCCAGCACCAGCGCCATCGCGATCATGATACGCTGGCGTTGGCCGCCCGACAGCCGATGCGGGTAGGACGCAAAAATGCGCTCGACCTCGGGCAGCCGCACCTGCTCCATCATGGCAAGGATGCGCTTGCGCCGCGCGCGCCCGTCGAG
>WNFF01018830.1_pt1 | contig 10383 bp, 12 predicted proteins | sample 5400441 | NCBI WGS metagenome assembly WNFF01 (sample SAMN13153345, study PRJNA577476) | soil metagenome | isolation source: 120 cm saprolite under Douglas fir tree site 2 hole 3 replicate 1 | place: USA:California | collected 2015-04-18
CATCGCGGAGATCGACGCGGCGGCCGCGGGGCGCGGGCTGACCAGCGTGGATCCGGAGCGCGGGGTCGTGCGACGCATGCCGCTGCTCGCTTCGGTGGGCGGCACCCTCGTGCCCGGGCTCGCTCTCGGAGCTCGACGCCCGACATCCGGTCGGCCACCGGAGTGGTCTGGTCATCCGAGATGCTCCGCGTGGCGCTGGACGCCCCGGGTCTCTCGGCACGGGCGGGTCGCGGCGGGATCGAGGCGGTAGGGATCGGAGAGCTCTTCATCCCCACCGAGCGCGACGGCCGCGTGTGGCTGCACTATCGTCGCTCCGACCCCTCCCGCTTCATCTCCGCGGCCGACGTGCTCGCCGGGCGCGTCCCCCCCGAGCGGCTGCGGGACCGGCTCGTGCTGATCGGGGCGACCGCCTTCGGGCTCTCGGATGACCAGACCACTCCGGTGGCCGACCGGATGTCGGGCGTCGAGCTCCACGCGCAGCTCCTCGAGGGCATCCTGGAGGGTGCCCTGCTCACCCGGCCGCCACTGGCCCGCGTCCTCGAGCTGGTGGTCCTGGGCGCGGCCGGCCTCCTCCTCGTGGTCGCGGTGCCCCGGCTGCGGCCTCGCGTGTCGGCGGCCCTGCTGCTGGGCCTGATCGTGGTGGCCCTCGCGCTCGGCTTTGCCGTCTATCGCACCCGCGGGCTGCTGATGGACACCGCGACGCCCGCGCTGGGCCTGGCCGTGCTGTACACCGTGATGCTGGCGGTGACCCTCACCGAGACCGAGGGCCGTCGCCGCGCCCTGCGCCGGCAGGTGGAGCAGCAGCGGGAGGCGGCGGCCCGGCTCGCGGGCGAGCTCGAGGCGGCGCGCCGCATCCAGATGGGCACGCTGCCGCGGCCGTCGGTCGTCTTCCCGGGCGAGCGGCGCTTCGACCTCTACGCGCGCCTCGATCCGGCGCGAGAGGTGGGCGGCGATCTCTACGACTTCTTCTTCCTGGACGGAGACCACCTCTTTTTCATGATCGGCGACGTCTCCGGCAAGGGCCTGCCCGGCAGCCTCTTCATGGCGATCAGCAAGGCACTCTACAAGAGCACGGCCCTGCGGCGGCACGGCCACGTGGCGGTCATGATGCGCGAGGCCGACGCGGAGATCTCGCGCGACAACACGGAGGGGCTGTTCGTCACGGTGCTGGCCGGCATCCTGGACGCGCGCACCGGGGCGCTCGAGTACTGCAGCGCCGGCCACGAGCCGCCTTTCCTGCTCCCGCGCGCGGGCCGCCCGCTCTCCCGCCTCGCCGAGGGTGGGGGCCCGCCACTCTGCGCGGTCGACGGTTTCGACTACACCGCGGCGACGCGCCAGCTCGAGGCGGGCGACACGCTGTGCCTGATCACCGACGGGATCACCGAGGCGGCCCGCGCCGACGGCGAGCTCTACGGGCGCCCGCGGCTCGAGGCACTGCTAGGCGGCCAGGGCGCGGCCGCGACCGCGGCCGACATCGGCGAGGCCATCCGGCGCGACGTGGCCGCCTTCGCCGGTGACGCCGAGGCCTCCGACGACATGGCGGTCCTGATCCTCCGCTTCACCGGTCCCAACCCTCTCCCCTCAGGGGAGAGGGCAGGGTGAGGGGTCGGCGTCCTACCGGACGCTGATCTCCACGCGTCGATTCCGCGGCTCCGCGACTTCATCGGGAGTCGGCACCAAGGGCTCCCGCTCCCCACGCCCCTCGACCCGAATGCGATCGGCCGCGATGCCGACCTTCACCAGCTCGTCGCGCACCCGCTCCGCGCGCCGCAGCGACAGCGTGTCGTTGTACGGCACGGGTCCGACCCGGTCGGTATGGCCGATGACCACGATCTCCGGGGCCGGGCGCCGCGCGATCTCGTCGAGCGCGCTCCCCAGCGTCTGCTTGGAATCCGGGGTGAGCTCGTCGCGATTCTCGAGGAAATAGAGGACGAAGGAGGTCGGCCGTCCGGGCTGCGCGGCCAGGGCCGCGCCGAAGGCCTGACGCGCCTCCTGCTCGGTGACCGAGCCCGGCTCCACCAGCCCGGATTCCTTCACTCGCACCGCCGCGTAGGGCTGGTCGAGCACCGCCTGCTTGCCGCCGCTCTCCACGCTGACCGCACCGGTCTTGCCGTCCGCCCCCGGTATCAGCACGTAGAGATCGGTGCGCGCCGGCCTGGCGCAGCCGACCAGGAGCAGGAGCGCGAGGGCCGCGAGCCCCGCGAGGCGGCCCATCACGGGCGTGCGCGTCAGTCCTTCGGGTCGCCGGTGCGGACCAGGAACTCGGTGCCGCGCACGCCCAGCACCGCGGCGGGGGTCTTGACCTTCATCGCCTCCGGCGACTGCTTGGCGAGCTTGCCCGAGACGACCGCGAGGGTGCCCTTCCGGAGCGAGCTCTCGAAGCTGCCCTGGTGCGTGGTCGAGTCGAAGGCGAACCGGTCGATCGCGAGCACGCTGTTGGGCCCGGCGGAGAGCAGGCTGTTGTCGAGGAAGGTGATGCCCACCGAGCCGTCCGCCCCGGTGCTCACCACGTCGCCCGCCTGCACCACCGCGCCGATCGTGGCCGGCGTCTTCTGCCCCGCGCGCTCGATTTGCACCACGCCGCGCGCCACCTTGACGTGCCCCGCCTCCTGGGCGAGGAGTGGACCCGGCGCCACGGTGGTCATCACGACCGCGGCGGCCAGCACGACGAGCGCGCGAGACATGCGGTGGTCTACCGAGGGGGCACGGGCATCGCCGACGAATGATGGTCCACGATCATCCAGTTCTCCCCCTCCCTCACGAATGTGAAGCTATAGCGCGCGGGGAGCGTCTTGGTCTCCCCGTCCTTGACGTACGAGAACGTGTAGTAGCCGGTGTTGACGGCCGTGCTGCCATAGACGCGGATCAATTGCTCGCCGAACGTGACCTTGAGACCCGGCAAGACCTTGAACGCCGTGACGAAGTAGTCGCGGAACGCCGCTCGATCCGCTCGCACGGTCGTCGAGATCGTCCCCCAGAGAACTCCGTCGGGGGCATAGAGAAGAGCCACTTGGTCAGGATCGTTTTGTCCCAGGGTCTGGGCCCATTTCATGGTCGCGGCGCCGACGTCCTCCTTCGGCCCCGCCGAGGCGACGGATACGGTCAGCGACAGGCTGCCGGCGAGTACGAACCGCACTACCGGAGTCCATGTCCGGGATCGCATGCTTCTTCCTCCTCGCGCCGCCACCGGCCTGCGCTGGCTGAGCCCGGCGGCGATTTTCCGCCAACCATCGATCCTACGCAACATGATCTGCCGCTCGCCGGGCGCTTGCAAATCCCGGCCCCGAGGCATTACAAGACGCCTAGGCTTCGAATCCGCCTACGACAAGAGGTGCCTTCGCCATGCCCCTGGTCTTTTCCTATGGGACTCTCCAGCAGGAAGACGTGCAGCTGGCTACCTTCGGAAGGCTGCTCCGAGGGCAGAGGGACGAGCTTCCCGGGTTCGAGTCGTCCCGGGTAGAGATCAAGGACCCGCGAGTGGCCGCGGCAAGCGGCAAGACGCATCACTCCAACGTCACGTTCAATGGCAGAGATGACAGTCGGGTGAGTGGCACCGTATTCGAGATCACCGACGCCGAGCTGGCTGCCGCCGACCAGTACGAGCAGGTCGCCGCGTACAAGCGGATAGCCGCTCTGCTCGCGTCGGGGAAACAGGCCTGGGTGTACGTCGACGCCGCGAAATGGTGACGGGCACTTGGCGAGCGCGCCTGGACACGGCCGGTATAGTGAGGCGGTGTCGATCCTGAGCTTCCGCGAACGACTACCTGGTGCGCACGACGATGTCGTGCGCCATCAGACTCGATAGGAGGAGCGTCATGGCGACCGTTCGGAAGAGCACCCACACCATCACCCCGTGCCTGTGGTTCGACGATCAGGCCGAGGAGGCCGTGAAGTTCTATACCTCGATCTTCAAGAACTCGAGGATCGTGACGATCTCTCGGTACGGAGAAGCCGGCCGTGAAGTGCACGGGAAGCCGCCCGGCTCGGTGATGACCGTGGCCTTCGAGCTCGACGGGCAGGGGTTCACCGCGCTGAACGGCGGGCCGATCTTCAAGTTCAACGAAGCCATCTCGCTCCAGGTCGACTGTCAGACCCAGCAGGAAGTGGACCACTTCTGGGAGAAGCTGTCCCAGGGCGGCGATGAGAAGGCCCAGCAGTGCGGCTGGCTCAAGGACAAGTTTGGCGTGTCGTGGCAGATCGTTCCCGCGGCGCTGGTCGAGATGATCACCGATCCCGATCCTGGAAAGACCCAGCGCGTCATGACGGCGATGCTCCAGATGAAGAAGATCGACATCGGCGGGCTGAAGCGGGCGTACGCCGGGTAGCGGGTGAGATGGCAACGCTCCATCACCAGGTGTGGATCGGCGCGCCGGTGCTCGGCCGCTCGGCAAGCGGCGGGCGCGTGGCCCCGTCACGTACCATGAGGCGTTCAGCGCCCGGGGCTAGCGCGGTGAAGCCGGCCCCAGCCCGTAGGCGGCGACGCTCGCTTCCTTGCCCCGGAGCGCGAGATCTCCACACGGGGTCGCGGTGACGCCCGACGGCAGGGTGAGCCGGTCCAGCACCGCACCCGAGGCGACGAGATCGAAGCCCGCCTGCTTGGCGTACTCCTCGAGACGCGCGGCGGTGTTGAGGATGTCGCCGACGAAGACGATCTGCTGCCGCAGGTCGCCCAGCTCACCGGCGGTGACCGTGCCGCCGTGGAGGCCGCCGCGGAAGGTGGGGCGCGCCCCGAAGTCGCGCTCGTAGCGGGCCGGGTTGTTCGAGACCGCGGCGCAGACCAGGAAGAAGCAGCGGACGCAGTTGGCCGCCCGCAGGCCCCTCGCCATCGGCCAGGTGATGACGACCTCGTCGCCCGCGTACTGGTAGATCTCTCCCTTGGTCTGGAGCACGGGCTCGGTCAGGTCGTCCACCACGCGGCGGAGCAGCTCGAAGTAGCGGGCGCTGCCGAGGCGCTCCGCGAGCTGGGTCGAGCCGGCCAGGTCCATGAACAGGAAGATGCGCTCCTCCGCCTTCGGCCGGGTGTAGACGCCGGTGACGAAGTACCCCAGCACGTTGCCGCCGATCATCCGGTTCATCTGCAGGATGAACTGGACGGTGACCCCGACGATCACGAAGAAGGGCACCGCGTAGATCAGGTGGGCGTCGGTGAAGCTCATCAGGAACCGTCGCGGATTGAGGGTGGTCACCACCTGGCCCGCGGCGCGGCCCACCAGGAAGAGCACCAGCACGACCGCGCTGCTGAGCGCGAGATCGGTGGGGAAGCCGAGGCGCCGGAACCACGAGCGGGCGCGACCGTCCCGGACGAAGAGGAGATAGCCGCCGGCGAGGAAGGAAACCAGCACCGCGTCGACGACTCCCTGGACGGCCTCGGCCACGGAGGCCCGGCTGGTCAGCAAGTTGAAGAAGGGCGTGATGGCGGCGGCCGCGAGCATGACTCCCGCGAGCTGACGACGGTGGATGCGCGCGCGGGCTGTTCCCATGCCTCGGATATACCACCGCCGGCCGTACAATAGGCCGATGACCGTCGCGCGCCACAGCCGGACGTTTCCCGCCCGCCGCGATGCGCTCCCGCAGGTGGACGCCTTCCTCGGCGAGGTCTGTGCCGCGGCCGGGCTCGGGCGCGAGACCTGCCTGCGGCTCACCCTCCTGGTGGAGGAGCTCTTCACCAACACCGTGGTGCACGGTCACGGGGCGGACAGCGAGGCGCCGGTGCGGCTCGAATGCGAGGTGTCTCCCGGTCGCGTCGCCCTCACCTATGAGGACAGCGGTCCTCTTGGTGCGGGCGATGGCCCAGCAGGTGGAGTACCGCCGGGCCGGCGACCGGAACCTCATCTCGCTCGTCATTTCCACGATCGCCTGACCCCCGCCCGCCCGAGCCCCGGCCGAGCCTAGGCAGGAGCGGGCGCTCCCTGCTACCATCCCCCGCGGAGGTCCCCCCATGAACTGGAAGCCCGAGATGGACGAGCTGAGGCGCCGCGAGGAGTTCGCGGAGCAGCTGGGCGGCGCCGAGCGGGTCAAGCGACAGCACGACGGCGGGCGCTACACGATCCGCGAGCGCATCGACCGCCTGGTCGACGGGGGCACCTTCCACGAGATCGGCAAGATCGCGGGCAAGGCGTCGTACGACGGCAAGAACGACCTCAAGGAGCTGACGCCCTCGAACTTCGTCTTCGGCCGGGCGCGGCTCGACGGCCGCCCGGTGGTGGTCGGCGGGGACGACTTCACGGTGCGCGGCGGGTCGGCCGACGCGACCATCAAGGGCAAGCACAACCAGTGCGAGCAGATGGCCAACGAGCTGCGGCTACCCCTGATCCGGCTGGTCGAGGGCTCGGGTGGCGGCGGGTCGGTGAAGACGATCGAGACCACCGGCCGGGCCAACGTGCCCGGCGTGTCCGGCTGGGAGTGGGTGGTCAACAGCATCGGCACCGTGCCGCGGGTGGCGCTCGGCCTGGGCTCGGTGGCTGGCCTCGGGGCCGCGCACCTGGCCGCGGCGCATCTCTCGGTCATGGTGAAGGACAAGTCGGCGCTCTTCGTGGCCGGCCCGCCCGTCGTGGAGCGGCTCGGGCAGAAGCTCACCAAGAACGAGCTGGGCGGCTGGCAGATCCAGCTCAAGGCCGGCGCGGTCGACCTCGCGGTGGACACCGAGGAGCAGGCGTTCGAGGTGACCCGTCGGTTTCTCTCCTATCTGCCCTCGTCGATCTACGAGCTGCCGCCGCGCGGGCCACGCACCGACGATCCCGAGCGGCGCGAGGAGTGGCTGGGCGACGCGATCCCGCGCGACATCCGCAAGCCGTACAAGATGCGCGCGATCATCGAGGCGGTGGTGGACCGCGATTCGTTCTTCGAGATCCAGCCGCTCTACGGCCGCGCCATCATCACCGGCCTGGCCCGGCTCGACGGCTGGCCGGTCGCGGTGCTGGCGAGCGATCCCTACTTCTACGGCGGGGCCTGGACCGCCGACACCTGCCAGAAGGTGGAGCGCTTCGTGGACTTCGCCCAGACCTTCCACCTGCCCGTCTTCTACCTCGTGGACTGCCCCGGCTTCCTCATCGGGCTCGAGGCCGAGCAGACCGGCACCATCAAGCAGGGCGTGCGTGCGATGTCGGCCATCTGGCAGTCCACGGTCCCGTGGTGCGCGGTCATCGTCCGCAACGTGTTCGGGGTCGCCGGCGCGGCTCACAAGCCGGGCGCCCGTTACGGCCCGCGCTACGCGTGGCCCTCCGGGCGCTGGGGGTCACTCCCGCTCGAGGGCGGCATCGAGGCCGCGTACCGCGCGGACATCCAGGGAGCGGCCGACCCGGCGGCAAAAATGGTCGAGATCGAGGAGCGGCTGCAGAAGCTTCGCTCGCCGTTCCGCTCTGCGGAGACGTTCTGGATCGAGGAGATCATCGACCCCCGCGCCACCCGGCCGCTGCTCTGCGAGTTCGCGGAGCTGGCCGCGCCGCTGCGCGAGCCGGGTCCGTACACGCATCGCATGCGGCCCTGAGCGGAGACCACCCCTCACCCTCACCCACCCCTCACCCTGCCCTCTCCCCTGAGGGGAGAGGGGTATGAGGATGAAAGGCCTTCCAGACATGGCGTACCAGGCATTCGATCTGCGCGGCAAGACCGCGATCGTGACCGGCGGCAACAGCGGCATCGGCCTCGGCATGGCGGAGGCCCTCGCGCAGGCGGGCGCCGCGGTGGGCATCTGGGGCACCAACGAGGAGAAGAACCACACCGCGCTCGCCCGCCTGCACGCGATCGGGGGAAAGGCGATGGCCCTGCGCTGCGACGTGAGCGACGAGGCCGCGGTGGACCGCGCGTTCGCCGAGACCGTCTCGACCCTGGGCGGCGTCGACGCCTGCTTCGTCAACGCGGGAGTCTCCGGCCGCGGCGCCGCGGCCAGCTTCGCGGAGATGACCACCGAGGAGTGGCACCGGGTGCTGGCGGTGAACCTGGACGGCGCCTTCTTCACCCTGCGCGCGGCGGCGCGGCACATGATCGGGCGCGGGGAAGGCGGCTCGCTCGCGGTCACCGCGAGCCTGGCCGCGCTGGAGGGCTCGCCGCTCAGCGCGCACTACGCGGCCAGCAAGGGCGCGATGCTCTCGGTGATGCGGGCCCTCGCGGTGGGTCTGGCGCGCCACCAGATCCGGTGCAACGCCATCGTGCCGGGCTGGATCGAGACCCCGATGACCGAGAAGGCGGTGCACGGCGACGCCTTCAAGACCCGCGTGCTCCCGCGGGTGCCCGCGCGGCGCTGGGGCACCGGCGGCGACTTCGGCGGGATCGCGGTCTACCTCACCAGCGACGCGAGCGGCTACCACACCGGCGACACCTTCGTCATCGACGGCGGCTACGCCATTTTCTAAGAGCCTCTTCTCCCTATACCCCTCTCCCCTCAGGGGAGAGGGCAGGGTGAGGGGTGGTTTCAACCTTCCCTCGACTCCCCGGGCCGCAATCCGCCGAGTTCGTACGGCCCGACCGCAACGCGGATCAACCGCAGCGCGGGAAACCCCACCGCCGCCGTCATCCGCCGCACCTGCCGGTTCCGCCCCTCGGTGAGCCCGATCTCGACCCACGCGGTCGGGATCGTCGCCCGCCAGCGGATCGGCGGCTCGCGCGCCCAGAGCCCCGGCGGCTCGTCGATCAGCCGCGCCCGCGCCGCCCGCGTCGGCCCGTCCTTCAGCACGAGCCCCGCGCGCAGCCGCGCGAGCGCGTCCTCGCCGGGCACGCGCTCCACCTGCACCCAGTAGACCTTCTCCACGTGGTGCCGCGGATCGGCCAGGCGCGCCTGCAGGGCGCCGTCGTCGGTCAGCAGGAGCAGCCCCTCGCTGTCGTGGTCGAGGCGCCCGGCCGGGTAGACGCGGGGCACCGCCACGTAGTCGGCGAGGGTCGGCCGCCCACCGGGATCGGTGAACTGGCAGAGCACGCCGAAGGGCTTGTTGAAGAGGATCAGCACCGCGGCGGCGTCACTCGGGCTCGAGCAACGCCATCTGCCGCGGGTCCAGCTCTAGCCAGACCTTCTCGTCCAGCTCGAAGACCTCGTGCGGGCGCGCGGTGACCCGAAGGGCCAGGGCGCTGCCGGCCGGCCGCACCGTGTAGTCCCAGTGCTCGCCCAGATAAGCCCGCTGGGTCACCACCCCGGGAACGACGCAGACGCGGTCGGAGGCGGGCGGCGACTGCCGGTAGAGGTGGATCGACTGCGGGCGGAGCGAGAAGCTCACCTGGCCCTGGAGCGCGGCGGCCTCGGCGAAGCGGTCGCGCGCGATCGTGAAGTGGTCGAACACCACGTCCTCGCCGCGCACGAGCCCGCCCAGCAGGTTGGTGCGCCCGATGAAGCCGGCCACGAAGCGGGTGCGCGGCCGCGCGTAGAGGGCGCGCGGGGCGTCCACCTGCTCGATCCGCCCCTGGTGCATGACCGCGATGCGGTCAGAGGTCACCATGGCCTCCGCCTGGTCGTGGGTCACGTAGACGGTCGTGATGTGGAACTCGTCGTGCAGGCGCCGGATCTCGTAGCGCATCTCCTCGCGCAGGTTCGCGTCGAGGTTGCTGAGCGGCTCGTCCAGCAGCAGCACCGCGGGCTGCACCACGATCGCGCGGGCCAGGGCCACCCGCTGCTGCTGGCCGCCCGACAACTCCTGGGGGTAGCGCCCGCCGAGGTGGCCCATCTGCACCACGTCGAGGATGCGCTGGACCTTGATGCGCATCTCGTCCTTCGGCACCCGCCGCACCTCGAGGCCGAAGGCCACGTTCTCGGCCACCGTCATGTTGGGCCAGATCGCGTAGCTCTGAGATCCGCCGCCCGTCCATGTCGATGGTGCCCTCGCTCGGCTCGAGGAAGCCCGCGATCATCCGCAGGGTGGTGGTCTTGCCGCAGCCGGAAGGGCCCAGCAGCGAGACGAACTCGCCGGGATGCAGGGTGAGGGAGAAGCGGTCGACCGCGGTCACGGTCCCGAAGCGACGGCTGACGTCGGTGAGGACGAGGCGGCTCACGTGGCGGTCCTCCGCAGGAGGAAGTCGCGGCCGACCATCCGGAAGCCCGCCAGCACCAGCGCCACCGTGACCACCACCAGGATCAGGCCCATGGAGGAGAGCACCTCGAAGTTGCCCTCGTCGCTCTTGTCGAAGAGGAGGACCGAGAGCACCTGGGTCCCGGTGGTGTAGAGGAAGATCGCGGAGGAGAGCTCGCGGGTGGCCGGGATGAACACCAGGATGAAGGCGCCCGCGAGCCCGCGCCGGAGGAGCGGGGCGACTATTCGACGTAGGGACAGGAGCCGGCCGGCGCCCAGGATGCGGGCCGCGTCCTCCAGCTCCGGATTGATGCTGCGGAGCGCCGCGTCGCTGTTGGTGTACGCGATGGGGAGGAAGCGGGTCGCGAAGGCCAGGATGAGGATCCAGGCG
>WNFF01007674.1_pt1 | contig 10382 bp, 10 predicted proteins | sample 5400441 | NCBI WGS metagenome assembly WNFF01 (sample SAMN13153345, study PRJNA577476) | soil metagenome | isolation source: 120 cm saprolite under Douglas fir tree site 2 hole 3 replicate 1 | place: USA:California | collected 2015-04-18
GGCCGCGAATGCCGCGTCCAATCTGCTGGAGCTGCTGGGCCAGATCCACGCCATCGTCGGCGAGCTCATGCCCGCCAAGAACTTCTACGTCGCGCTGGTGGACGAAGAGACGGCGACCATCAGCTTCCCCTATTTCATCGACGAGCAGGATCCGGACTTTCCCCCCAAGCCGCTCGGCAAGGGCCTCACCGAGTACGTCTATCGCACGGGCGAGCCCCTGCTCGCGACGCCCGATGTCTACAACACGCTGGTGCGCCGCGGCGAGGTCGAGCTGATCGGCGCGCCGTCCATCGACTGGGTCGGCGTCCCGCTCAAGTCCGGCGACAAGACTATCGGCGTGGTCGTGGCCCAGAGCTATACGGAAGGCGTGCGCTACGGCGAAACCGAGCGCAACATCCTGCAGTTCGTCTCCAGTCAGATCGCGCGCGCCATCGAGCGCCGCCGCGCCGCCGAGCAGCTGGAGCAAAGCGAAGTGAAGTACCGCCAGCTGTTCGAGGCCAATCCCGAAGCGGTCTGGGTGTACGACGGCGAGACGCTCAAGTTCCTGGCCGTGAACGCCGCCGCGGTCGCGCGCTACGGCTATGCCCAGGACGAATTCGCCGGTCTGACGCAGCGTGACATTCGCGCTCCCGACGAAATCCCGCAGCTCGAGCGCGAGGTGGCCCGCGTCCGCCACCGCACCCACGATGGCCGCCTCCTCGACGTCGAGCTGCAAGTGCATCCGATCGACTTCGGCGGCCGGCGCGCCGTCCTGGTGCTGGCGCGCGATGTCACCGAGCGGCACCGGCTCGAGGACCAGCTGCGTCAGGCGCAGAAAATGGAAGCGGTCGGCCAGCTCGCCGGCGGGATCGCGCACGACTTCAACAACATCCTCACCGCGATTCTCGGGACCACTCAGCTGCTGATGCGCGAAGTCGCCGCCGACCACCCCATGCGCGACGACCTCGAGGAGATTCGCAAGGCGGCCACGCGCGCCGCCGACCTCACCCGCCAGCTGCTCGCGTACAGTCGCCGCCAGGTGCTCGCGCCCAAGCTGCTCGAGCTCAATGCCGTGATCGCCAACCTGCAGCCGATGCTGCGGCGCCTGATCGGCGAAGACATTCAGCTCGCCACCGCGCTGGCCCCGGATCTCGCCGCGGTGCGCGCGGACCCCAGCCAGCTCGAGCAGGTGATCCTCAACCTCGCCGTCAACGCGCGCGACGCGATGCCCAACGGCGGCCGCCTCACCATCGAGACCAGCAACATCGTGCTGGATGAGGCCTACGCCCGCGAGCACCCCTCCGTGGTGCCGGGCACGTATGTCCTCCTCGGCGTCACCGACACCGGCGTCGGCATGGACCCCGACACCAAGGCGCACCTGTTCGAGCCGTTCTTCACGACCAAACCGCCCGGCCAGGGCACGGGCCTCGGCCTCGCCACCGTGTACGGCGTGGTGAAGCAGAGCGGCGGTTACGTGTGGGTGTACAGCGAGCTGGGTCGCGGCAGCTCATTCAAGGTGTACCTGCCGCAGGTGGAAGGGCGCGTGGAGGCGGGCGTCATAGCGGCTCCGGCCCCGCGGCCGCGCCCCACAGGCGAAACGGTACTGCTCGTCGAGGATGAGCCGGCCGTGCGTTTGTTCGCTCGCAAGACGCTCGAGCTCGCGGGCTACCGGGTGCTCGTCGCTCCCGACGGCATGGAAGCGCTGCAGCTCGCCGGGCAGCATGCGGGACCCATCGAGCTGCTGCTCACCGACGTCGTCATGCCCGGAATGAGCGGGCGCGCCACGGCGTCCTCGACGCCAGCGCCGCCTTCCTGCAGAAGCCGTTTAGCCCCGAAACGCTGGAGCGTAAGATCCGCGACGTGCTCGACCACTGAGGCGGGCACGCCACACCTTGCGGCCAACGGATCAGGACATACGTTAAAGGGACGTCGGATCTATGAACGCGTCGCGTCGCGCTCTCCACTCGGAGCGACGCGCGGCACCGGCGACCGCGTCGCTCGAGCGAACACTCCGCAGTCCCGTCGAACTGCAGGCTCGACGGAGTGTAGCCCCGCCACTCCTTTCCCCCGCCGCGAGCCGGATTGTCACGAAGTTGCAGCGTTCAGGTATTCCCCGATGGAAACTTCCCTGTCGGGGGCCAACTTACGTGCATACATCATGACACAGATTCTGAACGTCTTGCTCGCCGAAGACCCGACTCAGGCGCCGTTGCGGCCGTTGTTGCGCGAGATCCCGACGGTCGCGATCGTCGCCGAGGCGGCGGATGGCCGCGCGGCGTTGCCGCTGATCGCTGCCCACCAGCCCGACGTTGCCCTAGTAGATACGGCACTTCCGGGCCTCAACGGCTTCGACGTGGTGGAGCGCTCTCGGCGCGAGCACCCGCGGACGCGCGTACTGATCGTCTCGAGCGAACCGGAGCTCGACCACATCGCGCAGGCGGTCCGCGTCGGAGCGTCGGGATACCTGCTCAAGACCGCAACCGACCGCGCCGAGGTGGACGTCGCCATCCGGGCAGTCGCCAAGGGTCACGTGTTCTTGAGCCCCGCGGTCACCAAGCCGGTCGTCGACGTGTTTGTCCGGAGCCAGACGGGTGACGCACTCCAGGGCCCGTTTCCCCAACTGTCGCCGCGGCAACACGAGATCCTCCAGTTCATCGCCAAGGGCAACTCCACCCGCGAGATCGCTCAGCACCTCGGGTTGAGTGTCAAAACCGTGGAGACGCACCGGGCCCAATTGATGCGCCGCTTGGACATCCGCGAGGTCGCCGGTCTGGTCCGTTATGCCATCCGAGCAGGGATCATCACGGCGGAGAAATAACGAGGCGGGAAGGCCTGTTTCGGGCCAACTTACAGCGAGTGTGCGCTCGCTTTCAGATGTAACGTGCTATTGGATAAAGCGTTAAGGCTACGCAAGACCCTCCTGGATATCGTAACTGCCCATTCCGTATTGACTTGAAGCGTTGCTGCCCCGCCATACGGGCGTTCCCGGGTATCTTTCCCGTATGTCGTTGAGTCCGATCTACGGGCACGACGCGGTTCGTAACCGGCTGGCAGGCGCTGTCGCCTCCGGCCGGTTACCGCAAGTGCTGCTCTTTGAGGGACCCCGAGGTGTTGGCAAGCAGCGCCTAGCGCTGTGGCTCGCACAACTATTGTTGTGCGAGCGCCGCACCTCCGCCACGGTCGATCCCTGCGGGGAGTGTCAGCCGTGCCGCTTGGTCAGCACGCTGAGCCACCCGGACGTGCATTGGTTCGTGCCGCTCGAGCGTGCCAAGAAGGGTGCGGACGCCGATAAGGAGATCGAGCTGGTCGCAGAGGCGCTGGCCGAGGAGATGACGGCGCGGCGCGAACGGCCGCTGTATGAGGCACCAGGCGGTCTGGCGACCCATTCGATGGCCGCCGTCCGATTGTTGCTGCGCCGTCTCGCCGTGACACCGGCAATGGCTGCGCGGAAGGTGTTCATCGTCGGGGACGCGGAGCGACTGATTCCACAGCGCGCCAATCCCGAAGCGGCGAATGCCCTACTGAAGGCGCTCGAGGAGCCGCCCGCCGATGCGGTTTTGATCCTCACGGCGGCGGAGCCCGAGGCCCTGTTGCCAACGATCGTGTCCCGTGTCGTGCGGGTGCGCATTCCGCGGCTTCAGGACAGTGTCGTGACAGCATTCGTGCAGGAGAAACTTTCGGGCACGACCGTTGCTCTTGGAAGTAGCGTGGACGCAGCAGAGGGCTGTATCGGCCGCCTGGTCTCCGGGTTAGGGGAGGACAGCAAGGCGGCGGCTGAGTCGGCGGCGGGGTTTCTCGGTGCCGCACGGCGCCGTGGTGCCCCGCGTTATGCCACGGTGCTGGGTCAGCCGCCCTACCAGGCGCGCGGCGCCTTCACGGCGATGCTCGACGCGCTGCTGGAGCGTCTGCGGGCCGAGGCCCGGGCTGGCAGCGGCGACACGGCCGGCGTGGTGGCGGCGATCGCGCGAGTCCTGGCGGCGCGGGATGCGGCGCAAGGCAACGTGAATCCGCAGCTCCTCACGGCTGTGTTGGCGGACGATCTGACGGGGGCGCGGTGAAGCTATCGCACGTGGACGCGGCCGGCCGGGCGCGCATGGTGGACGTCGGCGACAAACCGGTGACGGCGCGGACGGCCGTGGCAGAAGGCGTGATCCGGATGTCGGCGGATGCCTTTCGCTTGGTGGCGGAGCAGGCGGTGGCCAAAGGCGACGTGCTGGGCGTGAGCGAGGTGGCCGGGACGTTGGCGGCCAAGCGGACGGCGGATCTGATCCCGTTATGCCATCCGCTCGCGCTCGACCACGTCGACGTCGCGGCGAGCCTGGACGAGTCGCTTCCCGGCGTGCGGGTACGGGCGGCGGCGAGCGCCGTCGGCCGAACCGGCGTGGAGATGGAGGCGCTGACCGCCGTGACCGTGGCGTTGCTCACGGTCTACGACATGGTGAAGGCGGCCGATCGCGCCATGACGATCGAGGACGTCCGGTTGGTCGAGAAGACCGGGGGCACACGGGGAGACTGGCGGCGGAATGCCACCGCGGACCCGTGACACGGCGTTGATTCGCGCGTCGTAGGTTGCGCGCGTTGTCGCACAGAGCTCTAGATAGAGAGGAATATGCATACGAAGACTCAGAAGTTGGTGCTACAAGGCGGGCTCATTCTGCTCGGGGCGCTCATCGTCAGCAGCATCGGCGGGTGGGCCCGGGGCGCATCGGCCGACGATCAGCCGGCTCCGGTCACCGGACCGGCCATGCTGGGCGAGCTGCACTCGCTCACCCAGCAGCTCGAGGCCACGCGCGGCGAGTTGGCCGTGGCGCGGCTGCAGCTCGAGCGGGCCAATGCCATCATCGACTACTCGGGGCGCTACAACATTCCCGCCCCCCTCGCCGCCGCGATTTACGACGTGGCGTTGTCGGAGGGCGTGGATCCGAGCCTCGCGTTCCCGCTGGTGCGGCTCGAGTCGGGCTTCAACCCCAAGGCGCAGAGCAAGGTCGGGGCGATCGGTCTCACCCAGGTGCTGCCGTCCACGGGGCGCCTGTATGAGCCGGGCTTGACCGTGCAGCAGCTGTACGACCGGGATACGAACCTGCGGCTGGGCTTCCGCTACCTGCGGGACCTGCTCGACCGCTACGGCGCCAACCTCCGTCTGGCCTTGCTCGCCTACAATCGCGGGCCCGGGCGCGTGGAGGAGCTACTCGGCGCCGGCAAGGACCCGCAGAACGGGTACGCCACGAGGGTCATGAAGGGGATTCGCCGGAAATAGCCTGACGCGCAATTAGCGGACATCAAGAGGCCAGGGATCGCTCCCTGGCCTCTCGTTTATCTCGCGGGAATCTTGATGATCTGGCCGATCCGGATCACCGAGTGTTGGTCCAGATCATTGTAGTCCAGCAGCTCGGCCAGCGACACGCCGTAGCGGTGCGCGATCTGCGTGGCGGTTTCCCCGGGCTGCACGCGGTGGCTCGCGTCGATGCTGTTGGCCGGCGCGGCCGTGCCGTACGAGCGGTGTGCCGTGCGCCGGTAGCGCGGCTCGGGCGGCGCGCTCCAGGCCGACTGCGGTACGACGCGCCCGCTCATCGGAATGATCACGCGCTGGCCCACGCGCAACGCCCGTGGCGCGAGGTGCGGATTGGCGCTCTGGATCATGGTGACCGTGACGTGATAGCGCTTGGCGATGTCCGAGAGCGTCTGGCCCGCCGTCACATAATGATCCACGAACGTGATGCGCTGCGTCACGGGCAGGGTCGCGTAGCGCTCAGCCACGGCGGTGCCGGTGCCGCGCGGAATCCGTACGGTCACCGACCGTCCCGGCGGCGTCACCCCGCGCACGAACTGCGGATTGAGCTCGAGGATCGCCGCCGGCGTGGTGTCGGCCAATCGCGCGATCACGTCGAGCCCGGTGGCGTCGGGAATCAGGATCTCGTCGAACACCAGCGGCGGCAGCGGCTGGATGTCGGTAAAGCCGTAGCGCTCGGGCTGCTTGGCGATGAGCGACGCGGCGATCAGCTTGGGAACGTAGTCGCGGGTTTCCCGCCGCAGATAGCGCCGGTCGGAGAGCTGGAAGAAGGTCAGGTCCGAGACCGAGTCCGGATCGCCAGGCAGGCGGCCGATGCCCCGCTCGATGCGGCCGGCGCCGGTGTTGTAGGCCGCAGCGGCAAGGTATACGCTGCCCAGCCTCTGCCAGAGATCGTAGAGATAGTTCACCGCTGCGTCCGTGGCGCGGTATGGGTCACGGCGCTCGTCCACCCACGGGTCCACCGTGAGGCCGTACAGGCGCGCCGTTCCGGCGATGAACTGCCACATCCCCACGGCCCGAGCCCGGCTCACCGCCGTATTGGAGAGCCCGCTTTCGATCAGCGTGAGATACAACAGATCCTCGGGCAGTTTCTTGGCGCGCAGGCGCTCCCGGATCATGCCTTGGTAGCGGCCGAGGCGCGATAGCCAGATTTCGAAGCGGTCGCGGGCGTCGACCTGGAAGAACTCCAGGTATTGCAGCACGCGCCGGTTGGTGGAGAAGCTGGTGACGTCGATGTCGAACGTGGGTCCCTGCGGTGCGGCGCCCACCACCTCCCGGCCTTCCGGGCCGAACAGGCGCTCCGCCTCGCCGACCACGTCCTCACCCCGCACGTTGGGGAGCGAATCCGCCTTGCGCGCGCCGGTAAGCGAATCGCGGCTAGCCGCCGCCGAGTCACGCGGCACGCCCGAGCGCAGCGTGTCGAGCACCGCCTGGTCCGCGGCCGAATCCTTCGTCTGCCGCGCCAGGGCGTGCCCCAACGAATCCGCGGAATGAACCGCCAGCGGGCTCGCGGGCGCCTGTGCCGGAGCGAGCGCTCCGGGACGGGCGCCGCCGCCACAGGCGGCGGCGATGCAAGCGAGTAAGGCCCACCAGGCGTGTCTCATCGGGTCGTGAAGTAATTCCCCAGTATACGGTTCGTTGCGTTCAACACGGCCAGCGCGGCGCCGCGCGGCGGATCATTTTCCGTCAGGTACGACCCCACCAGCCGGGATGCGTGGTCGGCGTCACGGACGGACAGGGACACGATCACGACGGTAGCGTCGAAGGCACGCACGGCCTTCACGCCGAGCAGCTCGAACCCCATCGCCGGATCCACGGCAAGCTCCAAGGCTTTCACGGCCGCCGCGGCGGAGCAGCGTAACTCGCCCGTCTGCGATATCACCCCATCCGATTCGCCGACGAACTCCCGGCCGTCCGTCCATCCCAGCACGACACGGGCGTGGCATTTGCCGCTCGTCAGCCGCTCGAAGCGGAAGTCCTGAAACCGCAGGCGTTCAGTCAAACCGCACTTCGATCTGGTGGCGCGATCCGACGTCCTGGGGCGCCGCCACAACGTCCACCTCGAGACGCGGCCGGCCCTGCGCATCACGCTCGGCTGCCACCACCAGGATCATCCCGCTCTCGAGCTCCACCTTGAGCCGATGCAGGTCCGCTCCCACGGTCACGTCCCGCACCGTTTCGCCACGGAGCCGCGCCACCGCCGCCGCAATGCGGCGGAGTACCGCCAGGTCGGCCACGCTCACGCCAGGCGCTCAGTAAGCAGCTGCAGCAGCGCCGCGTCCGGGATCCGCTCCGCCTGGATGTAGAGCGACGACTTGGACGTCGCCTCCAGGGGGAAGGGTGCCCACACCGCCCGGGGCCGGGCCGGTGCAGACGCCGCGCGGAAGCTCAGCATCAGCTGCCAGGCCGCGGTATTCGCCCTTCGTTCGGCCACGGCGTCCACGTGCCAGACCTCGTCGCCGTGTGCAATTACCCTCCAAGCCATAGCTATGGATCCCACCGGCGCTCCGGGGAGGCCTCAATATGGGCGAACCCTAAGTCCGGTCAATAGTTGTGAGCAAACCCAGGGCCCGGGCGTCGCGGGCCGTGTCCACATCTCGCAGCGGGCGCAGCAGTTGAGTCCGCAGCCCCAGGGCGGCGGCGCGGGACCGGGTCTGGGCCGCCACGGCCCCCGTGCCCCACCGCACATTGTGCAGGAGCTCGGGGGCCGGTCCGCGCAACCCCAGGAGGTAGAAGCCCCCGTCGAGCGTGGGCCCCATCACGAGGTCGAATCTGCTAAGCGCCGTGAACGCCTCGTTCACCACCCGGCGGTCCACGCCCGGGCAGTCGGTCCCGACGATCACGGCGCCGCTGCCGCGGCGCGCCGCGCCGTCCTGGAAATGGCGGGCGAAGGCGAAGGTGAGGCGCGCTCCCAGGGTGCCAGCCGGTTGGGGGCGCAGCTCGATGCGTCCCACCCCGTCGAGCCACTCGCGCACGAATGCGATCTCGTGCGCGGGCGCAAACCACACGGTGGTGCGGAGACCGGGGGCCGCGACCGCAGCCACCACACGACGGCCGACCTGCCAGTAGACTTCGGCGGCTACGGAGGGGCCGACTTCGTCGGCGAGACGCGCCTTCACCCGGCCGGGGACCGGGGCTTGAGCGAGGATTCCGAGTGCCCGCACCGCGGGCGCTAGTCGCCCCGGGTGGCGAGGGCCTTGAACCGCGTGCCCAGATCCCGCGTCACCGGCCCCTGCCGACCCGAGCCGATCACCCGACCGTCCAACTTCGTCACGGCCACGACTTCCGCGGCGGTACCACTGAAAAAGACTTCCTGGGCCGTGTAGAGATCGTAGCGGTTGAGGGGGATTTCCTCGACGGCGTAGTTCGCGTCACGGGCAAGCTCCATCACCGCGTCGCGGGTGACACCCTTGAGGATGCCGGCGTAGGCAGGCGGCGTCTTGAGGGCACCGTCGGTGAAGGCGAACAGGTTCATGCCGCTCGCTTCGGCCACATAGCCCGCGGAGTCGAGCATAATGACCTCATCCGCGCCGCCGGCGATGCCCTCGATCTTCGCGAGGATGTGGGAGAGGTAGTTGAGCGACTTCACGCGGGGCGGCAGGGTCTCCTTGTGGCTGATCGGGGTCGCAGCGGTCATGCAGGTGAGGCCCTTTTCGTAGCGATCGGCGGGCCACAGGGCGATGGTGTCGACGATGCAAAACACGGTGGGCTTGAGGCACTTGCGGGGGTCCATCCCCAGGTCGCCGACGCCGCGCGTCACGACGAGCCGGATATAGGCGTCCGGCAGCGCGCTCTTTACCACCGCGGCCTCCACCATCTTTCCCATGGCTGTCTTATCCATCGGAATCTCGAGCCACACGGCCTTGGCCGACGCGTACAGCCGGTCGAGGTGGCGCTCCAGGCGAAAGACCCGCTGATTGTAGGCCCGGATGCCTTCGAACACGCCGTCCCCGTACAGCAGGCCATGGTCGAACACGGACACCGTAGCGGAGTCGCGATCGAGGAACTTCCCGTCCATCCACACAACGGTCACGGTGGTCTCCCGGGCGCTGGGCTGTGTAAGTATAGGTCAACAACGACGCGAGCGGATGAGCCGGCTGGGGATCGAACCCAGGACCTACGGATTAAAAGTCCGTTGCTCTACCAACTGAGCTACCGGCTCTGGCGTCGGCGAAAGGTCGCCTTGGCGGCTGGTATTCTCAAGGAGCAAGAGCGTCGGTACCTTCCCAGCCCATGACCAGTCCCATCACTCACGTCTCCGACACGGCACGCTGGGTGGCGCTGTATCGCGCCATGGAATCCGAGCGGCGCGATCCCCTCTTCCGCGATCCCTACGCCCGCCGCCTGGCCGGCGAGCAGGGCGAGGCGATCCTGCGGGGCATGAAGCAGGGACGGCGCTGGGCCTGGCCGATGATCGTCCGCACGGCGGTCATGGATGAGCTTATCCTGCGCGCGATCACCCGCGACGGCGTGGATACCGTGTTGAATCTCGCCGCAGGGCTCGACGCCCGCCCCTACCGCCTGCCGCTGCCCCCGACCCTGCGCTGGGTGGACGTGGACCTGCCCGACATCCTCACGTACAAAGAGCAGCAGCTCGCGGGTGAGACGCCGTCGTGTGCGGTGGAGTTCGCCAAGGTGGACTTGCGGGACGCGGCAGCGCGCCGCGCACTGTTCGCCGGGGTCGCCGCCAGCGCGCGCCGTGTCCTGGTCGTCACCGAAGGCCTGCTCATCTATCTCACGCCCGAGCAGGTGGCCGATCTCGCCAAGGATCTCGCCGCACAACAGGCGTTTCGCTGGTGGTTGATCGACATCGCGTCGCCGCTGCTGTTGCAGTGGATGCAGCGCACCTGGGGCAAGACCGCCACTGCGGGCAACGCCGCCTTCATTTTTGCGCCGGCGGAGGACACCAAGTTCTTCGCCCCCTACGGCTGGCGTGAGGTCGAGTATCGCAACACGATGGATGAGGGCATCCGGCTGAAGCGCGTGCCCAAGATGATGTTCTTCTGGCGCATGCTGGGGTTGTTCGCCTCGCGCGCGCGCAAGGAGCAGTTCAAGCGGTTTTCGGGAATCGTCCTGCTGGAGCGGCGGGAGGGAGCCTAGGCCGCCCCCTCCC
>WNFF01012678.1_pt1 | contig 10382 bp, 9 predicted proteins | sample 5400441 | NCBI WGS metagenome assembly WNFF01 (sample SAMN13153345, study PRJNA577476) | soil metagenome | isolation source: 120 cm saprolite under Douglas fir tree site 2 hole 3 replicate 1 | place: USA:California | collected 2015-04-18
TCCTCAGGTGTATCTATGTCCGTCGGGTGTTTGCGGTCCCCCTCCGCTGGAAGCGTCGCCACCAGCTCGGGTCGCTGCCTGATCAGGGCCCGGCAGCCCACATCGCCTTCGAGCGCGGTGAGGTCGGGCCAAAGTGCTCTCGCGAGCACGACCGGAGGGTGAAGCAGGCCGTCGAAGCTCAATGCCGCCGCGGGCAAGCCCGAGCGCTCCTGCAGATCGACGAGCTCGTCGAGCATCGAGCTGGTGACGGCCGGCTGGTCGCCGAGGATGACTACGGCGCGATCGATCTCATCATCGAGCGCCGCGATGCCTGCCCGCAAAGACGAGGCCATGCCAGTGGCGTGGTCGCGATTGATGATGACGAACGCCCGGCCGAAATCCACGCGCTTGCGGATTTGATCGGCTTCGGCTCCAAGGACCACGAGCACCTCGTCCAGCCCCGAGGCGTTGGCTTGATCGACGATCACCTCGAGAAGCGGCTTGCCTCCCACGTCGAGGAGCTGCTTGGGGCGTCCCATGCGGCGAGACGAACCTGCGGCCAGGACTATGCCGGCGGAACCCATCAGGCCTCGATGGCCCGGAGGTATCGCTCTGGCTCTTTTTCGAACTCGGCCATGCAGCCGGTCGAGCAGAACCAATGCGTATGTCCCTGATGCCTGACTTTGTGGTTGGAGGTCAACGGATCAACCGTCATGCCGCACACCGGGTCGGTGACGAACGTCACGGGAGCCACCTCGAGCGCGACGGGTTTGACCCCACGCTTGCGGCGCGCGGCGACGATGTGCGCAAGCGCCAAAAGCGCGATCTCCTCCTGCGTCGTGCCACGAACCTTGCCGGATGGAGTGTGGATGCGCGCGACCGTGACCTCGTCGAGGCCTCGACGAAGCAAAGCCTCGCGGACGGCCGCCGCGCGGCGGGTGCTCGCGATGAGGCTCACCTCCAGGTCGGGATGGCTCAGCGCCACCTCGAGAGCCTCCTCGTCGTAGTGGCCCATCGTCGCGACCATGGCATCGGCCGCTCCTGGCGGGATCTCGAGCGACGCAATCTCGGCCTGACCGACGGCCCGGGTTCGAAACCCGGTGAGCTCCGCGAGCCGGACCAGGGTGCTTGCCGCCGGGCTATCCCCAAACACGAGAAGCAACGGCTTCGGCAGTCGCGGTTCGATGAAGATGTCCAGCGAACCGCCGCTGGGACAGGTGGTGGTGATCATCAGCTCGCCACGTTTCCGAGATTGTTTGACCTCGTCGGCTCCGACGATGTGAATGAGCTGCGGCGTGCCGTCCGCGAGCGCACGGAGCGCTTCCCGGCGCACGACCGGCTCGGAGCAGCTGCCACCGATCCAGCCCCGGAGCCGGCCGTCGGCCGTGATGATCGCCTTGTCGCCAGGGCGCGCGGAGGTGGGCGGTTCTGTGCGCACGACAGTCGCCAGAGCGTAGGGAGTGCCGTTCGCCTCGTACCCGCGAAGTAATTCCAGGACGTTGTCGCTTATTCGGTGACCCCCTTCGATCGTAGAGCGGCCCAAACCTTGTCCGGGCCGATGGGCATGTCGATGTTCGTGATGCCGTACGGCGACAGGGCGTCGATGACTGCGTTGACGTAGGCGGCGGGGGAGCCAACCGTCGCCGACTCCCCAACCCCCTTGGCGCCCAGCGGATGGTGCGGTGACGGGGTGACGGTCTCGCCCAGCTCGAACTTCGGCGTCTCCCATGCGGTGGGCAGCAGGTAGTCCATGAAGTTGGAGCCGATGCAGTTGCCCTCGCTGTCAAAGGTGATGAGCTCCATGAACGCGATGCCGAAACCCTCGGTGAGGCCGCCGTGGATCTGCCCTTCGACGATCATCGGGTTGATGCGCACCCCGCAGTCGTCGACGGCGACCATGCGCCTCACCTTCACCTGCCCTGTGCCCTTGTCGACGTCCACCACCACGGCGTAGGTGCCGAAGGGGTACGTCATGTTCGGCGGGTCGTAGTAGTGCACGCCTTCGAGCCCGGCCTCCATGCCCACGGGCAGGTTGGTGTAGGCGGCGAACGCGATGTCCTGGATCGTCTTCGAGCGATCTGGCGAGCCTTTGACGTAGAACTTGCCGACCTCCCACTCGAGGTCCTCCTCAGCCGCCTCGAGCAAGTGCGACGCGATCTTGCGCGCCTTCTCACGGATCTTTCGACTCACCATCGCTGTGGCCGCGCCCGCGACTGGCGTGCTCCGCGACGCGTAGGTGCCGAGGCCATACGGGGCCGTGTCGGTATCGCCCTCTTCCACAGCCACGTCCGCCGCCGGAATGCCGAGCTCCTCGGTGACGATCTGGGCGAACGTCGTCTCGTGGCCTTGACCCTGCGACTTAGTCCCCATGCGCAGCATCGCCTTGCCGGTCGGGTGGATCCGCAGCTCCGCGCTGTCGAACATGCGCAGGCCGAGGATGTCGAACTCGGCTCCATGGCCGGCGCCCACCACCTCGGTGAAGCTGGCAATCCCGATCCCGGTCACCTCGCCTTTCCTCCGGCGCGCCTCGACGTCCTTGCGCAGCTCGGTATATCCGAGCTTCTCCAGCGCGACATCCATCGCTTTCGGGTAGTCGCCGCTGTCGTAGACCCAGCCGGTCGCCGAGTGATACGGGAACTGCTCCGGCTTGATGAAGTTTTTCTTCCGAAACTCGGCCTGGTCGATCCCGAGCTCGATCGCGGCATTTGTGACGAGCCGCTCGATGAGGTAGCTCGCCTCGGTGACCCTGAACGAGCACCGGAACGCGACGCCGCCCGGAGCTTTGTTGGTGTAGTAACCGTCCGCCGTCACGTGCGCGGTCGGGATGTCGTATGAGCCGGTGACGATGTGGAAGAGCCCAGCTTTGAACTTGGACGGTTGCGCGTCGGCGAAGAACGCGCCGTTGTCGCTGTCGAGGTGGACTCGCAGCGCGAGCATCTTGCCCTTGTCGTCGACGGCCAGGTCGCCGGTCATGTGGAAGTCGCGTGCGAAGCCTGTGGAGATGAGGTTCTCGGTACGGTCTTCGACCCACTTCACAGGACGGCCGATGAGGAGGCTCGCGGCTGTGGCCACAACGTAGCCCGGGTAGACGGGAACCTTGTTGCCGAATCCGCCCCCGATGTCCGGGGAGATGATGCGGATCTGCTGCTCGGGCAGGCCGGTCACGAGCGCGAACACCGTCCGGATCGCGTGCGGGGCCTGGCTCGTCATGTAGATGGTGGCCTTGCCGGTCGCGCCATTGACGTCGGCGATGCAGCCGCAGGTCTCGAGCGGGGCGGGATGGCAGCGCGGGTAAAAAGTTTGCAGCCGAACCACCTTGTGCGCCTTGGCAAAGGCCGCCTGGGTCTTGGCCTTGTCGCCCGATTCCCAATGGTAGATGTGGTTGTCCTTCTGTCCTTCCTTTTCGTCGCGAATCAGAGCCGCCCCAGCAGCCTTCGCACCGTCGGGGCTGATGACCGCGGGCAGGATCTCGTACTCGACGACGATCGCATCCCGGGCGTCCTCGGCCAGGTACTTGGTCTCGGCGACGACCGCCGCGACCTCCTGGCCCTGGAAGCGCACCTTGTCGGTCGCACCTTGTCGGTGGCCAGAACCGCCTGCGTGTCGCCGCTCAGCGTCGGCATCCACGCGAGCTTGTGCTGCGCCATCAGCTCACCTGTCACCACCGCGATCACACCCGGCATGGCGGAAGCAGCGGTCGTATCGACCGATTTGATCCGGGCATGTGCGTGCGGGCTGCGAAGGATCGCCATGTGCAGCATGTCGGGAAGCACGAAGTCATCGAGGTAGTTGCCCTTGCCGCGCAGGAAGCGACCGTCCTCCTTGCGCTTGATGGATTCGCCGATCCGGCCGTGAATGAGCACTGCCATCCCTCTACTCCCCGCCCGCAACCGCGCCGACGGCGGCCGGCGCGGATGCCTTTGCCTTGGCGGCGTACTGGATGGCCTTGACGATGTTCATGTAGCCGGTGCAGCGGCAGATGTTGCCGGAGATCGCCCACCGGATCTCTTCTTCCGTCGGGTTGGGGTTGCGCTCGAGCAGCGCGGTGCCGACCAGCATCATGCCGGGAGTGCAGAACCCGCACTGCAGACCGTGCTCCTCGTGGAATCCGGCCTGCATCGGTGAGAGGGTCGCGCCTTGCGCCAGGCCCTCGACCGTGGCGATGTTGCGGCCATTGACCTGAACCGCGAGCAGCGTGCACGACTTGACCGGCTCGCCGTCGAGAAGCACCGTGCAGGCGCCGCAGCTGGTCGTGTCGCAGCCGATATGCGTACCCGTCTGGCGCAGGTTCGTCCTGAGGAAGTCGACGAGCAGGACGCGCGGCTCGACTTCGCCGCCGCGCTGGACGCCGTTGACCTTCATCGAAACCTTCATGCCATTGCCTCCTTGGCTCGCGCAAGGGCGGTCTTCAACCCTCGCTGCACGTACACGCGCACCACATCCTTCTTGAACTCGGCGCTGCCGCGAACGTCGTCTTTGGGTTCGGCTGCGGCCGCCGCGAGCTTCGCCGCCTCTGCGATCAGGGCGTCGGTCGGCTCGTGGCCGACGAGAGCCTTCTCAGCGGCTGTCGCTTTCAAGTTGCTCGGGCCGACAGCGGTCAGACCGATGCCCGCCTTCGACACCCTGTTGCCGTCGAGCTCGACCTGCACGGCGACCGCCACGGTCGCGAAGTCACCGACCTTGCGCTCGAGCTTGTTGTAAGCGCCGGCGCTGGACTTCGACGAAGACGCGACCCGGATCTCAGTCAGGATCTCGTCGGGACGCAGCGCTGTCGTGAATGGACCCTGGAAGAAATCCGCGGCGTGGATGACCCGTTCGCCCTTCGCCGACCGAGCCACCAGGTCCGCATCGAGTGCGAGGACGACCGAGCCCCAGTCGCCGGACGGATCCGCGTGGCAGATCGAGCCTCCGATCGTGCCCTGGTTCCGCACCAGCGGGTCGGCAATCCAGTGCGCAGCCTCCGGAAGCAGCGAGAGCTGGCGCGGCAGGTCATGGGCTCTTTCGAGGTCGACATGACGGGTGAGGGCGCCGATCGTCAGCCAGCCGTCGTGCCGGCCGACGCCGGACATTCCTTTAATCCGGCCGATGTCGACGAGCATGCCCGGCTGGGCAAACCGGAGCTTCAGCAACGGAATCAGGCTCTGGCCGCCGGCCATCACCTTGGCCGCGTCGCCTTGTTCAGCAAGCAGCGTCAGCGCTTCATCGAGAGAGGCGGCAGACCGGTAGTCAAAGGCAGCAGGAAACATTCGGCACCTCCACACCAACAAGACCAGAGGCGCGTCGGCCGGTCATCACCTAGGAGGGTGAATCTGTGTCACCCGATCAGGCGAAACTGGCTAGATCCACCCTGACTTGCCCGCCAGGATCGCGGCCTCGACGCGGTTGCGAACCCCCAGCTTGCGAAAGATCTCCTGGACGTGCGTCTTGACCGTGTTCTCGCTCAGGTGCACGTCGGCGGCGATCTCTCGATTCGAATGCCCGAGGCTGATCAAGCGGAGGATCGCCACCTGCGACGCATTCAGGCCCGCCGGCCGTTTCTCCCCGGATTGGCGGCTGCGCATGCGCTCGATGATCGGGCCGGCGACCTGGGGCGCGAGCACCGACTGGCCTCGGCTGACCGCACGAATGCTCTCCTTCAGGCTGAAGCGCTCGACGTCCTTCACGACATAGCCGCGGGCGCCTGCCTGCAGGCACTCTTCGACCAGCTCGACGTCGGTGTAGGTCGTGAGGATCACGACCGCTACATCGGGATGCTTGCGAGTGAGCCGGCGGCAGACCTCGACCCCGCTGATGTCGGGGAGGCGGGTGTCCAGCAGGACGACATCTGGCTTGGTGCTCTCGACGAGCTCGGCCACCTCCGCCCCACGCCCGGTCTGGCCGACCACTTCGAAGTCGGGCTCTGAGCGAAGCATGGACATGAGCCCCTCGCGCACCATCTCATGGTCATCCACGATCAGGACCCGGATCCGGGGGTCCGCCATCAGGCGTGCACCGGAATTCGGACCCGGATCGCGAGCCCGCTCTCCTCGCCGTTGTGAACCTCGAAGGTGCCTCCGAGGTCCTCGACCTGGCGCCGGCTTCGCTTCATCCCGAAGTGGGTGCCGCTCTCCTGGTAGTGCTTCAGGATCTGCTCCGACGCACCGGCCCCATCGTCCTGGATGACCAGGTCCACGTTGTCATCGGAGTAGCGGAGGCTGACCAGCACCCGACGCGCTCGGGCATGGCGCACCACGTTGGCGAGCGCCTCCCGGGCCAGGATGTAGAGGGTCTGCTCCGACTCGGGGCTGAGGCGGAGCGGCTTTCCGCTCACGACCAGGTCGGCCTCCAGCTCTTCCGACTTGCCCGCCTCGCTGACCAGTCGCCGGAGCTCCGAAAGCAGGCCGCTGGCGGCAGGGCGCGGCAGCGAAAGAGCGAAGATCGCTTCTCTTACCGCCTCCGAGGTGTGGACCGCGAGCTGTCTGACCTCGCCGAGGCCAGTGGCGATGGGCTCGGTGACCGGCTCTCTCTCGAGGATCGAGTTGACCTTGAGCCCGAGCGTGAATATGGCCTGCTCGATGCGGTCGTGCAGCTCGGCGGCGATCCGCTCACGCTCCTCGCGGAGCACCTGGTCGCGTTCGGCCTGGCTCAGGTTGCGGTGCAGCTCAGCCAGCTCGTCGATCATCCGTCGCTGGTCTTCATACAGTCGCGCGTTCTCGATCGCCACCGCCACCTGGTTGGCGAATGTGGACAGCAAACGCTCTTCATCCGCCGTGTAGCCGCTCAGCTTGTTGGCCACCCCGATCATGCCGATCACACGCTCGCCAACCTGGAGGGGCACGCCCATGAAGGTGCGGGTTGGTGGGTGACCAGGTGGCTGGCCGACGCGATCGGCGTCGTGGAGGACGTCGTTGGAGATCTTGGAGCGGCGGTTGGTGATCACGACGCCGAAGACGCTCGGGCGGACGGGTATCAGCCTGAATTTCTCGTAGAAGCGCGGGTCAGAGGGCTCGAAGCCCTTGATCGCGGCCACGTCCATCTGCTCGGATCCGTTGAGCAGGCCGATGAACCCGAACGCCGATTGTGTCAGGTCGAGGCAGTAGCCCAGGGCGCGATCCAGCACCTTCGGCATCTCGTGCAGGCTGGCGATCTCGATCGAGATCGAGTAGAGCGACTCGAGCTGCTGCCGAAAAGCTACTGTTGGCGACTCGTCCATCTGGGGTCATCCTACCGCGCGTCTAATCGGGGCCCGTGAGGTATTCGACGACCTTGCCCCCACCCCTGGGCGTCACCTTTTCGTTCGGTCGGGCACTCGTCGGTCCGGCTTTGGAGACCTGGCACGGGGAGCCCGGCCGCGTGAGCGAGGGACCGCAGGCGCTGGCGGCACGCTCGCGCGCGAACTCGGAAGCGCGGCGCTTACAGCTTCGAGCATCACGTCCCGAAATCGCTTCAGCTCCTTCGCCGGCAACTTTTTGAACGCGTCGGGCGGCTCGAAAAGCCGCCCGACCAATTCATCCCTGACCTTCCTACCCTTCGGCGTCACGACCAGCACGTTGACACGACGGTCGGCGGGCGTTGCATGGCGAACCACGAGGCCTGCGTTCTCCAGGCGGTCCGTGGGATCGACCACGGTCGACGGGTTGCAGTGGAGGCGGGAGGCAAGCTCCTTCTGCGAGATCGGGCGCTCGGGGTCGAGCTGAACCAGCGTCCATACCGAGACTGGTGACAGGCTGACCGCAGCAGCGGCCGCGTCCATGCGCGCCTCCCAATCCGCGTATGACGCGACCATCAAGGCCCAAAGCTCCTGCGCTCGCGAGCTATAGCTCAGGCCCGGCACGATCCCGTCGCTCACGCCGCGCAGTTTACCGACGCGCCGCGGTCCCGATTGTTGTAGAAATAAGTGGAGTACCCAACCGGTTGCCCTGTAATTGAGCGGACCACTACTTACGAAGGAGCCTGGCGATGAGTGACTGGAAGTTCGATCCGATGCACCTGCAGGTCGAGTTCGCGGCCAAGCATTTGGGCATGATGACCGTGCGGGGTCACTTTGCCGAGGTGACGGCGACTGGTGATATTTACCCAGATCAGCCGGAGCGCACCAAGATCGAAGCCACGATCAACACGGCGAGTATTCGCACTCACAACGAGCAGCGTGACAACGACCTCCGGTCGTCGAATTTCCTCGAGATCGACAAGTACCCGACTATGAGCTTCAAGAGCACCAAGATCGAAATGACGGGTACCGACCGTGCCAAGCTGACGGGCGACCTGACCATCAAAGGGACCACCCGGCCCGTGACTCTCAACGTCGTCAAGTACGGCGAGTTCAACGACCCGAACATGGGTCACCGGATCGGTTACGCGGCCGAGACGCAGATCAACCGAAAGGACTTTGGCATGAAGTTCGACATGATGCTGGACGGGAAGTTCATCGTCAGCAACGAGATCCAGATCAACATCGAAGGCGAGCTCATCGAAGTCCCGCAGACAGCGAATGTGAAAGCCGGCTCAGCGGAGAAGGACGGCTCCTAAGTCTCGGTCCTCGCGGCGGACCGTTAACACCTAAAGCGTGGCGGTCACCGAGGCGAGGCTTCTCAGCTCAGGAAGATAGGGCACCCGCCGGTCCTTGGTGACGAAATTGAGCACGACGTGGTCCGCCCCAGCCGCGATGTGGGCGTCAATCCGCCCGCGAACCGCGTCGACGTCGCCCCATGCAACGATGGCATCGAACAGGTCGTCCGAACCAGGCGGCTCGAGCTGGTCAGGCGGCCAGCCCAGGCGGACCAGATTGTTCCGGTAGTTCTCAGTGCGGAGGTAGAGCGTCGTATGAACGTCGCCGATCTTGCGCGCCTCAGCACGGTCGGCAGCCAGCACGACTGGAAGGTCGGCGGCTAGGAAGCCTTCTGGTCCAAGCTGCTCCCTCACCTGCTGGATGTGCTTGGCAGTTGTGAAGTAGGGATATGCGCCTGCCGTGCGCTCCGCCGCGAGCGCGACCATTCGAGGGCCGAGCGCGGCAAGCACGATCGGGGGCATCGGGATGTCCGGTCCCCGCCACGGGGCCTGGCCCATCCGGTCCAGGTAGTCGCGCATCGCTGTCAGCGGCCGGGCATAGTCATGTCCCCGCGCTGTCACCATCGGGGCATGGCTGACTCCGAGGCCCAGTATGAATCGCCCTGGCCAGGCTTCGGCCAACGAGCGGCCGCCCGCCGCCATCGCCGTCGGATCACGGGCCCAGATGTTGGCGATGCCGCTGGCGACCACCAGGCTCGAAGTCGCGCTCAAGTAAATCGCGGCCTGCGCAAATGCCTCTCGAGCCACCGATTCTCCGTACCACAAGGTTCCGTACCCGAGCTTCTCGATCTCAGCCGCCACGTCACGCTGCACCGCGGCCGACTGGTTGGAGAGCGAGCCGGCAAATACGCCCAACCGGCCTGGGTCGATGCCCTGCAGCCGAGTCAAGCTCACGTCACATATATAAGGACGCGCGAAACTCTATTCCGGTTCGACGAACGGCTCCAGGTGCTCGACGTCGGACTCCTTCAGGTCGGCGAAAAGCGCCATGTCGTCCGCGCGCGAGATAAACCGTATCGGCAGCACCACATCGCGTTTGAAGAAGCCTTCGGGCGTGATGACGATGCCGACGAGCTCACCGTTGTCGAACAAGACATCCTGGACGCGGCCCAGCCTGTGACCGGTCGTGCCCAACATCACGTTTTCGTCATGGTCGATCTCGATCTGGTCCGCCGGCTTGTTGGCGACCTCCTGAGCGTTGGCGGGCAGCCCGAGGCCGCCGCCGAGGAAGTCGACCTCTTCGAGCCCAGCCTCCCCTGCACTGAGCGCGCCGAATCGGTAGCTCAGGTATGGCGGCTGCCGGCGGACATCGTCGACCGATATCGAGAGCCGGATCAGGTCGTGCGAAGCAGACTCGACCGCCGCGATCGGGACCACTACCTCGTCGGTGATGAAGAACTTCTCGTCGGACACGAATCGCCCGGCGAGCGTTGACTCGTCTTTGACGACGAGCGCCTTGGGATCGAAGCCGTCAGCCTCGACCAGCACACTGCTGAGCGTCCCAGCTTTGCTTCCGTCTTTGGCGACGACGTCGGCGCCCAGACGGAAATCGGATAGCTGTGGCATCGAAACAGATTAGCCTTCAGAAAGATCGAGCACAGGCTCCGCCGGCCGGACCCCACGCCAGGAAACGTCCTTCGCCCGGTAGAGCACCTCGCCCGCGTTCCGCACGACGAGAACGCCGTCGGCCTCACGATCCTCCCACTCAGATGGGTCGATCTCGCGTGGATCCATGTAGCCGAGGTTGACGCGCCGGCAGCGCTCCTCCGGGATCCCAGTCGCAAGCGTGACCTGGATTCGCGGTTCCTCAACTCTGCTGGTCGCGTCGTACGCTCCCGCGCCTTTGACGTGAGTGC
>WNFF01014037.1_pt1 | contig 10382 bp, 10 predicted proteins | sample 5400441 | NCBI WGS metagenome assembly WNFF01 (sample SAMN13153345, study PRJNA577476) | soil metagenome | isolation source: 120 cm saprolite under Douglas fir tree site 2 hole 3 replicate 1 | place: USA:California | collected 2015-04-18
CTCATGTTACTTGTCGTCGTGGGCACCCTTTGCGGACCTAAGAGCGCTGAAGGAGAGCTCCGTTGGCAGACTCCTAAAAAGGAAGAGATGCGCGTGCGTTTGGTTGCGCTAGCCTGGTCTCATCCGCGTTCGTCTTTTTTTTCAAGTGAAGAAGTTTTTATTGCTGAAAAACAGTTGACCCATAACGAGTCACGCCTGGTGAAGGTGGTATACCAGTTCCTTCCGTATCAGCCGCGCCTTTCTGAGAATGGCCTTGACTACTCGACCGTACACGAGTTTCGTGCCCTAAGAGACCCAGCTTGTGATGAGACGCTTTCACAAATGAATTCGGGTGAAGCAGGGGACTGGCGTCAGGCACAACCACACCTCAAGTATTCAACGGATGCTCCGGCGCTGAATCTCCAGCGGCACCGATCGCCTTTGCCTTGTTATGTGACAACTGCGGAAGATTACGCCAGACCGGTTTACGAGCCCAGCGAAGGTTCATATTAGGCTGAGCGCATCCTCAGCTTGAAGCTTGTGGCAGTCGGCGGTACTATTAGGGCTGCCAATTTCCTTAGTTGCGAGCAACCGAGGTCTGATGCCCCAGAACTACGTTCCCATCTTTATCTTCATCGCGTTCATTGCGATTCTGATTCCCGTCACCCTGCTCGCCGCCAAACTGGTTCGCCCCGACAATCCTCACAAAACAAAGTTGATGCCCTATGAATGCGGCATCGAGGCGCTTTGGAGTGGGTGTAAACCTGATTGGCCATGGTTGATCCATCTCCGCAAGCCGAAACTTTCGCTGCCAGCCGCTGGACTCGAGGGAACTTTTTCTTTCCCACTCGCATCGTGGTCAGCCCGGAACATGTCTTGCGGGTGAAGTCCCACCTGTTTGGTAGCAATCAGGAAAGCATTGCGATGGGAAAGGTGGCTTCTGTCCAAATCTCCACCGGAGTGTTCTGGTCAGAGATTCGGATAGACTCCTCGGGGGGCAGCAATCCGATTCTTAGTCACGGACATCGCAAACGTGATGCAGAACGGATCAGGGATTTGATCGAACATTTCCAATCGAACCGCACACCGTGACACTCCTGCGTGCCACCGTTGACACCGCACTGCCAAGCTGTTAGAAGTTAACGTTCTTCCGAGATATCTGCCGCGCCGGAGGGTCGAACCTTCCCAGCTATGCCCGACGAAAAAAAGCCTACTTCACCGCCGCCGGAAGGTGGCAACAAGTCGACAGCAAAGCCTCCTGGCTCCGTCCAGTCGTCGTCACCCGAAGCCGGTGTGAGTTCGTCTACAGCAAAGCCTGCAACTCCAGCCGGCGCGCCGGCAAGAACAGTAGGGGAGCATGCTCTCCCGGCCCCCTCCAAGCCCACTGGCCCGGTTCCCGTTCCTTGGGATTCGCCGATGGTGGCGACTCTCAAGCGCCAGTTCGGGTCGGGCATCAGCGAAGCTAGCACTTACTTAGGCCAGAACTACATGGTCGTGGATCGCTCACTCATCCCTGAAATTCTCCAGGTTCTACGCGACCAGGAACAATTTGATTACTGTGTAGACATCACTGCCGTTCACTATCTCACTCGTGAAAAGCCTTTTGATGCGATCTGGATTCTCTACTCCTTCGCTCGTAATGAGCGCATTCGGGTAAAGACTCTCATTGCTGAGAATGAGGCGTTGCCTAGTTCGGTCTCCATCTGGCCGACGGCAAATTGGCTGGAGCGCGAAGTCTACGATATGTTCGGCATTGCCTTTGAAGGGCATCCCGACCTCAAGCGAATCCTCCTGCCGGAAGGCTGGAAGGGGCATCCCCTGCGCAAAGACTACGGAATTATTCAGCAGGACCAAGAATGGGTGCAGAAAAACCTGGGGATTGAAAGCGGCCAATGACCGACCCGAGCACTTATATTTCGCATCTTGAACTCGGGGAGCGCGACGAAACTTTCCTCGATTCCAACGAGCTCATTATCAATATGGGGCCACAGCATCCCGCAACTCACGGGGTGCTGCGCGTCATTCTCAAGCTTGATGGCGAAAAGGTTCTCGGCACCGAGTGCGTGATCGGCTATCTGCATCGTGGTGTAGAAAAAATTGCTGAGAATCGCACCTACGCCATGTTCAATCCCTATGTGGACCGCATGGATTACGTCGCCGCGGTCTCCAACGGCCTGGGATATTGCGAAGCCGTCGAAAAGGTCCTCAACGTAGAAGCTCCGCCCCGCGCCAACTATATTCGAGTCATTCTAGCGGAATTAAACCGGCTGGCCAGCCACATGCTCTGGCTTGGAACCCACGCACTCGATATCGGCGCCATCACTCCGCTCTTCTACACTTTTCGCGACCGGGAAGAAATTCTCAAAATCTTCGAGAAGTATTGTGGTGCTCGTCTGACCACGCACGCCTTCCGCATCGGCGGCTGCCTCTATGAAACTTACGATGGTTTCGAGAAAGATGTCACCAAGTTTCTCGATTTCGTAACCCCGAAGATAGACGAATATGAGGAACTGCTCACCACCAACCGCATCTGGGTGGAGCGGACCAGGAACGTCGGCAAGATTTCTGGCAAGGAGTGCATCGCGCTAGGCGTAACCGGACCAGTGCTGCGTGCCAGCGGCGTGCGCTGGGATCTTCGCAAAGCCCAGCCTTACGCCGCATATTCTGAGTTCGACTTCGAAATTCCCATCGGCCAGAACGGCGATACCTACGACCGATACCTGGTGCGTATGGCGGAGATGCGGCAATCCCTGCACATCATCCGCCAAGCAGTCGGAAAAATTCCCGAAGGTCCCATCATGGCCAAGGTTCCCAAGGTCATAAAGCCTCCGGTAGGAGAAATCTATCACTCGATCGAAGCGCCCAAAGGAGAGTTGGGGTACTTCATCGTGAGTGACGGTTCTACTCAGCCGTATCGGGTGCGCGTGCGTCCACCGTCGTTTGTAAACCTTCAGGCTCTCGACATGATGGTTCGCGGCCAACTTGTCGCTGACGTGATAGCCGTCATTGGCACGCTCGACATCGTTCTCGGCGAGGTGGACCGCTGATGCTCGATTACGTCACCTCGTATCTCAAGTCGAACACGACTCCGGGGCAGGCGGGCAATTTGTTGTGGGCATTTATCTACATCATTCTTATTTTTCTGGGCCTTTCCGTCGCCGTGATTGCTATGAATTGGCTGGAGCGAAAGATCCTTGCCCACATGCAGGTTCGCCTGGGCCCGATGAGAGTAGGGCCACATGGACTCCTTCAGCCCATTGCCGATGCCATCAAGTTGCTGATCAAAGAAGACATCATGCCGGCGGAGGCCGACAAATCAGTATTCTGGATTGCGCCGGTGCTGGTTGTCATTACCGCCTTTACGACGTTCATTGTCGTGCCTTTTGGCCCCACGCATGCCGTTACCGACATGAACATCGGCGTTCTTTTCATGCTGGGCGTTTCTTCGCTCAGTGTGCTGGGCATTGTCATGGCGGGATGGGCCTCGAATTCACACTATCCGTTAATCGGAGCCCTGCGCTCCAGCGCCCAAATGGTTTCCTATGAAATCGCCATGGGATTGGCGGTGGTCGCAGCCGTCCTAATGACCAGTCTGCACGGAGTTGGGCTCTATGGTGTGGCCCACGGCGCGGTCGGTGATGGCACGCTGAGCATGATTGACATTGTTAAAGCTCAGCAAGACCAGCATGCGTGGTTCATTTTCAAATTCTTTCCCTTGGGCCTGATTGCGTTTTTCATATTCGCCGTAGCCATGGTTGCCGAAACCAACCGCGCACCCTTCGATCTGCCCGAAGCAGAATCCGAACTGACCGCGGGCTTTCACACCGAGTACAGCGGATTTCGCTGGTCACTCTTCTTCCTGGCGGAATATTCGGCGATGATCGCAGTCTCGTCGATCGCCGTGACGCTGTGGCTCGGCGGCTGGCTGCGACCGTTCGCCACCTGGTTGACCGGCGAGACCTGGGACTTGGTGTTCTCACTTTTCCCGGCAGCAACTTTCCTTTTGCTCGCGTTAATCGCAATTGTGGGTACGCTCAGGATGCCAAAGCACCCCTATTTTCGCGTACAGACAATTGGCTTGGCAGGATTCGCTGCTGTTCTCGCGTTGATCGGAATCGTGCTGCTGATGCCGCCAGTACGGGACCGCATCCAGGATATTTACTGGTTCTCGCTCAAAGTGGCGGGATTCATGTATCTGTACATCTGGTATCGTGGCACCTTCCCCCGTTATCGCTTCGACCAACTTATGAGAGTCGGATGGAAAGTCTTACTGCCTGTGGGTCTTGGCGTGCTCATTCTTACGGCGATTGTGGGGGTGCTCCTCTAACATGACTCCCGTTGCCACTCCATTTTTCTTTTACCTGCTCTCCAGCCTTGCTTTGCTCGGCGGCATCCTGGTGATTACTCGCAAGAACGCGGTGCATTCGGCGCTGGCGCTGATTCTGACGTTGCTGGCGCTTGCCGGCCTCTATCTCATGCTCTACGCACCCTTCGTGGCTGGCGTGCAGATCATCCTCTATGCCGGCGGCATTATGGTGCTGTTCCTTTTCGTGATCATGCTGGTCAGCATTGAGAAATCGCAAAGAGAGGAGCAGTTCAACAAACAGTGGATTGCGGGACTGGTCGCGGCGGTCGCATTGGGCGCATTGTTCGTGCGGGTCTTTGTAAAGAGCAAAGCGCTGCACGACCTCGCTGGCATGCATCCGGCGCAACTTCCGGAGCAGTCCAACACACAGGAAATCGCGGTATATCTTTACGGCAACTACATGCTTGCCTTCGAGATTGCCTCCCTGTTGTTGCTGGTTGCAATTATCGGCGCGGTAGTCATGGCAAAGAAAAGAATTTGACGCAGGCTTATTGAATCTATGGTCCCGATCACAATTCTGCATTACCTCATAGTTGCCGCCGGGTTGTTCGTTCTCGGCGTAGTCGGCGTGCTGACCCGTCGCAATGTGGTCGTCATACTGATGTCGATTGAGCTGATCTTGAACGCGGTGAACTTGAACCTGGTTGCATTTTCTCGGCTGTGGGGACTGCACGGTCAGGTATTCGCGATCTTCGTCATTACTGACGCCGCCGCGGAAGCTGCGGTTGGATTAGGCATCTTGATCGCCTTCTTCCGTAATAAAGAGACAGTCAACGTGGATGAAGTAGATTTGCTGAAATGGTAGAAGATTAGCAATTAGCACTGAGCCGCTTTAGGTGCTTACTAGCGACTAGCTACTAAAAAATGTTCTTCCTCGACCACATCTGGATAATCCCTCTGCTGCCGGCGTTCGGCGCGGCAACAATGTTTTTCTTTGGCCGCAGGATGCACAAGGCCACCGTGAGCGCCGTTTGCGTAGGTGTGATCGTCTTGGCGTTCATCATGTCGGTCGCCGCGGTTTGGCAATATGCCGACTATGCCCACGACGCTCCGGGAAAACCGTTTGAGAAAGTTCTCTATACTTGGCTTGGCAGCGACACAAGCCATCTCAATTACGTAACCCGCAGCGGTGCGTCCGCGGAATTCAAGGCCGAAGTAGGCTTCCTGCTCGATCCTTTGTCGAGCATTTGGCTGCTCTTTGTAACCGGCGTGGGCATGTTGATCCATATTTATTCGATTGGATACATGGCGCACGAAGGCGGCTACCACCGCTTCTTCGGGTATCTCAATCTGTTCATGTTCTCCATGCTGGTGCTGATTCTGGGGAACAACTACGCTCAACTCTTCGTTGGATGGGAGGGGGTGGGCCTCTGCTCTTATTTGTTGATCGGCTTCTACTTCCACCGCAAATCGGCGACTGACGCCGCCAATAAGGCATTCATCGTCAACCGCATTGGCGACGCTGGATTCCTGCTTGGAATGTTCACCATCGCCTGGTGCTTCGGATCATTCCGCTTTAACGACATCAACCATTTGGCGCGCAGCGGACATTTCGCGATTGGCGATCCGGTTATTACGCTTGCGGCGTTCCTGCTTTTCGTAGGCGCGACCGGCAAGTCAGCGCAAATTCCACTCTATATCTGGCTGCCTGACGCCATGGAAGGCCCCACGCCGGTTTCCGCGCTGATCCACGCCGCTACCATGGTGACCGCAGGCGTCTACATGGTGGCGCGCTCCAACGCCATCTTTGTGCTCGCGCCCACTGCGATGAAAGCCGTCGCCATTATCGGCGCACTGACCGCAATCTTCGCGGCATCCATCGCCCTGGTGCAGAATGACATCAAGCGCGTGCTCGCCTACTCCACCGTCTCCCAGTTGGGATACATGTTCCTCGCGCTCGGCATCGGTGCGTTTGCCGCTGGCGTGTTCCACGTGTTCACTCACGCTTTCTTCAAGGCGCTGCTGTTCCTTGGCGCCGGATCGGTGATCCACGCCATGAGCGGCGAACAGGACATGCGCAACATGGGCGACCTGCGCCGTCGCATTCCTGTTACTTATTGGACGATGATCATTGCAACCCTCGCGATTGCTGGCATTCCACCCTTCGCGGGATTCTTCTCCAAAGACGAGATCCTCTGGCAGACTTGGACCTCCGAAGGCGGCGCCTATCGCCTTCTGTGGATCATCGGGTACGTCACTGCGCTAATGACCGCGTTTTATATGTTCCGCCTGATGTTCCTGACTTTTCATGGACGGCCGCGCATGAGTCATGAGGTGGAACATCACATCCACGAATCGCCCAGGTCCATGACTGTGCCGCTGGTGATTTTGGCCATCTGCGCAATCTTTGCTGGTTGGCTAGGCTGGCCGCGCAGCCTCAAGGGGTCTGATCACTTCGCGAAATTCCTGGAACCGGTTTTTGCCAGAGAGGCCGTGGTCCTGCAGGCAGAAGGGAAGACCGGACAGTTGGCGGCCGGCGTGAAAGAGGAAGAACACACCAGCAATACCGAATATTTGCTGATGTTTCTTTCGGTTGCTGCTGCCGTCGTTGGCGGAGGCATAGCGTGGAAGGCCTATCACCAGGCTGATAAGGGTTACGCGGAGCCCATCGCAACTACAGCCCCTCCGCTGCAAAACCTTCTTTACAACAAGTATTTCGTGGACGAAGGCTACGACTACGTGTTCACCTCTCGAAATGGTGGGACACTTGGATTATCGACGGACTTTTCGTCAATGGTCCCGCCATCCTGGCCCGCATGCTGTCGTATCCTGCGCGTCTGCTGCAATGGGGACTGGTGCAGTGGTACGCGCTGGTGATGGTCGCCGGACTGATAGGATTTGTGGCTTATTACGCGTGGCGATAAAGGATATTAAAGGCCGTGCGCACGCTGACTGAGAACTGAGAACTGCAATTATGCAGACGCACATACTGTCGATCATTCTTTTCACACCGCTGGTCGGCGCCCTCCTTCTCCTGTTCGTTCCGAGCGAGAAGAAGGACGCCATTCGTTGGATCTCCAACCTATTCGCGCTCGCCGGTTTCCTCGTCTCGCTGCCGCTCGTCCCGTGGTTCTGGGCACAGCGCTTTGAGCCCGGCTTTAAGTTCATGGAGGGCAGCACTAATAACTGGATTCCCTCCATCGGCGCCGGTTACGTCCTCGGCATTGATGGCATTTCGTTCCTTCTGATCATGCTGACGACGTTGCTCGGATGGATCTCGATCCTCTCTTCGTGGACTGCAATCGAAAACCGCGTGAAGGAATATTACATCTGGTTCCTGGTGCTCCAGACGGGCATGCTGGGCGTCTTCATGGCGCTCGATTTCTTTCTGTTTTTCGTTTTCTGGGAAGCGATGCTGGTCCCGATGTACCTGCTCATTGGCATCTGGGGCGGTCCTCGCAAGCTGTACGCGGCGATCAAGTTTTTCCTCTACACGCTGTTCGGCTCGGTGCTGATGTTGCTCGGCATCCTTTTCCTCTATTTCCACCACCAGACGGTGACCGGTATTTACACGTTCTCTGTCACGGCCCTCTACGAGACCGCGCCTAAGATCGCGTTCCATTACGCCATCTGGCTGTTCCTGGCATTCTTCCTGGGGTTTGCTATCAAAGTTCCGATGTTCCCCTTCCATACCTGGCTACCCGATGCTCACGTAGAAGCTCCCACAGCCGGTTCTGTCATCCTGGCGGGCGTTCTGCTAAAGATGGGGACGTACGGTTTCGTCCGTTTCTCGCTGCCATTCTTTCCCAGCGTGGTGATGGATTCCCGCGTGCGCTGGTGGATGATCTTCCTCTCCGTTGTCGGCATCATCTACGGGGCCTTGGTCTCCCTGATGCAGAAAGATATGAAGAAGCTGGTGGCTTACTCCTCGGTGAGCCACCTGGGTTTCTGCACCTTGGGAATTTTTGCGCTGAATCCCCTGGGGCTAAGCGGGTCAGTGCTACAGCAGATCAATCATGGCATCTCCACCGGCGCGCTGTTCTTGATCGTCGGCGTGCTGTACGAACGGCGTCACACTCGTGAAATTTCCGAATACGGGGGAATTTCGAATGTCATGCCGACCTACGCGACCATTGCGATGATCATGTTCCTTTCGTCGATGGGATTGCCGCTACTCAATGGTTTCGTCGGTGAGTTCACGATTCTGCAAGGCACGTTCATGGAGAGAGATCTCGGCGGCCACAGCGGATTGTTTTGGACCGCCTTCGCTGTCAGTGGCGTGATCCTCGCCGCAGCCTACTTGCTCTGGCTCTATCAACGGGTCTTCTTCGGCAATGTCACGAATCCCAAGAATGAACAGCTGCATGACCTCACGCCGCGCGAGTTATTGACCTTCGTGCCCCTCGTGATCCTAGCGTTCTGGATTGGGCTGTACCCAAAACCATTCTTCGAGATTCTCGAACAACCGGTGAACCATCTTGTGAAAACAGTACGTCCGGATTATCCGCTGTCGGGCAGAACAGTGAATGCCCTGGCTCAGCCGAAGTCGTTAATCAGAACACCAGCAGTTCCTGTCGCGGCGGTTGAGACTGCGCCCGAAGCAGCGACGAGGGATAAATAGTGCCAGGCACGATCTCCCAATACTTCACCGGTACGGACTATCTCTTAGGATTGCCCATCATCCTGCTGACTCTTTTCGCGCTCGGAATTTTGCTGATTGACCTGATGCTGCCGACGGAGTGGAAGTGGGCCAACGCAGTCACCGCTTTAGTAGGGGTTCTTTTCGCTACTGCCGGAGTCTGGCGCATCCAGGTGGCATACGCGCAGCGCGGCCCCGCTTTTAGCGGGCAGACCGCGTTCGCACAATCCATGGTTGTGGATCGCTTTGCTATTTACTTTTTCTACCTGTTCCTCGGCGGCACTGCTATTGCGATCCTCATGTCGGTGCGCTATCTCGAAATCGAGCACGAACACCACGGAGAGTTTTATGCCCTGATGCTGTTCTCGGTAGTCGGCATGATGTGTATGGCTGCCGGCCTCGACGTCGTGCTCATCTTCATTGGCTTGGAACTGATGGCCAGCTGGGTGCATTTTCCTCCGGCATATTCGCTTACGGCCTCTCGATTTTCTACGGCCTTTCAGGCAGCACCAATCTGCACAGCATCAGCGTTTACTTGCGCCGCCAAATGGCATTAAGTGGTGGGCACATTGACCCGATTGTGGTGATTGCTTTGCTGACTACCGCCACCGGACTGCTGTTCAAGATTGCTGCGGTCCCTTTTCATCAGTGGCTGCCTGACGCCTACGAAGGAGCGCCCACCAGCATCACGGGCTTCATGTCTGTCGCGGTGAAAGCTGCCGCCTGGGCGATGCTATTGCGTATCCTGGTATATGGACTTTACCCGCTGCGAAGTGTCTACGTTCCGCTAATAATCTTTGTTTCGATCGCCACCATGACCGGTGCCAATCTTGCCGCTTTGACCCAAACGAATCTCAAGCGCCTGCTCGCCTATTCTTCCATCGCGCACGTCGGATACATGTTACTCGGCTTGATCGCGTTTGGTTCCGGCCAAATGCCCGCGTCGGCCGATGGCATCAAGGGAATCCTTATCTATTTACTGGTCTACACCTTCATGAATCTTGGGGCGTTTGCTGTCGTTACTTCGCTCCGGCAGCGAGAAGTAATCGGCGATGAGATCGACGACATCGCAGGACTCTTCTTCCGTGCTCCCACCGAAGCCATCCTGATGCTGATTTTTCTCTTGTCGCTCGCCGGAATCCCGCCTCTGGCCGGCTTCTATGGGAAGTACTTTATTTTCCTGAGCCTCATAGAAAGCGGACATTACATCCTGGCATCGCTAGCTGTTCTTTACGCAGTATTCGGTCTCTACTATTACATGCGAATTGCCAACGCCATGCTGATGCGTCCGGCTGTCGAGAAAGAACCATTGCCCATCAGTCTTGGAATGAAAGTCGCGCTGGGTTTAACAGCATTTGGCACCGTCTATATCGGAGTTTTCCCCGAGAGGTTCATCGGGCTCGTGAACTGGTCGCTGGGATTGACTCCGACCTCTCCAGTAGCCATGCTGATGCGTTA
>WNFF01008671.1_pt1 | contig 10380 bp, 7 predicted proteins | sample 5400441 | NCBI WGS metagenome assembly WNFF01 (sample SAMN13153345, study PRJNA577476) | soil metagenome | isolation source: 120 cm saprolite under Douglas fir tree site 2 hole 3 replicate 1 | place: USA:California | collected 2015-04-18
AGATGCGGCAAAGATAGCAGTGATAGCACCAACCCATGCAACAACCTGGAAAGCTGCCGGGTAAGCAGCGGCAAAAAGCAGGAAGGTACGTGCTACCATGTAGACGCCTGCCGCAACCATAGTTGCCGCGTGTATGAGTGCGCTGACAGGCGTGGGACCTTCCATAGCTGGCGGCAGCCATACTTGCAGGGGCACCTGCGCTGATTTACCTATCGCGCCACAGAAGACCAGGATCATGGCGGCGGTCAGCACCGCCTTGTCCATGTGTGGTACGGCCGTCGCCAGTTGGCTAAAATTGAATGTGCCTGTATTAGCGAACAGGATCATGATACCGATAAGAAAGCCTACGTCACCCACGCGGTTCGTAATAAAAGCTTCGATCGCTGCGCTTGCAGGCGAGAGGCGGTCTTCGGCTGGCTTGGATCGTTTGTTGAACCAGAAGCCAATCAGCAAGTACGAGCTGAGGCCGACCAGTTCCCACCCGATAAAGATCACCAGGAAATTCTCGGCAAAGACGATCATCAACATGGAAAAAGCGAACAGCGAGAGGTAGGAGAAGAAGCGTGCATACCCCGCCGAATTTTCCATGTAGCCTTGGGAATAGTACTGCACAAGCAGCGAGACGGTGGTGACCACAACCATCATGGAGATTGCCAGGTTGTCCAGGTGAAAGTCAATCGTATAACGGTCCACACCTAGACAATTATTTTGAACGATGTTTTGACACCACGCGTAAGAGATCTGTCCCAGGTGTATTCCCTGGCTTGGCAGTGGCGGGGCGATCGAGATTGCCCCGGCAGTGTTGAGCAGCAAGATCCACGAGTAGATACAGGCCAGGGCCATGATCACGACGCTGAGATAACCACTTACCGTGGCACCCATCGTCAGGCGTGGAACTTTGGGATCTTCAATATCCTCAAAGACTAAGTCTTCACCACGAGGCCCTTTCTCGTGCATGAGTTGAAAATCGCCGTCGCTCTCACTACCATGCTCGCCATGTACTTCAGCTTCATGTTCTACAGCCGCCGCTACGCTTCCTCGAGTGGCCAGGTCCCACATGCGCGTGCCGAAAATAATCACCGCGAATGCAAAAAGCGGTGAGAGTAAAATAAGCCAGGAATATTCATACAATGCCATGCTTCCACTCCTTGCAGTTGGATGAGCCGTAGGCTAGATGCAAAACATCGTTTCCAACTGTCTAAGAATGATTCACCACTTCATCATGTTTATGTCGACAACATCGACCGTGTCGCGTTTGCGATAGATCGAGATAATCATTGCCAGCGCAACTGCGGCTTCCGCTGCTGCGACAGTGATAATAAAGATGGCGAAGATCTGCCCTGTTAAATAGGTGGACCAGGGCTTGACCGTGTTATAGAATGCAAAGCCGACCAGCGTTACATTGACGGCATTGAGCATGATTTCGATGCCCATCAATACTGCTATGGCATTGCGTTTGGTGATGGCGCCATAGAGGCCTATACAAAAAAGCACAGCGCCAAGTACCAGGTAATGGTTTAAACTGAGACCCATCTTGGTTAATCCTCCCTACCAATGACTATTGCGCCTACGATGGCTACGAGCAGTACGAGAGATGCAATTTCAAAAGGGAGCACGTAGCTGTAACAGGTAGGGCTATACAATAATTGGCCGATGTAGACAACGTTGTTCGGCGGCAGCGGGCAGGTACTGCTTTGCGGATCATAGGGTGCTGGCCCTCCACTCAGGTGGGCTGTAGCATGCGGGCTTAGCGTGGCTGCAAAGATGATGGTCGCCCCAACCAGCGCGCTAATGATCATGCCCAACCACCACCATCTGTTGTTAGGATTGCTATTCGTACGCAAATTATTAGTACGCGTGAGCATCAGCGCGAACAGTATAAGAATGGTGACCGCTCCCGCGTAGATCAGGATCTGCACAATAGCTATAAATTCAGCATTCAGCAAGAGGTAGATACCGGCAGCCATCGCAAATAATACAACCAGGGCTAACGCGCTGTGGACGATGTTGCGCAATCCCACCACAAGCAGTGCGGAACCTACCAGGATTACGGCGATAATCCAAAATAGAAGGGTAGCTAAATCCATAAAAAATATACCTCCGCCTTTCCTTTACTTACCCACTATTATCCCGAAGAACAGAGACCCAGTAATCTTTTGCAATGTAAATAAGCTATTTGTATTGTATCATGCATCTGGCTTATTAAGCACATGTACCCATGTGAGATTGTATCAAAACGAGTAACCGGTGGCAAGGGGCGAAGCCTCTTTGACACGTATCATCCTGCCAGGGCGACCGCAAGGGTCCCCACCCCGCTCCCTGACTTTTACCCGCAACTATACTCGTCGCGTGAGAGTTGAAGTGCGAGTTGGGCCCCTTCCCACAGATCTTGCAGATGGAGCCATCCGTGCCAGAGCGTTTTCCATCCGGGGGGTCCATCGCTTTTGCGCCCCAGATAGCCTCCCAACTGGGCAATCTTTTTCCAACACTGCTCGATCGTCATCTCCTCGACGCTTCCTCCCGTCTTGAGCGCAACCAGGTGAACCAGCATCCTGGGAAGCACCTGCACGGCTGGCTGATCAGGGGTCTGACGAGCATGCCAGCGCACTTGTAAGAGCCGCACCGCCACAGGAGCCAGAAAGCCGAGCAAGCGACGCAACCCCTCATAGCTCTGCAGCTGACGGGCCTCGATGCGGCACCCGGTCTTGAGACCGTGATGATAGTCTTCCACCGTCCAGCGCTGCCGATACCACTGCACCCGTTGCCAGGCCTCCGACTCACTCTGGGTGGGCACCGAGGTCAGCAGGTACCATTCCAACGCCTCCACCCCCTCGGGTGGCTGTGCTTCCCACACATGCAGCACCCACACCACGATGGGACGCCGGTCAGGATCCTTGGAGTCTTGCGGCGGATGCAGCCGCACCTGTCCCCAACTCAGACGCAGCTGGGCGGTCCGAGCCTGCCGCTCATGCGCTGGTGGCACGTCCACCACCTGTTCTCCCCGCACCGGCCAGCGTGCTACCACCTGCTTCAATGGCTCCGGTTGCTGCTCCTCGGGGCGACGCGTGCGATGGGGACGCGGCTTCACCGGTTCCTGTCCGCGCTGCACCTCTTCATCCACCAAGCGATCCTGAGCGACGCGGATGAGAAAGTGCGTCCGCGTCGCTTCACAGGCCCGCATGAACGCAAAGTCATCACTGCCACGATCACCCACGTGAATCCAGTGCACTCCCGCAGGAGGCGAGCCAATCGCGGCCACCGCGCGCTCCCAGACTTGGGCTTCGTGGGCACGCTGCGCTCGTTGCTGGCTGCGTTCCCCCTTGGGAGCGGGCTGACGCAGAAAGGGTTCCTGATGCAGCACTCCTAACACCTCGTGGCTCCCCGGCTCAATGGCCAGCACCGATTGCAGCAAGAACCCCTGGTGCGTGCCGTTGCCGATGGGACCCAGTCCCGTCGTCTTGGGGTGGGCCTGGTAATCCACCTGCGTCGTATCTTGCACCAATAAGACCCGCTGGTAGCGGCTGGCATCGGCTCGTGTCTGCTGCCAATGCGGTTGCATCAAGGCTTCATAGCTCACATGCGCATTCTCACAGAAGCGATAGACCGCCTTGGTTGCGGCCTGACTGTGCTGCTGAGCCGGGACCGAGCCTGCCGGTTCGGCTGCCATCGCCGCCGCAATCACCACCGCTCGGCGCGTGCGCGCCACATGTCCCAATTGAGCGGCTCCATAGGTCTGCTCCGCCCACTCTTGGGCGGAGACCACATCCTTCACTTCCATCATTTCTCTCTCTCCTCTGCTTTTTCTCTGCTTTCTTCCTCCTCTATTCTACCACATTTTCACGACTATAGCTGTGGGTATAAGTCAGCCCCGCTCCACACCACCCCCGCCCTTACAATGAGGACGAAGAGAGCGTGACTCGCCGTGGATCATAGTAAGGGCGGGGGTGGTGTAGAGCGGGGTGGGGACCCTTGCGGTCGCCCTGGCGGAGGGAGAGCGTATTCGTGACGCTGCCTGCTCTGCTCCCTTCGCAACCCCCGCCCCTACGCGAGCCGGGCCGCTCCACAAGTGGCTCCTTCCGAAAATCTACCCCTGCAAGTGCGGTCACCCTGGCAAGGGGGCTAGACTAACTCTGTTCCCCTGGGTGTATCACGTACCTCGAAGCCGAGTGCTATCAGTTGGTCTCGCAGTTTGTCGGAGCGTTTCCAGTCGCGGGCCGCACGGGCTTCGTCGCGTTCGCGTACTATTGCCTGCACTTCATCACTGATGACGCGTGGCTTTTTTGCTTCAACGGTATCAAGGCGCAAACCGAGTACTCGATCAAAATCGAGGATCAGGCGGCGCCGTTCCTCCGGGGCAACCTTGCTGTTACGGGCTACCTCGCGCGTGATGCTCAACGCGGTGGGCAGTTCCAGGTCATCGTTGATGGCTGTGTGGAACGCGTCGCGTACTCGCTCGGCTTCCTCTGACCATCCTTTCTGTAAGTCTTCTGTATCACTGTCAGGAAGCTCAGCAAGATCGGCCCGCAGATTGTTAAGGCCGTTCTGCGCTGCCGTGATCGACTCATCAGTGAGGTTCAGCTTCGATCTGTAGTGCGCTGTCAGTAGCAGGTAGCGATAGGCCATCGGGTCGATGCCACGCTCTTTTAGCGTGCTGAGTTGAATGACGTTACCTTTTGAGCGTGACATCTTAAGGTTCCCAAAGATCAGGAATTCATTGTGAACCCAGAACTGTACAGGTTCTTTTCCACTGACACCCTGGCTCTGGGCAATCTCATCCTCGTGATGAGGGAAGACCAGGTCAATGCCGCCTGTATGAATGTCAAACTGCTCGCCCAGGTACTTAGTCGACATGGCAGAGCATTCGATGTGCCAGCCGGGGAAGCCTATGCCCCAGGGACTGGGCCAGTTCATCTGCCGGGTTCTATCTCCGTGTTTCCATAAGGCGAAATCTTCGGGTGCGTCCTTGTCTTCGGCTAGCTCCATCTGCAGGCGGCCATGCCCGCCAGTTCGTAGATTCTCGACGGTGTTGCCCGAAAGCTGCCCATAATAGGGGAAGCTGCTAACATCGTAATAGACGTTTCCATCTACCGAGTATGCCAGACCTTTCTCAAGGAGTTTCTCGGTCATCACCTGCATCTCCGGAATATGCTCGGTTGCCTTTGGGTTGACATGCGCAGGCAGAATGTTCAGTTCAGCCGAATCTGCCAGGTACTGCTGTGTATAATATTCGGCTATCTCGTAGGCTGAACGACCAGTTGTGCGTGCCTCGTGCTCTATTTTATCTTCACCGCTCTCCTCAATATCGTTTTGTAGATGTCCAACGTCGGTAATGTTGCGCACAAGGAAGACATCATAGCCATTGTATTCGAGCATACGACGCAACCAGTCGGTTGTCATAAAGGCGCGAAAGTTACCAATATGGATATCTTTGTAGACAGTGGGACCACAGTTATAGATGCCCACCCATGGTGGATTGAGCGGATGGAACAATTCTTTACTTCTGGTCAGTGTATTATACAGATAAATCGGCTTAACCGAGGTGTCAGTCATGAGCTTATATCTCCTTTAAAATGCGTTTTCATATGATTAAATGTGCTGGAGGTAGTAGCTCAGACGGGGGACGCGCGGGAAACATGCTTATCACTATGGCATTACGGGCACGCCAACACGTTCGCAGAGGGCTGAGCTACCCATGTTTCCCCTGCGAACGCTAGGACAGGTGCAGTAATTCATTCGATAGTAAAGCTGATTCACAATCTGCTCCAACTTAGCTCAGGCTTATGAGATGTTTACACTGTAGTATACCATATTATGCAACTGTGCTCTTTGTTCCTTTGTAAATATTGTTGACGAGTTATTTTTGCTCTTTTGCTCGTCATATAATATATAAATCTTAAATTTACTTTATATTTTTAGTATCTCTCAATATTTCTGTGTAGTTCATGTCAAGTCCTCTGAAGAAGTTTTTCATGCAAATTACTATAAAACAGTCAGAAATCCACTTTATGAAAATGCAGACTCTCATCGTTTAAGAAATGATTAACCGGATTTGATATCTCTCGAGAGAAAGGAGATTAGTAGATGCTATCTTCACTGACAGGTTCTGAAAAGGGAGAAGAGAAAGGACAGCAGAATAGTGCTGGGCCAGATGATGAAGACGAGGATGATAAAGATCGCAAGCTTTATGTTGGCCCAGACGATGATGATCCTCCTGACGAGCCCTCTTGAGAGAAGAGGATCAGCCAGGATTCGGCCATGCTCAGTTATCAGGATGTTTTCAATGCCTCAGCTACTTGCTCTCTGACGGCGAAGTAGACTGCCTTAGGATGATGTACAACAATAGCGGCAGTTGATTGCTCAGGCACTAGCTGGTATGCCCCGGTCAGCTCGACCCCGATTGTGCTGCTGACCGGCAATAGCTGAAAGAGCTTTTCGTGATCCTCCAGGTCGGGGATAGCCGGGTAGCCCCAGCTATAGCGCAGCCCCCTCTGTCCTTGCAGTCCAAGTTCCTGACGAACCAGCCGATTCGTGTATTCAGCCAGTCCCTCGGCCATCTCAACCGCCAGACCATGTGTGTAATATGCTTCTGAATAAATGCCGGCTTGTTGGAGACGTTGTACTGCCTCGCTGGCAGACTGTCCCATTGTCACGACCTGAAATGCTACTACATCTACCCTGCCGCTATCCACTGAAGCGAAGTAATCGGCGAGGCATAGTCGCTCATGTTGGTGTTGCCTTGGGAAGCGAAAACGTACAATTTCCTTTAGCTTACCATTTCCTTCTGCATATTCCTGTGGATCATAGATAATCAGTTCATTGCCGCTGGATTGACATGGGAAGTAGCCATAGACGACTCTAGGTTGCAAGTAGCGCTGCTGGCGAGCCTCACGCAGCATACGGTCCAGTCGCGGTCGAAACTCTTGTTCGACTAGTCGCGTAAAGTCCTCACCGTGAACTTTGCCGCCCCAATGCAGGCGGTAGAGCGTTTTCAGGTCCATGCAGGCCGCAATGTCTTCAATGCCGATACGTTCAAGTACATGTGACCCCCAAAATGGCGGTCTGGGAATGGGGATATCTTGCTGTATGCTGGATGAAGGTCTTTCGGCGTTTTTATAAGAACCGTTAGAACTCTCGTCCATGCCTGCAACGTTTTTCTTCAGCCGCTCTTTAAGCGCTTCTTCTTTGATATGTTCAACAAACCTCTCCCGCTCTTCGGGTGCACTTGTTAGCTTATCGATGATCTCCAATCCTTCGAAAGCGTCACGGGCATAGAAGACTCCGGGCTCATACGGAAGCGGCGTCGATTCTGCTGTCTGTTCATCAACGAAAAGAATACGGCGTCCATAGGAACGATTGATGGCGGCGCCTCCTACGATTACCGGAAAATTCAGTCTTCGCTTGTGCAGTTCTTTCACACACAGCGGCATCTGCTTAGAGGTGCTGACCAGGAGCGCAGAGAGGCCTATAGCGTCAGCATTGACCTCGATAGCTTTATCCAGGATAGTGTTGAGCGGCACCTGTTTGCCGAGGTCGTAAACAGTATAGCCATTGTTGCTGAGGATAGTATTGACGAGGTTTTTGCCTATGTCATGTACATCGCCAAAGACGGTCGCCAGTACAATCTTCCCCTTTGTGTAGCCTTCCTTTTTCTCTAGATAGCTTTCCAGGCGTGCAACTGCCAATTTCATGACTTCGGCTGATTGCAGCACGAAAGGCAGGATCAGTTCGCCTGCGCCGAAGCGGTCTCCAACGTCTTTCATTGCCGGTAGCAGCACAGTGTTGAGTACATTGACTGCCGCTTCGCTTTGCGGAATGCTCATCTCCGTGGCACGTTCTTCGATCGCCTGCTCTAACAGCGTCTCGATGCCTTCTTTGCGGCGATGCAGTATTTGCCAGTGAATGCGTTCCGCCGTATTTAAGCCTTCTGTTGGGTCGACCTTTGTATTGTTCTCATCGGCTTGTGGTTCGTGAGCCTCGAAGTAAGCTATGTAACGGGGTAGAGCATCAGGACGATTATAAATCAGGTCCTCAGCAACTTGACGCTGCTCGACATCTATTTCTGCGTATGGCGTAATATGCGTTGGATTGACGATGGCGGCGTCGAGTCCCGCTTTGACGGCATGGTAGAGGAAGACGCTGTTGAGAACAGCACGGGCGTGTGGCTTCAGACCAAAGGAGATGTTGCTGACACCAAGAATAGTGAACACTCCAGGCAATTCTACCTTGATACGTTTGATGGCTTCCAACGTTTCAATGCCTGCCGTCTGTAGCTCCTCCTGTCCTGTGGTGATGGGAAACGTCAGGGTATCGAAGATCAGCGCATTGGGCGCCAACCTGTATTCGTTCACGCAAATATCATGGATTCTGCAGCGCCGTGCTCGAGCGCCATCGGCAGGACGCTCTCGATGCGCTGGCGGCCATTTTCCATATTGATAGAGTTGATGATGGCCCGGCCAGGGTAGGTCTCCAGTGCGGCTTTAATGACGTCCGGCTCTGTTGAGTCGATCACGAGGGGAGCCTCGATGCCCATAGAGAGTTTTTTGGTGGTCCCGGCCATTTGTTCGGCTTCGTCTGTACGCTCGGTAAGAGCAACGCACACGTCCAGTACATGCGCGCCCCCCTCAACCTGTTCGCGTCCAATAGCGAGCAAGGAGTCATAATCCTCGTTGAGAAGGGCCTGTTTGGCTTTACGACTGCCCTGGCTATTGACTCGCTCGCCGACCAGCAGCGGTGGAGGGTCTTGCTGTAATGCCATCGCTCGGATGCCGCTGGAGACGAACGGCAGTGAGATACTGGTAGAATTTTTGTTGTTCAGGTTATTGTCCGCAATTGGGCGAGGCTGGCGTGGGGTATTGCGACATGCTTTGACGATGGCCTGTAAGTGTTCATGGCTACTGCCGCAGCAGCCACCGACGATGTTGACGCCAAACTCGGTAATGAAGTCCCGTAGAGCCGCGGCCATCGGCTCCGGTTCCATTGGATAAACCGCAAGGCCATTGACGTTCAGCGGAATGCCGGCGTTGGGAATGGTAGAGATAGGTAGTGGGCAGTTTTCGCCCAGGAAACGCACCGGCTCGCGCATGTGTTCTGGTCCTGTTGAGCAGTTCAACCCAACGATGTCTACTTGCAGCCCGACGAGTGTGGTCATCACCGCGGCAATATCGGTGCCGAGCAGCATGCGCCCGCTTGTGTCGAGCGATACCTGCGCTTGAATAGGGACTTTACGTCCCACCTGTTGCATGGCACGTCGAATTCCAGTTATCGCTGCACGCACCTCTAAGATATCCTGGCTGGTTTCAATGAGCATGACATCGACACCACCTTGTAAGAGTGAAGCGGCCTGTTCTTGAAAAATCTCGACAAGTTGCTGATAAGTGATATTGCTCAGCAAAGGATCGTTAGATGAAGGCAGCATCCCAGTGGGCCCAAGTGAGCCTGCGACAAAGCGCGGCTGTTGCGGAGTGCTGTAACGATCAGCTAGCCGGCGCGCAAGCTGTGCGGCTGTTAAATTTATTTCATGGGTAAGTGCGCCCAGCCCGTATTCATCAAGCTTGAGTCGACTGCCCGTGAACGAGTCCGTTTCCAGTACATCGCAACCTGCTTCGAGGAATCCTGTGTGAATCTCTTCAATAACGGAGGGCTTTGTGAGCACAAGATATTCATTGCAGCCCTCGGTGGCTTGCCCACCGTAGTCCTGGGCAGTAAGTTGATAGCGCTGTATATTTGTGCCCATGGCACCATCATAGATGATGACCTTGTGTGCCAGGGTTTCGAGAAACTTGCTCATAAATCCCTCCAATCCCCCCAGGGATGTTTAATACTAGATGTGGTATAGCTTTGCCTATTCAGCAAGGGCAGCAACCAGTTCCCGGCAGAAGTCTGGAATATCTTCGACAACTCGGCCCCAGACCATATGTCCTTCACGGAAGGCGGGTTCATTGACCCAGATGCCACCGGCGTTGGTGATGTCGTCTTTGATTCCAGTTGAGCCGACGGCTTTGCGTCCCCGCATGATGCCTGCCGAGATGGGAACCCAGCCGCCATGGCAGATGGTACCGATGATTTTGCCCTGTGCATCCATGTCGCGTACGAGTTGGAGGACTTTCTGGTTGCGCCGTAATTTATCCGGCGCCCAACCACCGGGGATCACAAGCCCATCCAGTTCGTCGGCCTTTGGAGCTTCATCTATACTGACATCAGGGGTCATTTCCAGTCCGTGTTTGCCGTGTACAGTTTGCGTTGTGAGTCCGATTGAAATCACTCTGGCTCCCTCTTCGCGCAGTCGCATAAGGGGAACCCAATACTCTAGATCTTCTACTTCTTCGGCAACGAAATATCCGATTGTTTTTCCTTGTAGACGCATGGTTGGCATCGCTCCTT
>WNFF01018919.1_pt1 | contig 10380 bp, 9 predicted proteins | sample 5400441 | NCBI WGS metagenome assembly WNFF01 (sample SAMN13153345, study PRJNA577476) | soil metagenome | isolation source: 120 cm saprolite under Douglas fir tree site 2 hole 3 replicate 1 | place: USA:California | collected 2015-04-18
TCCTGGACGCCTCCGGTGACGTGGCGGGCCGGGTCTACGGCGTCTGGGGTCCGCCCACGGCGTACCTGATCGATCGCCAGGGCCGGCTGGTCGGCCGCATCCAGGGCGCGCGCGACTGGAGCACGCCCGCCGCCCGCAACCTCCTCCGCGCTCTGCTCGAGGAGACGTCCCCCTAGCCGTCGCGGCGAACCTGAGAACCAGTTCCGCCTTGTCGACGACGTTCAAGAGCGGCGCGCGGCTGGCAAAGCGACGGCAATTCTCCAGGAAGATCGCCTCGCGCCGCGTAACCGGCTATCGTGATGTCTTCGGATCCAAATCGGCTGGATGCAGCACCCGCGTGATCAGTCCTGCACACGAGCAACTCAGCCAGGCATACCAATCTTCGCATGCCGCACTCGCAGAAGGAATCAGGACTTAGAGACCCTATCCTCTTCTAAACAACGGCCCTGTTACCAGGGACCCCATTCGTGCACAGACCGGCAGCGTCCTACTTACACCACACAGCGTAGACGCAAGCCCGGCGAGGCACACGCGTCCCCAGATGCCCCAATCCGCTGGGTTCTACTTCTTTTCCTGCGCGACGGCCGCTTCTGCGGCCTGGAAGCCGACCTTGCTGTGGGTGCCGTCACAGAACGGCTTGGTGACCGACGCACCGCACCGGCACAGCGCGAACCGCGGCCCTCGCCCGCTCGTGTCGATCGTGTTGCCGTTGACGTCTACCAACTCGACTTCGCCTTCCACGAGATACGGGCCGTTGGGCCGAATGCTGATCTTGACAGCCATTGACACACCTCCTCGAAAGATTTGAAGTCCCTAACTCATTCCCCCCTGGGAGCGCCTCCAACGTCCTGTTCTTAAACGGCGAGGTCCAGAAGACAAAGTACGGCCGGCCGCGGGGATCAGACAGAGTCCAGGCCGCCGGGAAGGCGGGCCGGCGCGGAACATCCTCGACATTGACCCGGTACGCCCCCTCGAAGCGGCCGTCGTGACCCGGTTGGCTGTTCCCTGCCGAGCTCAACATCAACGGCGGCCTATTCATGTAGGATCCGGTAGAAGACCCGCTTCGCGAGCTCCGCGGAGGCGATGTACATCACCACGATGAGCCCGAGCAGGGCCAGGAACGAGAGCGGCAGCGGCGTCATGCCCAGCAAGGGGGCGACGGGCAGGAACGGCAGGACCAGGGTGGCCACGACGACGCCGAGAGTCGCCAGCATCAGATGGGTGCCCGGTCGGCTTCGGAAGAACGGGTGGCGACTGCGGACCACCAGGACCACGAGCGCCGCGGAGAGCACCGATTCGACGAACCAGCCGGTGCGGAATTGCTCGGTGTCGGCGTGGAGGATGTAGAGCAGCGCGCCGAAGGTCAGGTAGTCGAAAACCGAGCTCAGCACGCCGAAGGTCAGCATGAAGGAGCGGATGAACCCGATGTCCCAGCGACGGGGCCGGGCCAGCATCTCGGCATCCATGTTGTCGCTGGCGATGGTCATCTCAGGCAGGTCGGTGAGCAGGTTGGTGAGCAGGATCTGCTTGGGCAACAGCGGAAGGAACGGCAGCAACAGCGAGGCACCCGCCATGCTGAACATGTTGCCGAAGTTCGCGCTGGTGGCCATCACGACGTACTTCAGCGTGTTGGCGAAGGTGATACGCCCCTCCCGGACGCCCTCGATCAGCACGTCCAGGTTCTTCTCCAGCAACACGATATCGGCGACCTGCTTCGCCACATCCACCGCGCCTTCCACGGACAGGCCGACGTCCGCGGCGTGCAAGGCTGAGGCATCGTTGATGCCGTCACCCATGTAGCCGACGACGTGCCCCGCCTTGCGCAAGGCCAGGATGAGGCGCTCCTTCTGATTGGGCTCCACCTCGGCGAAGACATCCACCTGGCCGACCCGGTTGAGGAGCGCCCCGTCGCTCATCGCGGCCAGCTCGTGCCCGGACAGCACCGGGGCGTCTCCGAGCCCGATCTTGCGCGCGACGGTGGCGGCCACCAGGGCATTGTCCCCGGTGATGACCTTGAGGCTCACGCCGAGCGCGCGGAGCCGCCCGATGGTGGCCTCGATCCCCGGCTTCGGTGGGTCAGCGAACAGGATGAACCCGAGAAAGCTCATGTCGGATTCACTCTCCTTGCCGATCCGGGTCTCACCGCCGAGCTTCTTGCACGCCAGGCCCAGGGTGCGCTGGCCGCTCGCGCTGTACTCGGCGAACCGCGCGTCGATCCGCGCGCGCACGCTCGCCAGCGGCACGGGCGCTCCCGCCTCGCTCTCGGCCGTGGTGCACACCTCTAGCACCTGGGCCAGGGCCCCCTTGGTGATCATGACGGTGCCCTCGGGGCCGGCGGCCAGGACCGAGAGACGCTTGCGCAGGAAGTCGTAGGGCACCTCGTCCAGTTTCTTCCAGGCCGCGATGTCGATGGGCCCGTGCTTCCGGATCGCCTCGTCGATGGGGCTCGAGAAGCCGGTCTGGAAGGAGGCGTTGAGGTAGGCGTACCGGAGGGCCAGATCGCTCTCCTGCCCTCCCAGGTCCGTGACGGACTGGAGCGTGACCACGCCTTCGGTGATGGTGCCGGTCTTGTCGGTGCACAGCACGTCCATGCTGCCGAAGTTCTCGATGGAGGAACGAGTCGAGCACCGGGCGATGCAGGTACACGTTGAACGCGAAGATACCGATCACCAGCAGCAGGGTCACTTCCATGAGCAGATAGCCGAAGCGCCGGACGCCACGCTCGAAGTCGGTCTCGGGCGGGCGCAGCTTCAGGCGATCGGCAACCGCCCCGAACTCGGTGTCCCTCCCGATCGCGGCCACCACCGCCGTGGCAGTACCGGACACCATGTGGGTGCCCAGAAAGATCGCGTTGGTCCGCTTGCCCAGGGGTGTCCCGACCGGCAGGACCGCGACCGCCTTCTCGGCCGGGAAGGTCTCGCCGGTCAGGGTGGCTTCGTCCGCGAAGAGATCCCGCGTCTCGAGGAGGAGGCAGTCGCCCGGAGCGGTGGCGCCGGCCGAGAGGAGGACCACGTCACCCGGCACCACCTCGGCCAGCGGCACACCCTGCGGGGTGCCTCCCCTTAGCACCTGAGCCTTGACCTCGACAAGCGAGAGGAGCTTCTCCACGGCTCCTGCCGCCCCCCGCTCCTGCCAGAAACCGAGGAGGCCGCTGGCCACCACGATGACGAGGATGATGGCGGCGTCCGTGATATCGCGGAGGAAGAGCGAGATCGCGGTGGCGCCCAGGAGCAGGAGCACGATCGGGCTCGAGAACTGGCCGAGGAGAAGCGTCGCGGCGTCGGTGCGCTTCTTGGGGACCAGACGACGGGAGGCGTAGCGCGTGAGCCGGGACGCCGCCTCGGCCGCCGACAGCCCGGCCGGCGTCGTCTCCAGGCCGGCGAGGACCTCCGCCGCGGGCCGGCTCCAGAACGCAGGCGTCTGCGACTCCATGGGCTGGCGTCCGGTTGCTGCGGCGGATTAACCCGATGCCCGGCGGAAGTCGATGAAGCCGCGCTCGACGTCGGTGTCGACGAGCTCGACTCGCACGTGATCGCCGACATCGAGCCCCTGCGATCCGCGCACGACCTTCCCTTCCACGCTGGGCTCCCGGATGCGGACCCAGGTGCCCTTCTCGGACGCGCCGGTCACGATCGCATCGAACTGCTCTCCGATCCGTGAGGCCAGCAGGAGCGCGGCCGCCGACTTCTGGACCTGCCGCTCGACCTTCGCCGCGTTATCCTCCTGCTCGGTGCAGTGGCGGGCCAAGCCGTCCAGGTCGTCGTTGACGTATGGCGCCGGCTGACCCGCCATGGACGCCTTCAGGAGTCGCCCGGTGACCAGATCCGGAAAGCGCCGATTGGGAGCGGTGGAGTGGGAGTAGTCTCTCGTGGCCAGCCCGAAGTGCCCATCCGTTGACTGCCCCGGCCGCTCGACGACGTACTCACCCGAGCCCAGGAGCTTGACGACGGAGAGGGACAGGTCCGGGAACCGCACGGGATCCTGGCGGCGCCGCTGGGCGAGGAACTCCTCGAGCGCGCGCGCGTCTGGCTCGGCCGGGAGGTGGCCCCCGAGGCCGGCGGCCAGATCGACGAGCCGCCCCCAGCGTTCGGGCGCGCGCAGCACCCTCCGCAGCGACGGAAGTCGCTTCGCCTCCTGGTACTTCGCGGTGACTCCATTGGCCGCGATCATGAAGTCCTCGATCAGCTCCTTGGCCCGGTTCTTCTCCTCCGGCCCCAGGTCGGCGATCAGGTCTCCGTCGAACACGGCCCGGGTCTCGAGCGTCTCCAGGCTCAGCGCGCCGCGCTGGTGCCGGAGGGTCTTCATCGCCTGGGCGACCCGATCCTGGATCCGCAGCTGCTCGCCGAGCCCCGGGACCGCGGCGAGCCGCGGCGGCGGGGGCGCCGTCCTGTCGAGCCAGGCGGCGACACTGTTGTACGCGAGCTTCGCCCGATTCAGGACGACGGCGCGATACACGTCGGACGCGGCCACCGTCCCATCCGCTGCGACCACCATCTCGATGATGATCGCCAGACGCGGTCGATCCTGCCCCAGCGACGTCAGGTCCGTCGAGAGCTTCTCCGGAAGCATCGGAAAGATCTCGGCAGCGGTGTAGACCGACGTGGTATTGGCCCGCGCGTGGCCATCGATGGCGGAGCCTATCTGCACCAGCGCGTCGACGTCGGCGACTGCGACGAGCACCTTGACCGTCCCGTCCTTCATCGGCGCGGTGACCGTGAGCTGATCGAGGTCCCGGGAGTCGTCGTTGTCGATCGAGCACCAGAGGAGGTCACGCAGATCGCGGATCGAGGGGCCCGTGTCGGTCGCCGCTTTTCCGATGGTCTCGGTCTCCGCGATGACGGCGGTAGAGAAATCCGGTAGGAGTCCACGCTCGGCCATCGCCCGGTGCGCGATGCCTCTGAGCTGGTCCCGGTTCGACGCGCCGGATCGATCCATGCGCTCATTCTAACTGAGGTAGCCGCGGATCGATGGCTCCTCTGACCAGACTCGGGCGTGCTGCCGTGGGCGGCCTCGGGCTCGAGCAATCAGACGTCCACCTCGCAGCAGAGGGAACTCGATTTCGGTGATTGCGGGCCCCCGCAACCGTACAAACTGACATGCTGAGTAGGCTCCCCCTCTGGTCGGGCAGGCGAGTGACCTTAAGCTGCCCTCAGAATTCCCGCACTTGTACGTGCCAAAGGCGATCGTAACCCGTTGGGGCCAACACTAAGCAGTTGCCGGAGCGTTGCTCCAGTCGCTGCAGATCCGGTGGGCTGGCGACGACCGACTCGCCCAACCTGCTCGATTTGCGCCTCCAGGCGCAAAGAAGATCGAACCACAAGATGCCGTTGCTGGGCGCTGGCCGGCCCGCAGCCGTGACACGGGCCTCAGGTACGTAACTAGCCCAGTCTCCGTGCTATTGCCTTTCCGGTTCGGTACACTAGCCCTCTCACTCCATCTTCGATGAGACACGCGGAATCCCATCGTACCGAGCACGTCGGTTGGCTCAGGGCGGCCGTGCTTGGCGCCAATGACGGCCTGATTTCGACGAGCAGCCTCGTCGTCGGTGTGGCAGCAGCGCAATCCGCTCGAGACCCAGTCCTCTTGGCGGCCTTGGCGGGACTGGTCGCCGGAGCCCTCTCAATGGCCGCCGGGGAGTACGTCTCCGTCAGCTCACAAGCGGATACCGAGCGCGCTGATCTAGCGCGGGAACGCCGCGAGCTCGCCACGACGCCCGATCTCGAACGGGCCGAACTGGCCGGTATCTACGTGGCTCGTGGCCTCACGCCGGAACTCGCCGGCCAGGTCGCCGATCAGCTCATGGCCCACGACGCCCTCGCGGCTCATGCCCGAGACGAGCTCGGCATGTCCGAGGCTACTCGCGCCCGCCCCATTCAGGCGGCCTTGGCCTCGGCCGCCGCTTTTGCGCTCGGCGCGGCCCCACCTCTTTCCCTGGTCCTGTTCCTGCCCATGGCGGCTCTCACCCCTGCCGTTGTCGGCAGCTCGCTGGTCCTCCTCTCTGTTCTCGGCGGCACCGCGGCGCATCTGGGCGGCGCACCCCTCATCACCGGCGCGGCGCGCATGGCCTTTTGGGGAGCGGTCGCCATGGGGTGCACGGCCTTGGTCGGCCGCTTCTTCGGCGGCGGAGCATAGATGCGGCAGCACGCCAGCGGTTCGTGAGACGTCTCATCTTCGGATTCTCATTTAGATGCCTGTCATTGGGTCGGTGCGGCTGGGCACGATCGCGCAAGAGCCGCGTCCACTCGTATGCGGTCCCGGGAACTCAAAGGAGATCTGTTTTGAGCCTTAACGTCTGAATTGCAGCAGCCAAGTCCACCGCCGATCACCTCTTGAACGTCGTCGACAAGGCGGAACTGGTTCTCAGGTCCGCCGCGACGGTTAGGGGGCGTCTCCTCGACCAAGGAGCGGGGGAGGTTGCGGGCGGCGGGCGTGCTCCAGTCGCGTGCGCCCTGGATGCGGGTGGCCTTGCCGGGTCGGCTTGATGTAACGGCCCTATCTGCGGTTCGCTTCCAACTCCGCAGGGCCAGCCCCCGAGAAGGCAGTGCGCTCGGTCTCCGTAATTGTGCCCAACGTGCGGCGAGTCACCGAGCGGAGGAATCTCCATCTCCGCCATCTCTTCATCAACCGTCGCGCTTGGGAGAAGTAAAGCGGTCGCGGACCGACCCGGCTCAGATCAGGCCGAAATGGCGAAGTGCTTGTTCGATTGCCTCACGCTTTTCCGGCGGGCACGGGACGACGCGACGACCCCGACCGGCGCGGTTCGCCGCATGCCGAGTCGGTAAGCCCCGAAGAGCTTTGACATGAGCGATCCAAGCGGGTTTCGGGACGAAGCCATGATGACCCTGAACGAACTTCTGGATCTCGCTGTAGGTCGGCATCGAGCTTCTCCTCGTCGCCCGCTGTTTTCCTGTCATGTCACCCGGCCGCTCCGAAGTCTTAAGATGCGCATCGCCGACCTGCCGCGATAGGCGCGCGGCCGGCAGCGCTTTCTAGTTGCGTCATCGGGGGACTTCCAGACCGCCCCACGTCATGTTGGGCCTTCTCCCTGAAAATCAGTCCATCAGGCCTTCCGTTTAGAGCTAGGCTGCACAGGACGGCCCCCGCCGGGAGGCAGAAGAAACCGGCCCAGGAAGGCCGGTGCCCTCTCGACTATTTCTTGCCAGACCGCCTCGAGAAAGTGAGGATACCATGGCAAAGCTGTCGACTACGACGAGGGATACTGCGGGATGGTGGCGGGAACCTTGAGGCGCTCCATCAAGCCGATCAGCCGGCCGAGCAAACGGTCATCCCGATGAGTGAAGCGACCAAGCGGGCGTGAGCGGCCAAGTTCCGACCAAGTGTGAGGACGTCGCGGGCGAGTTGCGACACTGATCAGCGCGTAAGCCTGGAAGTTCTTAGGGCCAATATTGGAAGTGCGGGTCGATCTGCCCGACGCCCCGCTGACCTTCGCCCCCGAGGAGCTCATGGTCCGCACGGATGGGACCGCGAGTGACAGGCGGACCCGGCATGGGCAAGGCCCGCAGTCCGACAGGAGACGCACATGACACGCTCGTCGACCATGAAGGCTCTCGTCTACAAGGGACCTGGGCAAAAGGTGTGGGAATCCGTTCCCTCGCCGAAGATCGCCCAGCCGACCGACGCCATCGTCAAGATCGCCAAGACCACGATCTGTGGCACGGACCTGCACATCCTGAAGGGTGACGTGCCCGCGGTGACGAGCGGCCGGATCCTGGGCCACGAGGCGGTGGGCATCGTCGACGAAGTCGGGGCCGCGGTCAGGAACTGCAAGAAGGGCGATCGCGTACTCGTCTCCTGTATAACGTCCTGTGGCAAGTGCGAATACTGCAAGAGGCAGATGTATGCCCATTCCGAGGACGGTGGCTGGATTCTCGGTCACCTCATCGATGGAACTCAGGCGGAGTACGTGCGGATCCCCCACGCGGACAACAGCCTGTATCCCGTTCCGGCCAGAGCGGACGAAGAGGCGTTGGTCATGCTCAGCGACATTCTGCCCACCGGCTTCGAAATCGGCGTGCTGTATGGGGGCGTGAAGCCGGGGGATGCGGTGGCCATCGTCGGCGCCGGACCGGTTGGCCTGGCCGCTTTGACGTGGCGAAGAAGTTCGGCGCCACGCATGTCCTGAACAGCTCCCGGGCCAAGGTCGTGGAAGCAATTCTCGCCGAGACAAAGGATGGCGTGGATGTGGCGATCGAGGCGGTGGGCGTTCCGCAAACCTTCGATGTCTGCCAGAACATCGTGCGGCCAGGCGGTCACATCGCCAATGTCGGCGTCCACGGTAAGAGCGTGGATTTCCAGATTCAAAAGCTCTCTGGATCCAGAACATCACGCTCACGACCGGATTGGTGAATACCAACACCACGCCGATGCTGCTCAAAACGGTCGAGTCCGGGAAACTGCGACCGGGACAGCTGATCAGTCACCACTTCACGTTCGGCCAGTTCACGCAAGCCTACGATGTCTTCGGCAATGCGGCGAAGGAAAAGGCGCTGAAGGTGCTTATCAGCAATACGTAAGGTGCCTGTTCTCCGCGTGCGATAGTGCCGCCGATGCGGGCCCAGGTCGCGGCCCTGATCCTGGCGGTGACGGTTGCGATCGCGGGCGCAGGCTGCTCCTCGATGTCCTCGAGTCTCCCCTACAAGCCGGAGGTGCAGCCGCCCGGTCCTACGGGCGTCAGCGTTTCTGTTAGGCCGATCCGATGACAAGTGACCAGAGGACCAGCGCTAAGAGATCTCCCGAGGCTGGTTCTCCTACCAGCCTGGCGGGAAGCCCTGTCCAATCCCTACCGTCATTCCCATGCGGTCTACAGAGCGCTCAATACTGAGCATGTTGTGCGGGATCAGCCCGGAGCCCATTTTCCGCGTTGGTGAGGTTAGACACGGTGGGTTCAACCGATGAGCGCAACAGCAGTTGATGTCATGCCCTCCTCGGAGGTGGGGCGATGGCGCAGCTTGGACGTCCAGGGTTGTCGGTGGAGCAGAAGAAGGATCTGTGGGCGCGGGGTGGGAAGCTGGCGGGTCCGTGAGCACGGTCGGGCGCGCGTTGGGGAGGTGCGCCGGATCGATTCCTGCGGTGTTGTCGGGCACCGCAGAAACAGCACCTGTCGCACGGTCACACAAGGAAACTGCCTCTTGCGCGGGTGGACCCTCTGGCACCAAGATTACCCGCGGTGCTCGAGCGAACTCGGACTGTTCAATTCGGTTCCGGTTTTCATTGTCCGCAGAACAGCAGTACTTGTCACTCCCATCAGTCACTGCCTCTGGTGAGCGGGTACCCTCTTCGGCGGTGCCGCCCATCAAGGCGCTCGGCCTGCAATAGGAGGGGCCGCGCGCGCGCGTGATAGTCCTTATGGATGGCCAAGAAGGCAGGAGCCGGCGAGGAGCTGAGCCACGAACCCTCTTCAGGCTCATCTGCTGAGCGCGCGTCGGCGAACGAGCAGAGCTAAGGGACCGGCGCGGCAGCGGGGGCCAACGGCGATGTGGTCGTCGTCGACCCCGGCAGAACCTCGCCATCCTTGCGATTCATGATCGATCGCGGCAGGAACGGAATGAAGACGAGGACGAGCGCTGTCGTCCCCGCGTTGAGCCACACGAGCTGGTGAAAGGCCCAGCCGTAGCTGTCGACCAGCTTGGAGCCGATGACGTCGGAGCCGCCGAGCGCGAGATTCCGTGCGCTCATCATCAACGAGAAGCCGAGGCTCTCGCATCCCCGCGGCGTGGCCCGCACCGCGAGGTCCATCAGCGACAGCTCGGAGCATGCGACTGCGAAGCCGCTGAGCGCGTGAATGAATGGGGCGCCTTCGCGTCCGTAGCTGAGGTAGAGCAGCGTGCCGAGGGCGTTGACCGCGATCGATGCGGTAAGGAGCTGTCGCAGGTTGAACCGCCGGCAGGCGACGCCATAGAGCGCGGCGCCGACGAGGCCGGCCCCGCCTTCGATCGTTTCCATCAGCCCGATGTACGGCGGAGTGAAGCCGAGCCTGTCGGTCTGCATGTAGAGCAGTGGCGTCGTGAAGCCGGGCGAGATGTAGACGAGCGCGAGAAACCCGCCGGCGGCCCACAGCGACTTCGACTTGATGAACGTCAGGAGCTGCCGGCCGGCATTCCGTAATACTTCGGGGTCGCGTGTGGCGGCCGGTCGCTCGGTCAGCACGAAAAACGTCGCGATCGTGAGCACGATCAGCAATCCGGTGGCGATGCCGACGATCCAGCCGAACGCCATCGTCGCGAGATACCCGCCGAGCAGACCGTTGCTGACAGACACCGCGCTCTGGAGCGTCTGACGGATCGACGTGATCCGCCCCGAAATCCCGTACTTCCGTCCGGCTTCGACCATGAGGCCGCCCATCACGGTGCTCGAGATCAC
>WNFF01005876.1_pt1 | contig 10378 bp, 9 predicted proteins | sample 5400441 | NCBI WGS metagenome assembly WNFF01 (sample SAMN13153345, study PRJNA577476) | soil metagenome | isolation source: 120 cm saprolite under Douglas fir tree site 2 hole 3 replicate 1 | place: USA:California | collected 2015-04-18
CACCTGGCCAGGCCACCTTCATCGAGTTGCCGACCGTCACTGCACCATGAGGCGTGGACGCGGGAAGCCGAACCACTCGATCGCTTCCCGCGTGACTCTTCCTCTTGGTCTCTGCTATTCTCTAGCGTCAAATTTTGTTCAAAGGGTGAATCTCATGCGCAACGCTCTCTCGATGTTTGTTTTCCTTGTCTTTGCTGCCATTTCTCCAGCGCAGCAAACTTCCACGGCGTCCCACTTCGACGGCAATTCCTGGTGGTCGCACGTCAAATTCCTTGCCGACGATTCTCTCGAAGGCCGCGACACCGGCAGTGAAGGTCTGCGCAAAGCCCAGGCGTATGCCGTCGAGCAACTTCAGAAAGCTGGCGTTGAGCCCGCCGGATCCAATGGTTTCTACCAGCCCGTCCACTTCAACCAATACGAAGTCGATGAATCCAAATCCTCTCTCGCTCTCGTCACGGGCGGCCAATCCAAATCTCTTTCTTTCGCCGACGAGGCCCACATCAGTACCCGCCTCACCCACGCCTCCACCTCGCCGGCCTCGACCTCAAGGGAAAAATCGTCGTCTATCTTGCCGGCTCTCCCTCGGACATCCCCACGGCTCTTGCCTCGCACTATCAGACCGCCGTCGAGCGCTGGAAATCCCTGCATGCGGCGGGCGCCATCGGCACTATCTCCATTTTCAATCCCGCGTCCATGGACATTCCCTGGTCCCGCATTTCCGTCAATCGCAATCACCCCTCCATGGACCTCGCCGATGCGGAGTTCAATGAAACTCCCGGCCTTCAATTAGGCATCGCCTTCAACCCTGGTGCCGCTGAACAACTCTTCGCCGGTTCCGGCCACACCTTCGCGGAAATCGCGGCCCTGGGCAAAGATCGCAAACCTCTTCCGCACTTCGCCCTGGCTGCTTCGCTCAAAGCCAACGCCGTCATTCTCACCAAGGCCGTCGAATCAGCCAACATCGTCGCCAAACTCTCGGGCTCCGATCCCGCTCTCAAGAATGAATTCGTCGTCCTCTCCGCGCACATCGATCATATCGGCATAGGCGCGCCCATCAACGAAGATCGCATTTACAACGGAGCGATGGACGACGGTTCAGGCAGCGCCCTCGTCATGGACATCGCCGCGAGCCTGAAAGCTCATCCTGAGAAACTGCAACGCTCGATTCTCTTCCTTCTCGTCACCGCGGAAGAAAAGGGCCTTCTCGGCTCCAAATATTTCGCCGCTCATCCCACGGTCGCGCCGAAATCCATCGTCGCCGACGTCAACGTGGATATGTTTCTTCCCATCGTTCCGCTGAAAATTCTGAAAATCGAAGGCATCGAAGAGTCCGACCTCGGCTCACGCGCCGCGGCCATCGCTCTATCCATGGGCATCAAGCCGATCCCCGATCCCGAACCGCTGCGCAACGCATTCATCCGCAGCGATCAATACAGCTTCATCAAGAAGGGCGTTCCTGCCGTCAAGGCCGACGTCGGCTTTGAACTCGGTACACCCGAGCAGAAAATTTTCAAGGACTGGCTCACCAACCGCTATCACGCGCCATCCGACGACGTGAACCAACCGGTTGATCTCCAGGCCGCAGCTCTCTACGAGGAGTTCACGCGCCGCCTCCTCCTGGACACCGCCAACACTGCGGCACGTCCGCGCTGGAAGACAGATTCCTTCTTCCGCCGCTACGCCGGAGATTAAATTTCGATCATTTCCTTTGTAGGTTCCTTTGTAGGGCCCGCCTGGCGTTTTCCCGAACTCCCGTCGGGAAGGCGGGCCGAGTTTCCACGCGGGCCCCAACGAAAAACGCTTTCAGCGCCAGGATGATGTTTGAATGTCGAGTGAAAGTGAGTGATTCCAAACAGTTGTTGTTCTAGCCGCGCGCGTCCTGCTTGAGAAACGTTCCCTTCTCAAGTTCGTTGAACGCCTGACGGAGCTGTTCCTGCGTGTTCATCACGATCGGGCCATACCACGCTACGGGTTCCTCGAGCGGTTTGCCCGATACCAGCAGGAAGCGAATGCCGTCGTCGCCCGCCTGCACCATCAATTCGTCGCCGCGATCAAACAGCACCAGCGAACGGTTGTCCGCCTCTGCGGGCGGCTTGGTGTCTGCCCAGCCCACTGGCTCCGTCGGGACTGGGAGAGGTTCGGAAGCGTTGCAGAACTTCCCGCCGCCCGCAAAAACGTACGCGAACGCGTGCCGTGTAATCTCCACCGGCAGCGTCTTCCTCCGCCCCGGCGGCACGGACACATCCAGATAAATGGGATCGGCGGCGATGCCATCCACGGGTCCAGTCTTCCCCCAGAATTTTCCGCACACCACGCGCACTTGTGTCCCGTCATCGTCCTTGATCTCCGGGATATCCAGTGCTTTCACCTCTTGATATCGCGGCGCGGTCATCTTCAGCAATGATGGAAGATTCGCCCATAGCTGAAACCCGTGCATCCGCCCGGCGTGGTCGCCCTTCGGCATCTCCTGGTGAATAATCCCGCTGCCCGCCGTCATCCATTGGACGTCGCCGGCCGCAATCGCGCCGCGATTCCCCATGCTGTCGCCGTGCTCCACCGTTCCCGCGAGCACATACGTGATGGTCTCGATGCCGCGGTGCGGATGCCACGGAAACCCGGCCAGATAATCCTCCGGCACGTCGTTGCGGAAATCATCCAGCAACAAAAACGGGTCGAAATCGGAAGTATTGCCGAAACCAAACGCGCGCCGCAGGTGCACCCCCGCGCCTTCCGTCGTCGGCTTGGACTTGATCAGCCTCTTCACCGGCCGTATGGACATGGTCGTCTCCTTCGACAAAAATTAGAGGCGCTCGAAGATGCCGGCAGCGCCCATGCCGCCGCCGATGCACATGGTGACCATGCCGTAGCGGGCGTTCTTGCGCTGGAGTTCGCGGAGGATGGTGGCGGTGAGTTTTGCGCCGGTGCAGCCGAGGGGATGGCCAAGGGCGATGGCGCCGCCATTGGGATTGACGCGCGAAGCATCGAGGCCGGCTTGTTGAATGACAGCTAGGGATTGCGCGGCGAAGGCTTCGTTGAGCTCGATGACGGCCATGTCGTTGAGCGAGAGGCCGGCGAGTTTCAATGCTTTGGGGATGGCTTGAACGGGGCCGATGCCAAATTCTTCGGGGAGAACGCCGGCGGTGGCATAGGCGACGAAGCGCGCGAGGGGCTTCAATCCGAGCGATTTTGCGCGGGCGTCGCTCATGAGGACGGTTGCGGCGGCGCCATCGCTCATCGGGGAGCTGTTTCCCGCGGTGACGGTTCCCTTGGCGTGAAACGCGGGCTTGAGCTTGGCGAGGATGTCGAGAGAGGTGTCCGCGCGGGGGAGTTCGTCGGTGGCGAATACGAAGGTTTGTGTTGTGGGTTTTGGCGCAGACTTCGCTTTGGGCGATGCGCCGTTGCCGTTGGGGAGTGTGGTGATTTTTACTTCGACGGGGATCGTTTCGTCTTTGAAATTGCCGGCAGCGATGGCGGCAAGAGCTTTCTTGTGGGAATTGGCGGAGAACTGGTCGGCCTGCTCGCGGGTGATGCCGAATTTGCGCGCGATATTTTCCGTGCCGAGGCCCATGTTGATGTAGGCGTCGGGATAATTGTCGATGAGCCAGGGATTCGGAGAAATTTTGTTGCCGCCCATGGGCACCATGGACATGGATTCCGTGCCGCCCGCAATGATGACTTCGGCGGAGCCGGCGCGGATGCGTTCGGCGGCGAGGGCGATGGCCTGTAAGCCTGAGGAGCAGAAGCGGTTGATGGTCATCGCGCTCGTTTCGACAGGGAGACCTGCTCGGAGCGCGGCAATGCGCGCGACGTTCATGCCTTGTTCGCCTTCGGGCATGGCACAGCCGAGAATCACGTCGTCAATTTCTTTGGCGTTGAGGCCGGGGACGCGCGCGAGCGCTTCCTTGATGGCAAGCGCGGCAAGATCGTCGGGGCGTGTGGCGCGCAATGAGCCTTTGTAGGCGCGGCCGACGGGAGTGCGGACAGCGGAGACGATTACGGCTTCGGGCATGGCGGGACCTCGCTGGTCGAGATTCAGTGTTCATTGTTGGGCGAGAGTGGGGAAAAAGCAACTCCCGGTGCTTAGTGGCCGGTGGGGAGATGGTCCTCGGCTGTCAGTTATCAGTGTTCAGTCAGCGGAGAAAAAATATTTGATGTTCGTCGCCGTGCTGCTTATGAGAGATTTCCTTACCGGGTGGCTAGAAAAATCTTTTTCGCCAGGGCCGAAACGTCCGGTCGACGCGCCGCGCTCTTCAGAGCGGAAATTCTCACGGGGTTTCTGGTTAACCGTAACCCCCCATGTTTTTTGTAAGTGTTGCATCTACAGGACTTAGCCATGCCGCAAGTCTTTTGTTTGCAACACTTGCGAGGAGATCCATAAGTGTTGCTTCTAAAGGACTTACATTGCACAAAAATTGAGCGATTTCGGACCATTTTTGGGTGCGGAATGGGAGCGGAAGGGAGGGTGGGGAAGCGGCCAGAGATATACCTGAGAGATAGTGTACCACAGAAACATAGGATTGGCCAGAGGAATTTGCGGGGAAAAGAGCAGCGAGAGGCAACTCCGCCTAATTTGAACGAAAAGTAGAGAGGACATCAGGCGCATGACGACGATGGCCACAGCGAGTCCGCAGGCCACCCCTATGCCCGTCATCGCCAAGCCAAGGCGGACGAACATGCCGGTTCGCCGAACGCGGGCATTCTAATTACCTTTCCTTGAGAGGGGCGCCTTTGCGCGGGATGAAGATAGTGCCGGGAGGCTCGACGTTGAACTTCTTCGAGTAATTGCCCTGGTTGATGGCGATGCCGACGCGGCCGCGTGAATCGATGTAGAGGAGTGGATCACCCACAGGGACGTCCATGAAGGTCTTCACGTACGGCAAGGTCACCGGTTTCTTGTTGATCTCGACCCTGAATTTGTCGCCGAGGTTGTAGCCGAGCTTCATGAATTCATCGCCGGGAATGTCCGTGACCAGGGAGCCGAAGGGATCGTCGAGCCCGATGATGTCGCCGGCGATGCCCTTGTCGGTGGTGGTGGAAGTTTTCGGAGTGAGGCGGACGAGTTGCGGAACCTCGGGGCCGACGAGATTGAAATCCCATCCGGCGGCGAGGTGTGCGCCTGCCGGAGAAAAAATGTCGCGGCCATGAAAGGTGGAAGAAATGGCGGACTGAATCATCCAGTTTGGATTGGTGATTTCGCGCGCTGAATCCAGGCCGTCGCGGTCCGTCACGGGGGTGATCAGGCCATTGTCTGGAAGAACAAAAAACTGGCCCTTTTTTGATTTGACGATGATCGCTCTGCGCGAAGTACCGACTCCGGGCTCAACTACGGCCACAAATACTGTTCCAACGGGATAGTAAGGAGACACCGCCTCCAGGAAGCGCGAACCCTCTTCGATCGAATATGGCGTCACCTGATGGGTGATGTCCATGATGCGGGCTTCGGGCGCGATGCCGACCATCACAGCCTTGCAGATGGCCACGGCGTCGTTGGCCGTGCCGAAGTCGGTCATGAAGACGATGGTAGAACGCGCGCCGGATGGGGAGAGGGACGAGGAAGCGGCATCTTTCGATGACGGAGTCTTCGAGCAGGCGGCGCAAATCAGTGCGAGTACGAGCAGCAGTAGGACGAATGGACGAAGGCGTGAAATCATCAATCCCCTCTAAACCTGGAAGAAAAAAGTATACAGGAAGGCCGAGGGAAAGTGCGTCGTTGAGGCAGTCGAACCAGCAGGCCATGAAACGTTTGAGAGCGGGGGGACACTACAGATGGAGCCCGAAAACGCCTGTACGAAGGTACAGGTTTTCCACAGGCAGTACAGGGAAAACGAGGCGAAAAGTGTGGCGAAAGTAGAAGGTCATGTAACCTATTTGTTTTGTGTTGATTAGGAGATTATAATCTCGGAAGGTGGGGTACTAGGAGTCTGGTTTAGCCCACAGAATGTGTCTTGTGTACCATCGCTTTTAGGGCACGGAAGGTGTCAAATGGTACAGGTACGGGGGATTTGTCTGGACCTTCTGGACAGGGTCGCGCATCTATAAGAAGTGAATGAAGAACTTCTAACCGAAACAAAGATTAGCAGCGCGCGTTAAATAGGGCAGGGGATCGGATAAAGGGAAGATGAAGACCGAGGACAAGAGCCGGAAATGGATGTGGATGTTCCTGGCAGTGCTGGTCTCGCTGCAAATGTATTTCGTGTGGGAACTGCTGGCGGTGTTTGCGCTGTTTGCCGTAGGATTTGCGGCCATCGCTTTTGTGGCCGGAAGCATGTACATGCTGTACCGGGGTTGGGCAATGGTGGTGGAGCGTATCGTGGAGAGCCGACACCCGGTCATGGTGGCTTCGCGGCAGGGCATCAACGCGATCGAAGACGTGGCCCTCAGGCCGTTTCGGCGTGCGGGTTCAGCGCCAGCCCGCTGATTGAATTTATGACCTTCTGGCTACGGCCGGAGCACACGCAGAGCTTGTTACCCTGCCTCCTTCAGGGCTGACACAGTCTCAGCGGCAATAGGAACGAAGAAAAAGAGCCAACCGTCCTGAGAGAACGGTTGGCTCTTTTTTTTGCGGGGATAGGAGATTTCGTGCTGCCCGCCGCATTCCTACTCTTGGGCCGCGCCAATGCGAAGCAAGGCGGATCTCAAATCAATGGGTCAGAGGGTCGATATCGGGATCAGGAAGTATTTCCCGATCGTCCTGTGACTGCGAATCCCTGTCCGCTTCGAACAGAGTTTTTCCGTTGTCTTTGACGAGCCCGTCCAGAGTGGATTTCGAATGCTCATCCACGGCGCTGACCGCAGCCACAAGACAGGAGTACAGGAAAGCCTTCATTCCTTTGCGGAATTGGTCCGTGGAACGCTCGGCGGCCCGGGCAACTTCGCTCTCCAATGCCAGGCGGCGAGCCTCACAGGTGGCGCGGCTCTCCGCGTCGAGTGAGGAAAGGGAAGACACCGCCCGCTCCTTGGTCTCGGACAGGACGGCATTCACATGCTGGTCCGTCTGCCGCTGGAAGGCCCCCAGAGCGGAATTCACCGCGCTCTGCACCAGCGCCTGCACTTCCGCGGAACGCGCATCGAGCTTCAGGAGCGCTTCCTGGGTCACGGCCTGGGCATTCTCCAGCAGGAGTTGATAGCGGCGATCGGCCGAGCGGGCAGCCGCCGCTTCGAATTGGGATGCCGCCTGGGCCACCGCTTCGTTGAGGCGCGCGTGGATCTGGGGTTCCCTTTCGCGCGTCATTCGTTCCACAAATTCCTGCGACCTCGCCAGCTCGCGCCGCAACTCCGCCGCCTGGTTCTCCAGCCGCAGGGCCATCTCCTCCGCCTGGCCGCGGTACTTTTCCATTTGTTCTTTCCAGTGCGAGGCGATCTCGCCGGTGAATTCCTCCTTCGAGGAAAGGCGCATCGCCTCCACCCGCGCGGGAAAGAGTTCCTGAATTTCGCGCACGCTCGACTCGCGCATGTCATTCAGCGAACTGAGCGCCTCGCGCAACGCTTCGTCCACCTGCCTGGCTACCGCCGCTTGCGCCGCTTTCTCCGCCGCTTGCTGGAGTTTTCCTTGCAACGCCGCGATGAGTCCATCCGGCGTGACCACGACGCGTTGCGGTTTGGGGGCCTCAGCCGGCTTTGGTGCCTGCGGCTTCGAAACGGCCGGCGACGGGGAAGGGAATGTGGCGACCTCGGCCATTCTGTGCTCGGCGTTCACCGGGGGCTCTTCAAGTTTCGCGGTATCGGGCGGGGGATCCGGAGCAGGCGCGACTGCGGTTGCAAATTGCGCCAGCGTCGTATTCGTTCCACCCGTGCTCATCCAATCCTGAGGCGGAGTGACAACCCCCCAAACATTCCCGGGGTTTTCCAACTCCACGCCGACTTGCTGCAGCTCCCGCGCACTTTGGGACATGTGGACCGAGCGCACTCTCGCCCGTACAGCCTGGGGCTTCGGATCGGCATTCAATCCCACGACTTGCATCGTGACCCACGATCCGACGCCGTAATCGTGCCGCGAAGGATAGCGGCAACCATGCAGGTTCAGGCTGGTCGAGACGGTTCTTTCCACAAACGGTTCGCCCCTGCGGTTCTGGCCGAAGATGATCAGCGGGACGGACCGCTCAATGCGCGTGCTGCGCCGCGCCTCTTCCCCCACGGAATGGCGAGGAGTATCAATCAGAGACGATTGGCTCACGTTTGCTCCAAAGAAGGTGCAGTTCCCAGTCCCAGTGGCTCCAGAAGACTATTGTCTTGCAGAGACATGTTTTCCGCGTGGAAGCAAATTCAAGTCAGCTATGAAGTCAGTTCCAGCACGTTTTTGAGCAGTGTGCCTCTCGCGGAACCCCACGCGGCAAATGTTAGCCGAAGCCCGCGCGGTTGTCGACATTTGCGTGGAGGATTCGTGGATACCGGCAGTTCAAGTCTTGTCGAGCACTCACAGGACGCGACGAAATTGGCTGTTTCTGATAGGCTTTTGCGTCTTTGAGGGAGGAACTTCTGATGCGCCGTGTCCTTATTGCGTTGGGGTTGAGCCTCGTAATGCCGATGCTCGCCCCTTGTCAGACCGCACACCGCGTTGCCATCCGTGCGGGAAAGCTGATCGATGGGAAAAGCGACAAGCCGCTCGAGAATGTGCTGATCGTAATTGAAGGCGACAAGATCGCGTCCGTCGTAGCAGGAGGAAGCGTGCCTGCCGGGGTGGAGGTGATAGACCTTTCGAAGGCCACGGTTTTGCCTGGTTTCATCGATACCCATACGCACGTCCTGCTGCAAGGCGACATCACAGCCGAGGAATACGACGCGCAATTGCTGAAGCAATCGATTCCGTATCGCGCGATCCTCGCCGCACGCAACGCGCAGATCGCGCTTTCGCACGGATTCACGGCCATCCGCGACCTGGAGACGGAAGGCGCGATGTACGCGGACGTGGACGTGAAGATGGCGATTGCCAATGGCGAGGTGCCTGGCCCGCGCATGCAAGCGGCCACGCGCGCGATGGCTCCCACGGGAATGTATCCGCTGCTTGGATATTCCTGGGAGTTAAAAGTTCCAACCGGTGTGCAGTATGTGGATGGGACCGACGGTGCGCGCAAAGCCGTGCGCGAACAGGCGATGTACGGCGCCGATTGGATAAAATATTACTCCGACCGCCGCTACCATTTCGAAAGCGACGGCGTGCTCCACTCCATGGTGAATTTTACGGATGAAGAAGCAAAGGCCATCGTGGACGAAGCGCATCGCATCGGCAAGAAAGTTGCCGCCCATGCGATCGGCAGCGACGGGATCGCGGCTGCTCTGCGGGCCGGTGTGGATACCATTGAGCATGGGGACGGGCTTACCGACGCGCTGATGGATGAAATGGCGCGGAGAGGCATCTATTGGGTACCGACGATCACCGTTGGCATGTACGTGGCCCCAGGCCGCGGCGGCAACTGGCCGAAGATGGCGGACTTGCAGCGCGAAAACTTTCCAAAAGCGATCAAGAAGGGCGTGAAAATCGCGCTGGGCACGGACGCCGGGGGCTTTGATTGGAAGGTGCTGAACCAGGCCAAGGAGTTCGAATACTACGTGCAATACGGCATGACGCCCCTGCAGGCGATTCGTGCAGGTACGTCCGTCCCCGCCGAGCTGCTAGGCTGGGGCGACAAACTTGGAACTATTGAAGCAGGGAAGTGGGCGGACATTGTGGCCGTCAGCGGCGATCCGCTGAAAGACATCAAAGAGCTGGAAAACGTGAAGTTCGTGATGAAGGGTGGCAACGTTTATAAAAACGAAATGCATTGATCCCGCGTCTTCCTAGTAGAACGCCGTGCCGCCATCGACGTTGATGGACTGGCCGGTCATCGCGCTGGATTGCTCCGAGCATAGGAACAGCGCGGCACGCGCAATTTCCACTGCCGTCTGTGCGCGGCCCTGCAGCAGGCCGTTCAGAAAGCCGGCCAATTGTTCCTCTTCGTTCACACCCATTTTCTTCGCTAGCACGGCGCCCAGCTCCTTCGACATTTGCGTTTCCGTCACCGGTCCGGGGCAGATGGCATTCACGCGTACGCCTTTTCGCGCTCCTTCGGCGGCTGTGACCCGCGTCAGCCCCAGCAAGCCCGCTTTCGCCGCGGCGTAAGCTGAACCCCACGCGTAAGCCGCCTTCGCCGAAAGGCTGGAGATGTTCAGGATTACGCCAGCCTGCCGCGCGTACATTTCCGGCAGCACGAGTTTCGACAACAGAAACGCGGCTCGAAGATGAACGGCAATTACTTTGTCGAAATCCGCCAGGGGATAATCTTCTACTGGAACCACAGGGCCGTAATGCCCTGCATTGTTCACCAGGATATCGATCCTGCCGAATTTTTCGCGGCACGCGGCGACGACATGCGAGCACGGGGCCTCCAGCGTCAGGTCGGCT
>WNFF01005970.1_pt1 | contig 10377 bp, 8 predicted proteins | sample 5400441 | NCBI WGS metagenome assembly WNFF01 (sample SAMN13153345, study PRJNA577476) | soil metagenome | isolation source: 120 cm saprolite under Douglas fir tree site 2 hole 3 replicate 1 | place: USA:California | collected 2015-04-18
GCGGCAGCACCGGCAACTGGCTCGCACCCAACCCTCCTATCAACGATCCATTTGCGAGTTTGGCAGTTCCGGATCCCACGGGATTACCAACCTGGACAGGACCAAGAAGAACCGCTCTCCCGACGGACCCCGGGATTGTTTGCCCCGATACCAGTTGCGCCGAGTACTCGGCAGGCAAGTACACCTCGGGGATTTGCGTGGGCCCGGGCGCAAAATGTAACTGCATTCCGGGAGGAGGTCGCTGCACGGCAATTTTCGATCCCGGTGTGTACATCATCCAGGGAAACTTGTCGATAGTTTCCAACTCCTGCCTTCGTCCGAGCGGCGCGTTAGGGGATGGCACCGGCGGTGTCATCTTGTACTTTACTGGTGGTGGTTCCGTAAGCGTGGGCGCAGATTCAGGGAACAAGTGCCAGCAGGATTTTGTCACGGCTGGCTATGCCGGTACCAGTTCTCTGCTCTATGGTATCAAGTGTAAGTCCACCTCAAACATCCCCCTGAACTTGCAAGGCATCGCCAGCTTGAGCGGAAACGTGTTGCTTGCCCCATGTACGGGGACCTATGGCGGGCGGAACCGATCCGGACGGTGAACAGCGCGGGTTCCTGATGTTCCAGGACCGCTCGACGGAAGCAGCGAACCAGAGCTGGGGCGGCGGCGGATCCTTCTTGCTCGCCGGCACCATGTACTTCCATAACAACACTGATTTTTCCGACACTTTCACGCTGGCCGGCAACTCAGGTTCAAGCACCTACGTGTTAGGCGACATTGTTGCGGACAATGTACTTCTGACTGGGGATTCCCAGGTAACCATGGACCTGAATACCTCTGTGGTGTTCTCCGTTCTGAAGGCGTCAATTCTTCAATGAGCGCTGTGATGGCGAATTCGGGCTTCGGGAGGGAGTGATCGAAAGATGAGTCCTGTTCTCGAGCAAGCTCGGCCGCCGAGGCGGAGTTTGGAGTTGGTCCGACGCCAAGCGCCGGCGCTGACCTTCCGCGAAGTGGGCTATGGATATCGCCCCGGACGCAGCCTTGGACTTTCGATTCTCGCTCATCAGCTGGCCTTGCTCGCGATTGTGTTTTTTGGTCGTTACGTAGTTCTCCAACCGGCGATCATGGTGAAGCCGCAATTCGAGTTGACCCGTTCCAGCGACATCCTGGTTCTGCCGACGCTCGGCGGTGGAAGCGAGGGCAGTGGTCGAACCGGTGGTGGAAAGGGAAGTGTGGACACGGCCTCCTCGGGATTGCGTTCTCGAAGCCAGCGTGGCTTCGCGTATCCGGGGCCGCAGCCGCTGGTTTCAAATCCTCCGCGGGCCACCCTCGACATTCAAACTATCCTTCAGCCTTCGCTCGATAATCTGCCGCGCTTGCGGCGTTATGTGCCCTTGCCCAACATCGTCCGACCGCCGTCGGCAACTGCATCCGACCTGGGCCATGCGAAAGCGGCGCTGGTGGTTAAGTCCGAAAAGCTGTCTCTTCCTCAACCCGCCGAAACGCCCATCGCAGCGCCGAAGCTTACCCTGCCCCTCATGGCGAACAGCAAGACTGCCAACCTGGTCGAATCGAAGCCGCAGCTGCCCCAGAGAGCGGTGCCGGACCCGGTTGAGGCGTCTGAAGTACCCGGCGCCCGAAAAGACCAAGACGGTTTGCTGGTGCTCAATGCCGTTCCTCCTCCGCCCGACGTATCCGGAAAAATCCCGCGGCTGGAAGCGCGAGCGCTGTTTGCGGTTTCTCCTGCGGAAGCCACGGTAATCGCGGCTCCGGGCGCCGGAACCAAAGCTGGCAGCCTGCCCTCCATGGAGGCGGGCAGCGGCAGCCCCTCCGACAACCCCACCGGTGACACGCTCGCAGAGATCGCTGCCGGGGGCGGTAGAACGAATCAAGAGCGGACAGGGTCGGGCGCCGGGAGTGGTGGCCGTTACGGCAGCGGGCAAGGCAGTGGTGTGAATTCAGACGGTAACGCGAGCGGCCCCGCGCGTGGTGTCAAGTCAAGCCCGGGGCTGGGAACGGGATCCGCAACCGGCCGGGGTAGCGGCACCGGCGCCGGCAGCGCACCGGGCGGAGGCGGGTTCCCCGGCATCGCGATTCAGGGCGGTCGTTACGGCAGCGGCAATACCGGCAGCATGCTGTCCAAAGCCGAGCCTCGCCGTCAGACTTCCTACGACATGAATATTGTTTCCACCGCCAGCAGCGGCGGCGGGCTGCCCGACCTCGGCGTCTTTCAGAACGAAAAGGTGTATACCGTTTATCTCGACATGCGAGCCAACGATGAGGATCCGACTCCCTCCTGGACGCTGCAGTATTCGGTGCTGCAGCCGGCGACGCGCGATTCCGGAGCCAGTGCGAGGCGCATCCAGGGAACGCCCACGCCCCCTTATGCCATGCTGAAGGAAGTCCCGGAGTTCGCTCCCGAACAGGTGCGCAAGTGCAGGCACCAGTTGCTTGTCGCATCGGCGATCATGGACGTCAGCGGGAAGCTCGAGCAAGTATCGGTCAGGCAGAGTCCGGAAAGTCAACTCGTTGGCCCACTGGTAGAAGCGCTTAAACATTGGATCTTCGAACCCGCACAGATTGACGGCAGGCCAGTGCCTCTCAAAATCCTGCTGGGCATTCGCCTGGCAGCTCCTCGCTGAGCCTCCGGCGAACAGGCAAAACTATTCCGCATGCCAAGCGTCTGCTCCATCTGTAAACTAATCCGTCCATGAGTTCGTCTCCTGTAGCACGCGAGCAAGCGTCACCTCAGTGGCAAGTGGTATTGCGTAAACTTTTTCGTTCCCGGTGGACCTTCGGCGCGTTGCAAGTTCTGGACCTGCTGACGACGCTGGCTGCATTTCACCTGGGCGCGTTCGAAGTCAACCCGCTGGTCGCCCGGCTGACATTGCAGTTCGGACGCTTTGGCGGCGTGTTCATGAGCAAGTTGATTTCCGTAGTAATTGCCCTGGGCGTGAAGCGCCTAGTTTGGGTGGTGAATCTGTTTTATGTCGGTGTGGTCTGCTGGAATATCATCGTTCTGATCATTTTGTCCCTGAAACCGAGCTAGGCCGCGAAGTCGGCGCCGCAGCGGATTGCGACCCATTCCGGGCGTATGGTCACCCACTCGGAAGTTACCTCAGTCGCATGCGGCTCATCCCGTGACTGCGCCGACCTAGCGGGTGTGGCAGAATTGTGTGCTTGAACTACTTTTCAAGGCGTTTGGTTTTTTACTTGACGCCAGAAATATGTCCTTGATTCGACGAGGCCTGCTAATAAACCTCTCTCATGGCTGAACAACCGTATAGCGGTTTTATAAGCCATTGTCTCATCCCAGTTTCGCAGCGATAAAGCCGCCGTAACCTGTTGTACTGGCGGAGAGGGAGGGATTCGAACCCTCGGTACAGGTGTTAGCCCGTACAACGGTTTAGCAAACCGCCGCATTCGGCCGCTCTGCCACCTCTCCGGCGTGGCTTTCTAGTTTAACACCGACATGGGTTGACGATGCGTTCGCATCCTGGCGGAGCAGCTTGGCTGCCGATGGTACGGATATCAGGTTGGTTACTTCAGTATGTTCCCATGTCCCGCAGCGCCGTTTGTATTCGGGAGCACGGTCTATAATCTGAGCATTTCTCGAACAAATTCAGGAGGCCCGATCATGCATCCCCAAAGAATCTTGCGGAGAGGGTTAGTGGCAGTGGGGTTCGTGCTGCTGGTGGTTGCGTGGGCAGCGGCGCGGCAGTATGGCAACGGTGATGAGGGGCAGTACCAGATCCTGCATGCACGTTATGGCACGGCCGAAAGAAATGTGGATGTCACGCAACGACTCAGGGAACTCGCTCGTGCAGACATAACCTTTCGCATGGGCAATTCTACTTTTGGAGTGGATCCCGACCCGGGCCGCGTCAAGACTCTTCGCATCTATGTTCGCGGACGCAACGGCCAGGAACGCATGTTCGAATACCAGGAGGGCAGTGTCGTCGATGGCAATCAGTTCACGGGCTGGGGCCGGGGTGATTGGGGACGCGGCGAATGGACCGGCGAATGGGGTGGCGGCAGCGGCAATCGCAACGGCGATGATGGGCAGTATCAAATTCTTGCGGCTCGCTATGGTACTCGCGAGAGAAATGTAGACGTAACCCGGCGGCTCAAGGAACTAGCTCGCGCGGATATCACCTTCCGGATGGGCAACTCTACTTTTGGCGAAGACCCTGATCCGGGGAGAGTCAAGACTCTGCGCATCTACACTCGCGACCGCGACGGCCAGAACCGCATGTTCGAGTTTCGCGAAGGTAGCGTCGTCGACGGCAATCAGTTTACGGGCTGGGGCCGCGGCGAGTGGGGCGAAGGCGGCTGGACTGGCAGCTGGGGTGAAGGTTTTGGAAATGGAAATAGAGATGACGGGCAATATCAGATCCTTGGAGCCCGCTACGGAACCCACAGACGTAATGTGGATGTCACGGAACGACTCAAGGAATTGGCCCGCCGGGACGTAACCTTCCGCATGGGAAATTCTACCTTTGGAGTGGATCCGGACCGAGGCCACGTCAAGACTCTGCGCATTTACACACGCGGACCCGACGGCCAGAACCGCATGTTCGAATACGTCGAAGGCAGTTTCGTCGACGGCAATCAGTTTACCGGCTGGGGCGGGGGCGACTGGGGTCGCGAGCGCTGGACCGGTGGCTGGGGGGAACGACGTAGGGAACGTGACTGATCGGCGGCGCATGGCTTGCTCAGCATTCCCTGGAATTGCCTGGAAGCTTTCACTCTCGCCGTTTCTGAAGCAACAGACCGGACGGACATTTCGTCTGCCTCCGGACGAAGAGCACGACTTCCTGCAATGAGGAAACATAGTCGTTTCCGGTAACGCTCGGATATTCTAGGGCGTGCACATTCCTCCCGAGTCCAACGCTGGTTCGACGTTGCAACCTGCTACCGCCCGCCAGCGGCGATGGCTGATCGTGGCTGGGCAAGTTGCGTTCCTGCCCACTGGCATGCTTACGACCCTGCTCTGGCCGATGTTGCCCATCTTGAGCGCGCGCTGGGGGTTGACTGACACACAGTCCGGAAATCTTTTTCCGATTCAGTTCCTGGCCCAACTGGCAGGCGTACAACTCTCCGGCCTGATGCTGGCGCGGTTTGGATTCCGTCCGGCATTTCTCTCCGGGTTGCTGCTGATGGCGAGCGGCGTGGGCACGCTCTACCTGGGATCGCCTTGGCTGGGAAGGGCCTCAGTGGCTGTCTATGGCTTGGGACTCGGGCTGATCATTCCAACCGACAACCTGATGATCGCCGAGGTCAGCACCGGTTCGCGAGCGGCGGCTGTGAGCCTGCTGAACTTTTTCTGGGGGCTGGGCGCAGTCCTGTGCTCGTTGCTAGTCGCGTGGGCCCAGGCGCATCAACTGCTGCCGGTTCTTCTCGAATCGGTAGCGCTGTTTCTGGTGCTTATGGCGGTTGCGGTGCGCAATCTGTCATTCCCCGCAGCCAAGAAATCGACTGACGCGCCCATTTCATGGCGCGAGATTTCCCAGAATCCCGCTACCTGGCTGTTTGCCTGCGTGTTTTTTCTTTATCCCGGTACCGAGACCGCTGTCGGGGGATGGATCGGATCGTATGCAACAAGAATGGGTTCGCGCGGAGCAAGCATGGGCGCGATGATGCCGGCTCTTTTCCTCGCTGCTCTTACATGCGGCCGCGGTGCGGGCGGCGCTCTGCTGCACTACGCGTCCGAGCGTCAGGTTCTTCGCGCGGGGTACGGACTGGGGGCAGCGGGTATCGGACTGCTGCTGTGGTCTTCCTCGCTGCCGGGAGTCGTTGCCAGCGCGCTGATTACAGGGTTGAGTTTTGCCACCTTGTATCCGGTCACGGTCGCGCGGCTTTCGCACCGGTTTGGCGTGGAAGCACGGAGTGTCGGCGCGATCATGTTTTCGATTGCGGCGCTCGGGCCGGCCGCCCTTCCCTGGCTGGTCGGAGTGATCTCGCAGTCTGCCGGAAACCTCCGGGCGGGATTGGCGGTGCCCTTCGTCGCGACAATAATCCTCTTTCTAATTCACCTGAAAGAATGGTAGAGACGCGGCTTGCCGCGTCTCCGCGTCCACTCCCGACCTCCGCGCCGGGTCTGAGACCGGGCACCCACCGTCTCTACACTTGGGTTCTGGTTAGCTGCGGAATGCACTCGCACGTTTTTTCCGCGTCAGCTGAAGTGCTGTGTTCGAAGCCAGTTCCACGCGGTTACGTCCGTTGTGCTTGGCGCGGTAGAGGGCTTGATCAGCGGCGTGGATGACTTGCTCGGGCTGGCGATAGCGAGTGCTCGGCTCGGCGACTCCGATGCTGACGGTCACCGACAAATCATCCGCCGGGCGCTGGAGAACCGGAGTGACCTTCTTCCTGCCGGGCTTTCTGCGTTCCGACACTCCCGAGCGAGTCTCGCTTCTTCGCTCCGAGCCGCGAAAGTGGAAAACAGAGCCTTGAATCACCTGCCGAAGCTGATCGAGCCGCTCGAAGGCGTCTTTCGTCGAGCTGTTGCGGAAGAGGATGGCAAACTCCTCGCCTCCGCAGCGAAAAGCCTGGCCGCCACCGCCAACGTCGGCAAGGCGCGACGCCACCATGCGCAGCACCTGGTCGCCGGTGTCGTGTCCGTAGGTGTCGTTGAAGTGCTTGAAGTGGTCGATGTCCACGATGGCGATCGCGTATTGCTGATCGAGCGAGAGCAGGGCTTCGTTGAAAGCGCGGCGGCCGCGGATCCCTGTGAGTTCGTCGTGATAGGCAAGCACGTACGAAGTTTCGATTAGCGAAGCCGCTAAGATCAGACTGGCGGTGGCCACGTATGCGTCAGCCGCGTTGCCGATCGGAGCGAAATCAAGCCACAGAAACACCGCCAGCAGAGACCAGAAAAAGCCGGTCTCCACCGGCTTGCGGTTTTGATAGAAACGCACGACCAGCACCGCTGCCGCCGCCACAAAACCGATGAGAGCCCAGGATGGAAGGACATTCCCGCCGGTCGGTGCCGAAACCGTGCGGCTGTTTTCCGGCCTGCATAACACAGCTACCGCGACCGATTGGAGAAAGAGCATTCCGAAATGCGGCGCGACCCCGGAGACCGTCAATCCGCGTTCACGCATGAAGGCCAACCCGATGTAGTTCAGGGGAACGAGCAACGCCGCCAGAATGAGCGCGGTGCGGCCGGGGCCGGCATGAGTTTGTCCGAGCGAGAAGAACTCTACCGCCCGGTGTGCCAGAAGCAAGACCAATAACGAAAACAATACACGGCTTGAATTGAAACGCCAGGAGAGCAGCAGTCCGGCGGCAAACACTGCGAAGTAATAGAAGGCCAGCGAGGGGGCAACCCGCCCCAGCAGAGAGCTGTTGACGAGCGCTGCCGACAGCGCCAGCAACAGGCCCCCGGGAACCAGCCACGCCTTCCAGATATTTCCGGTCACTCGGACCTCGCCGCCCAATACTGCATCCTGCTCTCAGAATACGGCAGTCCGGCAGAGTGACAGGTTAGTTTTCCGGTGCGGGACGTTGCACAGACAGGCACTGATCCCATTTCTGCCTCGCAGCCCAGGCCGCGGTACGAAATTCCGCGCAAGAGTGCGTGCCGTTCGCCGTTCAACAAGAAAGACGAGTCCTCTCCCCGACAAAGGACGCCCGAAGGAGTCCCAATGCAAGAACAGAGAGGTTTTTCCCTGATTGAGTTGCTGATCGTGGTGGCGATCATTTTGATCATCGCTTCGATCGCAATTCCCAACCTGCTCGCCGCACGCAGACAGGCCCATGAGGCGGCGGCAACGGAAGCGATTCGAACCATCAACACTGCCCAGATTTCCTATAGCTCGGCTTATCCGACGGTAGGCTTTGCCAGCACGCTGAGCGCTCTGGGTGGGACCACCTGCACTCCGCCGTCTTCGTCCAGTGCTTGCCTGATTGATAGTCAAGTTGCCTCGGGGACGAAGAATGGCTACACGTTCACGTTGTCGGGAGCGACCGGAACGCCGGCTGCGACCTATCAGATCATCGCATCGCCCACGGTCCCCAATCAGACCGGCGTGCGCTACTTCTGCTCGTCTCCAGATGTTGTCGTGCGTGTCTCGATGTCGGCCATCAGCACGTGTGACGGCAGTCTCAATCCGCTGCAGTGAATTCGCGCAGCAATCTGGACCGTACTGCACACGCCCGCAGGCAGTGGTAGTCTTCCCTGTTCATGGCCCGAGCATCGCGTCCAGAGATCCGCATTGCGATCGACACCGGAGGAACCTTCACCGACTGCGTGTGGGCGGAGGGCGGTGCGCTGAAGACGCTGAAAGTGTTCTCGACTCCCGACGATCCGTCGCGCGCTATCGTCCAAGCTCTGAGAAAAATCGGCGTGGGATATGGATTCACGCTCCTGCACGGGACGACGGTCGGCACCAACGCCCTGCTGCAAAGAAGGGGCGCGAGAGTAGCACTGATTACGACCTTGGGATTTGAAGATGTCATCGAAATCGGGCGGCAGACGCGGCCCCGGCTGTATGACTTCTTTTTCGAACGAGTGCCACCACTGGTATGCCGGGAACTGCGCTTCGGAGTGAAAGAGAGAACCAGCGCGGACGGACAAGTCTTGGAACTCCCGTCCGCGGAAGAACTGGCACGCCTGCGTGAAGCTGTCAGGCGCGCACAACCGGAGGCGATCGCCATCTCTTTGTTGTTCTCGTTCGCGAATCTGAAGAGCGAGGAGGCAGTTGCGGCGGCGGTGGCCGAACTCGGCAAGCCGCTTTCAGCATCTAACAAGATTCTCCCTGAGTTTCGCGAATACGAACGCACCAGCACCGTGGTAGTGAACGCTTTTCTGCAGCCGCTCATGCAGAGCTACCTGGGAAAAATCGGGGAACAGGCTGGCGCATTCGGCCGAGACTCGGCCGCCGCGAGAAAAAAACCGCGCATCTTCGTCATGCAATCGAGCGGCGGGATCACCGCGCTGGAGGCTGCAGCGCGGGAGCCCGTGCGAACGGTGCTCTCCGGACCGGCGGGTGGCCTGGTCGGCGCCGCAGCCATGGCTGCGCGAAGCGGGTTCCCGCGCGTCCTTTCGTTCGATATGGGAGGAACATCGACCGACGTCGCGCTGGTTGAGGTCGAGGCTCGTCCCGGCAGCCAGGCGGAAGTCGCTGGGTTCCCGGTGGGCGTCCCGATGCTCGACATTCACACCGTCGGCGCCGGAGGCGGTTCGCTGGCGCGCTTTGACGCCGGCGGCGCACTGAGGGTGGGGCCTGAGTCGGCGGGTGCAGATCCGGGACCGATCTGTTATGGCCGCGGTGTGCAGCCCACGGTCACCGATGCCAACCTGATATTGGGACGGCTTCGGCCTGATCGGTTTCTGGGCGGAGAGTTCAGGCTGGATGTCGAGCGCACGCGCAGACTCACGGCGGAATGGCTGGAAAAGTGCACCTCGCGTCTGACGCTGGAGCATTTCGCCGCTGGCGTGCTGCAAGTCGTGAATGCAAACATGGAGCGCGCCTTGCGAGTAGTGTCGATCGAGCGCGGATACGATCCACGAGAGTTTGCCCTGGTGGCATTTGGCGGAGCGGGTGGACTGCACGCTTGCGAACTGGCAGAGGCGCTCTCGATCCCGATCGTGATTCTCCCCGCTCATCCAGGTGCGCTCTCAGCGTTTGGGATTCTGACCAGCGATGCGGTGAAGGATTTTTCGCGCACGCTGTTGTGGAATATCGCGGATGGATACCCTCGCGCTGAGTTGGAGAAAGAGTTCCAGAAGTTGGAGCAGGCTGCACAAAAGGAGTTTAAAGCGGAGCATTGGGCGGGGACGCTGCTCTTCGAACGCAGTCTGGATCTGCGCTATCGTGGGCAGGGGTATGAGTTAAACATCCCAGCCGGGGGAAACCCGGCGGCGCGCTTCCACCAGGAACATCAACGCCGCTACGGATATCACCATCCCGCGAAGGAGATTGAGCTGGTGACCGTGCGTTTGAGGGGGAGAGTGAAGGCGCGACAGTCGGAGATCGCGGAGCCGGCGAAAACTCCAAGCAGATCGTCTCGGCGGACAAAGCCGGTCGAGCAGGCAATTGTGGTTTTCCAGGGAAGAGGCATCAAGACTCCGGTCTATGAGCGCAGCAGTTTGACCCCGGGACAATTACTGCAGGGCCCAGCGGTGATTACCGAATATAGCGCGACCACCGTGATCCCGCCCGGGAAGACGTTTCGGGTGGATAGGGCGGAGAATCTGTTGATCGCGATCAGGTGAGGAGTAGGTTCGTCCCTTGTGGCAGCCGGCGGTGGCTGCCTTTTTTATTCACTCGTAGCCGCCAGCATCCAGAAAGCAAGCGTCGCCACGCTAGAAATCGGGGCGTACCAGCGCAATGAACCCGGTCGCCAAATACCCCCAATTCCAAGAACGATTCCGCAGCGGGAGA
>WNFF01020884.1_pt1 | contig 10377 bp, 9 predicted proteins | sample 5400441 | NCBI WGS metagenome assembly WNFF01 (sample SAMN13153345, study PRJNA577476) | soil metagenome | isolation source: 120 cm saprolite under Douglas fir tree site 2 hole 3 replicate 1 | place: USA:California | collected 2015-04-18
CTAAGCACATTTTCAAGATGGGTCCGGCGACGCTGGTTGTGAAGCGCGGAGAATACGGCGCCATGATGGTGGACAAGCGAGGCGTATTCTGCGTCCCGGCATTTCCGCTTGAAGAGCCGCACGACCCAACCGGCGCGGGCGACAGCTTCGCCGGGGGCTTCATGGGCTACCTGGCGGGGAAGGGGGACCAGTCTGACGCTTCGCTCCGCCGCGCCATGGTGTACGGCTCGGTCATGGGGAGCTTTGCCGTCGAAAAATTCGGCTTGGACCGGTTGCGGGACTTGAAGCGCAGTGAGATACACGCTAGGGCACGGCACTTCTTGAAATTGACGCAATGCAAATTGTAAATGGCTAGAATTTCGTTCAGGCGGGCGGTGGGGCTATGCTCTCACTTCACGAAATAATTCTACGGCTTACTGTGGCGGCGGCGCTGGGCGCCATCATCGGCTTGGAACGCGTCGTGCGGCGGAGGCCTGCAGGTGTGCGCACAAGCCTCTTTGTATGCCTAGCTACGGCGCTGTTCACCATTCTTTCCAACGAACTCGCGCACCGCTTCGGAGATTCGAGCGGCACAAGAATCGCTTCCAATATCGTCCAGGGCATTGGTTTTCTTGGTGCGGGCGCCATTCTGCGCGGATCGGGCGGCGTCGTGGGGATGACCACTGCGGCGACGATCTTTGTGGAGGCTGCCATCGGCATGGCTGCCGGTGGAGGTCTTTACGTCGTCGCCGGCTATGCGACGGCGCTGGTGCTCTTTGGCTTGACGGTTATCGGGTGGGCGGAGCAATACTTCAATTTGAAGTGCCGACTCATGGCGTTCCGGATCACCACGAGTCAGGCGGAGAGCGTCGCCACGGAAGTGCAGCGCCTGATGGCAGGCAAGAAGATCCCCATGCAACATTTTCGCGTTTCCATGGCGGGGGGCACTTCTACCGTGGAATTCGAGGCGGATGTGTCCCACAAGCAGCAAGAGGAGATTCTCGCGCAGCTCAATCGCCAGGGCGTGATCACCGAGGTGGTCCCCGTCGAGGGCCATCAAGAATGAAGGGAAGCAATCGAGTTCCCCGAAAACCAAAGGCACTGGCTGCCGGTTCGCGGCTGGGAGTGTTCGCGCCGGCCTCTCCCGCTGATTCGGTGGCTATGATTGCGGGGCTGGCGGAGCTGAAGCGGCACGGTTTTCAGGTTGTCGCCAATCAGGACAGTAAGACGGAGGGCTACTTTGCCGGTCCACCGCTGGAGAGGACCAATGGTTTTCTTGGGCCGCTGAATTCCGATCAGGTTGATGGGCTCGTGGCTTTGCGCGGCGGTTACGGATCAAATTACCTTCTGGAATTTGGCCTGGAGAAGAGCCTTGAGAATCTAAAATGCGTGATTGGATTCAGCGACCTCACGACTTTGCAGATTTTCCTGTGGCAACGGTGCAACTGGATCACGTTCTACGGTCCCATGGTTGCCGCAGGGCTCAACGCGGGGCCGGATACACGCAAGGGCTACGATGAGAGTTCCTTTCTTCAAGCGGTGCGCAGAACGGAGAGCGGCTGGAAGCTGCGCCTTAGGGGCGAACCTGTCCTGGCGGGGCAATCCCTGGGCAGAGTTTTGGGTGGGTGCATGACTCTCCTGGAGGCCACGATTGGAACTCCGTGGGAATTGGACACCAAGGACTCGATCCTGGTTCTCGAAGATCGCGCCATGAAGCCCTATCAAGTGGACCGCGTCCTAATGCATTTGAAACAAGCGGGAAAGTTTAAAGGCGTTCGCGGGATAGTGCTGGGAGATTTTCCGGAAAGCGAGCCGTCCGTGGCCGGAGCTCCCACCGTACGCGAAGTCTGCGGGCGAATTCTGCGGCCGCTTGGCGTTCCGATCGTTTTCGGCGCTCCGATTGGGCATACGGTACGGCCCATGCTTACGATACCGCTGGGCATACAGGCGCGCCTGGATGCCGATGGAGAAGGCACGCTCGAATTCCTGGAATCGGCGGTGATGGCGTGAGAGAAACAAGACACGTGCATGTGATCGGGATTGGGGGATCGGCGATGGCGCCGCTGGCGGGGATGCTGCGCGAGAGGGGCTTTCGCGTGACGGGCTCGGATTCCGGAGTCTACCCGCCGGCGTCTACTCTGCTCGAAAGTCTCGGAATTTCATTCTTCCATGCTTTTGATGCGGCGCACCTGCAGCCGGCGCCCGACCTGGTGGTGATCGGGAATATCATTGCGCGCGGAAATCCGGAGCTGGAGGAAGTGCTGGACCGCAAGATTCCTTATCGCTCGATGCCGGAGATTCTGGAGGAAGTTTTTCTCCCCGAAAAACATTCCATCGTCGTCAGCGGTACACACGGCAAAACGACGACCACGGCGATGCTTGCCTGGATTTTTCACACCGCGGGGAAACGGCCGAATTTTCTCGTGGGAGGCGTGGCCGAAAACTTTGGCAAGAGTTACGGACTGGGCGGGGGCGAAGAGTTCATCCTGGAAGGAGACGAGTACGAAACTGCTTTTTGGGACCGCGGGCCAAAATTCTTTCACTACCATCCCGATGACCTGATCATCACGTCGCTTGAATACGACCACGCTGACATCTATCCTGATTTTGAGACCTACCAATTGGCTTTCCGCCGTCTGGTGAATCTCGTTTCCCGGCGCGGCCGGGTGGTTATTTGGGGCGATGCGGAAGAATCGGGCGTGGCCTTGCGACGCGCGGCAGAAAAGGCTTTTTGCCCGGTGGAAACGTACGGTTTCAGTGAAGGGAATGACTGGGCGGCGAGCGACTTCGCCATTGATGGCGAAACCATGCGGTTTCGCGTCGCACATCGCGGCAAGTTGTTTGGAGAATTTGTACTGGTGGCCACGGGACGCCATAACGCCTTGAACGCCATGGCGGCATTGATCGTTGCGCAAGGGCGCGGCATCCCGGCTGGGGAGATCTCCAAAGCGCTCGCGACATTTCGCAGCGTGAAGCGTCGCATGGACGTGAAGGGTGAAATCGGAGGAGTATTGGTGGTCGATGATTTCGCGCATCATCCCACGGCGGTGAAGGCGACGATCGAAGCCGCGCGCGGCCGCTGGCCCGGGCGCCGGCTCTGGGCCATTCTCGAACCGCGCTCCAATTCCATGCGCCGCAAAGTGTTTCAGGATGCGTTGCCAAAGTCGCTCGCTCTGGGCGACCGCATCATTCTCGGGGGCGTTTTTCGCGCCCAGCAATTGGGCGGCGAGAATCGCCTGGACCCTGAGACTGTCGCGGAAAGTGTGCGCGCACTCGGCAAGGACGCCCACGTGTTTCCTAGTTCCGAGGCCATTGCGGAGTATCTTGGGGCCGAAGCCAAGCCCGGCGATCTCCTGCTCATCATGTCCAATGGCAGCTTTGATGGCCTGTGCGAAAAAGTTCTGAAGAAACTCGGCGCGGCAGGACAACTTGCTGGTGAGGCGAAAACTCGGTGACCTTTACTTCTGCCTGGAGCAGGCTGCTGATTCCTGCTGGCCTTTGCATTTTCCTTATCCTGACCTTCAGCTCTTCCGCCAGGGCAACCATTCAATACACTGTCCTCCTGGATCATCCCGAGAGGCACCTCTTCCACGTGACAATGACCATTCCCGATGTGACGGACGAGGTGATTGTCAGGATGCCCGCGTGGAATGCGCTCTACCAAGTCCGCGACTTCAGCGGTCACGTGCAGCAGGTGGAAGCGTTTGCCGGCCCCAAGAAAGCATTTATCGAAAAAACGGACAAGCAAACATGGCGCGTTAAGGGCACGGGAGCGATCAAGATTATTTATGCAACTTATTGGGATGAGGCTGGCCCTTTTGCGTCGCAGCTGAATTCCGAGCACGCGTTCATCAATCCGGCCATGATCCTCCTCTACGTTCCTGAGCGGCGCTCCGAGAATGTGACATTGAATTTTCCGAATCTTCCCGACAACTGGAAGGCGGCAACTGCTTCCAGGGGTGGACTCGAAACGGCAAGTGGCGCCCGAGCGTACTTCTTCGAAGCCCCTAACTATGAGGGGCTCGCGGACGGGCCCATCGAGGCGGGCAAATTTGACGAATTTCAACTGACCGGCATATCGCCAGAGATTCGTGTGGTGATTCACGGGGAAAATTGGAAGAGGAAACAGGTCGAAGAAGACTTGCGGCGAATCTGCAGGTACGAATTGAAGCTCATGAACGGAGCGCCGTTTGAGCACTACACGTTTATTCTCCATGTTGGCAAGGGCGCCGGGGGCGGGGGCATGGAGCACTCCGAATCAACGGCGATCGGTGCCTATTCGGATGAATACTTGCCGAATGTCGCGGCGCATGAATTTTTTCACTTGTGGAATGTGAAACGCATCCGTCCCGCGTCGCTCTATCCCGTGGACGATACGAAAGAGCAATACACGCGCGCTCTGTGGTTTGCTGAGGGCGTGACGAATACCTACGCCTCGTACACGCTGGTGCGCAGCGGAATTTGGAGCAAAGAGCAGTTCTACGGGGACCTCAGTGAACAAATCACCGAATTGGAAGGACGCCCTGCAAATCGCTGGCAGAGCGCGGAGCAGTCCAGCCTCGACGCCTGGCTGGAAAAATACCCGCTCTATAATCAGCCGGAACGCAGCGTCTCGTATTACACCAAAGGGCAGGTGTTGGGGGACTTGCTCGACATTTTGATTCGCGACCGCACCAGCAACGAAAAGAGCCTGGACGACGTCCTGCGTTCGCTGAATACGAATTTTGCCAAGCGAGGAAAAACGTATCGGGACAGTCTGGACGTTGAACTGAGCGCGGAGAGCGTCGCCGGCGGCTCGTTCGAGGAGTTTTTCGCAAAATACGTTGCTGGGGCAGACGCTTTCCCGTATCAGCAAATACTGGGGCTGGCAGGCTTGGCTCTACGAACCGTGGAGCAACGGAGACCGTCGCTTGGTTTTTTTGTGGAGCACGAACCGAACGGCCCTTTCCTCGTGGGCCAGGTCGATTCCGAAGGGCTTGCGGCCATGGCAGGATTGCGAACCGGAGATGTCATCCTCAGCTGGAACGGCGGAGAAGTGCCCAGAAGGGCAGATCGCTGGTTGCAGGAGCAAAAAGCCGGAGACTGGCTGAAACTGCGCGTCCGCAGGGAAGACAAGGAAATTGCGATCGAATTCCGGCTCGGCGAGATCAAGGCGATTCTCTACCAAGTCGTCGAGGATGCGCACGCCGGCGAAAAGGCGCGACACATTCGAGAGGGGATGCTTCGCGGGGAGACCAGCGCGGTCGCTGGTCGTTAGGGATGCGACCGCGGCCACGTTTCGCTTGACCGGCGGCGCCGGATTCGAGAAAGTTTGCCAGCCTATGCTCCGGACTCTTTTCATCGGCGTCTTCTTATCGCTGTACATTCTGGTCGTTGGCCCGCCGCTGCTCGTCTATACCTTGATCACTCGAAATCCTGATCCCATTTACTGGGCGGGCGTAAAGGGAGTGATGTTCTTTGTCCGGGCTGTCGGCGTCAGGGTTCGCGTGCACGGCCTCGGGCGTATCCCCGCTTGTTCAAGTGGCCTATCGTGGGGCAAGCCTTCTCGTCGGCGCATTTTATCCCCGTTAATCGAAGCGCTCGCGAGTCGGCCATTTCCAGCGTCGAGAAGGCCACGGAAGCTCTCAAAGCCGGCCAATCATTTTTGATCTACCCCGAAGGCACCCGCAGTCCGGATGGCCGCTTGCAGGAGTTTAAAAAAGGTGCGGCGGTCATGGCGATCAAGGCGGGTGTGCCCATTGTTCCGATGGCCTGCTCGGGGGCTCATCGCATCATGGGAAAACGGTCGCTGGTGATTCACCCGGGAGAAATCTCGGTGGAATTTCTAGAACCGATCGACGCTTCCAACTATTCCGTGGAAGAGCGGGACGTCTTGAACGAGCGCGTGCGCATGGCGATGGCTGCGGCCTTGCCACCAGACCAGCGTCCCCTCGATTTTCCGGGCGCTACCGCCGAACCAGCAGCATCTTAATCTGCCGGTCGTGAGCGCCGCCTGTTTTTAACGTGATTTCAGGTTCTCTACTTCCGCTTCCAGCTCGCGAACACGCTTCTGCAATTCAGGCAGCCGATTCAGCGCCGCCATCGTCTTTAGCCATTCACGATTCTCGACCGCGGGATATCCGGAATACAGCGAACGCGGAGGGACGTCATTCGGAACGCCGCTCTGGGCAGTGATCACTGCGCCGTCACCTACGGTCAGGTGGCCGGCGGTACCTACCTGGCCCGCCAGAATGCAGTTGCTGCCGACTTTGGTGGAACCAGCCAGGCCCACCTGCCCGCAAAGCATGGTGTTGGACCCGACCTGCGAGGCGTGGCCAATCAACACGAGATCATCGAGTTTGGTGCCGCGGCCAATCCGGGTTTCGCCAACAGTGGCGCGATCCACGCAGGCGTTCGCTTGCACCTCCACGTCATCTTCGAGGACGGCCGCTCCCGACTGAGCCATCTTGTACCACGTGCCGTCTTTCTGTTTGGCAAAACCGAGCCCATCTCCGCCAATCACCACTCCATTTTGGAGAATTACGCGACTGCCGATGCGACAGAATTCGCGCACGACGGCGTGCGCATGGGCAAAAAAATCATCGCCGATCTTTGCGCCGCGATAGATGCTTACGAAGCTGTGAAGCATGGCGTTGCGGCCGATTTGGACATCCTCGTCCACGTAGCAGTACGGTCCGATATGGGCCCCCTCGCCGATAAGCGCGCTCTTCGCGATGATCGCGGTCGGATGAATCCCCGGCGCGTAGCGTGGTTGTTGATAAAAAAACTCGAGCGCATGGGCAAACGCGAGGTAGGGATTTGATGAGCGCAGCGCGGCAAGGGCGGGCATGGACGACTCTCGGTCCAGGGTAATTCCTTCTTCGATGAGGACTGCCGAGGCGCGCGTCGTCTTCAGCAACGGGAAGTATCGCCGATTCGCCAGAAACGTAATCTGCCCGGCTTCGGCATACTCGATCCCAGCCACCCCGCGAATCTCGATTTCCGCTTGGCCTTCCAATCGGCATCCCAATTTTTGCGCAACTTCAGCAAGTTTCATGAAGGGCTCCTCAATACTTTTTGGGGCTGTCTGCGAGTCTCGCACAGGCCAAAGAGGGAAGTACAGCGGCCCGCCGAGCCTATTCGTTGAAAAGGCGGGGCTGCGAAGCGGCGGCAGCCGGCTTCCGCCGGGCGATGCCTACAACGCCAAGGACAGTTACTTCGGTGAGCGCGGCACGCGGAACAAAGATCCGATCTGTGGAAGAGTTCAAGTCGGGCGACGTGATTTGCAGCCCGTTATCCAGGAGCGACAGCAAATCGTTTGGCACTACGCCTTCCAGGGTTTCTCCGTCGTTGTAACGCAGCTTGACCCACAATCCGTCTAACTTTGGCCGGCTCAGGAAGGCCTTGCGCTCCGGCTCGAAATCGTCGGAGAATTCGCGCACAAAATAGACCGACCGCACTCGATCCAGCGGCACCTCAACGTGTTCCCCCTCTGGCGTCAGCAGGTCGATGGGATCCGCCTGCCCGAGCCGGACAGGGTTCAGGTAGCCGCGCAAGGGCTTCTTGTCCGCGAGCACAACAATGACCTTCTTGTGCGTTGAGGCTGGGGCTCTATTCTTCAAAATGGCGCGTTTCCCGGTCTGGATGCCCAGATTTGCCAATCGGCAAAATGTATGTTATGTTAAGCACGTTTTTCCTGTCAAGTTATTGTTTTCATTAGGGTTAGGGCCCCGGAGCACTGCCCTTTGACCGATAAAAAGCATATCCTCAAATCAGCCTCGATCATCTCCCTAGTAACGGTAGCTAGCCGCATCCTGGGCTACGTCCGCGACCAGCGCATTACCCTCCTCCTTGGGACCACCTTGACGGCGGACTCCTACTTCCTGGCCTATCGCATCCCCAATATATTCCGTCGATTGGTCGCCGAAGGATCCATGACCGCCTCCTTTATTCCGGTTTTTACAACCTATATGAGGGAGAAGTCAAAGGAGGAGCTATGGGAGTTCGCTAACCGCTTGTTCTGGACGATGGCACTGGTGGTGGCGGTCATCACCGTCCTTGGCATGGTCTTTTCCCCCATCGTAGTCCACACCTTCACCTCCAGTTCGGGGAAGAGCGTCTCTTGGGACGAAGCCGTGACGCTGAATCGGATCATCTTCCCGTATCTTTTTTTTATCGCGCTGGCTGCTCTGGCCATGGGCATCCTGAATTGCTTCCATACCTTCGGATTGCCCGCGGCGACGCCGGTCCTCCTGAATTTATCCATCATTATCTTCTCCGTTGGAGCGGTTTGGCATTACTTCAAACAGCCTGCAGTTTCGCTGGCTGTCGGCGTGCTTGTGGGCGGCGTGCTTCAATTCCTTGTTCAAGTTCCGTCGCTCGTGCGGAAAGGGATGCGATTTAGTTTTGGAATATCGTTCACCCATGCCGGTATCCGGAATGTGGCGCGATTGATGATTCCCCGGTTTTTCGGAATTGGGATCGGACAGATCAACTTCTTTGTCGATACGTATTTCGTTCTGGCAAAAGGCATGCCGCAGGGAAGTCTGGCGGCTTTGTCCGTTGCCGACCGCGTCATGGAACTTGTTCTGGGGGGGTACGCCATCGCGGTAGCGACGGCCATCCTGCCCATGATGTCTCACCAGGCGGCGGCCAATGATTTTGAGTCGCTCAAGAAAACGCTCTCGTTTTCCGTTCGCATCGTGGCCTTCATCACCATTCCCGCGGCTCTGGGGCTGATGATTCTGCGCGAACCGATCATCCGCGTGCTCTTCCAGCACGGCCAGTTCGTCGCGGAATCCACTCGCTTGACGGCACGCGCTCTTCTCTATTACGCGGTCGGGCTTCCCGCTCTGGCGTCGGTCAAACTGATTGTCCCGGCGTTCTACTCCACGCGAGACACCAAGACGCCGGTCATTATCGCTTCCATCTCTCTGGTCCTGAATATCGCGCTGAACGTCATCTTCCTGCAATTCTTCTTCAAACGCGTTCAGAACGGCGGTCCTGCTCTCGCCACCGCCCTCGCTACTTTCTTTGATTTCTTCGCGCTCTTCATTATTTTCCGGCTGCGCTATGGCCCGCTCGGAACCTTGGAGATCTTGCGCTCCTTTTCGAAGGTTTCATTGTGCGCCGGCATTATGGGGGTCGCCTGCTGGTTCGGAAACTACTACACTACGTTCACGATACACGCGCGCTTTCTCGTGCAGCTTCTCGTCTTTGCCGCCTTGATCATAGGCGCGACGGCCCTTTATCTCGCCCTCGCTTGGCTCTTCCGCTGCCATGAAATCGAGGAAGTGTATGGAATTGCCACGCGGCGCGCTGCCGGCGCTGGTGACGGGTACGAGGGAAGCTGATGGAAATTGCCGCAACCATTTCGTCATTCCTGACCTACGTGCGAGTGGAGAAAGGGCTGTCCTCCAATACGGTATCCGCGTATCGTCGCGACCTCCTGAAATTCGATGCCTTCGCCCGCAAGCGCAAGCTTACCCTCGAGGCCATCAGCCGCGACGATCTGGTGGATTTCCTCGCGGGGCTCTATCGTCAGAAGCTGGAGAGCAAGACCGTGGCGCGCCACCTGGTCACCCTGCGCAACTTCTTCCGTTTTGCCCAGATCCACGAGCTGATTCGTGAAGATCCTGCCGTGAATCTCGAATCGCCCAAAATTCGGCGCAATCTGCCGGGCTATCTTCGCCTCGAAGAAGTCGAGCGCGTGCTTAACCAGCCCGACGTGAAAAACTCCATCGGCCTCCGGGACCGCGCCATGCTCGAGGTTTTGTACTCTACCGGCTTGCGCGTATCGGAGCTCATTGGCCTGCGCGTCACCGATCTCGATGCCAAGGTCGGCTGTGTTCGTTGTATCGGCAAAGGCGACAAGGAACGAATTGTTCCCGTTGGCAAAAAGGCGCTGGCTATCGTCGAAAAGTATCTTCGCGATGCCAGGCCAAAGCTGCTCGGCAAAGTGACCGGAAACCCCGCGCTGTTCGTGAATCGCCGCGGCGCGCCGTTGAGCCGCGTCGGCGTCTGGAAGATACTTTCGGCCTATGGACGGCAGGCGGGTATGCGCGTGGCCCTGACGCCGCATATGCTGCGGCACAGCTTTGCCACGCATTTGCTCGAACGCGGCGCGGACCTCCGTTCCGTGCAGCTCATGCTCGGCCATGCGGACATTTCGACCACGCAGATTTACACCCACGTTGTCGAGGAGCGGTTGAAGCAAATTTACAAGGCGCATCACCCGCGTGCATAACGCGGCGGGCCCCGGGTACTCATTGCGGGCGCCTGCGCGGCGGTCAGCGCGGACACCCTGAAGCAGAAGGAGCGCAATGCCAGACTATATGTTTTTGCTGGAAAGCCGGCTCTCGCCGGAACAACGCGCCGTGATGTTGCGCGTGCAGGAACTCTCCGCCGCACTCGGATTCA
>WNFF01005461.1_pt1 | contig 10376 bp, 9 predicted proteins | sample 5400441 | NCBI WGS metagenome assembly WNFF01 (sample SAMN13153345, study PRJNA577476) | soil metagenome | isolation source: 120 cm saprolite under Douglas fir tree site 2 hole 3 replicate 1 | place: USA:California | collected 2015-04-18
CGTGACGAGGACGTGGAGTTGAAAAGCGCTGATTCTGATTTGTCCGGGTGAGATTACTCTGCCGGTTCCGCAATCCCCTAATAGTTTAGGCACTTGGTCTCCTCACCCAGTGCTTCATGACCCAATGCTTCATGCCAACTGTGGCTGGATCACAGTCTTTGGTCTTGGACAACTCGGCCCGATTTCTTCCTACGGATAACTTCGGTAACTGCTAAAATCCGCGGCTATATCAATCCCGAGGGAGGATAGGACAAATGAATTTCCGTAATGCATCAAGAGTTTCGCGGGCGTTCGTATTTGTGGCTGCCACTCTAGCGGCGGGCAGCGATGCTGGGAAAACGGCTACCGTTAAGGGCTATGTTTTGGATTCGGCATGCGTATTCACCAAAGGTCTGGACAAACCCATAAGCAAAGAATGTGCCACCGCTTGTGCGAAGGCGGGTTCTCCTTTGGTGATCCTGACGGACAACGGCACTATCTACTGGCCTATTGCCGACACCACTCCCTCAAGCGGACAGAACGACAAGCTACTGCCGTTCGCAGGGCAGAAGGTCATTGCCAGCGGGAAGGTTTTTCAACGGGGAGGATCGAGCGCCTTGGTCATTGAGAAGATCGAAGCGCTAACCGATCAGAAGTAGGTCTACCTCACCGCACGCGCCGACCCTGCTTCTTCGGACCCGGCCCACCAGGAGGCGTACGAACTGGCTACCCGAAGGTTGCACACCTAATGCCCGGAAGTCCCAGGGGAATAAGCGGATACAATGGTAAGGTGCGATATTACACAACCGAACCGATGAACGGGGGCATCACGTTCAAGTGCGTTTCCTGCGGACATAGCGTCAGCACACTGGATTTCAACAGCGCGGACGGCAACCGGCGCACCCAGGCGGCCAAAGTAATGAATCAGCATTCCGCCGAATCTCATTCCCCTGCACCACGGACGCTGTCGCCCACATACCCGGGTGGTCGTAGCGGGTTTTGAAATCCGCGTCTGAGGCGAGCGCGCGCAACGCCACTGCGGCGCGCCGAAGTTGCGGCCTAATCCGGCGAGATCGGACAAAACATGGTAGTCCCCGAAAAACTTACGCCGAGACAAGTATTAGCTGTGCGGTGCCCTGTGTGCCTGGCGAAACCGAGGGAGAAATGCACCCTTAGCACTGGAAAGCCGTGCCTGAAGACGCATCTGGATCGCCGCCTGTTCGCCGCCAAAATGTCTCGCTCCGAGAACCTTGGGCAGGCCACTGTGCGAGTTGTGAGGGAAGCAACCAGCCGTACTTTTGATCTTCTGTTCCACCACCGATAGAGAGAGATGCCAGAAAGACGGAACAAACCCGCGGGCCTGACGTTCTTCCAAATTCATAAGGATGGCAATGCAGTTGAGGGCAACAGCTATCGCAACCTGGAAGAGGCTTCTGCAGCCCTGGAAAAGGCGGGACAAGGCGGCGAAGTGACTGAAGTCGATGCGTCCGACCGGATCACACACCGCTACACTCTGGAGGAGTGCCGCACGGCAGCGCGCAAGTTTCGAAACGATAATGCGTGAAACTACTGTCCTAGGTCACGAGTAAACCTGATGCAGGCATCTGAGGCCGGTCCGATTGCGACCGTAAAGTCTGGATCGTCTTACCCTGGTTTAACCCGCCGGAGACGACTTCTCCCACTCCACCAACCTTGTTTGCCTTGAAGTGATCTGCCAGAAAGCTCCTGCCATTTAGCATAGGTGCGTGCATAAAAAGGGAAGATCGGGCCTGGCCCGCGCACTCTCCAAGATGGGCTATTGCTCGCGCTCTCGGGCGGCAGCACTGGTTAGGGCGGGGTGCGTGACGCTGAATGGACGGTTGGTCCGGGATCCCGAAACGCCGGTGCGAATGGGACAGGACCACATCGGGGTCGACGGTTCGGGAGTCGAGGAGCGGCCGAAGGTCTATCTCATGATGAACAAACCGCGCGGCGTGGTGACGACGGCGTCCGACGAGAAAGGACGCGCGACGGTTTATGACCTGCTCGATCCAGGCAAGAACAGAGAATGGATCAGCCCCGCGGGACGTCTCGATAAGGCCAGCGAAGGGCTGCTGCTCTTAACCAATGATTCGAAGTGGGCGGCGAAGATCACGGACCCGGCCAGTCATCTGGACAAGCGGTATCACGTGCAAGTAGACCGTGTCGCTGGGGATGATCTGCTGGCGCGGATCAGGTACGGTGTCAGCGTTGGCAGTGACCTTCTACGAGTTAAGGAGGCGCGGGTTTTGCGCGTGGGAAGCAAGAACAGCTGGCTGGAAATTACTCTGGACGAAGGCAAGAACCGGCAAATCCGCCGTCTGCTGGAAGCGCTCGGTATGCAGGTGTTTCGGTTGGTGCGCGTGTCGATAGGGCCGCTCGAACTGGGCGATCTGAAGAAGGGAACGGTGCGGCCGCTGACGAAAAGAGAAAAGCGGCTGGTGGACCGAGCCCTCGATGGTGACGGAGGATAGTTCCCCAGAAAATGCGACAGGCGCGTGCCGAGGAAGGTGGGGTGAGGATGGCGACGGCACGCGCCCTATTAAGTTGAATACAGGCTAGTCTTTTGGGATGACGGATGTCAAGATAAATCTTTTGTATACAACAAGTTACGGTTGCTATAACGATCACCTTCTGATCCTTTTCGCAAGTGCATGCGTCACCATTCCGTGTGACTACTTCACAGGAGGCGTTCTTTTAGCTTGCGGGAGGTTTCCGGTGGAAGGCGGTGCGTCTCAAGGTAATCCTGTGCCAGGCGAAGCACCTTGCGCTCGTTGCTGTAAATCAGTTGGCGGGAAGCCTCGGCGAGAGGAATCCAGAGCGCGCGTTTTACTTCGATTCGCATTTCGGGAGTGATGTCGTCGATCTCTCCCGAGCCATAGCGCAGCAGATAGAAGCTCACGATTTTGAACACGCGCTCGCCGTCACCCCAATTGCGGACGTAGACGTACTTGATGTCCGTGAGTTTGGTGACGATCTCGGCGACAATGCCGGTTTCCTCGTGCACCTCGCGAACGGCTGTCGCCTGAGGTGTCTCGCCGGGATCGAGCAGCCCTTTCGGAAGCGCCAGCGCGGCCGTAGAACGTTTGCGGTGCGATTTCGCGGTCACCAGGCTTTCCTTCTGGGGTTCGATCAGGGCGACGTGCCACGTCCCCGAGATTTCCCGAAGCACAACGCCGCCCGCTGAAATCTCGCGCACCATGTTGCTTCAAAGTATCAGGATTTCCCGAACTGCGCAGTCGATTGCTGGATCAATTGCCACGCCCGTTCAACATGGTGGGATTTCGTATTCGTCTGTCCAATACAGAGTCGCAGCGTGAACTTGCCGTCGAGCCGGGTGTGCGTGGGATAGAGGTTGCCGCTCTGGTTGAGACGGTCCATAAGCTGCTGGTTGTCGTCGTCTCCAGAACGCAGGCGGAAGCAGACGAGGTTGAGCGGCGCCGGAGCAGCCAGTTCAAAGCGAGAGTCGCTTCGCACCCAGTCCGCGAACTGCTGCGCCAGACGCACGTGTTCGCGAACGTGTTGCTGCAATCCCTCGATCCCGTAGTGCCGGATCACGAACCACAGTTTGAGCGAGCGGAAGCGGCGTCCCAGCGGGATTTGCCAGTCGCGGTAGTCGATCACAGCGCCCGATTCGGTGGCCTGGTTGCGGAGATATTCGGGCAGCACTGAGAGAGTCTGAATTAGATGCTTGCGATCGGCGATGTAGAAGCAGTCGCAATCAAAGTTCGTCAGCATCCATTTGTGGGGATTGAAGCAGTAACTGTCAGCGAATTCCATGCCGTCGTGAAGATAGCGAAACTCCGGACAGAGGGCGGCGGTCCCGCTCATCGCGGAATCCACATGCAACCAGAGATTGTGCTCGCGACAAACTGCCGCGATTTCACGAACGGGGTCGATCGCGTTGGAAGACGTTGTTCCCACGGTCGCGCAGACAAAACAAGGTACCAGGCCTGATCTCTTGTCAGCCTCTGCCTGGCGTGCGAGGGCATCGGGGCGCAGGGCGAAGTTTTGATCGACTTCAATCGCGCGGAGGTTGTCCGATCCGAGCCCCGCGATCTTCACGGCCTTTTCTACTGAAGAGTGTGTCTGCGTGGAGGCATAAGCCACCAGCCGGCCGTCACATCCCTTGCGGTTGCTGGCATACTGCGTCGTGCGCTCGCGGGCTGCAAGAAGAGCGCAGAGGGAAGCGCTCGAAGCCGTGTCCTGGATTACTCCGCCTCCGCTGCTGGACGAAAGGAACTTCTCCGGCAACCCGAGCATCGGAACGAGCCAATCGAGAACGTGCGTTTCGAGTTCAGTGCAAGCAGGACTGGTGGACCAGAGCATGCCCTGTACGCCAAGTCCCGTCGAGAGCAGGTCGCCAAGGATTGCCGGTCCCGACGTGCTGGTGGGAAAGTAAGCATAGAAGTTCGGCGACTGCCAGTGGGTGATGCCAGGCAGAATAATGCGGTCCACATCTGCAAAGACCCGCTCAAACGGTTCGCCTTGCTGGGGCGGGTGCCGGGGCAGCTGGGCGCGGGTTTCTCCTGGCTGCACACGCGCAAGAACGGGGAAAGTTTCGACCCGGGAATAGTAATCGGCAATCCAGTCCACCACGGCGTGGCCCTGGCGGCGAAATTCCTCGGGAGACATGTGGAGAGAATTCAAATCAGGCATAGGCGTAAATTGTTGATTACTGATTCTTGATTGTTGATTCACAAACTCGCACAGTGTTCAGCTCTTTCAATCAACAAATCAACACCCAACAATCAAGTATCAGCAAATGTTGTTTGCTCACGAAAGCTTCCCGAAAAACATGCGCGTGTTGTATTCGAATTCGACCACGCCCTGCTGTGCCTGTGCGTGAAAGATGCGCTCTAACTCCGCCATCATCTGCCGGTGGTTAGGACGGCCGGCAAGCGGGGCGTATGACGATGACAGCAGGCGTCCGGCGGTGCCTTCGAAGTGGAACTGCTGGCGAAGATCGAAGACCCGCTCCTGGTGCGGCGCGGGCGCAAAAAACTCGTGAATGGTTGCCGTCGTCCGCTCGTGGCGGACTTCCTTATAGTCGGTGCCGTAGGTCAGCAGAAGCCGCTCATAATCGCGCAGGAAAGGCGTGGCCTCGGTGCGGCGTTCATTCCAGATCAGGACACACCATCCTCCGGGCTTCAGGATGCGGACGAACTCGGCCCGCGCCCGGCGGCGGTCGAACCAGTGCGCAGCCTGCGCTGCGGTGACGAAATCCACGGAGCAGGAGGGTAGAGTCGTGTCCTCGGCGGTGCCCGCAACCGATGCAAGCTGCGTGAACGAGTGGAGCAGACGGCTGCCCGCTTCCCGCATGCCCGCATTCGGCTCGACCGCAAACACCCGGTTCCCGTTTTCCAGGAGGAGCCGTGTAAACGCTCCGGTGCCCGAGGCAATGTCGGCGACGGCGTGGGCTGGCCTCAGTCCGCACTCCACCCGCAGAAGTTCGAGAACCTCGGGCGGATATCCCGGGCGGTAGCGGACGTAATCCTCCACTCGATCGGAAAATCGCGCGGTTGGCGCCTGGCCCATTGCGTTTTAGTGTAGCGCGTCCGCAGAGAAATCCCGGCGCACGGTACAATCTTCGTTTCATGGCGAAAGAGCGAGTCCGTGGAGTTTTAGAGAGCGGGCTGGTGAGCGTGGGCGACACTGCGCCAGACTTCGAGTTGCCGGCGCTGATCGGGGGCGTCCGGAAGACCTTCCGGTTGCGTGAGTACCGCGGCAAGAATTTGGTGCTGGCGTTTCATCCCTTCAACTGGCAGGAAGCGAGCATTCAGCAGATGGTTGGCTATCAGGCGCAGCGTCCGCGCGTGCTGGCAAGCAACGCGGAGACGGTCGCCATCAGCGTCGAATCCATCATGAATACGACCGCCTGGGAGCGCGAAAACGGGCCTTTCGATTTCCCCCTATGCAGCGATTTCTGGCCTCACGGCGAAGTGTGCACGCGCTACGGCGTGCTGCGCACATCCGGTAGTGGTACTGGCGCGAGCGAACGCGTGGTTTGGGTGCTGAATCGCGGCGGCCAGGTCGTCTTCCAAAAGACTTATGGATGGGAGGAAATCCCACCGCTGGACGAAGTATTTCCCTTGCTGGAAAAAGTCTGACGCACGACGATTTGCTCGACAGGAGAATCATGAAAATTGTTTCAGGAGCGGTCCTCTTCTTCGTGCTCCTCGGTTCGAATCCGCAAGCGTTAAGTCGTCCCGGAAAAGAGAGTGGTCAGCCGGAAGGAGCCGCCATCACGGGATTTCGTGATGTGGCGGGCGAGCAGGAAACCGAAAAGCGTTTTCTGGCCGTACCTGATCCCAAGCTCGCCGAGGAACACCTGCGCATCTTGACTCAGGCTCCGCACGTTGCCGGGTCGCCGGAAGACAGAGCAACTGCGGAGTACGTGGCAAAGAAATTTCGCGAAGCTGGACTTGACACCGAGATCGTTGAATACAAAGTCTGGCTGAATTATCCGGCAGAGATCAGCGTGGATATGACTGCGCCCGACGGCGTCACGATGCACGGACCGCAGCGCGAGCATGTAGACAACGATCCATTTCAGGATGACCCGCGCGTGATCAATACCTATAACGGCATGTCGCCATCGGGCGATGCGGAGGCGGAAGTTGTTTATGCAAACTACGGCTCGCCCGAAGACTTCGACAAGTTGAAACAGATGAATGTGGAGGTGCGCGGCAAGATCATCATCGTGCGCTATGGGCAGAATTTCCGTGGAGTGAAGGCGTTCGTCGCACAAGAGCGTGGAGCGGCCGCGGTCATTATTTATTCCGATCCGAAGGACGACGGCTACTACCGCGGCGATGCGTACCCCAAGGGTCCGTGGCGCCCGGCGAGCGCGACACAGCGGGGATCGGTCGGATACATGTTCCAGTTCCCTGGAGATCCCACCACGCCGGGAGTAGCGTCGGTGCCGTCGTTGCCCGATTCGAAGCGCGTTCCGCCCGCCGAGTCGGCGCAGCTGTCGAAGATTCCTGTCACCCCGCTGTCCTACGCAGACGCTTCGCCGATTCTCGAGCACCTGGCTGGACCGGCTTCGCCGCGAGAGTGGCAAGGAGCGCTGCCGTTTACGTATCACGTCGGTCCGGGGCCGGCGAAAGTAAAGCTTCACCTGAAGCAGGACTATCAGTTCCGCACCATCTGGGACGTGATCGGCAAAGTGCGCGGAGCGGTTTCGCCCGATGAATGGGTCGTCGCCGGCAATCACCGCGATGCGTGGGTGTATGGAGCGGTGGATCCGAACAGCGGCACCGCCGCCATGCTCGAGTCGGTGCACGGCATCGGCGAACTGCTGAAATCAGGATGGAAGCCGAAGCGCACGATCGTAATTGGCAGCTGGGACGCAGAAGAAGAGGGTCTGATCGGTTCGACCGAATGGGGCGAAGATCACGCCAAGGAACTGGCGAATGCCGCTGCCTACTTCAACATGGACGTAGCAGTTTCGGGTCCGAAATTTGGCGCGTCGAGCGTCCCGAGCCTCAAACAGTTCATCCGGGATATTTCAAAAGCCGTGCCTGCTCCGCCGGGCGGAACTGTGTACGACGTTTGGAAGAAGGCAGGCCAGCAGGAGGTTCGGCCTCAGGAGACAAGCACCAGCACCTACCGACCGCCGGCAGCCCAGGTGCGCGGCGATGCGCCGGTCGGCGATCTGGGGAGCGGCTCCGACTACACAGTGTTTCTGCAGCACTTGGGAGTGCCTTCCACCGACATCGGTTCTACCGGCGACTACGGAGTTTATCACTCGGCATTCGACAACTTTGCCTGGTTCAAGAAATTCGGCGATCCCGACTTCCGCTACGAGCAACAGATGGCCCGGATTTACGGTCTGGAGATCCTGCGCATGGCGGGCGCGGAGGTGCTCCCCTACAACTACGAAGACTACGGCAAGGAAATACTGGTCTATCTTGAGGCAGCGAAGAATAAGGCCAAAGAGCGTTTCGCAGGAAAGTCGCCGGACTTCTCCGCAGCCGTCGAGGGTGCGCGCCACCTGGAGCAGGCAGGCGCCAAGATGCTCCAGAAGCAGCGCAAACTATCCGGAGATGCCGAACGTCTGAACGCAACTCTGCGCGACACCGAACGGGCGCTGCTGATTCCCGAGGGACTGCCCAATCGTCCGTGGTATCACCATGCGATTTATGCTCCTGGCCAGTACACCGGTTACGCAGCAGTCGTGATTCCGGGAGTGAATGAGGCGATTGACGGTAGCGATCTGAAACGCACGGAGCAACAGATCGCCGTGCTGGCGGCCGCGTTGCACCGTGCGGCCATGATGCTGGAGCAGCATCGGTAAGAAAAAGTGACTTTGATTGCGATGAATCCTCAGATGGCCATTCGCCACGTGCTGGAAGATCTTCCTACCGCGGCGACCGCGACTTTTCTTGCCCTCTTTCCAATCGTCAATCCTATCGGTGGAATCCCCCTGTTCTTTAGTCTGACCTCCAACTTCACGCGGGAGGAGCGCAATCGAACGGCTCGAAGAACGGCGCTCTACGTGATCGCGATCCTGGTGACGTTCATGCTGTTTGGCCGGTTTGTCCTCAGCTTCTTCGGGATCTCTCTGCCCGTGCTGAAGATTGCGGGCGGACTGATCGTCGCTAATACAGCCTGGGGCATGGTGACCGCCTCGAGTCGCATGACCACGGAAGAAAGCAGCGAGGCCCTCACCAAGGAAGACATCTCACTAACTCCAATGGCGATGCCCATGCTCTCCGGGCCAGGCTCGATCGGAGTGGTCATGGGACTGGCGGCGCACGCCAATGGCTTTCTTGCCTACATGGGGATGATGATCGGAATTGTGCTCGTGGGATTCACCGTGTACCTGTTCCTCCGCCTGGGCGGTCCGATGGTGAAACGCCTAGGCCCGAGCGCGATGGGTGCGATCACCCGCATCTTCGGATTTCTGATTCTGGCGATTGCGGTGCAGTTGGTGTGGGACGGGGTGGCGGACTTCAAGGGGTGAATGTAGAGCGGACAGTCCTGTCCGCTGCCGTTGACTTTGCTTTTGTTTTTGATTGTGGATCTCTTAGGAATGCGGCAAAGATCAAAACCAACCCCAACGGCGGCGGACAAGAGTGTCCGCCCCACACCAGCACGATTTACTTAATCGAAACCAGCTTCTCCACCAGCTCCGAGTAGTCCTTCTTCTCCAGCCCGTGGACCTGCTTGTTGTATTCGTCCACCTTGCTGGAATAGTTCATGGAGCAGAACTTCGGGCCGCACATGGAGCAGAACGCCGCCGTTTTGTACCCCTCTTCGGGCAGCGTTTCGTCGTGCATGGAGCGCGCGGTTTCGGGATCGAGTGAGAGTTCGAACTGTTTTTCCCAATCGAATTTGTAGCGAGCGTAGCTGAGGGCGTCGTCGCGGTAGCGGACGCCGGGACGTTGGCGAGCTATGTCGGCGGCATGAGCGGCGATCTTGTAGGCGATGATACCGTCTTTTACGTCCTTCTCATTAGGCAATCCGAGATGCTCTTTGGGTGTGACGTAGCAGAGCATCGATGCGCCGTACCAGCCAATCATCGCCGCGCCAATCGCTGACGTGATGTGATCGTATCCGGGAGCGATGTCGGTGACGAGCGGGCCCAGAGTGTAGAACGGAGCCTCGTAGCAGTATTCGTTTTCCAGTTCCACCTGCTCTTTGATCTTGTGCATCGGGATGTGGCCGGGGCCTTCGATCATTACCTGCACATCGTACTTCCAGGCAATCTTCGTGAGTTCGCCGAGTGTTTTGAGTTCGGCAAACTGGGCTTCGTCGCTGGCGTCGGCGATGCAGCCGGGACGCAGGCCGTCGCCGAGCGAGAAGCTGACATCATACTTCGTGAAAATCTTGCAGATGTCCTCGAAGCATTCGTAGAGAAAATTCTGCTTGTGGTGGTAGGCCATCCATTGCGCGAGGATAGCCCCGCCGCGACTGACGATGCCTGTAATGCGCTTGGAAACCATCGGGAGATACTGGATAAGTACGCCGGCATGAATGGTCATGTAGTCTACGCCCTGCGCAGCCTGCTCCTCGATCACTTCGAGCATGACGCTCGCGTTGAGGTCTTCGACGCGCTTTACACGCGAAATCGCTTCGTAGATGGGAACCGTGCCGATGGGTACGGGCGAATGCCGCAGAATGGCTTCGCGGATTTCATGAATTCCTCCGCCGGTCGAGAGGTCCATCACCGTGTCGGCGCCGTAGTGCACCGAGGTGTGCAGCTTCTTCAGTTCTTCCTCAACATTGGAAGTGACCGCTGAATTCCCGATGTTGGCGTTAATCTTGCACAACGACGCCACGCCAATACACATCGGTTCGAGTTCGGGATGGTTGATGTTGGCAGGGATGATCATGCGTCCGCGGGCCACTTCGTCGCGAACCAGCCCGGG
>WNFF01013127.1_pt1 | contig 10376 bp, 6 predicted proteins | sample 5400441 | NCBI WGS metagenome assembly WNFF01 (sample SAMN13153345, study PRJNA577476) | soil metagenome | isolation source: 120 cm saprolite under Douglas fir tree site 2 hole 3 replicate 1 | place: USA:California | collected 2015-04-18
CATCACCGGATCTACGGGATTCCCGTTGCGGGCGTCCTTACTCCGCTGGACATTCGCATGCCGGGCTACCCGGCGTACCTTGCCTTGATCCAGGCAATCACCGGGCGTAGCGCCGAAGCTTCGCGTTTTTGGGTCATGCTCGGGCAAGTATTTTTTGATCTGGCAGCTTGTCTGCTCATCGCGGAAATTGCTGCGCGCTGCTCAGGCCGCGCCGAAAACACCTCGCGGGTTTTCCTGACCGCTCTTTGGCTCGCCGCGCTTTGCCCATTCACCGCCAACTATGCTGCCGCTCCACTTACAGAAACCTTCGCTATTTTTACCACCGCGCTGGTTCTCGTTTTTCTGATTCCCATGGTCAACCCTGAGCACCCCCTGGGCGACTTGCTGAAATGGGGACGGTTTCCACGGCGCGGCGAATATATGAAAAATGCCGTCCTCGCCGGCATTTGCACCGGGCTGGGAACGCTCTTTCGCCCGGAAACTCCGCTCATTCTGATATCCAGCTTGCCTGTAGTGTTTTGCGTGGTGTTGCGCCGCAGCCAGCCCGGCAAAGGCCTGCACGCCTCAGTGCTCTCCCTTGCCGCATGTTTGTTCATGCTCCTGCCCTGGACGATTCGCAATGCCGTTACCCTGCACGAATTTCAGCCGCTCACCCCAAGATACTCCACCATGCCGGGTGAACTTGTTCCTACCGGCTTTATGAACTGGGAACGGACCTGGCTCTATCGTTTCCGCGAAGTGTTCCTGGTTTCCTGGAAACTAAACGACGACACCATTCAAGTCGATGATATTCCCGCACGCGCCTTCGATACCCCGGAAGAGCGCCAGCACGTTGCCGCGATCCTGGAACGGTACAACAACGATTCGAATCTCACTCCTCAGGAAGATCAACAGTTTGCGGAGATTGCTCAAGCGCGCACCGCACGCCACCCTCTACGCACTTATCTTTGCGTTCCCCTGCAAAGAATAGTCACCCTTTGGTTCACGCCACGCGTCGAGCAGCTACCGGTTTCCGGCTCCGTTTTTCCGCTCGCAGAAATGTGGGATACCGACCGGCAGGATATGGTTGTCACCGTCGGTCTTTTCTTTCTGAATATTTTTTATGTGCTGCTTGCGCTATGGGGAGCCGCACGCCTGTGGAGCAAGTCACCCGAAGCTCGCGCGGCTGTTGTCCTGCTCGTCCTCTTTGTCGTCCTTCGAACCGCATTCCTTACGACCGTGGAAACGCCTGAACCTCGCTACGTACTCGTTTGCTTCCCCGCAATCATCGCTCTGGCCGCCCACGCCTTCGCGCGCCGCATTTTGTAGCGGTCGCCTTCGGAGGCGGGCGAAGGTCAACTTTTCGCCGCGCGTCAATCGTTCATCCTCTTGATTTCACGAAATGCCGCGCAAACTGCCTAATCCTCCTGCGGCTCCGGGTGAATCGTTATCCGCGAAATCTGCGGAAACTTTTCCTTTACACGATCCTCCAGCGCACCCGCCACATCGTGCACTTCCATGACCGGCAAGTTGCTGCGCATCACGCAATGGCACGACGCCAGAATGTGATGCTCCACTTGCCGCACAATCACATTGTGACTGTTCACCAATTCGTGATATTCCGCCGGCAAGCCATTCAAGAACGCTTCGATCGCGCGTGCCAGGTCACGCAAATCTTCCTTGCCCGAATCTGGAACGCTGATCGCCGTGCCCAGCGGCTCAATATGAATATTTACTTCGGTCGGCTCTTGCCGCAGCTCCCGGATTTTGTCTTCCAGATCGCTTGCTCGCTCGTGCGCCTCCTTCAAAGTCAAGTGCGGGTCAAGTTCCAGGTGCAGTTCCACAAATAATCGCCCACCGTTTTGTTGCGCGAACAAATCATGAATCGCTAGTCCGCTTCGCTGCGCCACCGCGCGAATCGAATCGAAAAACGGCTCGCCCTTAGGCGCCCGCGGCTCTGCATGAACCACCACGTCCGACGGCACAATCTCCGCCACTCGCTGCTCGATCGCGTCACTCCACGCATGCACCTGCTCCAGACTTGCTGTGCGCGGTACGCTTACCGTGGCATCCACAAAGTAACGGTTTCCCGCGCGCCGCAATCGTACCCGCTCCACATTCAACACTCCGTCCATTTGTCCGATGGCCTTCGTGATTTGTACCTGTAGCCCTTCCGGCGCCGCATCCAATAGCGCATCCAGCGTCCGTCTCCCCAGCCGCGATCCAACCCACAAAATCACCGCTGCGACCGTCAATGCAGCTAGCGCGTCGGCGAATACCAGCCACGGCACGTTCCACTTTTCGCCGGCCCATACCAGGCAAATCCCCGTAATCACGACGATCGTGCTCCATACGTCGGTCGAAAAGTGCAAAGCGTCCGCTTCCAGCGCTTCGCTCGAATATTTCGCCGCCACCCGGGAAAGTTTTCTTGCTCGTGTAATATCGATGGACAGCGCCACCAGCAGCACCAGAATCGCCGTCACGCTTGGTTGAATATGTACGCTGTGAAAAAATAGCCGGTCGAATGCTTCATAAATAATGTATAGCGCGGTAACAATCAGCAGCGTTGTCTCCACAAACGCCGAAAAATTCTCAAATTTTCCGTGTCCGTATGGATGCCGCTCGTCCGCAGGCTGGTCGGAAACTCGAATCGACAGAAAAGTAATAATTGCGGCGATTAAATCCAATCCGGAATGTAGCGCTTCGCTCAATACGCCCAGACTTCCGGTTCGAATCACCAAAAAGGCCTTTAGCGACACCAGTAGCAGCGCCGAGCCTACGCTCAACAATGCTGCTCTCTTTTTTTCTCGTGATTCGCCGGGCAACAGGGCTTCCATAGCCACGCCTAGACTACCCTAAGTGACACGCAACGCGACACAGTGCCTGTGCTTGATTTTGAAATTTAAGCGGCTCGCAGCGGCACAAACTTCAGCGCCGCCGAATTCATGCAGTAACGTAGCCCGGTCGGTTCCGGCCCGTCCGTAAACACGTGCCCCAGGTGCGCGTCGCATAGAGTGCATTTTACTTCGCGCTGCAATATGCCCATGCTGAAGTCGTTCTTCTCGCGGACGTTCTCGCCCGCAATCGCCGCCCAGAAACTCGGCCATCCCGTGCCCGATTCGAATTTCGTTTTGCCGTCAAACAGCGCCGTCCCGCAATCCGTGCAGCGGAAAATTCCCGCGCGATGTTCGTTCAACAGTTCGCCCGAATACGGAATCTCCGTCGCCGCTTTCCGCGTAACCACAAATTGTGGCGTCGTCAAAACAGCTTGCCATTCCGCCAGTGTCTTGCGCACCTTGTGCTTCTGTACTGTGCCAACGCGTTTGCCCGTTTCGTCGAACTCCACAATATCAACGGTCGCATCCGGGCCTAACGGCGGCTCATTCTTCACAAACGCCGAGCTCGCCACATGATCGACTCCGGCAAACACACCCACCGCTGCCAGAGCCGCGCCTCCAAAAATCAATCCGCGGCGAGTCAGTTCCTTCATCGTTTTTGTTTCCAGAAAATCACAGAAGCAACAAGAATTACTTCGCTGTCAGAGCCGGAGCAGGCACCAGCGGCAATCGTTTCGGTTCGCCTCGCGCTCCCCGCACGTCCAACTCTTCGAACAACAATGACGGAGCGACCACCGAAGACGGCAGCCCATTCTGCGCCGAGCCAAACGCGCCCAGCGCCGTCCCGGCGAATCCCGCAATCTGCGTCTGCATGTAGTTGTATACGAACGGATCGTCGCCAATGGCTGTGACGTTGCGCAACACGCGCGTATTCAATCCAGTGATGCGCGCGCCGCGTTCCATTTCTTCATGTCCATCCGCGACGTACACCCGCGTCACAATCAGCGGCAGCCGGTCTCCATTTCCCGCGCCTCCGCCGTAACTTGCCAGCAACTCACTGAAGTCTTCCTGATGCAGCAAGCTGATCGCTGGATTGTCCATCTCCTTAATTTCCAGACAGTATTCCTGTTTGTTCGCGCGGCAAATATCCAGAAACTTTTTCTTCAAGTCCGCCGCCGGCACCTTTTCCGACGAACTAAAAAACAGATTGCTCGGCGTCGGCTTGGCGTCATTCAAAAATGCCGACCGTCCATGCCCATTGGATTGGCCCGAATCCGGTCCCGGCCGTCGCGACATCAACAATTCTTTCAACGAGCCGTTTTCAACCGCCGTTACTTTTCGCGCCGGCACGCCTTCGTCGTCCACGCGGTATCCGCCGATTAACGGCTTTCCCCCAAACTCTCTTGCGCCCGGATCATCCACCACGGTTACGCTCGTTGGCAGCACCCGCGCTCCTGTGCGCGTTACCCAATCACTTTTGCCGCCGATGTTGCTCAAGAATTGCTCCATCACCGGTTGGAATGCCACCGGTGGCCGCGCGCCATTCAACGCTGGCCCCAGTACCTGCGCCACCAATGGCGCAGCTGCCCGCGCTTCGAACAATACCGGTCCCGTGTAGTCCTGCGCCGGCCGCGAAGCCCGCATGGCCATCAACTCGCTGCCCGCCACATTCAAGCCTTTTTTCACTTCGTCCACGCTCGCCAGCTCCGCAGGCTTCGGCGCGTACGTTGCGTAAAAATGATTCAGCTGCATCCCGTCATTCGCCAGCGTGCTCAATCCCGCTTCCGCCGCCACGAAAGTCCGATTCGTTCGGATTTCCGTGCCCTCACTGGTCAGTAAATATTCTGTCGCGTACACCAGGTAATACGTCACCTTCGATTCCTGAATTTCCGGAAACGCTCGCAACGCTCCGGAAGTTTCCCGCGCTTCCTGTTCCCAGTTCCGTCCGCTCCAATCCGGCGTTACCAGTGGCTCAATGTTTTTCACCGGCGTAGCTTTGGAAAAATCGTCAATATCCGTCTGCCGCGCCAGGCTGCCCAGATACGCTCGCTTCCGCGAATAAGTTTCTACTGCTTCCTTGAACGCCTGATCCGTCGCAATCCACAAGTCCTGCCGCAGTGAATCGTAATCCCGGTCGATTCCCACCGATCCCGTTGGCCCGATGAATCCGCGGAATCCTTCGTCGCTCACAAAATTCGAACTGTCTTGCTTGTAGTCTCCCACTCGCGCTTGCACGTTCATGAAGCGGTTCCGCGTGTGCGTGCTGGACATCAGCGCGCCAAACTCGCCCACCACTTCGCGCACATCCAAATCCAACAGCCGGTATTCCAGGTAATAAGGCCGCACCGGCTCATTACCCGGAAATTTCAGCTCCAGCCGCGCTTTCGCGCGAGCCATCTCGTCCCGCATTGCCTGCAAAGTGTGATCGTTGTCTGACTGCTCCTGCGCGAACGTCACTGGAACAATTCCCGTCGCCCCAGCGAGTAGCAAAATTCCCAAGCGAAAGGAAATTTTCATCGCGCGCCTCCCGTCTTTCCCGCAGACTGCACCGCTTGCGGGTCATGCGCCGGAGGCGGCAGTATCGGCGGAGCATCCGTGTCCGCCTGCTTTTTTTGTACTTCCAGTTCGCTGGTCAAAATTGCCGGCGCCACTGCCGATACCGGCACCGATCCCGATTCCGCTCCGCAATATCCGTTGAACACTTCCGCGGTGTCGCCCGTCGCAACAATCTTTGTCAACGCTGCCAGCGGCGTTCCCACAATGTCCACACCGCGCACCAGTTCATCTGGTTGTCCATCCGCAAACACTTTGTAAACCACCAGCGGCTGCACTTGGAACGCCTGCGGCTGCCCCCGTCCAGTAAACGTGAATCCCCCCGCGATGTCGTCGATCAGCAATCCGTACTGCTTATTCTGCGCTTTCACCAATTCGATCAACTCTGCGCGTAGCTGCGTATTCGTCACCGCCTTGTTGCTCCTCACAATCAAATTGCCCTGCCGCGAAACCGGCGTGGCTCCCAACTGCCGCCGTCCGTGCCCGTTCGAATGAGGAAAATCCGCCAGCGGCGAACGCGACATCTCAAAATTTTTCAGCACGCCATGATCTACCAGCACCACCTCGTGCGTGGACACCCCTTCATCGTCGAATCGGTAATATCCCAGCAAATCCTCGTGGCCTTCTTTTTTCTCCGTAGGATCGTCAACGATGCTCAGAAACTCCGGCAAGATCGGTTCGCCCACTTTCTTCGCGAATGTTTGCCCTTCGCTTATGTCTTTTTGCCGGTGGCCCTCGGCGCGATGTCCAAACACTTCGTGGAAAAACACTGCCGCCGCGCGTCCCGTAAGCAGCGCGGGTCCCACACTCGGCTCGTTCAGCGGCGCCTTTACCAGGCCTTCCATTTCTTTTCTTAAGGTTGCGCTGGCCGTAGCCACTTCTTTGTCGCTCGGCGCATCCTTCGGGTCCACCCAGTCAAAGTTGTAGTAGCGCTCGATGTTCATTCCATCGCTGGCCTTGCCTTGAATGAACAACTCCAGCCGGTAGCGGATCTGCCCGCTCTGCAATTGCGTTCCCTCGGTATTCACCAGGTACGCATTCTGCGCCAGCGCTGAAAACGTCACGATTGAATTCAAAATGTCCGGCGATTCCCGGAAGGTCTTCGTGTACGCGCGTACTTTTTCTTCCCACGGTTTACGGTCCAGCGTGAAGGAAACCTCCGGCTCAATCGATTTGTGCGGCTGTTCGTGGGAAAAATCTGGCGCGCGCCCTTCCGCCGTGTCCGCCTTCACTTCTTTGCTCGAGCGAATCTTGATCAGCGCTTCCGCCGCGTTCCGGTATTGGCCGTCCGTCTCCAGCCAGATCGCCCGCCGCACCACCTGCTCGTCGTTATCCACCGGAATCGCGGTGCCCGGGCCGCCGCTTGCCACCCGTTGCTCGCCTACCTTGTGCGTGTTGTCCAGCGTGTAGGTTCCCGTTCGAACTGACACCTGCAGCCACCGGTTTCGCCCTTCACTGCTGGAAAGGAGCGCGCCATTCGAGCCGGAAACCTCCGCCCTATGCCCGCGGATCCTGTCCGCCCAGCACTTTGAACGATCGCTCCAGCTCTGTCTGCATCGCGCCAATCAGCGGAGATGGCTTGGTAATCGCCGGCGTGTCCGGCGGTCCCGCAAACGTCGCGCCAGGCATAAGCATCGCCGCCTGTGTCATGGCCACCAATGCCGCTAATATTGCGGCAGAAAAATGAGTCAATTTATGCAAAGGAGCTCCTCGTGACGGGTCTTCAAGGTTTGCTCTACAAACCTGAGATAAATATATGTTGTACTTACAAATCCTGAACTAAGTTTGACCGAGTGTTCAAGGCTAAACAACCAGTGTACGTCACTCTTCGGTAGGCATACAACGCAGCGCCTTCCCATCCAACACTAGTTCGACGACATTAGGCCCCTTTTCGTTGTACGCAGCCGCCCTACGTCCGCAACCGGTCAGCCAACGCTTCTCTCGGTAGCACACGCACTCTTGTTTACTCAGAGCCTCCGCGAAGGGCCTATGTGCGGTGCAGCCCACTCCACCATCAAACCCGGCGGACGCGACCCGCCACTTTTTTCTTCCTGCTCTGAGCTACACTCTTCCCGTTCGTCTCCTACCGTCAGGAGGAAATTTGAACAATGACCTTCGTCCCTTCCGTGCAGCTTGCTTCTCGCTCCTTCTACTCACGCTGCCATCCACCTCCAGCACTCAACAAAATCCGCCTCCAGCGACCGCCGTCCCGCTCCAATCCTCCCAGGATTGGCCGCGCTACGGCGGCAATCCCGAAGGCATTCATTTCTCCGAGCTCGCACAAATCAATCGCGCCAACGTCACGCAACTCCAGGTCGCCTGGACCTTCGACACCGCCGAACCCGGCGGCCTCCAGACCAATCCCTTAATCGTCAAAGGCGTTCTCTACGGCATTACTCCCACACAAAAAATTTTCGCGCTCGATGCCGCCACTGGCAAACTTCTCTGGAAATTCGACTCCGGCATCCAAGGCACGCAACCCGACCGCGGCCTCGCCTATTGGAGTTCCGGCACGTCAGCTCGGATCCTCGTCGGCGTGATGAATTTTCTTTACGCGCTCGATGCCGCCACGGGCAAACCCATTTCCGATTTCGGCGACAACGGTCGCATCGACCTTCGCCAAAATCTCGGCCGCGAACCGGCCAGCGCCAACTCCATCGTTCTCACCAGTCCCGGCGTCGTCTTCGAAGACCTGATTATCGTCGGCGGACGCAATCCGGAAACCCTTCCTGCTCCTCCCGGCAACATTCGTGCCTTCGACGTCCGCACCGGCAAACTTCGCTGGTCTTTTCACACCATTCCGCAACCCGGCGAATTTGGCTATGACACCTGGCCGCCCGACGCCTGGAAAACCACTGGTGCCGCAAACAACTGGGCCGGAATGTCGCTCGATCCCGTTCGCGGAATCGTTTACGTTCCCACTGGCTCCGCCGCTTTTGATTTTTATGGTGCGGATCGCCTTGGCGACAATCTCTTCGCCGACTGCTTGCTTGCGCTCGACGCTCGCACTGGCAAACGTCTCTGGCATTTCCAGGGAGTTCACCACGATCTTTGGGATCGTGATTTTCCTTCTCCGCCGGCTTTGCTTACAGTTCAGCATAACGGCAAATTCACCGACGCCGTTGCGCAAACCTCCAAGCAGGGTTTTGTCTACCTCTTCGACCGCGTCACCGGCGATTCTCTGTTCCCACTCGAAAGTCACTCTTACCCTGCCAGCACGGTTTCCGGTGAAGTCGCTGCAAAGGAACAGTTGCTGCCAGTTGTTCCTGCTCCCTTCGCCCGCCAGCGCCTCACCGAAGATCTGCTCACGCAGAGAACTCCGCAGGCGCATCGCTGGGCCCTCGACAATTTCAAGAAATTTCGCAACGACGGCCAGTTCGTTCCTTTTTCCGTTGGCACGGAAACCATGGTTTTTCCCGGTTTCGATGGCGGTGCCGAGTGGGGCGGCCCGGCGGTTGACCCGCACACCTCCATCATCTACATCAATTCGAACGACATCGCCTGGACCGGCGCCCTCGCTCCCAGCGGGAACGAAACCGGCTCCCGCGCGCTGTACATCAGCCAGTGCAGTGTCTGCCATGGCGACACGCTCGCCGGCTCGCCGCCGGAATTTCCATCCTTGCAGAAAATCAGCTCGCGTTTGAACTTCGCGCAAATCGTTTCCACCATTCGCGATGGCAAAGGTCGCATGTCCGGCTTTCCCAATCTGACTGCGGAACAAACCCGCGCTATCGCCGACTTTCTCGCCAACGGCCAGAATATTCCGCAAAAGGAACTCGCCAGCACTGGCCCGCCCCCGCCCGCCATGAAATACCACCTCACCGGGTACAATCGCTTTCTCGATCCCGATGGTTATCCCGCCGTAGCTCCTCCGTGGGGAACTCTCAACGCAATCAATCTGAATACCGGCGAATATGTGTGGAAAATTCCCTTCGGCGAATATCCCGAATTGGTCGCGGCAGGAATGCACAACACCGGCACGGAAAATTACGGCGGCCCGATCGTCACCGCCGGAGGACTGCTCTTCATCGGCGCAACCAATTACGACAAAAAATTTCGCGCTTATGATAGTTCGAATGGAAATCTTCTGTGGGAAACCACTCTGCCGTTTGCGGGCAATGCCACGCCCGCCACGTATTCCATCAACGGCCGCCAATTTGTAGTCATCGCTGCAGGCGGCGGCAAAGACCTCAAATCACGTTCCGGCGGCGTTTATAGCGCTTTCGCTCTTCCGCCGGATCTCAATACTGAAAGCAAAAACTGAATGACGCTATCCGCACATCTCAGCCGCAAACCGGAACACCCTTGGGACAACCCTGGCCCGTGGTTGGCGGTTTACTGTTGTTCCCATGCGTGGCCACAATCGGAATCACAATTGCCGGAATTACCGCCAGAATTCCCAGAGTGATCCCCGCACCCTTGCTCAGATGATGGCCAACGTTTTGAACTCCCACGCCCCCGCCGACATCCGTGGTCGTTCCGGCGTCCACCAGTACATCCAGCGTCGCCTGCGTCGGTGCCTGCGGCCCCGTGCTGTCATTCGAACGTACGTTCGTCATCTGACCTGCTTTTACAATCACGCATACGCCAGCCAGGTTGCAAACCTTCACGATCCCTTCGAACACAATCACGTTCATCGTTCCAGTTGAATTGTCGAACGCCACGAAGAAATCCGTGCCCACCACTCCCGCTACTCCCGCTGGTGTTTTTACTTCAAATTTTCCGTCCGGCTTCGTGATTTTCTGCGCCTGTGAACGGATTTTTCCAAACGTCAATTCCAGTTCCGTCTGCTGCGCTCCGCCATCATGCTTTACCACCTTGATTGAAGAGTCCGAGCCCACGTTCAGTAGCGAACCGTCGTCCAAGGTGACCCGCGCCCGCGCGCTGGCTTGCGTGCTGACCACGTCCTGCCAATCGACCACCGTTTTCGCGGAAGCAGAAATGCTCTTCGCGCCGCGTGCAATGCTCACCGCGGGAATTACCCGCGAAACTTCGCCAGCTCGTTGC
>WNFF01019480.1_pt1 | contig 10374 bp, 6 predicted proteins | sample 5400441 | NCBI WGS metagenome assembly WNFF01 (sample SAMN13153345, study PRJNA577476) | soil metagenome | isolation source: 120 cm saprolite under Douglas fir tree site 2 hole 3 replicate 1 | place: USA:California | collected 2015-04-18
GGCCAGCTCCCGCTGATTCCCGCGGCCATGAAGCTGGCGGATGAAATCCTCGCCGGGCCGTCGATCGAAGAAGCCCCGGAAGGCGTTCTCGCCGGCGAGTCTCGCGTCGTCGCCAACTCCAAGAAAATGTTTCTGCAAGCGGCCGGAGGCGCGGTCCAGAAATTCCGCGAAAAGCTGGCCGACGAACAGGAACTGATCGGCGCGCTTTCAAATGTGGTCATGGAAATTTATGCGATGGAGTCCTGCCTGCTTCGCGCGCAAAAAGCCGCCGCGGCGAAAGGCGAATCCGCTTCGCAAACCATGATCGACGCCGCGCGCGTGTTGATCAATGACGCCGCCGAGCGCGTCGAGCACGAAGCCAAGCGCGCCATCGCCGCCATCCACGAAGGCGACATGCTCACCACGCAGATGGCCGTCCTGAAGCGTTTCGCGAAGCGCGCCCCGGTGGATACCATTGCGCTGCGCCGGCGCGTCGCCGCCGCTGTGCAGTCGCAGGACCGCTACCCGCTGGAAGGCCGCTAGCCAGCCGATCGTTTTTATTACGTAGCATCTGTGAAGAATCTTTCCTTAGGGCCACCGAATGACCACGGTCCCACCGGGAGCATTTCCCATTTTGGAACCCTCTTGTTTAAGTCTTCGTTGCCCTTCCTGAAGCTGCACTACACTGAAGACTAGAATTACCCAGCATACCCTCGAAGGAGCCCCTAAGGATGCCTCGCAAGTTGTTCGCGTTGGCGTGCGTCATCGTCGGACTCCATATTGTAGTGATTCTGACGCTGGGCACATCTACCGCGGGCGGTGTACTCGCCAATTCACTCCAAATTTTTTCCAGTGGACTTGCCGCAGCGGCTTGTTTCGGCGCGTCGCGCCGCGGGCGGGGCCTAAGCCGTCCGTTCTGGTTGCTGGCGGGCTGTGGCATGGCCATGTGGGGCGTAGCGAATATCGGCTGGATGTACTACGAGAACTGGCTGCACGTGGCGGTGCCCAGCTTCTCGGTCGTACGCATCCTGTTCGATGTACAGGGAATTTTCTTCGCCATCGCGCTATTTCTGGATCAAGAGAGAGACTCGCCGAGTTTCGATCTGGAGACGCTGCTGGATTCACTGCAGATCGCGATTGTGTTCTTGTCCGTTTTTTTTGGTCTTTACGTGCAATTGCTGCGCGGCGCTTCCGACAGCGCCAGCACGTGGGCGCAAACCTGGATATTTGACGTCATAAATATCGCGTTGGCGGCGATGGCGGTAATTCGCATGTTGAGTGCGCCGACGCAGCGGCTGCGCACGCTGTACGGTGGATTGTCATTCTTTCTGGTGATCTACGCTGTCAGCTCAAGCATCGCCGATTACATGGAAGCCGTCCGCCAGGTTCCAACGGGCACATGGTATGACCTTTATTGGACGGTGCCCTTCCTGCTCGCAGCGATCTGGGCCGCGCGCTGGATGGAACCGGAAGAGCAAGAGTCCGTACCCTTCCATCCAAGGAAGAATCTTGCCCGGCTGGCCGTCAAAAACGTATCGCTGGCGCTGGCGCCATTATTTGTCGTATCGCTGCTGGCACAACTCGGGCCGGAATGGCGCCGCACGAGCTTCGCGCTGCTGGCGATGTCCATCATGTGCTTCGCGACGCGACTGGGCCTTAGCGAGTTCCGACTTTCGGACAGTGCGGAGATAGCGCGGCGAAACTCGTTGGCGATGGATTCCGCCATCAACGGCCTGGCCATTCTCGATGCCGGAGGGAAATACATTTATGTCAACCCGGCCTACGCGCGGATGATCGGGAATACCAATCGGGAAGCGCTGCTGGGCAAGCCATGGCGGGAGGTTTCCGAGGCGCGGAACGTGGCGCCGGTGGAGCCGGAGATTCGCGAAGCCTTGGAACTACATGGCAAGTGGTTCGGGCCGCTGCCCATGCAGCACAGCGACGGAACAGTGGTCCAGACGGAAATGGCCATTACCACCCTGCCCGATGGCGGGACGATTTGCGTGAGCCAGGACATCACCCAGCGGGTGAGCGCGCAGCGTGCGCGAGCCGAAACCGAAATCAAATACCGCATGCTCATCGAGCAGGTCGCGGCCATCAGCTACATCGCCGAAATTGGGGTGAACGGCCAGTGGTATTACATCAGCCCCCAAATCGAAACCATGTTTGGCTACTCCGCGGAGGAATGGCTCGCGAATTCGAAAGATTGGATACGCTACATCCCAGCCGAAGATCACCCCACCGTTCTCGCCGCGGAGGAAGCCAACGCGCGCGGCGAACGCTTCCAGGCCGAGTATCGCATTATCCGCAAGGACGGGCAGACCATGTGGGTCAACGACACAGCCGTTGTGGTGCGCGGCAGTGACAGCCATCCCGTTGTGGAAGGTCTGATCGTCGATATCACCGACCGGAAAATGCTCGAAAATCAATTACTGCAGGCGCGCAAGATGGAGGCCGTGGGGAGGCTGGCGGGTGGCGTCGCGCACGATTTCAATAATCTTCTGACGATCATCAAGGGCTACGTCGAGATGGCCCAGCAGCGCTGCCTGGACCGGCCGGAGTTGCACGGCAATATCCGGCACATCGAAGAAGCTGCCGATCGCGCGGTCGCACTGGTTCGGCAGTTGCTGGCCTTCAGCCGCAAGCAGGTTCTGCGGCCGAAGTTCCTCGATCTCAACACCATCGTCGTGAATCTCGACCAGCTCCTCAGGCGCCTGATGAACGAAAACATCGAGATGAAAACACTGGTGTCGAGAGACGTTGCAGCCATCAAGGCAGATCCCGGTCAGGTCGAACAGGTCATCATGAATTTGGTCGTGAATGCGCGTGACGCCTTGCCCAACGGCGGCCGGATCTTCATTGAAACGAGCAACGTCGATCTAGACTCGGCATATACCCTCGATCATACCGTCGTCCTTCCGGGGCCTTACGTTTTGCTGGCGGTCACGGACACCGGCATCGGCATGACGGCCGACACGGTCGCCCACATTTTCGAGCCTTTCTACACGACGAAGGAAAGCGGCCGCGGCACCGGACTCGGTCTATCGACCGTTTACGGTATCGTAAAACAGAGCGGCGGCTACGTCTGGGTCTATAGCGAACTCGGAAGAGGCTCGACCTTCAAGGTTTATTTACCCCGCGTCAACGACGCCGTCCAAGCTTCACCGCCCCCGGAGATACCCGCAGCCGCTATGCGCAAGGGCCATGGAACCATCCTGCTCGTCGAAGACGAACCCGCGGTGCGCGAGCTGACTCAGACCGTTCTCTCCGAACGAGGCTACACGGTCATCGAAGCACCCACGCCGGAAGAGGCGGAGCGCCTGGCCGGGAACAACGGCGCCGAAATCCATCTGCTCTTGACGGATGTGGTGATGCCGGGAATGAGCGGACGCGAACTGGCCAAGCGGCTGACGGAGCGTTATCCCAGTCTGCGAGTGCTGTACATGTCCGGCTACACCTACAATGTGATCGCGCAGGACGGGACGCTTGAAGAAGGAATCTCCTTCCTCCAAAAGCCATTTACGCCGCAAGTGCTCGCGCAAAAAGTCCGCGAGGCGCTGGACCGCCCCGTCTCCGCAAAATTATAGGGCGTATCACGCGGGCTCTACCGTGTTCCTGCGAGGGAAACGGTCTTGCCCGTGGCCGCGGACTGTCTGGCCGCGTCCAGTATTTCCGTCACAATCACGTTCGTTTCAAGCGAAGACTGTCCCTCCGGTTTCAGTCCCTCTAAAAGCACCGCTCGCAGATAGGAAACGGAATCTTCCTTTGTTTTCTCCAAGCGCTTGGCGTCGGCCGATGTCTCCTCTTTCTCGGGAAGCCGCACGCGCACCGCGTCACGCCCGACGGTGACGGCATAACCCTTTTGCCCGTACACTTCTATATCTTTTCTGGAGAACGGCCAGTTCCAGGAAGCCTGCACAATCGCCTGCGCGTGGGGATAAGTCAGGATGATGGTCGCTTCATCGTCCACTCGCGGATAGACATCCGGCTTGATTTGCTGCGTGACGGCGGTCACCGAGTCCGGTCTGCGGCCATCCATCAACCAGGTCGCCAGGTCCGCGCCATAGCAGCCAAAATCAAAGAGTGCGCCGCCGCCATTTAATTTGGGATCGGTGAGCCAGGCGAGAAATTCCGGCCCGACTCCGATCTCCTTCGGGCCGTTATGACCGTCATGCACGACAATCTTCCGAATTTCTCCAATGGCGTTTTCGTGCACCAGGTCGTAAGCCGCTTGATTGCTGCGATACCACGTCGTCTCGTAATTCACCAAAACCTGAATCTTGCCGGCGCGCGCCGCTCTCTCGATGGCGCGTGCATCTTCCAGGCTGACCGCCAGCGGCTTTTCCATCATCACGTGCACGCCGTACCGCGCGCAGATTTCCACCACGCGGCGATGATCGTACGTGTTGGTGTATGCGAGTACCGCCTGAGGATGCGTTTTTTTCAGCATTTCCTCCAGGTCGGAATAGAACAGGCCAGGCTCCAAGCCGTAGCTCTTCGTAAATTGTGCCGCGAGTTGGCGATCTGCTTCGGCGATTCCCACGAGCTGCAGGTCCGTCCGGTGCTGAAACTGGTCGAAAAATCCGAAGGCATGGCCATGCTCGAGCCCCGCAAGCGCGACGCGCAACGGCGCTTTCTCTTTTTCAGTGGCGACCTTTGTCTGGGCACGCAAATCAGCGCTCGCGCCCGTCAACAGCACTAACGTCATCGAGAACATCACAAGAAAAAAGTTGCGTCGCATGAGCCTCCCTCAAGGCATCGGTTCATTTCATTTCGTTAAGAATCGACAGCTTCGCTTCGTCGGATTCTACCTCAGTTGAGTCTGCATCTGGAGAGTCGGACGAGGGAATTCCTGGATGGGAGAGGCTACCGGGATTCGCGGGTTTTGAACAAACCTGCCAGGCGCTGATAGAGGCCTTCGATGGCTCGAAAAAGATCCGCAGCCCCCGGGGTTCCGTCTGTCACTTCATGGGAGTCCATATCCGAGGCCAGCGCCTTGCTGAGCTGAGTGGCGCGGCGGACACGCTCGTCGGTGAGCAAAGAGCGCACCGTGGCGGTATCCTTTTGGTGGGCCTTGCGCTCTTCCAATTCTTGAAGAGCCCACGCAGTCTTGCGTACGTAATCGACGGCGTCGCGAAACTCACGAAGCACGCGAGTATCCATCCCACCCGACCTGATGGCTTTCTCCAGTTTCAGCAGGTCGTCAATCGCCATCTTCAGCCGGAACGTCACACCCCAAAAAGTCTCGCTGGGAGTAAGAAGCTCGACGGCCACTCCCATCTCCCCGCTCTCCTTGGAGGCTCGCACGGATAGCATCCGCGCAGAGGCCGTTTTCGTTGAGGAAAGGTTAGTCAGCTCGATGAGGCTGCCGACGGCTGGGCGGCCTCTCATGTCGAGCAGGCCGCCGTGCATGTTGACTTCTCTGGCTTCAGCAAACTCGATGACGCCTGCGCCACTAGGCTCTAGCCACTTCACCTGCACGGGCACAACTACAGGATAGCGGTCACTCCTCCTGTTTTTTCCCTTCGAGCCCGGTGCCTCCGCGCCCGACTTGTCCGTTGCCAACAGCCACCTCCGTTCGGCAGGATCCCTCACTCATACAGTAGACTTTAAACCGGAATTCTGAATCTCACCAATGTCTGTGCGCAAAACCTTACGCCCGGGGTTCCCTCGCGTCAAGCTTGGGTCACCGTCATTCTCTCGCGTCAACCTTGGGTGAACGTCGCGCGCGGTGAGCCAAAGCCACTTGCCTCGTTAGTTGGGGTCTCGAACATGCTCGGAAGGGACTTAGGGTCGACGAAAGGTGGGTGCCGAACCCGCACGGTTTCCTCGCTGCCGGTACGCGCCTGCGAGGCCATTTGGCTGCACTATTGGCACAAGCGAGCCCACCGCTCCGCAGGCGGGACTTTCCTTTTAAGTTGACTACGGATTTGTATCTGTATCGGACTTGGCTGCTACGGCGGCAGGAGCTTCTGTCGCTGAGTGGTCTCCATGGCGCGTGAGATAGAGGAAGAACGGAGTGACCTCGAACGGTATTTTCTCGGATTCAGCCACCACGCCTACTGGCTTGGACTTGAGCATCTGTAGGTGATCGTTCCACGGTTCGATCTTGATGCGTCCGCCGAGTGGCAGTGCAACAATCACGTTTGCCGCTGGCCCAGCAGCAGACGGCTGAGCGGAGAACACCGCGAAAGCGACGGCCCAGCTTGCCGGGACCCTGTTTCCCAGGTGAGGACTGATGAGGTTGGGGATCTCCTGCGACCGGTTCTTGAGCGCTTGGAGAAAGAGTTGGGCGCTCCCGGACTGACCCTTGTATGGCGAGTTCTTCAGCAGTTCAATCCCCTTCTGGTTCGCCGCCTGTTCCTCTTCCGGAGTGCGGGCAAAGCCAAAGTGGCGGAACGTTTCCCTTTCGTCGAACCGCAGGCGATTGAAGAACGCGAATTGGGAGTCCATGTGGTGTCCCAGCACGACGTGACCGAGCTCGTGCGCGAGGATGGCCGCCAGGCTGGCCTCGTCGGGAAGCACGTCCACCAAGCCGCGACTCAGGACGATGGTGTGTCCTATTGTGAACGACTCAAGCGTTGAGATCATCAGCACACGGCAGCGGACCTCCGGCTGGATGTCGAGGTCATTGGTGACCTCGATGTTGTTGATCACCGTCTCGAGCACCTTATCCACGTCGCCATGCGGCGCCATCAAGCCCAGCCGTTCCATGCTGTCCGCGACGTTGTCTTCAGCCTGACGGTCCCAGGAGCGCTCCGCCTGAAGCGGCGAGTAGTCGTTGGCCGTTTCAGACTGATCTTTAACCGGCGTCGACGCTTCCACCAGGACTTTGCTCAACTCTTGCTCTTCCGCAACGCCGCCAAGGTCGTAGCCCCAAAGGCGCGTCTGGGCCCTGAATGGCTTGAAGGCCAGCCTCTTCGTCTGCGCGTCTTTGACGTCGCCCTCTTGGCTGTAGATAAAGGCCGGGAACCATTGGTTCTTTCCGTCATTCGAGCGCCAACTGTCGAAATTGAAGTAGTAGCTGGTCAAGGAGGAGCCGCCGTAGGCGCCATTGAAACGCACGATGTGGTAATCCTGATCCTCCACCCAGATGCGGCCGACGAAGCGCCCTTTGTCGGTTTTCTTTGATGGATCGACGTCAAAGACCAGACAACGGACTTCGCCCAGGAACTCGCGGCGAACGTAAGCAAACTTGTAATGCTGGCGATCGAAGCCATCCATGTCCAGGTAGATCATCTGCAGGAAGCCGCGCGGGAGAAATTCCATCGAGAAGAAGTTTTCGAAGCCGCCGAATATCTTGTGCTTGCGCTTGGTGCCTGTGCCGCGGATCAGCGGTTCGAGTTCCACGCCCTTCGCCAGCTCGGCGCGCCCGAGAAAATACGTGTCGCCGTCCGGCACCGTGCCCACACGCTTATCCGGGCGAAGATTCTGGATGTACGTCTCCACCAGCGGCGAGTACTGGCGAAGAAACTGCATTTCCGCCTGCTCTTGCGCCACAATTTTGTCCACTACTTGGCTCTGTGTCGCCGGTTGCTGGGCGGCTGCGGCCAGCGGCAAGCCGCCGAGCGCCAACGCAAAAGGTAAGATCTTCAGGGTACGCATGATGTCTTTCAAACTTGCAGGTGACAGGTACAGCCCCCTCTTGGCACGATACCCTCCAGAGGGCGAGCCGCCATCTGTACAGAGGGTCAGTTTAGGGACAGTGGCACATTTCGTTTGGCGACCTGGACGAAATGATTAGAGTTTGAGAGGAGATTCGGCGCGTTCTAAATGGCTGCCGCGACACTCTCAGCGGTGAAGCGCTGGTACGCCAAGACACCGGAAGCGTTATTTCTTGTCTCTAGTTTCTCCATAGGTACAATGGCAGTATCCCCGATGATCAAAGACCAGGAACATCCACGGGTGCCACGCGTCCACCATGCATCGTTCAAACGATAAGCATAGAATCATCGAACACTACGACGTTGTCAGTCCCTATTATCGCTCCCTCTGGGGAGAGCATCTGCATCACGGCTATTGGATTCGTGGGGATGAATCAAAAGAAAAGGCCCAGCTTCAGCTCATCGAGCATCTCGCTCAACTCGCAGGGGTGAAGCCCGGCTCGGATATTCTTGATATTGGCTGCGGCCTCGGCGCCGGCAGTCTTTACCTGGCCAGGAACTATAACGCCGCCGTCACCGGCATAACCATTTCCCCGGTACAGGTCGAAATGGCAACCAAGGCTGCGGCAAGCGAGCAACTCGATGCGAAGTTTCTCCTGATGGACGCCGAAGCGATGCGCTTCCAGAAAAAATTCGACCTTCTCTGGTCAGTGGAATCCATCTCCCATTATCAGCGCCGCGAAGAGTTCTTTGCTTCTGCCGCTAAACTTCTGAAGCCCGGCGGCCTCTTCGCGATCACCGACTGGTTCAAGAAAGAAAATCTGACCCGCGCAGAGACCAGGAAATTTATCGATCCAATCGAAAAAGGCATGCTGGTGGAACTGCAAATCATGGATGACTACGAGCAATTCCTGGCTTCAAACGGCTTGCAAATCATGCACCGCGAGATTCTGAACGGGAATTGCGCCAAAACCTGGGACCTGTGCCTCGATATCATTTGCGACAAAGCGTTTTGGGTGCTTGCCGCGAAATACGGCGCCGAATTTGTCTCTTACCTCCAGGCCTTCCGGGCCATGCGCGCCGGCTTCGCTTCAGGTAACTTCGTCTACGGCCTCTTCGTCGCCTGCCCCGCATCCGGATCGTCTGCGGCTTCAAACACCTGATAAACCGGCATCGCTATTGCAACGAGTAGAAACTCAACCATTACCCAGTTCCGCGGATTGAGATCGTTCCAGCATCCGGTTACTGATCGCGGAAAATTCAGAAACTAGCGCGTTGGTATTCCTCCCCGCCAGCGTCCCCGCGTCGATCTCCGTACTCAGCAGGATGGCCGTAGCCAGATCTGCACTGCACTGTAAACAGCATTTCTCTGTTCTTCCGGGAAGCTCGAATAATTCCTCGATACGGCCACAAACACTACATTGTGCAATCAAATCCTGCTCGGTGCCCTTTGGACCAGTTAACATACGGTTCCTTCCTTGGCTCCTTGCCGCTCCTCGCATTTCTCTCGATTCGGAGCGCATCGGATTGACACGTCGAGGTGCGGAGCCGCTTCCGCCACCTTTGTAGGAAAGCCATCACGATCGACAATCGTGAAGGCCGCTACGAGTGGCTTTGGCTACGCCTCATGCCCTGCAACGGTCATTTCAGATGGTAAGGAAAAGATCCTGAGGAAATCCTGAGCGGTCTATTAGGAATTCATAAATTCCAAAACAATGCGGAGGGACAGTCTTACTGAGGCTTCGCCGGGGGATCTCCGGGCGTGTCAGCCGCTCCCTTGGGCTTCGCGATCGTGGAGAGCGTTTCCACATTGAACTTTTTGTAGTCCCAATACCGCGTCACTACGCTGGCCTTGATCCCTTTCACCAGCAGGAACCGCACTCCCACGTGCGCCTCCATGTACGTCGGCAGCCACACTTCGTTATTCACAAACGCCTGCTCGAAAACGAAGCTGGTGCCCTTCTGCAAATTCGCCAGCAAGCCGCCGGCAATCTTCATGTCACCTGTAAAATACGCTTCCAGCCGCGCCACGTCGTGTGCCTTTTCGTCAATCCACACAACGCCGGCGAGCTTCCGCACGACCTTTTCCACCATCTTGTGCGCTTTGAATTCGGGATTCGGCTCGAAGTCGAAAACCAGCACGTCCTGCCCGCGAAAACGTTCGCGGCGCGGATTCACAAACTGGCACGCGCGCAGAAATACCTCAATCCCCGGCTCATCCTTTTCCTCGCTCTTCCCTTCTTCCTTGGCCTTTTCCTCCTTGGCTTCCTTCTTGGCCTCGCGCTTCTGCAGCTCCCCGATCCGTTTCTGGGTTTTTTCGTTTTCTTTCTTCTGCTCTTCGGCGCTCAGCGGCTTGCCGTCTTTTTTCACGCGCGTGGTTACTTCCTGCCCCTTGAGATAGAAAAAAGTGTACTCGCTGGACTCCCGCTTCTTCACCCGGCCGTCGCCCTCGAATTCCGTTTCCTCTTCGGACTGCGATCCGGCGTAGTTCTCTTTGATCTTGTCGATGGCCTTCTGATTCTCGTCAATCTCTTTGAAAAGAGCTTTCAAGTCCGGCAATTTGACTTGCGATTTGATCGGGAAATCAAACACGCGCTCGCCGATGGTTCCATTGATCACCGCGCGGGTGATGTCGATGTTGTATTTGTCATTTCCGCGGTGCAGCTCGATTTTTTGCGGCAACTTCGCGCCATCAATCGTTTGGTAGTCGTCATAGAGAATTTCTTCCTCCACTCCGCCGACGGTCGCCGATTCCTTCACGATCAGGTGTGTCTGCGGATCGAAGAAAACT
>WNFF01008474.1_pt1 | contig 10372 bp, 9 predicted proteins | sample 5400441 | NCBI WGS metagenome assembly WNFF01 (sample SAMN13153345, study PRJNA577476) | soil metagenome | isolation source: 120 cm saprolite under Douglas fir tree site 2 hole 3 replicate 1 | place: USA:California | collected 2015-04-18
GCGCACCCCAGTGCCGGCGGCCGTGCGCAAGCCGAGTCCTACACACCCGTGGCGTCATTCCACCCCTTACTCCACCCCGCACCGGGGGATGACATTTTCACGGAACAGTTAACATGACATTTCTACTGGACAGCGACAGCGTGAGATCAGCCTCAAAAGAAGTGCTACTGAGCTATCCCTGGGGCGTCACCTGGGCGCTGAACGAAGGCAAGACCCCGTCCATGAAGAGCGTGCGTCGGCCTCCGTCGAAATAGAGTCTGATAGTGCCCTCGGAGATGGGCGGCTGCATCTCGAAGGTGGCTTGGCCGTTCCGGATCGTCACGGTCCCCCAAGAGGTATTCACTCCCCAGCCCGCTATCAGCTTGCCATCCGGCATGATGGTCAGATAGAAGGGATCCGCGAAGCCCTGGTGCCCCGAGTTGATCGTACCCCGTCACCAAGAGGAGCGCGCTACCGCGCCAGCAGCACCGCCACATGGATCCGTGCCATGTCATTCGCATGTGTCTCTCATTTCTTGCACCGCCAACCTTTGCGATGCATCGTCGTTTTCGGTCACTCTGTATTTGAGACGACGGTGGGCGGCCCGCGGCTCCCATGCGCGCCCTGTTTTCGGCAAGAATCCGAACCGGGAGATCACCTCCCCATGGCAGCGCCGCCTCGCCGAGGCCGTGGTGGAGGAGTATAGTTCGATCGGCGGCCTCGAGACAGGCAGCAGCTCAGTACCCGGTCGGGCGGCAGCAGGGAGGACCTACCATGCCCCACTATGAGTTCCACTGCGAGCGGTGCAAGAAGGAAGTGACCCTGACCCTATCCATCGGGGAGCGAGAGCGTGGGGACTACAAGTGCCCCGGCTGCGGGGGCAAGAAGCTGGAGCCGCTGATGGGCACGTTCTTTTCCCAGACGGCAAGAAAAGCCTAAGGAGGAGCCCATGAACCTGAAGGGCAAGCAAATCGCGATCCTGGCCGAGAACCAGTACCAGGAAATGGAGCTATGGGTACCGTATTTCCGCATGAAAGAGGAGGGGGCCGAGGTCAAGGTGGTAGGGGCCGACGGCGCCCGGTCCTACACCTCCAAGCACGGCTATCCCGTCACGGTCGACGTACAGGCTGACGCCGTGACCGCCGTGGAATTCGACGCGGTAGTGGTGCCGGGCGGGTACGCGCCGGACATGATGCGTCGGCACGAGGCCATGGTGAAGCTGGTCCGGGACGCCGCCCAGCAGGGCAAGGTGGTCGCGGCGATCTGCCACGCGGGATGGATGCTGGCCAGCGCCGGGGTCATCAAGGGCAAGAAGGTCACGTCCTTCTTTTCCATCAAGGACGACATGGTTAATGCCGGTGGTCAGTGGTCGGACAGCGAGGTAGTGGTGGACGGCAACCTGATCACCTCGCGGAAGCCCGACGACCTCCCCGCCTTTTGCCGGGAGATCGTTCGGGCCCTGGCCAAGACTACGTAGCCCGGTCGCCGATCCCGGTCCTCCCCCCCGGCCGCCCTGGCTTAGACGGGGGAGGGGGCCGGGATCCTGCGCCTCGCGGGCCCACCTCCGCGCGAAAGGCGTGACGACAGGACAACTCTTGTGATCTTTTGCTGCTCGGGCTAAGGTCGGACGGCGAAGCCTGTTACCTCGAATCTAAGCTCGTGGCCCACCACCATACGGATCCCCTTGGGGCCACTATCTCAGCGCATCAGGCTACGACGAGCGGTTAGCGGACGCAGGAACCGCTAACCCCTTGCGTTTACGCAGGAATTACCCAGGAAGTCGTTTCGTCGCCCTGGCTCCAGCACGTGTGGCGCTCGGGACGCGAAGCCCGGCCACGTACCGGGTGGATGCTACTCTAAGCTCCTCGTAGTGAGCAGACGATTAGCAGGCTGCTGACAAACCGATTTTGAGGTGATCAGCGGCGTGCCGTCGGAGAGAAGAAACTGCGAAAACACAGGGTTTTTCGCATGTCCTCGATCACGCCGACCAACTTTCGAGGCTCCCGAAAGCACTTTGTCACAACTTTCGAGGCTCCCGAAAGCACTTTGTCAGCACCCTGTTAGGGCGCACTCCACCACCCTCCGCCACTCCCACAGAAATCCAAGGAAAACCAACATCCCGTCAGAGAGACCTTCATCTTCTCAATCGCGCCAACCCATGTACGAGAGATTTTGTACGCGCTGGAGGGCGAACGCCCGGGACTGAAATTCCTGGTGTCGGCGGTTCAATCCCGTCCCTGCCCACCACTTTCTCCACGTAGGGGCCCGTGGCTGGCTTTCTCTGAGGCCCCGCTATCGGTGCGCGGGCGCGCCCGCCGGCGTGTCAATGTTGTAGAGACGCGCACAATTGTCCCAGAGGATCTTGCGGCGGACCTCGTTGCGGAGCGGCAGCCCGAAGAACTGCTTCATCGCCTCAGGGAACGCGCCGTCGGAATGCGGATAGTCGGTCGAGACCACGAAATAGTCGGCTCCCATCTTGTTGACGACCTCGACGGCTGGCTCCTCGTCCACGTCGAGCGCGATGTAGCACTGTCGCTTGAAGTACTCGCTCGGCAGCATCGACAGCTGGTGCTCGCAGCCCGGGCCGAACTTCTCCCATTGGTCATCGAGCCGCCACAGCCACCAGTAGAGCCATCCGGCCGTGCCTTCGAGAAACGCGCAGCGTAGCTGCGGGTGGCGTTCGAGGATTCCGCCGGTGGTCATGCTGGCGATGGCCCCCATCAGCTCGACCGGATTGCGAATCGCATGCGCAATCGGGTGAAAGTTCGCGTGACCGACGAAGCGCCGCCCGGCGTCGTCCTTGAGCGAGGTGTTACCGGTGGGATGGAATCCGATCGGCACGTTGAGCTCTTCCAGTGCGCTCCACAGCGGCTCGCAAGCCTCATCGTGCAGATGCTGGCCATTGACCGGATTCGGAGTGCCAATGATGGCGACGGCGCCGAGGTCCCTGACGCATCGGCGGGCCTCTTCGATCGCCGCCGGGATGCTGTGCATCGCGATCTGTGCGGCGAACTTCAGGCGCCTCGGCTGGTGGCGGCAATAGTCGTGCGCCCAGTTGTTGTAGGCGCGCGCGAGCGCCGCCGCGTAGTCCGGCGCGAGGTCGTCGTGCATCAGGATCTGCCGCCCACGCGTGCCGTACATGACGGCGACGTCGACGCCCTCGATGTCCATGGCGATCAGGGTCGATTCCGGATCGAAGCCGCGGCCACGCGCGACTTGGAAGTGTGGATGCCGCGCGCGGCTCCGGCGCCGCAACTCTCGGCTCGACACCGTGGCACCAACCGCCTTGCCGTGCGCGGGAATCGCCAATCCTGCCACCTCCATCCCCATGATGGTGTCGGCGTGGCCTTTGTCGTCGGAGCCCTCGGCGAGCTTTTGCTGCTGCCCCCCGAAGAACCGCGGCAAGTTCGCTCGATGGGGCCCGTCGAGGTAGCGGGCCCACAGATCGTCCGGCTCCATCATGTGGAGGTCGCTGTCCAGGATCAGATAGCCGTCGCGTGCCATATCACACCTCCGCCACTATGCCTTCAATTGACGAGCGATGAACGCTTTGACCATCTCGCGGGCGCGGTCCGTCTGGGGCCCCGGCTGGGCGACCCACTCGTGTTCGCTGCCCTCGAAGACAGTCAGCTCACACACGCCGCCGGCCGCCTTGTACGTCGCAGCGAATTTCTCCTGCAGGGCCGGAAGCACGTTGTCGTCGAGCGCGCCCTGCATGATCAGCATCGGGACCAGCGTGGCCGGCTCGCGGCGCTCGAGGATCAGCTGCGGGTTGCCTTCGTAGATCGTGTCCCACGGGTTGAAGTAGATGCGGCTGTTCTCGATCATTCCCTCGCGTTTCATTCGCTCCGCCTGCTGGAAGCGCGCGTAGGGGTCGCTGATGGGCGAACGGGTCGCCACGTACGCCACCGTGGCATCGGGGTTCGGAGTCGCGGGCAGGGGAATCGCGTTGTAGCGCGTATCGCGTGGGCGCATCGCGAGCAACTGGGCGACGTGGCCGCCGCTGGAGCTGCCGTACACGCCGATCTTCGAGGGGTCGCCGTTCCACTCGGCGACTTTCGATTTGAGCCAGCGCACGCCGTAGTTCGCGTCCTGCACCGACGCCGGGTACGGCGCTTCCTCCGAGAGCCTCAGATCGATGGCCACGACCAGGACGCCGCTCGCGGCAATGGCGCGGTCCATCGGCTCTTCGGCGAGACGGTCCTTGCGGCGCCAGGCGCCGCCGTGCAGATCGAGCACCGTCGGGAACGGCCCTGGGCCCTGTGGCTGATAGATGCGGGCCATCAGCTGCCGCCCGGCCGGCGTGCGCCGGAACTCCACCTCGCTGACCTTGAGCTCGAATGTGGCCGCCGGATCGTAGGACATCTTCGTTCCCGACCTTTCTGGCCCCGTGCCGGCGTGCCCGAGGCCAGGCCGCGCGCCCGCGATGACGCCAGCCGCGCCGACTGCAGTGACCTGCTTCAGAAAATCGCGGCGATCGGTGCGATGCTCGTCCATGCCGATCTCCTTGCATCCGGGTGAGCCTCCCTCCGGGTGAGCCTCCGGTGGAGGGTAGCATAGGCGGGAATTGCCGCGGCCGCCCGGAAAATTCCGGAACGTCCGACGCTTCCCGTGTAATGTGATCCCCGCGGCGCGAGACCCTGGAGCGGGACAAGGAGCGACGAGATGCGATTCGGACTCTTCGGCAGCGCGCAGGCGAAGCGAGGCGGCCCCGACGTGGATAGCGGCGTGGGGTTCCGGGAGTTCGTCGACTACAACGTCGAAGCGGAGTCGCTCGGCTTCTGCAGCACGTTCCTCGTCGAGCACCACTTCACCGGGTTCGGCCAGATCTCGGCGACGCTGAATCTCCTCACATTCATCGCCGCGCGCACGAAGAGACTTCGGCTGGGCACGGCGGTGATCGTCCTGCCCTGGCACAATCCCGTGCTGCTGGCCGAGCAAGCCGCCACGCTCGATTTGCTGTCGCAGGGCAGGCTCGATTTCGGGATCGGCATGGGCTATCGCTACCGGGAGTTCGCCGGCTTCTGCATGCCCATGGAGGAGGCCGCGGAGCGCTTCGACGAATCCCTGGAAGTCATTCTCAAGGCCTGGACGTTGGACGCGCCGTGGTCGCATCGAGGCAAGTACTGGCAGTTCGAGGAGGTGGTCGTCGAGCCGCCGACGGCACAGAAGCCCCATCCGCCCCTGTGGATGGGCGCCGGGAGCCCCGAGTCCATCAAGAAGGTCGCGGAACAGGGCCACAAGCTCCTGCTCGACCAGTACGCCTCCATCGAAGAGATCGGCGAGCGGATCGCGCTGTTCAAGTCAGCGGTGGAGAAGCAGGGGCGCACGTTCGATCCGATGAGCGTCGCGGTCACCCGGTCCATCAACGTGGTGGGGACGCCCGCCGAGCTGCAGAAAGCGTTCGAGACGCGCATCGCCGCGCGCCGGCGTATCGACCGGCTGACGCTGCGCCCGGACGGGAAGAATCAGAAGCGCGTGATCTCGGACGAGGCCATCTGCGCCGGTGCGCTCTACGGCACGCCCGACGCGATCGCGGTCAAGCTCGAGGTCCTGCGCGAGGCAGGCGCGGAGTACGTGCTGCTCAACAGCGCGGGCGGCCCGCTGTCCCTGCGGCGCTTCGCGCACGAGGTGCGCCCGGCGTTCGCGGACGCCTCCACGCTCGAGCCGGCCTGACGCGCCGCTCACTCCGCTCGACGATCAAGCGGCGGCCCGGCGATCAGGCCGCGGGCCGCTTCCAGCCGAGCCAGTCGACGATGGCTCCCCCCATCACTCGCTCGAGGTCGCGGCCTCGGAGCCACGGCAGCTCCTCGGTGAACACCGTCACGCATTGTCGATACGAGCACGGCATGCGCGTGATGTCGGTGCCCCAGAACGAGCGGTCCGGCCCGAACGCCTCGAAGATCTGGCGCAGATAGCCGTGGATGTTCCGGTACGGGTAGGGCTGGCTCGAATAGCTCGGCGCGCCTGACATCTTGACCGCGACGTTGGGGAACCGGGCGAGCGCGAGCATGTCCGGAAGGTCGGCGAAGACGTCGTCGTCGGTTTGCCCGGTGCCGCCGCCGGGCCGCCCGAGGTGATCGATGTGCAGCTTCAGAGCGGGATGCCGCTCGGCGATCTTCTTCAACGCCGCCATGTTCCCGCCGGCCAAGAGCCCGACGGGCAGTCCCGCCTTCTGGCACGCCGCCCAGAACCAGTCGAGCGAGCCATCGGTCCACCACGCCTTCTGATGCGGCTGGTTGAAGGTGAACCGGAACCCGAGCATGCCCGGCCGCTCGCGCCAGTGGGCAACGATGTTCTCGCGATCCGCGCTCTGGAGGTCGAAATGCCCGAGGATGCAGAACTTGGCCGGGTGTCGGCGCACCGCCTCGACGGCCAGCACGTTGACCGCCTCGCCGAGCGCGCTGGGCGGATGGATCACCGCGCAATCGACGCCGGCCGAAGCCATCTCGGCCAGCGCGTCATCGACCGAATACGTGGGAATCTGGCGATGGTGCGCGCTCATCCTGCCGTTCTGCCAGAGGTGGATCTGGGAATCGACGATCAGCATGGCGGTCCTCCCCCTTGAGCGCGTAGTATAGGCGCTTTGAAAGAGGAAGGAGCCCCGACCATGAGCAACGATGCCCTGGGCACGATCGTGCCGGTCGCCGGCTGGCCCGAGGAGCGCGCCCGCGCGGTCGCGATCACCGGCGACAGCGATCCGATCTTGCCCACGCCGTTCCGCATCGGAGAGACCAGTGCCGCCGCGCTCGCGGCGGTCGGGCTCGCCGTCTCCGATCTGTGGGAATTGCACACCGGGCGTCGTCAGGAGGTCGCGGTGGATACTCGCCAGGCGACCGCCTCGCTCCGCAGCGGGCATTACATGAAGCTGGACGGGGCGCCCGTGTCCACCGAGCGCAACACGGTGATGGGCGTCTATCCGGCGAAGAACGGTCGCTGGAGCTATCTCCACTGCAACTTCCCGAACCATCGGGCCGCCGCCCTCCGCGTGCTCGGCGTGCCGGAGGATCGCGAGGCGGTGCGCCAGGCGGTGGCGAAGTGGGACGCGCTCGAGCTCGAGGAGGCGATCATCGCCGCGAGAGGCGCCGGGGGCATGGTACGTACCATGGCCGAATGGACCCAGCACCCGCAGGCCGCTGCCATCGCCGCGCTGCCGCTGATGGAGATCGTCAAGATCGGCGACAGCCCGCGCGAAAAGCTCCCCGACGGTGATCGGCCGTTGTCGGGCATCAGGGTGCTCGACCTGACGCGGGTCCTCGCCGGGCCGACCTGCGCTCGTACGCTCGCCGAGCACGGCGCCGACGTCTTGAAGATCACGGCGGCGCACCTGCCGAATCTCGGCTACCAGGAATTCGACACCGGCCACGGGAAGCTGTCCGCCCATCTCGATCTGCGCGAGCCGAAGGACAGCGAGACCCTGCGCGGGCTGGTCCGCGATGCCGACGTGTTCTCGCAAGGCTACCGGCCCGGCACCCTTGGCGAGCGCGGGTTCTCGCCGGAGGCGCTGGCGCAATTGCGGCCCGGCATCGTCGTTGTCTCCCTGTGCGCGTTCAGCCATGTCGGGCCGTGGGCGTCGCGCCGCGGCTTCGACACGGTGGTGCAGACGGTGAGCGGCATCACCAGCCGTCAGGGGGAGCTGTTCCCCGGCGCCGCGCCGGGCCCGCAGTTCTATCCGGTGTCGGCGATCGACTATCTGACCGGCTATCTGATGGCGTTCGGCGCCATGGTCGCGCTCGCGCGCCGCGTGCGCGAGGGCGGCAGCTGGCTCGTGCGGATCTCGCTGGCCCAGACCGGACGCTGGCTCGTCGGACGCGGCCAGGTTCCGGAGGCGCTCCTCAAGGACGTGCCGAAGGAATTCACGCCGGTGGAGCTGCAGCGCTGGTCGATGACGAGCGACACGCCGGCGGGTCGGCTCCAGCATCCCGGGCCGGTCGTGCGCCTCTCCGAAACGCCGCCGCGCTGGGCCCGGTCCTCGGTGCCGCTCGGCTACCACGAGCCGACGTGGCCGGCGCGACCGTAGCCACCGCAGGCCGATGACGGACATCCAGTTCGGTCTGATGCTGCGGGCGCAGTTCCACGCGGGCGACGACATGCAGCTGCGCTTCGCGGAGCTCGTCGAGCAGGCGCGCCTTGCGGACCGGCTCGGCTTCGCCTCGATCACGAAGGGCATGCACTACAGCGCCGCCCCGTGGTGGGATCTGCAGCAGTTCCCCTTCCTGTCGCGCATCATGGCCGACGCGCCCAACCTCCGGCTCAACTTCGGCCTCGTGCTCCTGTCGCTCCACAAGCCTCTCGACATCGCGGAGCAGATCGCGAGCGTGGACGTCATGAGCGGCGGCAAGGTCATCCTGGGTGTGGCGCTCGGCTATCGCGACGTCGAATACCTCGCGTTCGGCACCACGCAGAAGGAGCGCGTGCGGCGGTTCGAGGAGAACCTCGAGGCGATCAAGCGACTCTGGACCGAGGACGTCGTCGACATGAAGGGCTCGCACTTCACTCTCGCCGGCGCGTCGGTCGGAACGCGGCCGGTGCAGAAGCCGCATCCGCCCGTGTGGATCGGCGCCAACGCCGACCCGGCCATTCGTCGCGCGGCACGTCTGGGTGACTGCTGGTACGTGAACCCGCACAACCGCATCGACACGATCGTGCGGCAGGTCGACGTCTACAAGCGCGCGCTCGAGGAGTGCGGCAAGCCGTTCCCCAAGGAGTTTCCCGCGCGGCGCGAGGTGTTCGTGGCGCGCTCGCGCGACGAGGCGATCCGACTCTGCGCGCCACACCTCGGCGCGAAGTATCGCGCCTATCAGCAGTGGGGCCAGAACCAGGTGATGCCCGCAGGCGACAACGATCTCGGCGTCGAATTCGACGAGCTGATCCGCGACCGGTTCCTGCTGGGATCACCCGACGAAGTCGCCGGGCAGATCCTTCGGCTGCACCAGCAGACCGGGATCAACCACCTGATCATGAGCGTGCAGTGGCCGGGCATGCCGCAGAGCCTGGCCCTCGACGAGCTGCACATGCTGGCGGAAGAAGTCTTCCCGAGAGTGCGGCGGGCCTGACCCGCCGATGAACGAGACGCGGACGCTGGCCCGCTTCGTCGTCGAGACGCGGTTCGCCGATCTGCCGACCGGCCTCGTCGACAACTGCAAGAGCGCTGTGCTCGACGCGATCGCCGCGGGCTTCGTCGGATCCGTCCAGCCGTGGAGCCGGCGGATCGTGTCAGTGGTCCAGGCACTCGGCGGGCCACCCGACGCCTCGGTCATCCATGAGGATTGGCGGACGGACGTCTCGAGGGCGGCCTTCGCCAATGGCGTCCTGATCGGCGCGTTCGAGTGTGAGCCGCTCACCGGATCGCACGCGAGCGGCACGGTACTGCCGGCGGCGCTCGCAATCTGTCAGCGAGAGCGCTTCAGCGGCCCCCGGTTTCTCACGGCGCTCGCGCTGGGGTTCGAGGTGTCGGCCCGCATCGCGCGCACGGCGGTCGGGCTCGAGACCGTGCGGGGCTTTCACAACCCGGGCACGCAGGGACCGTTCGGGGCCGCCGCGGCGGTGGGCAGGCTGTACGCCTTCGACGAGGAGCATCTCACCAGCGCGATGGGCATCGCCGGGTCGTCGAGCGCCGGCCTCCTCGAGTTCGCCTGGAGCGGCGGCGACACGAAGCGCTTGCATCTCGGACGCGCCAGCCAGCTCGGGTTGGAGAGCGCGCTGCTGGCGCGACAGGGCGTGCGCGGTCCCGAGACGGTGCTCGAAGGCCGCTCGGGCTACTTCAACGCGTTTTCAACGTCGCCACGGATCGAGAAGCTACTCGAGGGACTAGGGACTGACTGGGCCATCGAACCGCCGTCTCTGAAGTCGTATGCGACTCACGTGACGCACCAAGCGGTGGTCGACGCGATCCAGCGCTTCAAGCGCGAGCATCCGCTCGATCCCGGCACGATCACGCGCGTGGTGATCCGCGGTGCGCCGAGGATCATGGAAGAGCGGCACACGGCGCGCGCACCGCACGATGTCCTCGGCGGGCAGTATAGCCTGCCGTTCACGACGGCCGTGGCGCTGACCAGGGACATGTCGAACCCACTGGTCTACGACGAGACCGCAGTGCACGACCCGCTCGTCCGCGACCTGGCCCGCCGCATCGAGCTCGACCCTCGCGACGACGCGGGTCGCGCTGCGCCGTACGTCTGGCCGGCGGAGGTGTTCATCGAGTGCGCGGGCCGATCCCACACGCTGCGCACCCGACCTCACAAGGGCGCACCGTCCAACCCGTTTAGCTGGGCCGAGGTCTGCGAGAAGTTCCAGCGTTACACCGCATCCGTCGTCAAGGTGTCGCAGGCCAGGGCGCTCATCGACCTCGTCGGGCGTCTCGAGCAGGTGACGGACATGGCCGACGTCGCTG
>WNFF01006413.1_pt1 | contig 10371 bp, 11 predicted proteins | sample 5400441 | NCBI WGS metagenome assembly WNFF01 (sample SAMN13153345, study PRJNA577476) | soil metagenome | isolation source: 120 cm saprolite under Douglas fir tree site 2 hole 3 replicate 1 | place: USA:California | collected 2015-04-18
GCAGAAAGGCGACGGCCGCCGCCCCGTCGGGGCAATAGACAAGATCGATGTTGCGCCGCTTGAGCTCATGCTTGAGCCGCGCGACGGCATCGGGAATGCCGTCCGCGGCGGAACCGGCAGCGATGCCGGCCGGGATGCGGCTTTCATTCATCGGTTTGCACCGGCTTCCCGCCGAGAAAGATCTCGGAGAAGAGCTTCTCCCACTTCTCGCCCTCATCGAGCGCGAGCACCGGGTCGATGATCTCGTACTTGAACTTGTTGAGCGGACTGTCCACGGCCATGCTCGTGGGGACGCGGTTCACGCTCTTGTAGATCTCCTGCCCTTCCTTCGAAAGCACGAATTCGGCGAAGAGCAGCGCCGCATGGGGACGCGGCGCGTTCCTGGCGACCCCGATCGCGGCCGCCTGGCCGAAGGCCGGTTGCAGCGGCTTCCAGTCGACCGGCGCGCCTCTCAACTTCAAGGTCTCCATGTTGTTGTTGTACGCGGTGAGGAAGAACGGCACTTCGCCCGAGGCCACGAGCTGCGCGGTGTGAATGTGGCCGTGGCGAATCTCCGGCTTCATCGCGGCGAGCCTGCGGAAATAGGCGAGGCCTTTTTGCTCGCCCATTGCCTTGGTCACCGCGGCGAACCAGGTCACGTCGGTACCCTCGATGGTGATGCGCCCGGTCCAGCGCGGCTGCAGCAGTTCCTCGAACGTCGCCGGCAATTCGCCGGGTTTGACCAGATTGGTGTTGTAGCCCATCACGAAGAACACGAACCGGTCGGCGACGTACTGCCGATGGCCACGGGGCAGGGCGGCCGGCGCGATTTCGCTCAACACCGGCGTATGAAAATCCTCCAGCAGCCGCTCCCGGCGCAATGCCTCCAGATGATTCGCGCTGCTCTCGAACACGTCGGCCTCGTAGCGCCGGCCGCGGGCCTCGGCGACGGCGCGCTGCACGATCTTCTCGGAGGAGGTGCGCCAATGGACGAGCTGTACGCCGTATTTCCGCTCGAACGCCGCGCCGAAGGCCTTGCCGTCGGCGACCGTCATGGTGCTGTAGAGCACGACGCGGCGCTCGACAAATTGCCGATATTACGGTGTACATTAACGGCGCTGTCAAACCGGCCTGAAACCCCGTTCTTCCAAGCGGAACACGCGCCGTAGGAGCAACCCGAAATGACCGACCCCGCCAGCCCCATCCGCATACGCAAGATCGGCCACGTCGGCCTTTACTGCCGCGACCTCGCGAAGATGGTCGATTTCTACACGCGCGTGCTCGGGTTCAAGGTCTCCGACGTCAACGAAAAAGGGATGACCTTCCTGCGCTTCGGGAGCGACCACCACAGTTTCGTGCTGGCCCAGATGGCGGCCGACGAGCAGAAGAAGGGCGTGGGCGCCACGATCCTCCAGCAGATCGCGATGGAGGTGGCGAATCTCGATGCGCTCAAGCGCATCCGGAAAACCCTCCTCGACCAGGGCGTGAACGTGCGCGGCAAGATCAAGCACGAAGGGCCGGGCAACGACTATACCTTCGACTTCGACGACCCCGAAGGGAACCGCCTGCAGTTCTTCAGCGACATGGACCGCATCGGCTGGGACGGCAAGAGCCGGCCGAAGGGAGAGTGGAAGCGCTTCGAGGTCGACGACTAGGGGTCTTTCCCTAGTTAAGCCATTTTTCGACGGTTTTCGAAGCGGCCGCCGGGCGGATAAGAAGGCCGGTCGTCGAAACCCGCAGCTCGAGCTCCGCGGGCTCGTTGACCGGGACGAAGGCGGCCGAGCCGTATTCGGCGTCGAGGAACGGCTCTAGAAAGGTGTAGCGCTTGCGCAGATCGAACAGATCCACCGGTTTTTCCCGGCCGAGCGCGTAGAGCGTGCGCGCCGCGGCACGCTCCTTGTCGATCCCGCGGTAGCGTCCTCCGACGCGGTCGAGCTCATAGGCCGTGGTGAGGCCGAGCACGTTCGCGAGCGCGTGCCATTTGAGGATACGCGCGTCCACATAGATCTCGTCCCCGGAGATCGGATAGGTCTCCATCCTCCCGTCCGGAAAGCGCAATGTGGCCGCGAATTGCTGCGCGCCGTAGGGACGCACCGCGATGCGCGCGGCGAGCTCCTCGCGCGCAAGCGAGCGGTAGCCCTGGATGCCGACGGTGATCGTGCCTTCGAGGAGCCCGAGCGAAATAAGCAGCAGCCCCAGGAGCGTCCGGCTCACGAAGCGCAAGGGGTGCAGGCCGAAGAGCGCGGTGAGGCCGGCGAGAACGAGGATCGCGCCCAGCGACAGGAGCGCCGCGGCGCCGAGCAGCCAGGGCAGGCTCGCGGAATGCGTCAGGAAACCCAGCTCCGGGATCTCAGGCATGGTCCCGAATCATAGCCCCATGTAGAGCTTGTGGATCAGCTCGTTGTTGGCGAGGTCCTCGCGCGAACGGCCCTCGTACTCGATCTTGCCGTGCACGATCACGTAGCCGCGGTCGGCGATGCGGATCGCCTGGTTGAAATTCTGCTCCGCCATCAGCACCGTGAGCCGGTAGCTCTCCTTCAGCTCCCGGATCTTGTCGATCGTGTGGATGACGAGGATGGGCGCGAGGCCCACCGAGGGCTCGTCGATCAGGAGGATCTTGGGCGCGGTCATCAGGGCGCGGGCGAGCGTCAGCATCTGCTGCTCGCCCCCGCTCATGCTGCCGGCGAGCTGCCGGCGCCGCTCGGCGAGCCGCGGAAATGTCTCGAAGCAGAACGCGAGGTTCTTCGCGATCGCCGCGCGCGCCTTGGGGCGATACGCCCCGAGCAGGAGGTTCTCCTCCACCGTGAGCCGCGGGAAAAGCCGCCGCCCCTCGGGCACGAGCGCGATGCCGAGGTCCACGATCTGCTCGGGCGCGCGGCCCACCAGGTCGTGCTCGACGCCGTCGATGGTTGCACGGATGACGCCCGAGCTCGGAGACACGATTCCCATAATGCACTTCATCAGCGTGCTCTTGCCGTTGCCGTTGGTGCCGAGCAGGGTCACCGTCTCGCCGTCCTTCACCGCGAGCGAAATGCGGTCGAGCACCTGCACCGCGCCATAGCCCGCGCAAAGGCCTTCGACGCGGAGGCTATTCTCCAAGGTAGGCCCTCACGACTTCGGGGTTTCCGGCCACGGCTCGAGGGTCGCCGTCCGCGATCTTGCGTCCGGCTACCAGCACCGCGATGCGCTCGGAGAATTTCATCACCGCGCGCATCACGTGCTCGATCATGATCACCGCGACGCCCTGCTCCTTGAGACCCGACAGGAGCGCCAGGATGTCGTCCACTTCCGAGGCCGAGAGTCCTGCCATCGCCTCGTCGGAGATAAGGAGCTTGGGCTTCGCCGCCATCGCCCGCGCGAGCTCGAGCTTTCTCATGTCCACCTGGGTGAGCCCGCCCGACATCGCGTGAGGCCGTCCGGCGAGGCCGACCTGCCCGAGAATGCGCATCGCCTCCTCGACGATCCGGCCGGGGGCGAGCTTCTCGTGCTTGCGCGCAGCGTAGAGGAGCGGTATGCGCAGATTGTCGAGCACCGACATGCTGGCGAAAGGCTTGGGAATCTGGAAGCTGCGCGCGAGGCCCATTCGGATGCGCCGGTGCGCGGCATGCCCGCAGATGTCCTCGCCCTCGAAGCGGATGCTCCCCTCATCGTTCCTGAGCGTTCCGGTGATGCAGTTGACGAGCGTGCTCTTTCCCGAGCCATTGGGCCCGATCAGGCCGACCCGCTCGCCGGGGCGCACGACGAAGTCGACGCTTTCCAGCGCCGTGAAGCCGCCGAAACGCTTGGTCACGCCGGAGACCTCGAGCAGCGCTTCGGCCATCAGCGTCCCCTGCGGCGGCGCCAGGCGTCGACCCAGCCCATGATGCCGTTCGGAGCGAGGGTAACGAACAAGACCAGCAGCGCTCCTACGATAAGGAGGTTCCAGGCCGACGAAACGGTCACCTGCACCCACTGCTGCACGGTGCCCAAGAGGACGGCGCCGATAAGCGGCCCCATCCAGCTCATCATGCCGCCGATAAGCGGCATGGCAATGCTGTTGACGGCGTAAGAAAGGCTGAATGCCGAGCTCGGCTCGATGTACGAGAGGTAATAGGGAAAGGTGGTCCCGGCCATGCCCATCAGCGCGCAGCTCACCATGGTCGAGAAAATCTTGAGCCTCAAGGTCGGCACGCCCGAGCATTCGGCGGCGAGCTCGTCGTCGCGGATCGCGGCGAGACCCCGGCCGAGGGTCGATTTCTCGATCGCGCGGGCGACGACGAGCGCGAACGCGGCAATCACCATCTGCACCGCGTAGATCAGGTGGATGTAGCGCGGCAGCCCGAAGGGAACGTCGCGGGGCTGCAGCACGTAGGCGCCGCGCGCGCCGCCGACGTAGTCCCAGTTGACGATGAAGATGTAGAGAACGACGGAGAGCGCCAGCGACGCGATGGCGAAGAACACGCCGCGCAGCCGCAGCGTGAGATAGCCCAGGCCCAGTCCCGCCAGGCCCGCGACGAGGGTCCCGGCGACGATTACCACCGGCAGCGGCGCCTTGAAAGCGTTGTAGAAGAACACCGTGGTGTAGGCGCCGATCGCGAAGAAGGCCGCCGAGCCGAAATTCACGTAGCCGGTGTAGCCGCCGAGGATATTCCACGCGGTGGCGAGGATCACGAAGAGAAGCACCGTATACGCTGCGGAAAAGAAATACTCGTTGGGAATAAGCTGCGTAACGGCCGCGAGCGCGACCGCGACAGTGAGGGTGACCGCGGCGAAGACCTTGTTGTTCATCGCCCGCTCATCTTCCCAGCAGCCCCGACGGACGAAACGCGAGTGTCGCGAGCAGGAGGCCGAACGAAACCGCCGGCGCCCAGGACGGCCCGAAGTAGGTGGAGGTGAAGGACTCGGCGAGACCGAGCACGAAGGCGCCGAGCAGCGTCCCCCAGATCGAGCCCATGCCGCCCAGCACGCACACCGCGAACACCAGTCCGATGAATTCGCGCCCGATCGCGGGCTGCACCGGCTGGATAACGATCAGAAAGGCGCCGGCGACGCCCGCGGTCGCGATGGAAATCGCGAAGGCGAGCTCCTTGACGCGTACGGGATTCACGCCCATCAGGCGCAACGCGAGCGGATCCTGAGCGACCGCGAGCACCGCGCGGCCGAAGAAGGTGTGCGTGAGGAACAGTTGAACACCGATGACCATGACCATGGACACGAGGAAGGGCACGACCAGGCGCATCGGGAAACCGACCTCGCCCGCCCGCCAGGTGACGTCGCCGTAGCGGGTGCTCACCATGCGGTAGTCGACGCCGAAGATCAGGACGAGCGCGACCTCGGTGATGAAGAGGATGCCGAAGAAGAAGGCGAGGCCCCGCAGCGACTCCTGCCCGCGGCGCTCGAAAGAGTAGTAGTACACCCGGTAGAGCGCCGCGCCGAGCAGGAAAAACAGCGGCGACACGGCCACCGAAACGACGATCGGGTCAAATCCGAAGCGGTCGTTGACGATGTAGGCGATGTAGGAACCGAGGATGATGAACGCCGGGTGCGCGATGTTGACCACGTCCAGCATCCCGAACGAGATCGAGATGCCGACGCTCATGGCGGCGTAGAAGCCGCCCAGCAACAGGCCAGCGATGATGGCGTTTAGCAGCAACGCCGTCGAGATTTCCATGGTGCAAGAGCGACACCGGCGGGTTTCCCCGCCGGCGTTGCTCAAATCCTACTTCTTGTTTTCGTGGTAAGGAGCCTTCACGGAACCGGTCTTGTATTCGTTCGGGTAAAGCACGGTGACGCGACCCGGTTTCATCCACTGCTCGAGGTCGTTGCCGCCGATGCCGTGGTACTGCACCGTCAGCATGCGTGGCACGGACCACTCCCCGTTCTTGGCGAAGCGGACCTTGCCGACAAAGGTGTCGAACTCGTTCGTGTGCATGTAATCGGCGAGCTTCGCCTGATCGAGCCCGCCTGTCGCCTTGATCGCCTGCTCCAACACCTGCATCATCGCGTAAGCATACGGCGGCAGATAGAACCCGAGTGGGTCGACGCCTTCCTTGACCGCGCGCCCTTGGTACTTGGCGAGGAACTGGTCGAGGAACGGGAACTTCCTGTTTATGTCCGGCGCATAGGCCTCGTAATTGATCATGCCGTTCAGCAGCGGTCCGAGCTGTGTCTTCAGCGCCGCGAACTGCGGGCCCACCAGGCCGCCACCGAACATTCTTGTCTTCAGGCCGACTTCGTTCGCGGCGCGCACCATGCCTGCGGAGTCCGGCGGATACGACGCCAGGTAAACGAGATCCGGGTTGGTCGCCTGGATCGCGCGCAGGATCGGCGAATAGTCGACCGTGTTGGGAGGATAAGTCTTGTCGTAGACGACTTTCAGGCCGAGCCGCTTCACGTGCGCGCGCGCGCCCTCGAGCGCCAGGTGCGGGTATTCTGCGTCGGCGCCCACCAGGGCGACAGTGCTCGGCTTCGGATTCAGGGCCATTGCCGCCTCGAAGTAGCCGCGCGTCCAGTCCACCGCGGGATCGGGTCCCGCCGGCATGATCTGGAAGTAGCGGTCGTACTTGAACTTCGAGTTGACGTTGAGGCCGAACAAGGTCATGAAGGCCATGTTCCGCTGCATCATGAGCGGCATCGCGGGCGCGATGACGGCCGTTCCGTATCCGGACACCACCAGGTCCACTTTGTCGACGTCGAGCAGCTTGCTGTAAAGGCCCGGCACGGTCGAAGGGTTGGTCTGGTCGTCGTAATAAACCAGCTCGACCTTGCGGCCGAGCAACCCGCCCTTGGCGTTCACGTCCTCCGCCCAGATCTGCATCGAGATCAGCGCCGCCTTGCCGTTGCCCGCGAGCGGCCCGGTGAGGCTCATGCCGAAGCCGATCTTGAGCGGCTGCTGTGCGAGCGCCGTGCCGGAGAGCGCGAGCCCGATGAACAGGGCGCTCAGTACGCGCCTTAGAGTGGTCGGAAAACTAGCTAGCATGGTCCCTCCTCGGTTGCGAAAAATCGGTGCAGGAGTTTCGAGGCTTGCCCTCGTGCCCGCCTCCCCCTCTGGTCTGTCCCGGCGATTATGAAAGCGCCCCGTTATTTGTCAAGCGATGAGGCAGTGGGCTTTGCCCACCGGCCCGCCTACCACAGGCGCTCGCCGCGATCGAGCTTGGCGAGCATCTCCATCTGGAATTCCCTCGGCCCGAAGCCGAAGCGTTCGCCCGAGCGCTCGTAGAAGAACGGGCGATCGGTCCTCAGGCTGAATTCGCGCATCCACGCGAGCAGCGCCTCGTCCGGGTCGCGCCCGGCCGAGCGCAGGATATAGGCGGTTTTCGTTCTCCACCGGACCGGAATGATCAACACGCCGAGCCGGTCCGGCTTGAATTCCTCGGGGAACGGGCTTTCTTCCTGCAGCCACCCGCAGATGAAGTTCCGGCACGGGTCGACCGGCCGGCGCTCGTAGATGGTGCAGCACCCCTCTCCGCGGAAATGGCACGGCTTCCCGGGCTTCATCTCGTGGCCGAGGATCGTGCCCTTGACCCAGCCGTCGCAGCACGCCGTGCAAGTGCCGCACTGCCGCGCTCCGCGCGCCGCGGAGACGGGGTTGATGGCCACCACGGCGCCGCAGCACCTCTTGTATTTCCTGCCGCTGCCGCAAGGGCAAGGATCGTTTCTTCCGACGGGCATCGGAAGAGTCTAGCGCATGCGCTAGACTTGGCGCACCCGTGTCGGTCTATTTCGTCATCCTTCTGTCGGTGCTCTCGAGCATCGCGTATCGCGGCAGCAAGGTGCTGGTGTCGCTGGACGCGCTCCACCTCGGCGCCAACTCTTTCATGGTCGGCGTTCTGGCCGCGCTGTATGCGGTTTTTCCTCTGCTGCTCGCGGTGTACGCGGGCCGGATCTCCGACCGCATCGGCGTGCGCTACCCGATCCTGCTCGGCTCGATGGGCATCACGGCGGGCCTCTCCCTCCCGGCGCTGCACGAAGGCCTGTTCACCCTGTTTCTGTGCCCGACCCTGATCGGGCTCGGCCAGATTTTCTTCCACGTGTCGATCCACAACGCGGTCGGATCGATCGGCGACGTGGCAGATCGCGCCAAGAACTTCAGCACCTTCTCACTCGGCCAGTCGGTCGCGACCTTTATCGGCCCGTCGCTCGCCGGATTCACCATCGACGCCCTGGGCTTCCGGCCGACCTTCGTCACGCTCGCCTTGATATCGCTCGTCGTCGTGCTGCTCGCGCTCGCCTTTCCGCGACTGGTGCCGCCGCGCGGCGAGCATCACGACGAAAGAGAGAAGCGGCGTGCGCTCGACCTGCTGAAGGAAGCGCCTTTGCGCCGCACGCTGATCATGAGCGGGGTGGCGCTCACGGGCATCGAGCTGTTTTCCTTCTACATGCCCGTATACGGCCAGTCCATCGGGCTTTCGGCCACGCGGATTGGTTTGGTGCTCAGCGCCTATGCCGCCGCCGCGTTCGTGGTGCGTCTGGTGATGCAGGAGCTGGCGAGGCGCTTCACCGAAGCGGGCGTGCTGACCGGGTCGCTTTTTATCGCGACAGCTACGTATGCACTTTTTCCGTTTCTTTCCGGAGTGCCGATGCTGGTGCTGACCGCGTTCCTGCTCGGGCTGGGTCTGGGCTCGGCGCAGCCGCTCACCATCATGCTGACCTACCACCACGCTCCGGCGGGCCGCTCGGGCGAAGCGCTGGGAATGCGCCTGACCGTGAACAAGATCACGCAGATCTCCATACCGCTCGTGTTCGGCGGCATCGGCGCCGTGTTCGGCCTGGCGCCGGTGTTCTGGGCCAACGCGGCGTTCCTGCTGGCAGGCGGAATCGTTTCGCTGAAGGATCTGCGCGCGGCGGTAGTCAAAGAAGACCGGGGATCCAGCGTTTCACGCGGGCGCGATACTCGCGGTAAGAATCCCCGAACAGGGTGCTGAGGCGCGCTTCGTCGTTGCGCACGCGCCGGTCGAACCATGCGGCGTGAAACACGAACAGTGCCGCGGCGAGCCACGAGTCGAGCGCGAAAGCGAGCCCCGCGAGAAAAATCAGGTGCCCGAGGTACATCGGGTTGCGGCAATACCGATACGGTCCGCCGCTCACCAGGCGCTCGGGAGGAACCGAAATCCCGGGCCCACCGCCTCCTTCGCGCAGGCGGTAATTGCCGGCAAGGCGGTACTGCAGGTAACCCCATGCGAGAAGCGGCAGTGCCCAAGGGTTGATCTGCGGCAGGCCTTGCTGCAACGCGGCCTCGGCTGCAAGGATCACGACCGGCCAGAGAACGAAAGTGCGGGTCGAGGTGCTGGAGAGCCATCTCGCCGCGGCGCGGCGGGCGGCGCTCACGCCGTCGCCGGTTCGGTCTTGGGCATGAACAGGATGAAGAGATTCGCGGCGACGATCGTCCCCGCGAGAAAGGCGAACGTCGCGGTCAGCCCGTAGCTGTCGGCGACCAGCCCTCCGAGGAGCGGCCCGATCGAGGAGCCGAGCGCCTGTGCGCCGAAGAGAACCCCTATGCTCGTCCCTCCCATGTTCCTGGGCGTGGTCTCGAGGAGCCACGCCTGCAGCACCGGCCGGATCGCATAGAGGAAGAAGCCGAGCACCGCGACGAAGAACACGAATGCCAGCGATTTACCGGCGAGCGCCATAAAGACGAGCACCACGGCGGTCATCGCCATGCTGGTCATCATGACGCTTTTGCGGCCCATGCGGTCCGACAGGTGCCCGGCGACGGGCGCGGCGGCGAAGCCCGCGGTCTGCAGCGCGAACATGCACGCGCCCACCCAGAAGGACGAATAGCCCATTTCGTACGCGAGATATACCGGCAAGAAAGTGAGCAGCGCGTTCTGGGTCATCGAGCGGAACGCGGAGCTCGCCGAGAGGAGGATCAGCCCGCGGTTGCGGACCAGCTCGGGCAGGCCGCGAAAATAGTCGCGCAGGGACTGCCCGCCTGAGTCGCGCGCAGCCTCGCGCTTCGTTCCGCCGAGCTTGAGCGTGCCGAGAAAAACGAAGAGGAGGAGCGCGATCACGATGCCGGGCACCACGTTCATGATCACCACCTCGCGCCACGACAACACGGCGAGCAGCGCGCCGACCACGATGGGCGCGATGGCGTCGCCGACGTTCCCGCCCATACCGTGCAGCGAAAGCACCAGGCCCTTCCTCTCGGGGAAACGGCGGGCGAGCGTGGGAATCGCCGTCGGGTGCCACAGGCTGTTGCCGAAACCGACGAGCGCGACGCAGCCGAGCAGCATCAGGTAGCTGTGCGTGAAACCCATCAGCAGATAGGGGAACCCCACCCAGAAGAGCGAGGTCGCCATCAGCACACCTTTGCGTCCAACGGTGTCGACCAACACCCCACCGGGGATATTCGCGACGGCGCCTGCGACATACTGGCAGGTCATAATAAGGCCGATCTGGCTGTAGGAAAGG
>WNFF01009189.1_pt1 | contig 10371 bp, 8 predicted proteins | sample 5400441 | NCBI WGS metagenome assembly WNFF01 (sample SAMN13153345, study PRJNA577476) | soil metagenome | isolation source: 120 cm saprolite under Douglas fir tree site 2 hole 3 replicate 1 | place: USA:California | collected 2015-04-18
TCATTGAGAAGCCCGAGCTCGTGAACTCCGCGCCATACCAGGACGGCTGGATGCTGAAGGTGAAGCTCGCGGACAAGGGCGAGCTGCAGAAGCTGCTCTCGCCCGAGGACTACCGCGCGCACATCGGCGAGACCCCGGGGTCGGGCGGGGACTAGGAGGGTGGCCCAGAACCCCTACTCGCCGCACACCGACGACGAGCGCGCCGCGATGCTCGCGCGTATCGGCGTGAAGAACGTCGACGATCTCTTCACCGCGATCCCGAAGGACGCGCGCGCGCCGAAACTCGGGATCGCACCCGGGATGTCGGAGCAGGAGGTCCAGGCGCACCTCGAGAAGCTGGCGGCGATGAACACGAACGCCGGCGCGGGCCCCTTCTTCATCGGCGGGCCGATCCAGCGGCGCTACATCCCCGCGGCGATCCCGGTCCTCGCGCTCCGCGGCGAGTTCCTCACCGCCTATACGCCGTACCAGCCCGAGGTGAGCCAGGGCACCCTGCAGGCGGTCTTCGAGTACCAGTCGCTGATGGCGGAGCTGCTCGCGATGGACGTCGTGAACTCCTCGATGTACGACGGCGCATCGGCCACGGCCGAGGCCGTGCTCATGGCCGTGCGTCTCACCGGTCGGAAGAAGGTCGTCGTCTCGTCGGACGTCGACTTCACCTATCGCCGCACACTGCGCACCTACGCGCGCGGCGCCGAGCTCGAGATCGTCGACGAAACAACGGACAAGCTCGCGTCTTCAGCTCCGGGTGCCGCGTGCCTGGTCGTGCAGCACCCCGACGCCTTCGGCACGCTCGTCGATGTCCGGCCGATCGCGGACGCCGCGCACGCCGCGGGCGCGCTACTGGTGCAAGTGACCGAGCCGCACGCCAACGCGCTGCTCGAACCGCCCGGGGCGCTCGGCGCCGACATCGTCGTCGGCGAGGGGCAGCCGCTCGGCATCCCGATGTCCTACGGCGGGCCGCACCTCGGGATCTTCGCGTGCCGCGAGGCGCTCGTGCGCCAGATGCCCGGCCGGATCGCCGGCCAGACCGTGGACCAGGGCGGCGTGCGCGGCTTCGTGAACACACTGCAGACGCGCGAGCAGCACATCCGCCGCGAAAAGGCGACGAGCAACATCTGTACGAACGAGGCGCTCGCCGCCATCCACGCCGCCGTGTATCTCTCGCTCCTCGGACCTGAGGGTCTTCGCGCCGCCGCGCGCGCCGGTGTGGCGCGCGCCCACGCGATCGCCAAGCGCCTGGCGGCCGTTCCGGGCTGCACCATCGCGAACGATGGCCCGTTCTTCGACCGCTTCACGCTGCGCACCGAGATGGGCGGCTGGGATCTGCGTCTCGCGCTCCTCGCGCGCGGCATCCAGGTCGAGGCGACCGCCTCCCATTACGTCGATGGCAAACGGCGTGGCCGCGACGACGTGATCATCCAGTGCACCGAGCTCACGACCGACGCCGATGCCGACGCGCTGGTCGGCGCGGTGACCGCGATCACCGGCTCGCGCGAGGCGGTGGCCGCGCGATGACTATGGTGAAGCGCCAGCCCATCCCCGACGTCGGCGCGAACACGCCTGTGCCCGCGCTCGAGCCGCTGCTCTTCGAGCTCGCGCGGCCCGGCCGCAACGGGCGCCACGTGCGCTCCGCTCCGAACGCGGATGTCCCCGCTCAGTTCGCACGCAAGGCGCCGCTGCGCCTGCCCGAGCTCACCGAGCCACAAGTCGTGCGCCACTACACCCACCTGGCGCAGCTGAACTACGCGGTCGACACCGGGATGTATCCACTCGGCTCGTGCACGATGAAGTACAACCCCAAGATCAACGACCGCGCGGCGTCGCTCTTCGCGGACCTGCATCCGCGTCAGTCGTACACGACGACGCAGGGCGTGCTCGCGCTCGCCTACGAGCTCGAGCAGATGCTCGCGAAGATCACGGGTATGGACTTCGTAACGCTGCAGCCGGCCGCCGGGGCACAGTCCGAGTTCACCGCGCTGCTGATGTTCAAGGCGTATCACGCCAAGCGCGGTGACGCGAAGACGCGGCGCCGGATCATCGTCCCCGACTCCGCGCACGGAACGAACCCGGCCTCGGCTGCGATGTGCGGCTACGAGGTGACGACGGTGAAGAGCGACGTCCGCGGCAACGTCGACCTCGATGCGCTGAAGGCCGCGCTCGGTCCGGACGTCGCCGGATTCATGCTCACCAACCCCAACACGCTCGGCCTCTTCGAGGAGCGCGTGCGCGAGGTCTGCGCCGCCGTGCATGCGGTGGGCGGCCTCGTCTACGGCGACGGCGCGAACATGAACGCGCTCCTCGGCGTCGCGCGTCCCGCCGGTCCGCTGTGCGTGAAAGCGCCGCTACGCCAATTTCTCCCGAAGCCCTGGATCGTGCGGGAGCACGACGGCTCGTACCACTACGACACTGCCCGCGAGGACCGCGAGCCCGAGGCCGTCGGCGATTCGATCGGCGCGGTCAAGCAACGCCTCGGGAACTTCGGGGTGCTGGTGCGCGCCTACACCTATATGAAGACGCTGGGCGAGGAGGGCCTCGTCGAGACCGGCCGCGACGCCGTGCTCGCGGCGAACTACCTGCTCGCGCTGCTGCGCGACAAATACGAGGTCGCTTACGACCGCACGCCGATGCATGAGTTCGTGCTGTCCGCGGCCAAGCAGAAGAAACAGGGCAGCTCCGCCCTCGATATCTCGAAGGCGCTGCTCGACGAGGGCTTCCACTCACCCACGGTCTACTTCCCGCTCATCGTGCCCGAGGCGCTGATGATCGAGCCGACGGAGACCGAGCCGAAGGAGACCATGGACGCGTTCGCCGCCGCGCTCAATCGGATCGCCGATCGCATCGTCACCGATCCCGCGTCGGTCCACGAAGCGCCGACCAAGACGCCGCTCCGCCGCCTCGATGAGGTCGGCGCGGCGCGCAAACCGGTGCTGCGGTACAAGTTGTGAGCATCGCGCCGGTGCGCCTCGTCGTGTCGATGGTCCGCCCGCCGCAGGCGCTCGTGAATCGCGGCTTCGCCGACCTGCACGCCGACCCCGATCCCGGCTCGGAGCGCGTCGACCAAGCGCATTACGGCGAGCGCTTCACGCTCCTTGGCCGGGAGGACGAGTGGTTCTATGTCCAGGGACCGGATCACTACTTCGGATGGATCTGGGCCGAGCATCTCGATGAGGTCGGGCAGGCCGAGCGGCGCATCGTCAGCGTCGTCGCCGCCGATGTCCGCAACGCGCCGACGGAGGCCGCGCCGGTCATCGATCGCTTGCCGGTCGCGTCGCCGCTCGCGATCCAGGAGCGGCAGGGCGATTGGCTCCGCGTCTCGTCGGACGGCTGGCTCGCGTTCCGCGACACCGTCGATGTCGCGCAGCTCCCGAATCGCTTCCCGCGAGCCGCTGACCTCATCCGCACGGCCGAGTGCTTCCTCGGTGTCCCGTATCTCTGGGGCGGCACGACAGTGGAGGGTCTGGACTGCTCCGGCTACACGCAGCTGGTGTACCGTCTCAATGGCGTGGCCCTCGATCGCGATGCTGACCAGCAGGCGATGGAAGGACGGCCGGCTCACGACGCACCGCGCGCCGGCGATCTGCTCTTCTTCGGCGACGAGCGCGTGACCCACGTGGCCCTCGCCACCGCCGAGCGTGAATTCCTCCACGCGCCGATGACCGGTGGTGTCGTCGAACGCCAGACCCTCGGCGCCGATCGCACGCTCCGCGCGACGCGGCGCTACCTGCCGGAGGACTGATGCCCGGACGCGCGGCGAAGAAGCCGGCGGAACAGGAAGCGCGCGGAGACCGCGAGCTGGTCTACGCGGCGCGCGAAGGCGACATGCAGGCCTTCGACGCGCTCTTCTACCGCTACAAGGACGGCATCTTCCGTCTCGGGCTGGCGATCACGAAGGACCCCTCCGCGGCCGAGGAGATCGTCGTCGACACGTTCGCTCGCGCGCACCGCGCCATCGCGCGCCTCGAGCCAGAGGGAAGCCTGCGTCCGTGGCTCTACCGCGTCGCGGTCAACCTCTCGTACAACCGCCGGCCGCGCAGGGGTCTCGTGACGAGCACCCTTGAGGACGTCCACGAGGAGTCGCTCACCAGCGACGATCGCTCGCCGTCGAGCCTCGCGGAGCTGAAAGAGCTCCGGGACATCGTCCTCGCGGCGGTCGACACGCTCGGCCCGAAGCACAAGGTGGTGGTCGTGCTGCACTACCTGAACGGTCTCAACCTCGCGGAGATCGCCCAGGTCGTCGATTGCCCCGTGGGCACGGTGAAATCGCGCCTCCACTACGCCCTGCGGCGGCTCCGAACGCATCTTGCGGCACACCCGGAGCTCGGATTCGAACCTGAAGCCGCGCTCCTCGCTACTCCCAGTCAGATGCCTCTCGCCGCCGAGCGGGTGCGCGGGAGCGATCGGGAGTGAAGGATCAGATGGTTTGCAGGCAGACAGAGGAGCGGATGAGCGCGCTGCTCGCCGGAGCGCTGGGTCGGCGCGAGCGCCTCGAGGTCGAGGCCCACACCTCCCGCTGCGCGCGCTGCGGCACCTCGTATCGCGACCTCATCTTCGCCTCTGTGGCCCTCGATCGGGCATACGCACCGCTCCGCGACGCCAGCGTCCGGATGTCGCCGGCGCGCGTGCATCTGGCGCTGCGCCTGGTCGAGCCGGTCCCGGCGTCGCTCCGCATCACGCGCCTCACCGCGCGGCTCACCGAGCTCGCTTTCGCCGCCGCGGTCACCGCGTTCGCCTTCGTGGGCTCGGCCTCGGTCGTGCCGACGTCGGCGATCGTGGACGAGGCCGTGACCGACAGCGGTACGCTGACGCACGTGACCGCGGGCGAGAACGACCAGAACTTCCTGCGCTGGCTCCGCATCGGCCGCTACGCCGTCAACTCCGACCTCATCGACCCGGGAGTCGCGCTGAAGGGCGACCTGGACGACACCGCGCTGCGCACACATGAGCGCAGCGGGCTGATGCGCTAGCGCGCAGCGCCTCGCGCATGGCGCGTCACTTTCTCGCCCTCCTCCTACTCGTCTCCGGCATCGCCGCCTGCGCATCTCCCGTGCCGGCGCGGCGAGACGTCGTCATCGGACTCGTCGGCGAGCCATCCTCGGTCTTCGCTGACGATCCGGGCGCGCGCGTCATCGCAGCCGCCGTGACCGAGCCGCTCGTCACACTCGACGCCCGTGGCGAGTTCGTGCCGCGCCTCGCGACGGAAGTGCCCACGATCGAGAACGGCGGTCTGCGCGTCGTGACGGACGATCCGACGGCGCCGGGCGGCCGGCTCATCGCGACCTTCCGGCTCCGCGACGGCCTGCGCTGGCAGGATGGCGAGCCGATCAGCGCCGAAGACGTGCGCTTCGCGCACGTACTCGACGCACAGGCGGCGTCGGGGACGACGACGCGCTGGCTCGCGGATCGGGTCGACACGATCGAGCTCCTCGATCGGCGGACCGTTCGCGTGACATATCGCGCGAACGAGCGCTGGGACGCATACCCGCTGGCGCCGCGCGTGCTGCCGGGCCATCTCCTCGCGGGCGCCGACCCCGCGAGGCGCGCGGCGTATGACCGCGAGCCCGTGCATGCCGGACCGTTCAGCGTCGCGGCCTGGGTGCCCGGATACGGCGTCACGCTGTCGGCCTTCAAGGACCATGCCGGTGGTCCACCTGGGCTCGGGCGCATCGAGGTGCGCTTCTTCCCCGACCGCGACGCGATCCTCGACGCGTTCCGCCGCGGACTGATCGATATCGCGCCCTCGCCGGCGCTCGAGGCGGACCTCACGCGCACCCTCGACAAATTCGCCGACGCGAATCAGCTCGACGTCCTGTACACCGCGGCCGAGGCGCTCGACGTCATGCGGTTCTCGCCCCGCGGGCCATTTTCCGAAAGGGCTGTCCGAAAGGCCTTGGAGCTCACGGTCGATCGGCAAGGGATCATCGACGACATCTTCGCCGGCCGCGCACGCGTTCCGCGCAGCTACCTCGTGCCGCCGCTGTGGGCGTCGGCCGAGACCGCTCCCGTGGCGCGGCCGGACCGCGACGCTGCGCACGCGCTGCTCGCTCAGGCCGGATTCAGCAAGGGCGCGTACGGGATCCTCGAGCGCGGTGCCAAGCGGATGACCGCGACGCTGCTCGTCGTAGCTGGCTCCGCGGGCCGGCTCGACGCGGCTCACCGCATCGCCGGCGATCTCGCCGCCATCGGCATCGCCGTCGACGTGCTCACGCGGCCCGCCGCCGAGGTTGAGGCGCGGCTGTCGAAGGGCGAGTTCGATCTCGCGCTCGTGCCCGAGACGGCCGATGACGCCGCGCTCGCCACGGAGCGCTGGATCGGGCTGGTGGACCAATGGTTCGATGTTCTGGCCACAGCCGCGCGCCGCGCGGCGGACCGGGACGCCAAGCGACCGCTCTACGCGGAGCTGCAGCGGATCTGGAGCGATGCGCTCCCCGCGCTGCCCATCTATCAGCGCCTGCGGGTCGACCTCGCGACGCGCGCGCTGGCGGGCATCCAAGCCCCGCCTCGCGATGCGGCGCTCACCTGGAACGTCGCCGAATGGCGGTTCCAGAGACCCTGAACCGCGCCGAGCGGTCCCCGGTAGAGGTCCGAAGAGGTGCCATCCGTCTCGCCTTCCCTCATCCGGTTGGCGCGCCGCGGGGCCTCGACCATAGAATTGCGCGGCGCTCGTGCCAGCCCCAGCCGGGCCGGCATGAGGGCGGCGGAGGGAGGCGGGACCGCTCGGATACGTAGGCTCCTCTTCCACCGATAGCGGACAACCCGCGCAGGAAGCACAGCGGTACCCAGGCGCGCGAATAAGAAGGAGGCAGTGCATGCGACGCAGGAGCGGTCTTTGGTCACTCCTGTCCCTGCTCATGATCGCCGGGCTCATCGCCACGGCGTGCACGAGCACACCAGGAACGACCACCCCGACATCGTCCGGCGCGGCTGACGCAGTCGACCCGAACGGCGAGATCACCACCAACACCGGCTCGGAGCCGGACACGATCGACCCGCAGAAGGAGTCGTTCGTCAACGAGGTCGCGCAGACCATGATGGTCTTCGAGGCACTCATGGCCTTCGACCCCAAGACCCTGAAGCCGGTCCCAGGTGCGGCCAAGGCGAACCCGACGCTGTCGGCGGATGGCCTGACCTACACCTACACGCTGCGTGACGGCCTGACGTACTCGGACGGCACGCCAGTGACGGCGAAGGACTTCGCCTACGGCTTCACGCGCACCTGCGACCCGAACATCGCGGGTGAGTATGCCTTCACCGCGTACATCATCGTGGGCTGCGAGGCCTGGAACTCGATGGACACGAAGAAGGCGACGAAGGCCGAGCTCGACGCGGCGAAGGCCAAGCTCGGCATCAAGGTGAACGGCGCGAACGAGATCGCCTTCACCCTCACCGAAAAGGCCCCCTACTTCAACTCGATCGCGGCCCTGTGGGTCGGCGTCCCGACGCGTGAGTCGGACGTCACCAAGGGTGGCGACAAGTGGACCGAGCCGGCGACGTTCATCGGCAACGGTCCCTTCGTCCTGAGCGAGTGGAAGCACAACGAGAAGATGGTCTACACGCGCAACGCGAAGTACCGCACGCAGGCCAAGCTCGCCAAGTGGACCAAGGTCATGATCAACGAGTCGGCCGTCGCGTTCGCGGCGTACCGAAACAACGAGCTCGACGCGGTCGGCATCGGCGCCGAGCAGCTGCGCACGGTCGACGGTGACGCCGACCTCAAGGCGCAGACCATCGACGTCGGTGGATCGTGCACCATCTACGTCGGATTCAACAACGCACGCGCGCCGTTCGACGACGCCAAGGTCCGTCTGGCCTTCGCGAAGTCGTTCGACCGCGCCGCATACATCAACGACGTGGCCAAGATCGGCAAGGCGGCCACCGAGGGTGGCTTCATCCCGCCCGGAATGCCGGGCTACGACGCCGGTGACACCGCGCAGAAGTTCGACCCGGCAGCCGCGAAGACCCTGCTGTCGCAGTCGAAGTACGCGGGCACCGACACCATGAAGAACCTCAAGTTCACCTACTCGGCCTCCGCGGCCAACAAGACGCGGATCGAGTGGCTCCAGCAGCAGTGGCAGACCAACCTCGGCGTGACCATCTCCCCGGACCCGGTGGACGCGACGACGTACACGTCGCTCGTGAAGAAGCCGGAGACGACCCCGCTGATGTTCCGTCTCGGTTGGTGCGCGGACTACCCGGACCAGCAGGACTGGCTGACGACGGTGTTCCACTCGTCGTCGTCGGTCACGCACGTCGGGTACAAGAACCCCGCGTTCGACACGGCGGTCCGCAAGGCGGACGCCGATCCGAACCCCGAGTCACGTGACAAGACCTACCAGGACGCGTCTCGCGTGCTGTCCACGGACGCTGCGGCGGCCTGGTGGTACTACTCGGCCACCAAGTACCTTCGCAAGCCGTGGCTGAAGGGCATCACCGACACGGTGATGGACTTCGAGTACGGCATCTTCAACCTCACCGCGATCTCGGTGACCAAGAAGAAGTAATTCCGCGGCGGTGATCCGCTGAGGAATGCGCACGGAGGGCCGGCCGCGAGGCCGGCCCTCACGGCGTCAGAACCAATCCGAAAGTAGCGCGGTATACACTCGCGAGAAGGCCCGCGTGTGGAGGAAAACAGCCAAATCCGATGCTGAGATACACGATCCGGCGGCTCCTGCTCCTCATCCCAACCATGTTCTTCGTCGCCGTGATCGTCTTCTTCCTCGCTCACGCGGCGCCGGGATCGCCGTTCGACGCGAAGGCGCAGGGTGACAAGGGCCTTCCGACGGCGACGATCCTGAAACTCGAGGAGCACTACGGCCTCAACCGGCCGATCACCGAGCAGTTCCTCCTCTACATGGAGAGCGTCGCGAAATTCGACTTCGGGAACAGCTTCCGCAGCGGCCGGCTGGTGTCGGACATCATCGGCGAGCAGTTCCCGGTGAGTGCCCAGCTCGGCGTGCAGGCGCTGCTGTTCGCGCTCGCGTTCGCGCTTCCGCTAGGGGTCGTGAGCGCGCTCCGCCAGAACACGGCGGTCGACTACGCGAGCCTCTTCTTCGCGACGATCGGGACGACCATCCCCTCGTTCGTGATCTCGATCTTCGCCATCTACTTCTTCGGCGTGACCTTCCATCTCCTGCCATTCGTGGGTTGGGCCACGCCGCAGCACTGGATCCTCCCGACGGTGATCCTCGCGCTCGGTCCGATGGCGTTCCTCACGCGCATCACCCGCGCGAGCATGCTCGAGGCCATCCGCCAGGATTACGTGCGCACCGCGCGAGCCAAGGGCCTCGGCGAGCAGGTGGTCATCGTCACGCACGTCATGAAGAACGCGATGATCCCGGTCGCGACGATCGTCGGCCCGGCCGTTGCCGGCCTCATCACCGGCTCGATCATCATCGAGGGCATCTTCAGCGTCCCGGGTATGGGCCGTGAGTTCCTGCGCAGCATCCTCGCCCGTGACTACCCGATGATCATGGGCGTCTACCTGCTCTACGCGTTCCTCATCTGCATCGCGAACCTGTCGGTCGACCTCGTCTATGGGGTGCTCGACCCGCGCATCAAGGTCTCCAAATAAGTGGCGACCGTTACCACGACCCCCGGCAAGCAGACCACCGCCGAGCGCTCCGCCGACCTCAACGTCCTCGTCCGCAAGCAGCGCTCGCTGTGGCAGGACGCGTGGTACCGGCTTCTCCGCAATCGTGCCGCGGTGGTCGGGATGATCATCGTCGTCCTCTTCATGGTCCTGGCGGTGACGGTGCCGTTCATGACGCAGCTCGGCTGGCTCAAGGATCCTCTGAAGCAGGACACGCCGAACGCGCTCATGGAACCGATCTGGACGGGGTCCAGGTTCACGCTCTCGACCTATCCGTTCGGCAGCGACCAGCTCGGCCGCGACATCCTCTCGCGCCTCCTGTGGTCCACGCAGATCTCGATGCTCGTGGGCTTCGTGCCCGTCTCGATCATCTTCCTCGTCGGCGTGACCATCGGCCTCGCGGCCGGGTACTACGGCGGCTGGGTCGACCAGATCCTCATGCGCATCACCGACGTCATCTACGCGTTCCCGGACCTGCTCTTCCTCTTCATCATCATGGCCACGCTGCGGAACACCGCGCTGGGAGACATCCAGGGTGGGCTGCTGCTCATCTTCGTGGCCATCGCCGTCGTCAACTGGGTCGGCATGGCCCGGCTCGTACGGGGTCAGGTCCTGTCGCTCAAGGAGCGCGAGTTCGTCGAGGCCGCGCGCTCGATCGGCGCGCCCGCGCGCCGGATCATGGTCCGCCACCTGTTCCCGAACCTGCTCGCCCCGGTCATCGTTTCGGTGGCCTTCGGCATCCCGAGCGCGATGCTCGCCGAGGCGACGCTGTCGTTCTTCGG
>WNFF01009375.1_pt1 | contig 10370 bp, 5 predicted proteins | sample 5400441 | NCBI WGS metagenome assembly WNFF01 (sample SAMN13153345, study PRJNA577476) | soil metagenome | isolation source: 120 cm saprolite under Douglas fir tree site 2 hole 3 replicate 1 | place: USA:California | collected 2015-04-18
ACCTGACGAAGCAGCTACAGAAAAAAGGCGAGCCGGTTTTGGAGGGCGTGGCGATTCAGGGATTGGGCGTGTTCGAGACGCTGAAGGAAGTGGCTAAGCTGGTGCTGGCGGAATTGAAAAAGGGCGGGTAGCAAGGCTCACCCTCAAGCACATGCAAACCCTCAATAGTAAGTTCAGCTCGTCTTTCTGCTAATCATCTGAATAAGTTTGAGAATAGCAAGCCAGACAAAGAAGTAGAGGACGGCATTGAGGATAGTGCCGCTGATCGCCAAGGCCGCAAGTGTCGTTCGATGGCCGCCCGTCACCATCCCACCCACAGCGAAACCCAGTGCCCCAATAAGCATCAAATGTTCTCCTAGCGAACTATCAGGCGAACCGATTTCGCTCCCCTGTCGGAATAGCAATCCGAATGTTGCAATGGCGGAAGTGCAACATGCCAACAGGAACGCCGAGAGCGCAATATACCTTCGAGCTATCACAGGGCCGGAGTCTAGCACGGAGTTAACGGGAGAGACATAAACGCTGAATCAGTTAAAAATTGGCGAGGGCGGCGGATTCGGATTCGAAGGTGGGGATGGCTTCGACGAGGCGGGTGACGGTTAGGGCGTCGCGGACACGGCCGTGGCCGCAGACCAGGCGGAGCACGCCGCCTTCGCGGGCGAGCTTGATGGAGATGCGCACCAGCGTGGAGATGCCGGAGCTGTCGATTTGCGGGATGCCGTTCAGGATGACGGCGACTTTCTTCGCGCCGCCTTTGACGACGGATTCGAGAGCATTGTGGAGCTGCTCGGCCGGCTCGCCGATGGTGAGGCGGCCGTGAACCTCGAGCACCGACACTCCGGCGGACTCGCGGACGTTGATTTCCATGGGCAACCTGTCAGTCATGGCAGCGCGTCAATCTATCCTTACTCGGTGGCGATAGCCATTCGTCTTGCCGAAGGGCATTATACGCTGCAGGGTAAGTTGCACAAAGGGAAGCATGCGCGGAGTTTACAGGCCAACATTCCAGAACGAGCGGAGAGCGACGCATCAGAAAAACAAATGCAGGAAATCACAATTTCAAAGCATGACGGGCGGCGCGCATGCGTATAATGCAGGGCGACGAAGCGGCGGGTCCCCGGAAGTCGAAACCAGAACCAGCGGAACGGAAATATATATGAAGCGGGTAGGACGGAAGTGTGGTATCAGCCTGGTCCTGGTGCCTGGGACCATCCTGCTCGCCGTTGTTCCCCTCGCCGCGCAACGAGTGTTCGCTTCTTCAGCAACTCCATCAGCGTGCGCACCGCGGCGAAGAGGCTGATAACCTTGAGCCTTAGGGTAGACTGGCAAGGGAGCGTCAGGCAGGGGGCACAGCGGAAGCACCCATGATGAAAATTGAAGCAATCATTCAGCCTTCGCGGTTTGAATCGGTGAAAGATGCGCTACGCGAAATCGGCATCGAAGGCATGACGGTGACGGAAGTGCGCGGGCACGGCCGGCAGAAGGGCCATACCGAGGTCTACCGCGGACGCGAATACACGGTGGACTTGCTTCCAAAAATAAAATTGGAGACGGTGCTGCCGGATGCCCTGGCGGAACGCGCGGTCGAAACAATTTTGAAGACGGCCAAGACAGGGAAGATCGGCGACGGTAAGATATTCGTTTCGAGGGTTGAGGAAGCCATTCGGATTCGCAACGAGGAGCGCGGTGAAAACGCGCTATAGGCAATCACTTTTGGCCGCCGGGCTGCCGGCTTACTGACCGCGGGCGATCAACGTGACGAGCGCTGCATACGCCAGTCTCAATCCGGGCGTTCCACCCGCAAAGAACATGCAAGGTTCTCCAACACCCCTATCGGTGCTCGGCCCGCAAGCCGACGCCGAACGGCAACGCATCCGGCAACAGTTTGAGACAGGTACCAGTGCGCGAGAAACGCTGCGCGCGCTGTGCGAACTGGCGGACCGCAACGTGCAGCAAATTTTTGGGGAAATTCTGCGCGTGCACAATCGCGAGCCGCAAGGGCTGTGCGTGCTCGCGCTGGGCGGGTACGGGCGGCGAATGCTGTTCCCCTACTCCGATCTGGACATCCTGTTTTTGCTGGGAAACGACGGAGCGGAACAGGAATCGCGGCCGCTCATCTCCGAATTCTCGCGGACGTTGTGGGACATCGGATTCCGCGTCAGCTCGGTGGGGCGCACCCTGGAAGAGTGCAAGCGGATCGAAGAAGACAATGCGGAGTTCCACCTGGCATTACTGGATCGGCGATTCCTGGCGGGCGACGCGGCACTCTTCGAGAAGCTGGACACGAAAGTGCTGCCCGCATCGGAAAAGCAGGCGCGGCCGTTCCTGCTGGCGCAAATTCACAGGCTGACCAGGGAACGATTGGCGCGTTACGGAAATACGATTTTTCATCTCGAGCCCAACGTGAAAGAGTCGCCGGGCGGCATGCGGGATTATCAGGCTACCGTGTGGCTGCGGCAGATCGTCGATGAAAAAAAGGGGATTCGAAACATCACCACCGCGGAGGAAGAGCTTTCCGCGATGGCCGTCGAGTATCTCAGCGACATCCGATGTTTTCTGCACTACAGCAACGGCCGGAACGACAACACGCTCACGTATGAGCTGCAGGCCGCGGCGGCAGAACGGGCGCTAGGCGTAGGCGACGGGTTGGCGCGAACCCCTTCGGAATGGATGCGCCAATATTTTCGCCACGCCCGCACGCTGAACCGGCAACTCTTGCGCTATCTCGAGCAGAAAACTCCAGCACCGTTAACGCTGCGGCAGCGCCTTTTCAACGCGGCGCGCGCCGCCAAGCTCGAACCGGGCGACGACAAGTTTTTCACGGTGCGCGACGGCCTGCTCGAGGTGCGTGATCAGCCGGCGCTGTCGGACCGGGTGATCACCTACTCTCTTTTCGCGGAAGCGGCTCGCACGGGCACTCCGCTGAGCCGCGAGGCGGAGCGCAGCATCGGATACATCCTGACGCATCCGGAACTCCCTGCGAAGAACAAGGAGATTCCCTGGTCCACGCTGCGCGAAATTCTGGGCTCCGATTATCCGGGCGTGGCTTTGCGATCCATGCAACGGCTGGGGCTGCTGACGGAAATCCTGCCGGAATTCGGAGTGATCGACTCGCTGGTGGTGCGCGATTTCTATCATCGCTACACGGTCGATGAACATTCGCTGCGCACCATCGAGCACCTGCAGGAATTGGCGGAGCCGCCCGATGAGCGAGGGGCGCACTTCGCGCCGCTCTGGAAAACCGCCGAGCGGCGGGATTTGCTGATCCTATCGCTGCTGCTGCACGACGTAGGCAAAGGAATGCCGGTGGAGAATCACGTGACCGGCAGCCTCGCGGCGCTCGATAGCGCCGCCCGGCGGCTGAATCTTTCGCCGGAAGAGAAAGAAGAAGTCCATTTCCTGATCGAACACCACCTGGACATGTCCGCTACCGTGCAAAGGAGAGACATCTTCGATCCAGCCACCGTTTCGGCTTTCGCGCATTCCGTTACCACGCTGGAAAGGCTGCAAAGATTGTGCCTGCTGACCTATGCGGACATTCACTCCGTCAACCCGGAAGCGCTGACGCCGTGGAAGGCGGAAATGCTGTGGCAGCTCTTCGTGGCCACTTCGAACCACTTCAGCCGCACCTTGGATCGCGACCGCTTGCACGCGCGGGATGAAGGCTCGCTGCTCGAACGGGTGAAGGCGCTGGCGGGCGACAGCACGCTCGAAGAGATCGAGCGGTTCCTCGAAGGATTCCCGCGGCGGTATCTCGCGGTGCATTCGGCGGCGGAGATTGCGGCGCACTTTGCGCTCTACCGGAAGCTGGGCACGGATCTCGTGCAGACGGAACTCCTCGCCACGCGCCATGGGTTTTCCCTGGCACTGCTCACGGCGGACCGCCCGGCGCTCTTCGCGACGATTTCGGGCGTGCTGGCCGGCTGGGGCATGAACATTAACAAGGCGGATGCCTTCGCGAATGCCGCCGGCGTGGTGTTGGATACTTTTCACTTCGCGGATCTGCACCGCACACTGGAGCTGAACCCGAGCGAAGCGGAACGCTTCCGCAAGAACCTGGCTGATGTCGTGAACGGAAAGGCGCCCCTGGAACCGCTCCTGAAGAGCCGCGAGAGCGCGACGCGCGGGCGCGCACCGAAAGTTACCGTGGAAACGCGGATCAACTTCGACGACGCGTCATCGGCGCACAGCACGCTGCTCGAAATCGTCACGCAGGACCATCCGGGATTGCTCCACGAGATCGGCTCGGCGCTGACGCGCCTGGGATGCAACATCGAAGTCGCGCTGATCGACACGGAGGGCCACAAGGCCATCGATGTTTTCTACCTTACCGCGCAAGGCAAGAAGCTCACTATGCAAAAGCAAGAACTCCTGCGCGAAACGCTTCAAAAACACCTGGTTTAGCCCGTCCTCTGTGAATTAAATCGCACTCCTGCAAGACATGCTACAAAGGAAAACACGCAGGGAACGGAGACGCCAAACTTGGACGAATTGCGGAAGTTTTGAACCCGAGAAGTGGTGGACGTGGCCGGGATCGAACCGGCGACCCCCTGCTTGCAAAGCAGCGAAATAAAATCTATGTTGTTGGCTCGTTTGGCTTTGTTCTACGTCTCAGTACATGGTTTTGGGCCTAATTTGGCGGCTATCGGACCCAACTTGGACCCAAATTGTTGGGGCAAAATCGGCTGTTTGATCGCTTCGTTCCTCGGATAAGATCTTCCGCGGAGCTTATGGCAATGAGCAGCCGCACGCCTGATCAGGACAATATTCAAGAGCGCCTGAAAACAGCGCAAGAGGAATGCCAACGGCTTCGTGAAGAGAATGCGCGTCTCCGTGCGATGCTCGGGATTGATCATTCGCCCACCAACGACCCCGTTTCCACAGCGGTCCTGGTCCCAAAGCTTTCGTCTATCGGCACAAGCGGGGTTTCCACACCGGAAGAAAAGATTGCGTTCTTTCGAAATCTGTTTCGTGGGCGCGAGGACATTTTCGCCATTCGGTGGGAAGGCAAGAGTGGCAAATCTGGCTATTCGCCAGCTGGCGTCATGGACTGGCGTGCCATCCATGCATCGAGACCAGAAGAACGAAAGAAGGTTGCCCGCAAAACCCGGATGCTCCAGCCACTGACTGATGATGCGATTCGTAATCATCTAACAGGAAAGCATACGATCGGCGTTTATCCACTTCTGCCGGACGACACATGCTGGTTTCTTGCAGTGGATTTCGACAAGAAGTCCTGGGTAATTGATGCAGCAGCGTTTGCCGCAACATGCAGGCGATTTCAGGTTCCCTTTGCTGTCGAGCGCTCGCGGTCAGGAAATGGCGCGCATGTATGGATATTCTTTGACCGTCCGGTATCCGCTGCCGATGCGAGAAGGCTGGGATGTTCCTTGTTGACGCGCACTATGGAAAATCGGCATGAGATCGGCCTTGATTCATACGACCGTCTTTTCCCCAACCAGGACACCACACCCAAAGGCGGTTTCGGCAATTTGATTGCGTTGCCATTGCAAAAGCGTCCCAGAGAACAAGGCAACAGCGTGTTCTTGGATGAGCTGTTTCAGCCCCATCCTGATCAGTGGAGGTTTTTAGAGTCCGTTCAGAGATTGCCAATCGATCGGCTCGCTCGAATAGTTTCCTCCATAGCTCCAGAAGGGAATCCCATCGGAGTGCAGCTCCATTTGCCCGATGAAGACGAGGGCGAAGCCCCATGGCTCTGGCGCCCTTCCCGAAAGCGGAAGGAAAGACAAATCACCGGTCCGCTGCCGCCGAGTGTTCGTGTGGTGGTGAGCAACTTTATCTATATCGAGAAAGAGGGCCTGCCGTCCGCGATGCTAGATCGCCTGATTCGCATCGCTGCTTTTCAAAACCCTGAATTTTACAAAGCTCAAGCGATGCGGCTCTCGACTTACGGTAAGCCACGGGTCATATCCTGCACCGAAGTCTTCCCCGAGCACATCGGCCTTCCAAGAGGGTGCATGGAAGAGGTAGTCCGTGTTTTCAAGTCACATGACATCAATGTGGAAGTTCATGATGAACGAATCGCAGGGCGGCAAATCGATGTTTCTTTCCACGGCGAATTGCGGCCTGAACAACGAGACGCCATCGAGCAAGTGCTTGCTTATGACCAAGGCATACTCTGTGCGCCAACTGCGTTCGGAAAAACTGTGGTGGGGGCTTGCCTTATCGCCAAACGAGCGGTTAACGCTCTGATCCTCGTGCATCGGCGTCAATTGATGGACCAATGGCGCGAGCGGTTAGCGACGTTTCTAGCTTTGCCGATTGGGCACATTGGACAGATCGGTGGAGGAAAAGCTAAGAGAACCGGTTTGATTGATGTCGCTGTAATCCAAAGCTTGCGGCGTAAAGGGGCAGTCGAAGATTTCGTCGCGGACTACGGACACGTGATTGTGGATGAATGTCATCATCTGTCAGCAGTGACGTTTGAACGAATCCTTCGCGAAGTCAAAGCAAAATACGTTCTGGGATTGACGGCAACACCGACTCGACAAGATGGGCATCAACCCATCATCTACATGCAATGCGGCCCGATTCGTTTTCATCTCAGCGCGAAGAAGGCTGCCGAGTCTTCACCACTCCAACATAAGGTTTTCCCAAGGATTACTGAGTTCGGTTGGAATCGATCTGAAAATGAGACAACCATTCAAGATATTTATGCTGCTCTCATCGTTAGCCAAGAGAGGAACGACCTGATCGTCCGAGATCTTCAGCAGGCTTTGTCCACCGGACGCTCGCCACTTGTTCTGACAAGTCGGACGGGACATCTCGATTATTTGGCTGGACGCTTGAGTGGAGTTTGTCCGCATATTTTCATTTTGAAGGGTGGGATGGGCACCAAGCAGAGAAAGAAACTGGCTGAATCTCTAGCAGCCGTTCCTTGCAATGAACCGCGCGTGATCCTAGCAACCGGGAGTTACCTCGGTGAGGGATTTGACGACCCGCGTCTTGATACCCTTCTTCTTGCAATGCCGATTTCGTGGAAAGGTACGTTGCAGCAGTACGTAGGCCGCCTGCATCGCCTCCACGACAACAAGAGCGAAGTCCACGTCTACGACTATGCGGATGTGATGGTGCCTATGCTCGCTCGCATGTACAAGAAGCGGCTTGCAGGGTACTCTGCGCTCGGCTATACGGTTGCCGAGGTTGTGCGGAGTTGATGCCGCGACTGCAACCTGAGCTCAATGATGAAGAGAGGAGAAAAGCGCATCGCTACAAGTTGTGAAGATATGGAGAAGAATTCGGTGCCTTGCCCGGAGGGATTACGGAACAAGTGTCTGGCAACTCATAATGGCCGCCCTCGAAGGCGTTCCCCTCCCCGCGGAGCCTAGTTCCAGATTGGCTTTTGGTATGTTCAGGCGCAAGAACTGGCCCACAATGTCGCCCCCCCGGGGCAAGTCGATCAAATCTTGAACGTGAAGGAGCAGGGCTGAAAGAAGGCGGATTGGGCATCGGTGTCGTTCGAAGCTACCTCTGCCTAACTCTCCCTTCATTCCCAATTCAGAACACCAAGTGACAGTGGCTTATGGCTGGGATGCTGGCCCGGGTTTCAGCGGGCCGCTTGTCCGCTGACAAATAACTCCGTGTGGTGCACCCTCTGGGAGATGTCAAAAAGATGTTGCCCCGTTCGCACCTCCCACGGAGCAAGCTCTTCTCCTACAAAGCAATTCCCATCAAACAAAAGAACTTGAAAGACTCATGCTGTGTGGAACGTTACTCCGTGGGGCACTATCTCCGCTCTCCGATGTCGTGTTTTTGTTATTGGGCCGTTTGCTTTCCAGAGGATCACGCAGTGTAGTCGGAAGCACATCGAAACCTGCTCCCGACCCTGCCGACCGGCTTTGGGGCGATTGCCAAAGAGCAAGTGGGCTGATTTCGGGCAGCATGGCGTTACCATCGGGCTGCGGCTTGAAAATTACCTACAGAAGGCGCACTTGCCACGTTCCTTGGCGCAATGCCGACAATACTTGCAGTTCTTACACGCATGGCAAGGATCGGCACCAATGCATGTGGCCGAAAACAGATCGCTTTTGCGCTTTTGTGGTTGAAGGCGTTGAAAGCATCAATCGCGATTTCCAAGCTACTTCCCGCGGTCCGGGCGTTGCCGCTCCCGCCTTCGGTTCTGCGGAAGTTGATCCGCTTTGCAAGATGAAAGTCGACACTGGCGTAACCCGGCCCTGCTCCCGTATTGCGTCCGACTCCCGCGGGGCGGGCGGTAGGCATCAAATCGCCGTTGTTAAGATAGCCGGTGGTGATATTGAAGGGGATTCCGGAACTCAGGTTAACAACTGCCCCAGCCCGGATTCCCCAGTGGATACGGTAGGTGCCGATCAGGTTGAAACGGTGGCGGCGGTCGTAGTCTGCGCGACCGTATTCCGAACGTAAGTCGTAATTATCGGCGGGCAGGGAAGCAAATCCACTAGTGTCGTCCATACTTTTGGAAAAAGTGTACTGTGCGAGGAGGTCCGCTCTGTTTGTTAGAGCGGTCTGCAAGGATGCGGTCAGACTGTTGCTGCGCGATCTACCTGAAGATTCAAATTGATCGATATTGGCAAAATTGGGGTCTGGTATTGCGCCGGTCCCAGGCAGCGGCGCATTGATGTTTCGAGTGCGGTAAAGCTGCATGCCGCGCGCCATGGTGTAGTCGACCGCGAGGAGGTTCTTGCCTCGGCCAAGCTTGCGTTCGACTCCGATGCTGGCTTGCATCAGATAGGGAGTCCGGATGCCCGGAGCAATCCGCAACAAACTCGGGGGTGGCGGCGATGCAGGGTCATAGGGAACCGGGTAACCTGGATTGCTTAAGACGATCTGGTGGCCTTGCGCCCCATCGTAAAGGGCGGCCTGTTGCTGCATGATGTCCGGTTGACGGTCATAGAAAAGTCCGAATCCTCCGCGCAGGACCGTTGGACCCTGGCGGGGGGCATAGGCAAAGGCCACGCGCGGCGCAACATTCTTTCGGTAATCCACGTTGGACTGCCACTCGTAGCGCAAACCCAGTGACAGGGAGAATGAGGGGCGGACTTGCACTTCGTCTTGGACGAAAGTGTAGTACTCCTTTTGCGCGAAAGAGATCCGGGGATTCCCCTGGTTCATGGTGAAGAGTTCCGGCTGCGGCGGCGGAGGCTGCTGCGGCGGGGGCGGAGGCGGGGGAGAATAGGCAGCCAGGCTGGCAAAAGTGAACGTGCCCAGAGAGTTCGAACTATCGGTCACATGGAAGAATCGAGGACGCGCCCCTCCTCCGAACGTAATCGTCTGTTTCCCCCAGCCTACCGTGGCAACATCCTGAATTGCTGTTGTTTTTTCTTCTAGTTGTTGTGTGATTTGCGCTCCCCCGGAGTTGAAGGCTCCCAAGACAATGATGGCCTGCTGGTTTGTAACGCTGGTTGTTTGCTGGGGTTCGTCTTTGTAGGATAGGCGCAGATCATTAAGAAACTGGGGAGAGAGGATCGCCCGCTCGAATACCTTCACTTCACTCTCGTGAATGGAAAAATCCGTTGCGCGCTCGGGGAGATCGAAGCTGCGTATTCCCTGATTCTGCTGAGACTTGTTCTTAAATTTATAAATGAGCGTCAGAGTATGTTTCGGAGTCAAATCAAACTCGAACCGACCGAAAAGCCGGGTGTTATGTCCGGGAACATCCACATTCTCTGTAAGCAAGCCTGTAGGCGTGTGAGCGTGGACTGTACTGCTGTCGTCGCTCGTGAAATATCGACCCGCCAGAAGAAACCGTGCCCTCGAGCTCAACGGTCCGTCGAGCTCTGCCTCGGCGATTTCTCGTTGTGACGGCGCCCGCACCTGCGCAAAGGCATTCCGTGCATCCAGGACGGAGTTCCGCAGCAGGAACGTGACGTTGCCATGATAATCGCGGAGATTGCCTTTTCGCGTGAACACTTCGATCCGACCGCGTCCTGGCCGTGCAAACTCGGCCGAATAAGGACTCTTATTTACGAGGATCCTCTTGATGCTCGTTAGAGGTACCTCCAGAGCGCTGGATTCGACTCCATCAACCAGGATCATGGGGCCCATCGTGCCGGCGGCCGCCGGATTCAAAAAGAGAGAGGGCACCGCGAGAGGATCAGCTTCTTTCGACGGAAGATTTTCCATCCAATTACGATCAAACTCGATGGCATCAGCATTTTGCGACGCTAACGGTATCGTGTTGTCATTCGCGGACACCCTCACACTCTCAACATCTGAGGCAACTTGTAGCAATACGCGGATTGGATTGTCACTGCGATCTCCAACGTTGACTGGCAGCTCCGTCGTCTTAAAGCCCGGCTCTGTGACAACCAGAGCATACTCACCGAGCGCGAGCCCTTCAAATCGGAAACGACCTTCCTCGTCGGAACTGG
>WNFF01013211.1_pt1 | contig 10370 bp, 9 predicted proteins | sample 5400441 | NCBI WGS metagenome assembly WNFF01 (sample SAMN13153345, study PRJNA577476) | soil metagenome | isolation source: 120 cm saprolite under Douglas fir tree site 2 hole 3 replicate 1 | place: USA:California | collected 2015-04-18
CTATCCTGGTACCATTGCCACCAGTCATAGGCGGTTCGCCCCAGGAAGCAAACGCCGCTATGTTTGGCTGTAAAGCGGCAGCCGAGGTTATTCGAGATGCTGATTTGAAACCTGAAGTACTTGTAGAGCGTGTAAAATCTATTCTAGCATCTGATACACGGTTGAAATCTCTGGCAGAGGCAACGCGCTCTTTTGCGAAGCCCGATGCGACGCAGGAGATCGCAGCCGAAGTTATAAAAATCGCCAGCAAGAAATTGCCAAAGACACAGAAGCACACACACGAGGGCGCAAGCATTTGAAACAATCGCGACTACATTTTATGGGTATTGGCGGCCAGGGTATCTCGGCGGTAGCGCAGATGGTACTCAAGGCCAGCGGTGATAGCGTCACAGTGACCGGCTGCGATATGCAGGCGTCGGCCACCACGCGAGCATTGCAGCGCATCGGCGTGCCGGTAGAGATTGGGCATGATGCCGATCACCTGGCGAACATCGACAGGCTGGTTGTGGTTCCGGCGGCTCTTGTGTTGAACCCGGATCACCCTGAACTGGTGACGGCTCGCACGCGAGGCATACCAACGATAACCTGGCAGGAGATGCTGGGCGAGTTGATGCGCCAGAAGTGCGTTCTCTCGGTCAGTGGCGTCCACGGCAAGGGCACGACGACGGCCATGCTCGCTTTGATGCTGGTGGATGCTGGACTGGATCCAACCTGTGAAGTAGGAGCCGTGGTACCGCGTTTCGGCGCGAACTATCGCCTGGGGCAGAGCGAGTACTTTGTGAACGAGGCTGATGAGTTTTATAACAATTTCTGGCACTATCATCCTCGATTGGCGGTGGTTACCTCCATCGAGTTTGAGCACCCGGAGTTCTTTGCCAATTACGCGGCCTTTCTCAACAGCTTTGAACATTTCGTGCGAGGTATGGACATGGATGGAGATTGGCAATTGCCGCCAACCCTCATCCTCAATGCCAACAGTCCGGGCTGCCTGGAACTGTTGGGCAGGCTCAAGCATTGGCCTGGGCGCGTGGTTACGTATGCGGTAGAAGGATTTATAACCCAAAAAGATATAAACGCGGCGTCTAAAGAAACAAAGCATACAAGCTTTGAGGGAGAAGCAGTATCTACGTCCAATAGCAATGAAGGGCTTTTGCTGCCTAATCAAAACACCCGGGCGACTTTTGAAGCATATGATGTGAAGCTTGAGGGAGAAACCAGTTTCCGTGTGCGCTCGCAGTGGCCTGGAGCGTTTCCAACGGATACCATCGTCCACTTACAATTGCCCGGTGTGCATAATGTGCAGAACGCCCTGGCAGCCCTCACCGCCGCCAGTATCGTAGGCATTGACGCCGCAACAATATTACAGACCCTGGAGAGCTTTGGAGGTATCAGGAGACGTTTTGAGATTCGCAACTCCAGTCCCATCCAGGTTCGCGGCGAGTTGAAGGATATCATTCTGGTAGATGACTACGCGCACCATCCAACGGCCATCGCGGCCACCCTGGAAGCTGCGCATAGGCGATATGCGGGGCGGCGATTAGTGGCAGTCTACCAGCCGCATATGTTCAGTCGTACAAAAACCTTTTTTGAACAGTTTTTAAGTTCGTTTGACCTTGCCGATGTAGCGATCATTGCCGATATTTTTCCGGCGCGAGAGCGCGACACGGGCCTGGTCTCCGCACAAGAGCTGGTGGAGGCGATGGCAAAACAGCCTCACTTCTCCCAGGGAGGCGCACAGGTGTGGCATGGCGCAAGTGTACAGGCAACAGCGTACTTGTTAGCTAACACACTGCGTTCCGGCGACCTGGTGCTCATAATGGGTGCGGGAGATATCTATACCTTGACCGACATGCTATTGAACGATGGAATATAAACGAGGATTAGATTATGGCGTTCGATGCTGAGACCGTTTACACAGAACTACACGCGTATTTTGGAGAGCGGATACGTCGCAACGAGCCACTTTCACGCCATTGTACCTTTGGCGTTGGAGGCCCTGCCGATATATGGATCTCACTCGAATCACAGGATGAACTGATTCGTATCGTGCGCCTGTGCGCTGAGCGGCATTGGCCTCTGTTGATTGTTGGCAATGGCACAAATACCCTGTATGCCGATGCCGGTGTGCGCGGCATTGTCGCACGCATGGTGCTGGATGACTACAGCATTAAAGACCACGGAGATGGAACAGCACTGTTGATAGCCGGGGCCGGAGTGAGCTGGCCGCGTTTGTTGAACGAACTGGCTCGTCGCGGCTGGGGTGGACTGGAATTTGGACCAGGCATCCCTGGCACATTGGGCGGCGGCGTCATCAGTAACGCGGGCGCACACAATAGTGACATGGGGCAGGTACTGGAATGGATCGAGGTATTGGATGCACGCAGTAGCTCTGAAGAGCAGTTCACCGTACCAATCATCCGTCGCTACCAGCACGATGAGCTTGACCTGAGCTACCGTCATAGTCGTTTTCGCGCCTTGCGGCGCGTCCAGTTTAACGAGCAGGGCTATCCGCTGGTTGCACCGCGTGGACTGATTGAACCTGCTGAAATCATTATGCAGTTGGGAATACGTCTACATCATGAAGACCCACAAAAGCTACGTATGTTGATTGAACAGTATAAGCAGCACCGGAAGAGCACGCAGCCGCCGCAACAAAGCGCAGGCTCAGTCTTCAAAAATCCGGCAGGAGATTTTGCCGGTCGGCTCATCGAACAGACCGGCATGAAAGGCATGAGGCAGGGGAAAGCACAAATCTCTGCACGCCATGCCAATTTTATCGTTAATTCAGGCGGTGCCACCGCCACCGATGTAGTCACACTGATTAGAGAGGCCCGCAAGCGTGTTCATGAAAAGTTCGGAGTGGATTTGGAATTAGAAGTTGAACTACGCGGGGACTGGGAGGCATTACCATGACAGAACAAAGAAGGCAACCGAGAGAGCAAATCGCCTCTCATATCTATAGGCGTCCAACAACACCTGCGCCCCGTCGCAGGCCACCTGCCGCCGAAAATCTAGGGACACCCCTTGTGGGTGCCCGGGGCGCGGATGCCAGGGGTGGTGTCCAGCCCGCGGGCCGCCGGGTAGTCACACAGCCAGAAGTAATTCAATCGGTCGCGGGAGAGCGATATATCGATCGGCGCAATCAACTCTATTCTGCTCGCGCCAGGCCGCAAGCGCATCCAAAGCCCAGGCCGCGCACACTTGCGCAGACGGGCCTACCGGCCTCAAGCGGGCAGATGCGGGCAATCAAGCGTCCTCTGCCGCGCTACCATGCCTCGCCAGTGCCGGTACGTAGTGGGCGAAACCGTGGGAGGCGTGGCGGTTTCCTGTGGAAGGTGTTGGGCATCTTCGCGCTGCTGGCGGTGGTCGTGCTGGGAGCAAGCTTTGCCATGACCAGCCCGGCCTTACGTGTAGCGCAGGTGAGCGTCATAGGCACGCAAAATGCCATGTTGACATCAAGCATTCAACATTTGGGGATGCAGGGCCAGAACATCTTTCTGATCGATGTCGTGGCCCTCACCGCTCGTATTGATATGTTACCGGCGGTAGCCTCTGTCAATATTGAGAAACAATTGCCCAATCAGTTGCTGGTGACGGTCACAGAGCGCACGCCGGTCTTACTCTGGCAGACAAAATACGGGACGTACAGCGTAGACAAAAATGGTGTGGTGATCGCACCTGCTAGCGAGACGACAGGAGCCGATGCATTGATGACCGTTGTCGATACGCGCAGTTCTGCCGCCGCGAGAAAGGGAACGGCGGCAACGGCAAGCGCACCAATTCATCCTGGAGTGCGCTTGAATCAGGCGGATATCAGCTTTGCCATGGCAGTGTTCGCGAGTTTACCAAAACTGGCAGGCATCACAGATTTTACCTTGCGCTACACTGCCAACGGGCCAGACAATGGGAGTAGCAATGGATCATATCAGATTGAAAGTAAAACGGGCTGGTTAGCCTACCTGGGCGGTGCTAATGATGCCAATCCGTTAGACAATCGACTGGTAGAACTCCAGCAGATTCTCGCGTTGGCACAGCAGCAACAGCTGAACCTGGCAACTATTGATCTGCGCTTTGGCCTGCGGCCAGTCTATACGTTAAAACAGTAATAAAACTGATGTGTATGGTTTGAAGGGTATGAAATATATGCATAAAGCTTATCTCGTGGTCGCTGAGAAATAGGATAGGGTGGTCTCTATGGAAATGTGTGTAACTGTAGTGCGTGTCACACTTTTACCGCCCAAAAATAGGAGCGTGCATCGTGCAAGAGCGGGTGATCGTCGGTATCGACGTTGGAACAACAAAAATCTGCGTTCTCGTGGGTGAGCTAGATCGCGACGGGAAGCTGAATATTGTTGGCGTTGGCACCTGCCCTTCACAGGGTTTGCGCCGTGGGGTGGTGGTGAATATTGAAGAGACCGTCACTTCAATTGCAGCGGCGCTGGATCGTGCTGAACGCCTTTCAGGAAAGAAAATTACTACCGCATATGTGGGGATTGCTGGCAGTCACATCGCCTCGGAGAATAGCAAAGGATTTGTCGCCATCTCGCCCAGTCACCGCGATATCGTGCAAAACGATATCAGCCGGGCTATCGAAGTCGCCAGAGCCATCGCCATCCCGGCGAACCGCGAGGTGATCCATGTGATCCCACGTGGCTATGTCGTCGATGGGCAAGAGGGCATCAAGAACCCGATAGGCATGTCTGGCTTCCGCCTTGAGGTAGAGACGCACATCATAACCGGGGCGGTGTCTTCAATCCACAACTTAATTAAATGTGTGCATAAGGCGCGGGTAGAGATCGAAGACCTCGTGTTAGAGCCGCTCGCCTCCAGCGAGGCAGTTTTAGCGGACGGCGAGACCGACCTGGGAGTCGCACTGGTGGATATCGGGGGCGGCACCACGGATATCGCCGTGTTTTCGGATGGAGCTATCTGGCATACCGTCGTATTGCCTATCGGGGGCAACCTGATTACAAACGACATTGCGATTGGCCTGCGCCTGCCTTTCGGAGTAGCGGAGGAACTCAAAGTGACCTATGGTCATTGTAACCCTGCCGCTATCTCCGATGACGATATGATCGACCTGGCACAATTCATGCCGGACTGCAATGACCTTGTGCCGCGTAAATTGCTGGCCGAGATTATCCAGGCTCGCGTGGAAGAACTCTTTGAAATGGTCCATGAAGAGATTCGGAAATCCGGCTATGATGGACTGCTACCGGCAGGCCTGGTGCTCACCGGTGGAACTGCTGAACTGCCGGGTATCCAGGACCTATCGGGACAGATTCTGGACCTACCCACGCGCATTGGCTCGCCGCTGGGTCTGCATGGCCTGGCCGACTCGATCTCTCGACCAGCTTATGCAACCGCGGTTGGTCTGTTGCAATGGGCATTGACCCATACCTCGTTCCTCTTCGAAGAAGAGGAGCCAGAGAACCATGGGCCAATGGGTTTCGCGTCCCGTTTCGGACGCTGGTTACGTGCGTTTATACCTTAGAAAAGGGGGCCACGAATATGGTACCAATGGGAAATCATCTAGTAGAAGGCTTCGCCCAGATCCGCGTCATCGGTGTTGGAGGCGGTGGCAGTAATGCGGTCAATCGCATGATCCAGGCGAATATGATGGGGATAGAGTTTATCGCCGTCAATACCGATGCCCAGGCCTTGCTGCTCACACAAGCTCCACACCGCATCCGTATCGGCGACAAGCTCACCCGTGGCCTCGGTGCGGGAGGCAACCCCGGCGTGGGGGCCAAGGCCGCCGAAGAGAATGCCGAAGAGCTGTATGAGACGCTGAAAGGCTCTGACATGGTGTTCATCACGGCGGGCATGGGCGGCGGTACAGGCACAGGGGCCAGCCCGATAGTAGCGCAGATTGCGCGCGAAGTCGGAGCGTTGACGGTGGGTGTCGTCACCAAGCCGTTCACCTTCGAGGGCAATAAGCGTCGTAACGCTGCCGAGGAAGGTATCGCCAACCTCAAGCAGCACGTCGATACCTTGATCACGGTGCCAAACGACCGGCTTTTGCAGGTGGCAGACAAAAAAATGCCACTTTCAGAGGCCTTCCGGCTGGCCGACGATGTGCTGCGCCAGGGCATCCAGGGTATCAGTGATTTGATCACTGTCCCCGGGCTGATCAACCTGGACTTTGCCGACGTGAAGACCATCATGTCCTCGGCTGGTTCCGCCTTGATGGCGATTGGCGAGGCGAGCGGAGATAGCCGCGCGCTGGATGCAGCACATATTGCCATCGCCAGCCCATTACTGGATATCGACATCAGTGGAGCACGCGGCGTGCTGTTCAATATCACAGGTGGTATGGACCTGACGCTGTTCGAGGTCAACGAGGCGGCTGACGTTATCAGCAAGGCAGCGCACCCGGAGGCCAACATTATCTTTGGCGCGGTGCAAGACCCTGCCTATGATGGGAAAGTCAAGATTACCGTGATTGCCACCGGCTTCGATGCCGTTACACCACGGGTGCCTGTACCGGCAGCGATGCCCTACCCGGTGCAGCAGAGCCGACCATATGACCGCAGCGTACTCTACCAGGTATCGTCCTCACAGATGGGAAACAGCAATGGGAACATGCCGGGACGCCAGCAGCACCAGCAACAGCAGCAGGGTTTCCAGCAGGGATATGGTTCGCTGCCCGTGACACCACCGCCGGTGAACGTCATGAATCATCCGACGGACCCGGTGCATCCGAACTACGCCACCCAGCAAGCTGAGGCGGCAGCGCGACAACGCTCAATGGCTCCTCCCCAGGTGCAGGAGCCAATGCGCCAGCGTCCAATGGCTCCTCCCCAGGTGCAGAATTCAGCACGCCAGGCCATCGCGCACGATGTGAGACGGGGACGGCTTCACACGGACGACTACCCGTGCCAGAGCCAGAGGCCCAGCCGTCGCAGCAGCGTTCATCCAACGATCAGCGCCAGCAGCGTCCTGTTCGCCGCCTGGACCAGAAGGGGCTTGATCTCCAGCGGGGAAATCGCAGCGCGCCCGCCGGTGACGTAATCGACATTCCCGCGTTCTTGCGCAAACGCTAGAGCCAGTGATAGCGAGAGCAGCAGGGTGCCCCTGCTGCTCTCGCTATCACTGGCTCTACCTATTCCTGGTTTTCCCCAGGTTGCCTGGAATATCCTCGTTCAGGCCAATATGATTGATGACAACCCTGACACCGGGGATACCAACCAGCTCTCTTTCGAGCATATACTTCATCTCGCTGGTCGGGGTTTCACCGTACAGGCTGACAATATAGTTCTCGACCAGCACAGAGATATCTTTGGCCCCGTCGAGCTTGCCAGCAGCTTTCAATCTGTCGATGGTGGCGTTTACCGCGTTCAAGATGGCATCCTCGGCGACGAGGAAGTTCTTCACATCGATGACCCCCGGCATTTTCAGCAACGCTTCCTCAAGCTCTTTGCGTTGAGCCTCCAGCTCAACCTTACCATACAATGAAAGGACAACGCCTTCACGCTCAATCTCCACCTTGACCGGATGTGCGCTCCATTCCGTGCTTCTGACGGTTACGACACGATCAGCTACATCTTGAGCATCTTGCAACAGCAACTCCGCCAGTACGGTAGGTTGCCCGGTTTCAGCCGCCTCCGCATATGTAGTTGGCATATGCTTTATGCGTACTGCTCCGTCGCGTGGAGCAAATGGGTTTTCTAAAGCCCATCCCAAAATAGCAACAAGCACAAATGGCAATGCAATAATAGAGATCCAGGGGTTGGTGTTGACGATCAGCAAACCACCCATCGTCACACCTACCGCCACAGCTAAAATAAGTGGCCATAAACTGCCGTTGGGCATATGAATATGGGCATGCTCTTCTTCATCTTCCCCAAGCTCTTCGGCATCAGCCAGGGCGGCCTCGGTCATGTCGTCCGCCGTGAGATTTACACTTTGAAGAGGACTATTCATGCGTACACGTTTCCCTCTATAAATTATGTACAATCTGATCCATTGGACCCCACTTTACACTGAGGCCCCATCAGTAATAAGCATACCAGGAATACGTTGATGTTGCAAGCGTTTGGAGAAAGCGTTTGTGTATGGTGGCTGCATCGGGTGTGAGCCTTGCCACCACCATACACAAACGCTATAACTGTACAGGGCGATAGCCCAGTCCTATAGAGCAAACGTCTGTCAAACTCCCGTTGCTTCCTGCAACATAGGAGAACTCTATTCCAAATATCCCTGCATCAATACGTTGGTTTTGATTATCTAAAAAATATTGTGCCGGAAGAGCACCCTTAAGCAGATCACTCCTTGCAATGCCAAACATCCCTGTAGCGACTCCATTGCTACCCTTCAGCTCTTGTTGATTTCCCATCTGCGTATCCTTCGGTGCAAACGAGAGGCAAATGGAAAAGGCGTTGCTTACATTCCACGATTGGGTTGCGCCGACAATCACGCCTGTCACAAAAGGCGTACTGCCGGTGGTATCGATAAACACCCCTATCTCGCCCACCTGCGGATCGCTGATCTGATACTTGAGCGTAACCCCCGTTTTGCTGGTAACTCTACTAATGGGTGGGCCGAACGTTGCCGTAAATGCTTGTTCTGTCCCGCCGATCATTGCTCCGCTCAACGGATGCACCGATGCTGGTGATCGTGTTTGTGATTGAGTTGGCACGGAAGTCGGCGTTGCCTGCGGTTGTGTCGGCTGCACTGTTGCCTGTGTTGGTTGGGTTGTTGCCTGTGCCGGTTTCTGAGTCGTATTAGTGGTGCCAGGGCTACTTCTCGTACCAATGCTCACCGCAATCGCCAAAACTATGACAGCCAGAGCCAGCACGAGTACCCATACTGGGACAGGCCCAATCTTCTTTCTAAAAAACCTCTTCTTTACTCGCTTTGTTGAAAGCAGCCTCTTTGGGGCACGTTTTGCCGGTATCTGCTGCTCCCGTCGCGCTTGACCGGGTGGTTGCTGCGGCTTCTGCAGCTGATGAGGCATTGGTACAGGTTGAGGCGAGACGCCAACACCATTATCATCATCGTGTGGTTGCAACTCAGGATTAATAATTTTATTAGGCATCTCAGATATAAAGCTCCTTCTATGAGGTGCTTAAATTATACACGTCTTTGCAAAAAAAGCAACGGAGTTTCTAATAATCTAAATTTGCTACTGAATGTCTCCATTCAGTGATAAGATAAAGAGCAATTTTATTGTATCACTCACTATTTTTGGCAAGGATCTGAAACATGTATGTTTCACTGAATGAGCGTCTGCGCTTTGTACGCGCCTTGCGTTCTCGCCCGTTTGCACTGCTTTGGGTGGGACAGACAATCTCTTCTTTGGGCAATGGTGCATTTTACACTGCTCTGGCCTGGGAAGTGCTTCTGCTGACACCCGTGGTATCCGCGTTGGTACTGTTGCTCAACCAAACGCTTCCAGGCTGTTTGTAGACTTCGGCACAGGAAACCGCTCTTTACTATGGCAATGAATAAAAGGAGAAGCCGCCACGAAGAAAGGTGTTACCTCTTCTCGTCTCTCGCCTGGCGTTCAGCTAAGTGTTTGAGCGTCAACAACTGTTTGCGCATCATCAAGAGGTCTCCCCAGGGTAAAAACCAACGCATCCAGGACCAGGTCCCTTTTTTGGGATAGCGAACGAGCAGTTTGACGACGAGACGGCAGCGCTGCTCAGTTTGCGGCAAGATGACATAGCTTCCCGCAATCTCGCCAAAAACGGCCCTGGCTCGGGCTGTTGTCAACAGCAGCGTCACATGCTGGTTCGCTTCAAATTCGACCAGCCGAAAAATCGTCATCACGCGCTGGCCCACTTTCAGATTTTCCATCCCTGCAATCAACTGGCGAGGGCTTTGACGGCCGCCATTATCGAGCCAGTCATAACTATAGGGGGCCACTCTCAATTGACAGAGCCAGCGAAAGACCAGAGGTGCGGGCGCTTGCACATCCACGGCACGAAAATAAGCCCCATCAAAGGGAAAGAGATAGCGATCACAGGGAAAGGACATCGCTCTCTCTGGAGCAGTGGCCCCCCAGGTGGAGGCAAGTGATCCGGTGATTGTCATGGCGTTGGTTACTCCTTCTCTCCATACACTCTCATCGTAGCATAATGCAGACCGTCCAAATGAACCAGCGACAACGAAGTGTGTTAAAACACGATCGTTTTGTTTTGATACACCAGCACGCGATCTTCTGTGTGTAAGCGCACGGCTTCGGCCAGCACTCTCCGCTCCACATCCCGACCCTTGCGGATCAGGTCGTCAGCCGTATCGCGATGGTTGCAGTGAATAACATCCTGGGCAATGATCGGCCCTTCGTCCAGATGCTCAGTAATATAATGAGCCGTCGCGCCGATGATCTTGACACCGCGCTCGAAGGCCTGCTGGTAAGGATTCGC
>WNFF01005470.1_pt1 | contig 10369 bp, 6 predicted proteins | sample 5400441 | NCBI WGS metagenome assembly WNFF01 (sample SAMN13153345, study PRJNA577476) | soil metagenome | isolation source: 120 cm saprolite under Douglas fir tree site 2 hole 3 replicate 1 | place: USA:California | collected 2015-04-18
GCGTCGAGTGGACAGTCTTAGATGACACGATCAAGTTAGATTTTGACAACATTCGAGAAATCCACCGGGGTGATTTCGCCATTACGAGCCGCGATGATGCCGATACAAGCTGGGTAGTGGTTTTCACCGTCGATAATGGACCTGTGCCCTTTTACACCTATGACCGGAAAAACCAGGCAGCCACCTTCCTTTTCGACAACCAGCCCGAGCTGAGTAACTATACGCTGGCACCCATGGAACCGATCGCCTTCACCGCCAGGGATGGACTGACTGTACATGGCTATCTCACCCTACCGCCAGGGAAGGGCAGAATAAATCTACCCCTGGTACTCAATGTGCATGGTGGCCCCTGGGCACGAGACGCCTGGGGGTACAATCCCGAGGCACAGTGGTTTGCCAACCGTGGCTATGCCTGCTTGCAAGTCAATTATCGTGGCTCTAGCGGTTACGGCAAAGAATTTCTGAATGCAGGCAACAAGGAGTGGGGCGGTAAAATGCACAATGACCTCGTGGATGGCGTTCACTGGGCGATTGATCAGGGCATAGCCGATCCGAAAAAAGTGGCGATTTACGGCGGTTCCTATGGTGGTTTTGCAGCGCTGGTTGGAGCGACATTCACGCCGGATTTGTTCTGCTGTGCCGTTGATATTGTTGGCCCCAGTAATCTCATCACCTTGATAAGCTGGTAAAATTCCCTCCCTCAATGATATGCCAGGGTGTTACTAACCTGCTCCCCTCCTTCCAGTGATACTCTTCCGGTAGTAAGTTGTATGTCTCCATAACCTCTACGTCTCTGAGGCAGAATATTCGGACATTCCCCTCTTTCTTTTTGCCAATTCTGCGTATGCCCTTATACGAGGCGTGCGTTTTCATTGACTCAAGGGTTCTCAGGGGTAAGAGCCGCATGAGTTCCCTGCTTGATGTTGTTGCGTAGTGCTCTCGTAGTATTGCCTCTTCTTCGTCTGACCAGTGCGGCGAGGGACAACCGCCCTTGAAACAAACTGCGTGGTCTGTTTCCCATTCGTCATCTTTCCAGTAGACGGTGAGCATGTAAAACTGCGGGCTTATCCAGTCAAGAGACACCTTGTTGACAAACACGTCTACAAAATCAAGGATGTCTTCTTGCGTGACAACCTCTTCCCATGCTTCGCCAGCATCGCGCATGAGTTTTTTGAATGTGCGGCGTTTTTCTGTCTGTGTGCCGGTTGTCACAAGCTGGTCGTATTGCGCCTGTAACCGCTGTAGCTCAAGTTTATGCCCTTTATACGCTCTGTTGATTTCTCGTACTAAGTCCTTTTCCTTTTGGGCTTCGTCTGTTTCTTCCATGACTTCCTCATCGTCGGTTGTATCCTCTTCTTCAACTAAGGTAAGTCTGCGCTTGAGTTTTGCCATAAGCGACTCGGTAGCGGCTATGTGTACGGCAAGTTCTTTGAGCCGCTTTTGATGTGCCTTCTGTTCCTCCTGCTCCTGGCTGAGAAAATCAGCAAACTCGTTTTCTGCTACAGGTGTTTGTAACCGCTCAACGAACCGTGCTAAAAAGAGGCCGTCAACATCCGGTGCTGCTATGCGGTAGTCAATGCTTCGGATACCGCTCCCTCTGGTGTAAAACTCGTAAAATGGTACTCTTCCCTCTGTTTTTGTTGCTACGTCTTCGACAGTCACGGCGTACGTTTGCTCGTCTGCTGGCTGTATGTGGTTTCTCAAGTACGCGGGTTTTTCTGAGCAGTGGCGTTTCACGTACCTGCTTGCCCGCTCTAAGTATTCGGCGTTTGGCGTTCCGTCAAGGTTTGTCGATGAAAGCCTGTTAAACGCATAGATAAAATCCATGTAGTTGACATTTGCGGGGTGGTTGTTGTAGCGGATAACGCCTTTGTATACAAAATGTCCGATGTTTGCGGGGTTGCTGAGGATGCTATAGAGTCCTGACCAAGCTAACTTGTATCCGGTGATAACTCTCTGATCTTCTGGCGCGTCGGGGTTCTCGTACACTGGCTTCAAAGAAATTTTACTGCGCAGCTCTTTTGGAAAACTATCATCAACAGGCGGAAAGAGAAAGCCGGTTCGCTCTAATTCTCGGTACAGTTCATTGATGTTCCCATGTAACTCACGATACCGCTCTTGGAGCCGTGCTACTATCTCAGCCCAGGGAGCGTAGGGAACATACTTCTTATAGTTTGGGTTTTCTTCTCCGTTGATATACTCTCTCAGGTCAACCATAAAGCCAGTTGGCAGTGCCCAACCTGCCCAACGGCCTGAATACCCAACCTCATCTTTGAAAGCGTGCATCATGCCTATCTGGTTTTCGATGTATGACCACGCTTCTTCACACTTGCGGCGGAAGAGTTCAACGTCAGATGATTTGGAAAAATCATAAATGTGCTCTATGCCTGTGCGTGTTTTGTTTGCGATAACAATCTTTACACCATAGGTGTAGCAGATTTCCATAAACCTGCTATATTCTTTTCCCCAACGATCCCGAAACAGCCGAGAGACATTAGCAGCGATAATTGTTTTTACTATTCCCTCAGCAATTCTTGTTATCATATCGGAAAAAGCAGCACGGTCTTCCATGCGTAAGCGTCCAGATATGCCAAGATCGCGGGTATCCATAATGATGAGGCGTTCTTTCCACCCGCAAAGAAGCGCGAATTTTTTATCCTGCTGCATCTCTGCTGACATGTTCTTCTTCTGCTCTGGTGTCGATACTCTTGGGTATGGTTGCACGTACACGTCTAGGAGGAGTTTTTCTTCTGTTGGTGCTATCGCTATCAGTTGCTCTCTTTGTGAGGCTTGCATGATTATTGTTGCCATTTTTTCTATCCCTTTCCTCTAGTCTTCTGAGTATTCGGCAGAATACTTTACATGCTTGTTCGTGATCTCCTGGGGGTAACAGTGTAACAGTATTACTGTGTCGCAGCGAATTTTATCCTAGATATTAAGGGAAAGCAAGGCGAGTAGAACAAATGAGCAACTTGTAATCGCTTCGCACAAGGTTTCAGCCTGTTGAAAAACTCAGAATAACCTCATCAGCTTACATTGGCACGTTAAAATCTGAGCGTAAACGAAGAACACGTCATTGCCCAAAGTCATCAATAGAGGCATTTTTCAACAGGCTGGTTTTGTTTGCGGCGTGGGCAAAAATAAGACAAATGTACTAATATATATGATGGTTCTTGTATCTAAGCCTCCTTCCGTATACAATCAGCCGAGAAAAACCTGGAGTCTATTAGATGGGAATATTACCTTTTCCTTGAATAATGAGGTAGAAGTTGGAAACTATGGATATAGAACTGACCATTAAAAATTATCGCTGCTTTTCAGATGAGAAGCCCGCTCGTATTCTCATTAAACCAAGCTTCACTGCATTCATTGGTATTAACAATTCAGGAAAATCATCACTACTCAAGTTCTTTTATGAGTTCAGGAACCTTTTCCAACTATTATCAAACACCGGAATAATAACGTTTTCTAATAATATACAAACGATACGCATTGTAGGTAGTCTAATTGATCAATCCCAGAGCTTTGCCTTTCCAAATGAAATTATGGATCACGAAGAAGTATTCTGCAACCTTAATGATCGCAACCTTACAGTACAAATTCGATTGATACCAACAAGTGCAACTAAGCAAATGACCCCTATCTTGCTCCAAAGACTTGATATAATCGTGCAACGGGGGTCTTCTTCATGGACTAGTAAACTGTATCTTGATAATAGAGAGATACCAACGGGAAATTTGAGTTTGAGGAACAATAACCATCTGTATCATGGAAATGATCTCGCGGCGGATTTATCTTTTATGCTCAAAGCCTGCGAGTTGCTTGGCAACATGGTCTATATACCCTCCTTTAGAAACGCGATCAATATTGGAGCGAATGCTAACTACTATGATATTCCCATCGGTCAGTCGTTCATAACTCAGTGGAATGCCTGGAAAACAGGACGGACAAAAAAACTTCAAGAGGCAGCATACCAAGTTCAAGAAGACATTGCGAAAATCTTTGAATACAAAAGGCTCGAAATTAATGCCTCGCCAGATGGACAAATGCTGCATCTGCTGATAAATGGAAAGAGCTATAAAATTTCTGAACTTGGTTCAGGATTGTCCCAATTTTTCCTTGTCCTGGCAAGCGCTGTCATACGTTCTTCATCTCCCTCTTATATTCTCATTGACGAGCCAGAAATCAATCTTCATCCTTCGCTCCAACTTGATTTTCTTACGAGATTGACCGCATATGCCAGTCATGGAATACTCTTCGCTACGCATAGTGTTGGGTTAGCGCGTTCTAGTGCCGATCGCATCTATTCAGTACGTCGTAGCCCTGATGGACAGAGTGAAATTACGGATTACAACAGTACATCGCGCTTAGCGGAATTTCTCGGTGAACTCAGTTTTGCAGGTTATAAAGAACTTGGCTTTGACAAAATTCTGCTGGTTGAAGGCTCTACAGAGGTCAAGACCATTCAACAATTCCTTCGTTGGTACAAAAAAGAACATCAGATGGTGTTGTTACCAATGGGCGGCGACCAGATGATTAATCCAGAAGCTGAGGTACAGTTAGAAGAGATCAAGCGTATTTCGCCGAATGTCTTTGCACTCATAGATAGCGAACGCTCTGCTCAAGGTGAAAAACTTGAAGATAGAAGAGCCAAGTTTAAGAAACTCTGCGATGATGCAGATATAACATGCCATGTCCTTGAGTGGCGGGCAATTGAAAACTACTTCCCTGATTACGCAGTGAAGAAGGTAAAAGGTGATGCGTATCGGGCTCTACAACCATACGAGCCATTTAAACATCCATTCCCTAAGTGGGCCAAATCAGAGAATTGGCAAATAGCGAGAGAAATGGCTCCTGAAGATTTGGACAATACTGATCTTGGGGAATTTCTCAAATCTTTGTGAGAAGTCGCACAATTTATGGTTTACGGCGTGAAATGAGGTTATTTTTTCCGTCTGACTGCAGCGGGACAATGAGAAAACGTTTCCTCTTCGTCAAAACCTTCCTTCTGGAAAGATATCCCCTGAAACCGTTGGGGGTTTTTGGCCGTTTTCGAGCATCAAGGGTATATTCTTTTCGCTGGTTCTCGCGGTTCTCTGCTGTATGCGCTTCTCACGCTGGCTATGGCTTCTTTTGAGGTGTAAGGAGGTTTGGTGCTTCCCTGTGGCGCAAGATTGGCATAGGTTAAAACAATCCTTCGCGCTTCTGCCTCTGGTATTCTGTCATCTCTCAGTAGACACGCAAGCCAGAAACCGACATCGTTTCGATTTCCCTCTCTGGCTTTCTGAAGCGCCTGGGATAACCATTTCTCGCCAGGACTACGAGCGAAGCGCAAACCTTGCGGGATTAATGCTCTTTGCTGCCGCTCGGTTATCATCAAGTCCGAAAGCCAGTCAGGTAACGGTGCTATTGGTGTTTCTTCGTGTGCCCATTTGTAGGAAAGTCTGTCATACAAACGGGACGGGGGTAAAACCACATAGCCGCCAGTTGCCCGAATGTCCACGCCTTCGTAGTTGTTGAGTCCGACAGCATTTCGATACACATTTCCGTCATGTGGGTACTGGAAAAAATAGTGAAGTCCTCTGCTTGCTGTGCTGCTTCTCCTGGTTTCCGGTAGCGGTGCGTGTTTCTGCTGTAACTCTTTCAAACTGTAGTACCCTTGAGGCGGGTCAATATCAACAACAATAATCCCTGACCTTTCACCTGTGGCAAGGCCAATAGAAGCGGTTGGGTGAAGCGTCCACCATGTTTGTATTTGCTCTGCGTCAGTTGTCGCGTCTTTATAGCCATGACTTTTTTGACCAGGTGTTAAAAACTCAAAAGGTATTTTGCCATGCAAAGGGAAGACAGGCCAGCCGTTTTGTGCGTAAGAAAGCGCATAGTGAACCCACATTCCGCAGAAGGGTTGACGGAAAAAAGGATTTCTAGTAAGGTAAGAAAAAACGCGGAAGGGCGAAAAAGTGTCACAAGAAGTGGAGTATCAAACGGAAAGACTGGATCATTTGGGAATAGTGGCAGGGGTCTGCCGAGAAGCAGGAATAGCAGAGTGGCTGGATGCACGCGCAGGAGAACAGCGTCGAAGTGTGAGTATCGGGACAGCCACCGTCGCAATGATCTTGAATGGGCTTGGGTTCAGCAATCGTCGGTTGTACCTGGTGCCCCAGTACTTTGAGAACAAACCTGTCGAGCATCTGTTGGGAGCAGGGATCAGCGCAGATATGCTCAACGATGACTGTTTGGGGCGCACGTTGGATTGGCTCTACGAACACGATGTCACGGCGTTGTTTGCGGGATTGGCCTTACAAGCCCGCCGCCGCTTTGGTATTCAAGCGCAACATCTGCATATAGACACCACCTCGTTCTCGGTCAGTGGAGACTATGCGACCAAAGAGGAGGGGGAGCCGGTTGCATTAGCCATCACCTATGGCTATTCACGGGATCACCGCGAGGATCTCAAGCAGTGGATGCTCGCACTGGCCACCACCCATGATGGAGATATTCCCATCTTTCTGCGACCATTGAACGGCAATAGCTCAGATAAAGAGCATCTGAGTGCAGCGGTGCAAGAGGTCATGACGCAGTTGCGCGAACACCTGCCAGAAGAGCATGAGCAGCGGATCGCCGTTTTTGACAGTGGCGGATACAGCCAAGCCAATATGAAGAGCTACAATGACGCCAACATCTGGTGGATCAGTCGCGTTCCAGAAACCTCCACTGCCGCAAAAAGCGCACTGGAGGAGGTAGACGAGCAGTGGCAACCGCTCTCAGATGGGTCAGGGGACTATGTGGTACGCACGATGGATCTGCCTCAAGGGAAAGAACGATGGGTGATCGTGCGAACGTATGCCCAGGTACAAGCCGCCAAGGAGCAGATGGAGCAACAGGGGAAGAAAACCCAGCAGGAGTGGGAAAAACGTCTCTGGCACCTCTCCAAGCAAGCATTTGGGTGCGCAACGGATGCGCACCAGGCATGGGAAAAGGCTCTCAAAGGAAAACCATCCTGGTTGATTGCCACGTTCACCCTCAAAGAACAGAAGCAGTATCAGCAACGTGGTCGCCCTCAAAAAGAGGCCACGCCAGATCAAACGGTCTGGTATCTCGTCCCCACACTTGAGGTGGATCAGGACGAGGTGGCAGTTCTGGCGAGAAAGAAAGCGGCCTTCATTGTGGCCACCAACATCCTGGATGCACAACGCCTTTCTCCTGAACAGGTGATCTCGACGTATAAAGAGCAGGGAGGCGTGGAGCGTGGGTTTCGTTTTCTCAAAGATCCCTTGTTTCTGGCTTCCTCGGTCTTCGTCAAGAAGCCAGAGCGCGTGATTGCTTTGAGTTTCGTGATGGTGCTCTGCTTGTTGGTGTATCGGCTGGCCGAACATCTGCTGCGTCGCCAACTGGTGGCAACGGAACAAACCTTTCCCAATCAGGTCAACAAACCGACCAGCCGCCCCACGATGCGCTGGATTTTCCAATGTTTTGAGGGCATTGATCTCTTGCACATCCGTATTGGTTCACGCTGGCACACCCAGGTTCTGGGGCTGCAAGCGCTTCATCAGCAGGTGCTTCGCCTGCTTGGTCCGGTCTATTCACAATTCTATTTTTTCTCTCCCTAAACTGCGGAATGTGGGGTGAACAAGAGGGATTGGTGTTGTTTCTGCGTGACGGTCATATTCAGGTAGCATACAATGATAAAAGTTGGCATATTGTACACTGTTCTGAGGAAAAAGAAACAGGGGAGCGGTGAGACTACCCTGTTTTCTGCTTCGTGCCTTTTTCTGTTTACCCTGGCTGCTTTCTTACTTTGATTGACGGCGGCTAAGGATACGTTGAAGAACACGGATAGCGCGGTCAATATCGAATGAGGTAGGAATTTTCTACTCAGCACCGTGACCACCTTCGGCTAAGCAGTGGTTTCTTGCTTTGTCCATCAACGATACTGTAGTGCCATACAATAAAGTTTGGGTATCCTGCAAGCTCTCGCAAGATACCCTTTGCTTCAAATCTCTCTTTGAGTACAATTGCGTATCGAACTGCTCTCTCTTGCCTGGCGCGTTCAATGCTCATAGTTGTACTCAAACAGGGAGGTTATTCTATCATAGCCATGCTTCCTCATCTCTTAGACGCCCCAAACGACGCTGTTAAGCTTCATAACGTCCGCCAAGATGCTTAGCGAGAAATTTTTCGGCGGCTGCGAAAAACTTGAGGCGGTTTTCCGGCCTGGCGAAGCCGTGGCCCTCGTCGGGGAAGAGCATGTACTCATAATCGATGCCCTTGCTCTTCATGGCCTCGACAATCTGTTCGGATTCCGCCTGCTTCACTCGCGGGTCATTTGCCCCCTGACCGATCAGGATAGGTATCTTGATTTGATCGACCTTGAACAATGGCGAACGCGAATTCAGAAACTCTTCTTCGGTATCGGGATTGCCGACCCGCTTGTGGAAGGTCGCCAGGAAGGTTGACCAATATGGAGGAATTGTTCTTATTAATGTGTTTAGGTTGGAAGGGCCTACAATATCTACGGCACAGCAGAAAAGGTCGGGCGTGAACGTTGCCCCCACTAGTGCAGCGTAGCCACCATAGGACCCACCGAAGATCGCCACCTTTTTGGAGTCCGCGATGCCTTTATTTATTGCCCACTGCACGGCGTCTACCAAGTCGTTATGCATGTTTCGCCCCCACTCCCTATCGCCTGCGTTGACAAAATCCTTGCCATAACCTGTAGAACCCCGAAAATTTACCTGCAAGCAGGTGTATCCACGGTTTGCAAACCATTGCGCATCAGGACGATACCCCCACACATCGCGTCCCCAGGGACCACCATGCACATTGAGCACCATCGGCAGGTCGGTCTTCTGCTCGCCCTGCGGCAAGGTCAAGTAGCCGTGAATAGTCAACCCGTCCCTGCTGGTGAAGGAGATCGGTTCCGTGGTTGCGAGCGTATACTTGTTCAATTCTGGCTGGTTGTCGAAGAGAAACGTTGCTCTCTGGCTTTCCCTATTGTAGGCGTAAAACGGCACAGGCCCATTGTCAACCGTGAACGCTACTACCCAAGTCGTATCGGCGTTATCACGACTAATGATGAAGAAGTCTCCTCGGTGGATGCCGCCAATGTTGTCAAAATCCATCTTGATGGACTCATCTAATACGACCCATTCGTTACGGTCTCTGTTGAATGCGACTGCCTGAACCTCGTGGGTATCGGGGTGGACAATCACATTGCCTACATCATATTGTGGGTCTTCGGCGATGACAGTCATATTGCCCGTGGCGATGTTCAGCTTGACGAAGCGACCGGCGTTGACGTTACGCGAGTCCTGGAGATAGATTGCTTGACCATCCAATGTGAAGTCGATAGGCCCACTGGTGAGGCTATCGTCTGCATCCCAGGTGACAAGCCTTCTCCATTCGGAGTGCTCGTCATCGCGAACCAGAAGTTCCGTGCCGCCGTCAGGCAATGCCGCGACTGCACCGCGTACCTTGAAATGTGCATCCGCGACCCAATTCATGATGTTACCTGGGTTCTTGGCGACTAGCGTGAGTTCGCCTCTAGTCAGGTCGAGGTGATAGACATCGTGAACCTGTGGGTTTTCTTTGTTCATGCCGATCAAGAGTTCGTTAGGAAAGTGCTTGTCGCGGTCGATGATCTGCACCTGTACATTCTCAAAGGGCGTCAGATCTCTCGTCTCCCGCGTTTCCAGGCTCGTTGCATACAAGCGCCAGTTTTCGTTGCCGCCAACATCCTGGATGTACATGATGTGCTTGTTATCCTGTGCCCAGAAGTAGAAGCGCACGCCTCTATCTTCGTCTTTGGTAATAGGCTGGTAATTGTCGCTGCCGATGGTTCCTACCCAGACGTTCAGAACATCGTTGACCGGAGCAAGATAGGCCATTTTTGTACCATCCGGTGAAACTTGCGGACTCGCCTTCTCTGGATTGCCAAAAAGCACGTTACGTGGTATAAGCTGAGTCGTTGCCGATGTTGTCATTTTTCCTTCCTCTTGTTCATGTAGTAATAGACAGTGCCCCCTTATAGAACTGTAAAAGTGTCTCTGTTGTCAAGGCAGATAATTACCGATGAGGAGTCACGAACGTTGCTGGGCGAAAAAATGAAAACCTAGAAGAGAGACAAGCTTGCTATCACTATACCTCTTGTAGTGTGTTGGTTGCTGCCCTACGATTAAGGATGCGCTGCAAAACAAGGATAGCGCGGTCAATATCGAGTGAGGTAGGAATTTTATAACCTGTTCTTTATCAGGACCATACCTCCCTACTGGGCCCCACTCGTGCAAGTCTTCCATCAACGCGTCGGCAACCCGGACACCGAAGCAGAGTTCTTGAAGGCTCGTTCACCCCTTTTCAAGGTCGATCAGAT
>WNFF01005471.1_pt1 | contig 10367 bp, 8 predicted proteins | sample 5400441 | NCBI WGS metagenome assembly WNFF01 (sample SAMN13153345, study PRJNA577476) | soil metagenome | isolation source: 120 cm saprolite under Douglas fir tree site 2 hole 3 replicate 1 | place: USA:California | collected 2015-04-18
ATCTCGACGATCTCTCTTTTCTTGGCATTCTCCTTTTTCGCAGCACCGGCCGCGCTCGCCGGGCCTGCCAATGAACCGACGGGGTGGCGATTAACCGCTCCGAGCAATGACCATTTCGAGGCGAGCCGCGATGAGAGCGTCACCTTCCGCGGTCAACCCACGGCGCGCTTGCAGACGAACGTCGCAACAGCCGAGTTGGGATCGCTTCGACAGTCCATCGATGCCGAAGCATATCGAGGTAAACGCATCCGCTTTGAAACAAACGCAAAGGTCAGCGGGGTTCAGAGCTGGACCGGATTGTGGCTGCGTGTCGACGGTCCCAATAACCCGTTGCTGGCTTACGCGGACACGCACCGGGTGAACCTTCGTGATGACAGCGACTGGACTCCCTTGACCATCGTCATCGACATACCCGAGGCCGCGAGCGCGATCTATTTGGGGTTGAGCCAGGAAGGCGCCGGCACGTCGTGGTTCGGTCCGGTGACGGTCGAGACCGTCGACAACCAGGTGCCCCTCTCCCACCACGCTCGATCGAGAAACTTTGCGACCGAGCCTCTCGCCTGCTCCAAAACCGCACCGACCGGAAGTCACATCCCGCATCTTCTTTGTTACAATTTGCGGACCGGGCGGACCAATTACTTAACCATCGCGAACTATGTCCAAGGCGCTCTGTTGAACGGTGCCCGAGTCGGAACTCCTCGGGGCTGGCTCTGGACCTGGGGCTAAGGCTGAACCGCGGCTCGGACCCAGTCTCGACGACGTAGTCCCGTTGCTCGGGTTGATCCGACGACAATTCCGATGTTGGCATCCACAAGCTGCCTTGCTGGAACATCGAGCACTGCGTCCGAGTCACGTTTTTTTCTTAACTGACGGCACCGGTTTGCTCGAAACAACCTTCGGGGCCTTTGCCCGCTCGGCGCAACTCTTCACCGCGTGCTGCGGGCTTAATACCTCTTCCCCCAGCATGGTCACCGCGCTGGCCAGGGGTGGATACTCGAAGAGCATTTTCTGACCGTCTTTGGCGCACTCGGCGAACTTCGCTCGGGCTTCGGTTTGTAGCTTCGTTTGCTTGCCGCGATCCTTTTCGGACTTGGCGCGGCGGGTGACCTCGAGGCCCTCCCGGCGCGACTTTCCAGGACCGGCCGCGAATTCGAGCCGCGCCTTGGCCAACTCAATTTCAGAGTGGGCCTGTCTCAGAAACTGACGCTGACGCAAAGCGAATGCAGAGTAAACTACGTCCCTGGTTTCGAGCGCTTTCCCGGCGTCCAGCGCGCCCTGGACCGCGTTGGAAATGTCTTTGGCTCGGTCCACATCCTCGCGAACGAGCTCTCGCCTCTTCAAGGCTGCCACGGTCGGCTTGAGCTCCGCGAGCGCCCTGTCCACGTCTGCCTGGCGCTTACCTATGGCAATCGCGAGATCCCAGGCCTCGCGTTCCTTTTTCACTTGAGGCAGTCGTCGGAGGTATGTCCCGAACCGCTGCACGATCGCCTCGTGCTCCGGGTAGTAGCTGAAGTCGGGATGCGAGAGCGATTTCTCTGCTTGCTTCAGCGTTCGCTCTGCCCGCGCCGGCTCGAGCGCCGCCATCTCCTGCTCCGCCTGGTCGAGGAGACGCTCGGCCGCGGTGGCGCGGGTCTCCGCATTCACGAGCCGGTCCTTGAGCGTCGGCTGGGAAGAAACGCAGCTGATTAGAGCGAGAGACGCGGCAGCGAGAAGATATGACCTGATACCAGCCATAATGGCCGGAACTGTAGCTTGATTTCCGAAGTATCCGGATCGGCGCGGATGTGTTGTTTCGGCATCCGGAAGGGCCCTCAGTGAGTCGACAGGCGAGAAATAGTCATCGCGACGGGGTGCCAAGAACGAAAACTGCAACAATTTCGGCCGGCGAAAACGACAGCGACGTGTCGGCCATCGTGGTGGCACCTTGCGCGCTGAGCTCGTCAGTCAGATACGTCGCGCCGCGGCAGGAACGTCGCGCCGCGGTCGTCGCACGAAACCAACTCCAGATCGTGAGCTCGTGCCAGGGCTGAGCGCGTCCCTGAACTGAATGGCCGGGCGTGGGAAGCGATCGACCGTCAGGTCGTGATTTTGGTGCCGAGGACTTGAAGAAACTTGGCGAGCCAGTCTGGATGCGCCGGCCAAGCAGGAGCGGTCACCAGATTCTTGTCGATGATCGCCTTGTCGACCGGGATGTCGGCGTATTCGGCGCCGGCGGATCGCACTTCCGGCGCGCACGCCGGGTACGCCGAGACGATGCGGCCGCGCACCACGTCCGCCGCCGTCAGAATCTGCGCCCCGTGGCAAATCGCCGCGATCGGCAGTTGCTCGCTGGCGAAGTGTCGAACCAGGTCGAGCAGCTTGCGATTCAGGCGCAGATATTCGGGCGCTCGGCCGCCCGCGATCAGCAGCGCGTCGTAGTCCTTGGCCTTCACCTCGGCGAACGTCGCGTTCAGGGTAAAGTCGTGCCCGCGTTTCTCGCTGTAGGTCTGGTCGCCCTCGAAGTCGTGGATTGCGGTGCGGATTTTCTCGCCCGCTTTCTTCTCCGGGCAGACGGCGTGGACGGTGTGGCCCACCATCTGCAGAGCTTGGAACGGCACCATGATTTCATAGTCCTCGCCATAATCGCCGACGAGCATCAGGATCTTCTTTGCCATATGGTTCCTCCGCGGCGGGCGACTTGAGGGTTCGGTGCGCGCGCGTGCCGCGAGTGCCATCTATACTGTGAACACTCCGAATCGCAACCGAGCGAAGAAGCGAGTGACTTGCAGGCATCCTTCAGGTTTCTGCGGCGATTAGAGCTTCCGATAGGTCAGCCGTGCGAGAGCCAGGGCGGCGGGCAGGGAGAAGATCAACAGAAAGATCGGTGCCTCGTCCTTGACGGAGTAGCCAGCTCGGGCGACGCCGACCCACATGTTGATCGCGGCGGTGACCAGCCAGATTGGGATGAAGTACTTGGCGGCGCTGGCCAACCCAGACGGCGAGTTGCCGCCGATAAAGTGACCGGCGAGAAGGCAGATCCCGAGCAGCACGAAGCCTCCTGCCATAACCATGATCGTGTGCATCGCGCGATCCTTCCTGCTACGCGAGAAGAGGAGACCGGGTACAGGTTACAGGTTGTTGTCTCTTTCGAGAATGACGAGGGCCGTCGTCAGAGCTGTCGCGCCGTGTCAGCCGGATGAGGCGCCCGTTCTCCTCGGGGATGCGGTATTCGCCCTCCGCCATTGAGTGACCGGCTGCGCCTTGACTTGCGCGTGCGACGAGGCGCATAGCGGGCCGAGACGGTGCGGGACAAGGCACGTTGGGCGTGCCGGAGGAGCGGAGATGACACGAATTTCATTCATCCTGTTGCGTGCTGGTGTCATTGCCGCTCTCGCTCTCGTCGTTCCGCGCGGGCTTGCCGCTCCCGGAGACAACCGCCACGAGGGCCGCGACCGCGACGCCTGCGATACTCTCACCTTGGCCTCAACCGGCAGTCCGGTGCCGCGCGATCGAGATCTTCTTGTCTTGAGATGGTTGGGCTACGCCAACTTCGAAATGACCTATCGAGGGCAGATACTCCTTCTCGACGCGTATTTTGATCGAGGCAGCCGTTACCGACCGCTCGGCTTTGCGGCGGCCGACGTCACGCGCGCGACAGCCATCCTTCTCGGGCATGCCCACTACGATCATATGTCTGACGCCGCTTCGATCGGCAGCAGGCTGAACATCCCCGTTGTCGGTGCTCCGGTGACGGTCGAGAAGCTACTCACCCAGCCGATTGACCCGAAGCTGATCCAGACCGTCACTGGCCGTGGAGGAGAAACCCTGAGGTACGACGGGTTCCAGGTCGAGCCCGTTCTGGGGTTCCACTCGAGCGCACCGGCAGCCCTGACTGCTGCCTATACCGCGGCGTACGCCACGGGGGTCCCGCCCCCGACGCCCGAGGAGGCCGCCGAAGAGGCGGCAATCCAAGCCCGGGGAAGCTCGGACCCGCGCATCCTCACGGAAGGTTCGATCAGCTTCGTCTTTACTTTCGACACCGGCTTTCGCCTGGCTTGGCGCGATACGGGCGGCGACATGACGTCTTACGAGGAGGAGGCGCTGGCTCGCGGGGGACGGGTGGACGTGCTCCTCGGCTCGATCGCACCTCTGGCGATCGCCAGGCTACAGGCGGCGGTGCTGTTGCCGATGGTTCGCCTGTATCACCCGAAAGTATTTCTCCCCTCACACCACGACGAACGCGTCGGGCAGCTCATCGATCGAGCCACCGATCCGATGTTCCAGGCCATCAAGGACGAAATGCCAGACATCATCACCATCTCGCGGCAATACAGGGAACCCGTCTGCTTCGACACCAGGCACTTCACCATCCGGTCTTTCATCCCGCGCAGGTTCCGTTGACTTAAGTCCTGGTCGCGTGGACCCGCCAGGTTTCGTGGTCGGACTTGAGGGGGACGTTCGACTTCGGCAGAGCGCGTTACGCGACCGAGCTCGGTGCGTCGCCGCCCTCGTTCTCGCTGGGGAAGGTGACCCCGTGCTGAGCCTCGACATTCCGCCGGATGACGTCGGTCATCTGCCGCTCGAGGCGTTTGCGATCCGCGAAGAGCTCCCAGACAGCGCGATCATCGCCCGGGACTGACGGCGTCGTGGCGCCGAGCGCGGCCACGAGCCCAAGGCGCTGCGCCGGCGCGGGATGGCTGTCGTACGGCGATGGCGCCCGCTCCATCTCGGCCTTGATCAACGCCTCGATGTCCCCCTCGGACGGAACGGCGGTGGCGCTGTATTGGTAGAGGTTCGAGACCTGGCGGCCGGCCTTGACGACCTCGGTGAGCGCGGCGTTCGTCGCCTGCTCGAAGCGCACCGAGCGCTCGATGACGAAGCGCAGGCCCTCGGCGAAGGCCTCGCTTCCGTAGCGGAACGCGGCCCACCGGTCGGCGAGCACCTCTTGCAGACGCGAAGCGCCTTGCGAGATGCGCAAGAAGACGCTGTAGAAGTTCTTCACGAACAGCCAGGCGGGGTTGTACCAGGTCGCCGCGCCGCCCCGGGCGAGCCGCTGCGCCATGACGATCAGCGAGCGCCGGACCGCCAGCGCCAGCGAACCGCCCGCGGTGTCGGCGTTCGAAAAATGCCCGTACTCGTGGGCGAGCACCGAGCGGAAGGAACGCAGGCGCATTCCCTCGAGCAGCCCCAGGCCGAGGATGAGGCAACGCTCGCGGCGCCCGGCGAGGCGAGACCAGCCGCCACCGCGCTCGTAGACCGCCAGGTCGGTTCCCGGCGTGAGGAAGACTTTATCCACGGGCGCGGTCCCGACCACTTCGGCGACCTCCTTCAGAACCTTCACCAGCTCGGGATTTTCATTGAAGTCCAACTGCTCGCCGGGATCCGATTCGCGGGCGACCACCACGAGGCTGCGAAGCATCGACCACACCGTCACCACAACGAGCAACCCGATCACGAACACGAGCTTGATCGGAATGTGACCCAGCATGAAGAACGCGTAGATGAGCCCTCCGCCGACGCCGACCACGGTCAGCAGCACCAGAGGCAGCGAGACGTAATAGAAGCCACAGGCGATGGTGATCACCGCCCGGTACAGCGAGCGCGTGGAAGCGCCGAGCCCCACCGCGCGACCGCTCGCCTCCTGGGGGCGTTCCGCCACCGCCTCGAGAGTCCGCCGGCTGAGCACCAGGCCCGCCACCACGAGCAAACCAAGCAGCGCGGCCCAGATGGCAAGCACCACCGCGGCGGGCTTCCAATAGCGCTGGTACCAAGGGGTGTGGACGGTAATCGTCCTCTCGATGCTGGCTGCGGCTTCGGGAGCGAGCCCGGCGGCTTTAGCACCTTCCAACTCGGCGCGGGCGTCGGCGATCGAACGGTCGCTCAAGGCGAGCCAGATCGCGCAGTAGTGGGTCATCAGCTCGTCTGGAGCTTGCTGGCGAAGCTGGGCGACGGTGTTGCGAAGGGTGGCCAGATCTCCCGAGGAAAGCGCGATCTGGCACTCCACTTGGCGCGAGTAGATGTCGGCGGGCTTTTTGCGCCGGGCCTCCGCGAGGAGGGTACGCGCCTCCTCGAGACCCGCGGACACGTCTTGTCCGCTTCTGCTGAGTATGTGGGCGAGCGCGGTGAGATTCTCGGGCGAACGTTCGCTCTCGAGGGCTTTGCGGCACAGCGCGATCGCGTCGGCCCGATGGCCGAGCAGGTCTTCTACGACGCACCGGCGGCGCGTGGCGTGGAAGTACCCGGGAACCCGTCGCTCCACCTCCGCGTATGCCGCGCTCGCCTCTTCGAACCGTTCCTGTAACCTGGCCTTGTTCGCCGCCTCGAAGATGGGAACCGCCTCTGGGTCGCGGGCGCGCAGGGCCTCGAGGATTTCGCGGTCAAACGCGTCGTCAGCGGCCTGAGCGTTGGGCGCTGCAGCCCAAACGACGAGCGCAACCCAAGCTCCGAAGATCATGACCCCTCCCTGGCTATCGTTCCCAAGCAGCCATCAAGGGTAACACAAGGACCCAGCGTAAAGCCCTCCAGCCGTTCCGCGATGACTGCGCCTGATAACACCGAAGGCTCAAGTGCATCACACTCGACTACCCGTCGCCACCGTTACCTCAGCGCAATTCAATGGCCTCGAGCGGTGGATTGCGACTGAGTCCGGTCGGACCCGACCAGGCCGACGCGTCAGCCGATAGTTTCTTAGGAAAACTACGGTTTTGCGTAACTTTTTTCACACACAAGAGCGGACGAAGCGGGACTGCTGCTCCTGCGGCCAAGAATCGGATGCTCACTCACGACGCGATCACATCCGTCGACAGGAGACGCACTGTGGTTTCAGCTCGACACCAAACGTCCTGCGGCAACAGCCACGGTTCCGAGCTACAAAATTGTTGAGCTCAAGCCCACCAGCTTGTCGACGTTCCGCTTTTGGTGTCCCGTGCGGCAATAAACGCAGTCACCGCGCTGATGGTGTTTGGATTGCGCAACATCCGGCGGTGACCCATTTCGTTCAACTGCTCGAGCCGTGCTCCGGGCCACGCCTGGGCGATGCTCTTGCCATGCTCGAAGGGGACTTCAGCGTCGTGCGGATCGTGCATCACCAGAACGGGGACATTCATCTTCGGCACCACTCGGAGCGTGCTGGCGTCCTCGAACCGCATCCCCAGCCGATTCTCGATTCGCTTCAGCATTCCGTCCGTCCGGGTTTTCGAGAACCCAAGCATCCTCGCCAGCACCCTCGCAAAGTGCCTCGGCTCGGCCGCGGGTGCGAGTAGAACGACCCGGTCGACCTTGAGACCCTCGCTCAGCGCGAGGATGGAGGCGGCCCCGCCCAACGAGTGCGCGATCACGGCTCGCGTCGGAGAGAAGACCTCGGCCACGGCTCGAATCGCTCGCGACATGTCGAAGACGGAAATCTGTTGGCCGGTGGAGCCTCCATGCGCCGGCATGTCGAATGTCACCACCCGAAAACCGGCATCGACCAGCGGGGCCACGAAGTGGGTAAGCTGCGCCGCGTATCCCTCCCACCCGTGAATCAAAATCACCGTCGGCCCGCGGCCCCAGCACCAACACGCCATCTCCTGCCCTCCGATCGAAAAACGAAGGGAGGTGGCGGCGAGCGTCGAGATCGCGGGCGCCCGCCAGCGGGGTGTTCGCCGAGGCGTAAAGAACATTCGGGCACCGCGCTCTTCAGCGGCAGCCGGAGCGACGGCGGCGAGCGCTTTCAATCCGAGGCGGAGCATCGCCAGGCGCGCCGAATGAGGCGGAGCGCTGTTTTCCCCGGGCGCCTTTTCACCGGTGCTCGGCCGCCGATTGGCGGGACCGCCACCATCCATCCAGCGCGTTTCCGGACGGAATAGCTCGTCGTTGAGCCCGCATTGGCTGCACAGTTGGCCACCGGTTCGCCAGGCCGTCGCCAGGAGGCCCCCGCAGTTTTGGCAAATCGGCGCACTACCTTCGGCCAGCGGATGCGGAGGAACAGCGGCTGGGTCGAGCTTCCCTGCGACCTTCAAATGGGGCATTTGAATCTCGCCTTTCTTTCGGTATAGGGTGCCAATATAATAGAACGGTCATACTATTAATTTCAAGCATGGCTACCCGTCGCCGCCGAACCCACTCGAGGAATCCAGAATTGAACTATTGGCACGATCGAACGATCGTGCTAGTTGTCTGAGGTTTTCAATGGTTGAGCAGAAAGAACAGACCGTCGATGGCCGGGTCGAGCGCGGAGCAAGAACGCGCCGGCAGATTCTCGACCTCGCCGTCAATCTCGCTTCGGCGGAGGGACTCGATGGCCTCTCCATCGGCGGTTTGGCCGACAAGTTGGGAATGAGCAAGAGCGGCCTGTTCGCTTCATTCGGATCCAAGGAGGATCTCCAGCTCGCGACCATCGAGCATGCGTCGCAGATCTTCATCAATGCGGTGGTGCGAAAGGCGCTCCTCGCCCCCCGCGGATTGCCGCGGCTTTGGGCTCTTTGCGATTCATGGCTGGACTACGCAGGCCGCAAAGTGTTTCGCGGCGGGTGTTTCTTTGCCGCGACCACAGCGGAGTTCGACAGTCATCCCGGGCCGATTCGCGATCGGCTGGCCGCTCTGATGAAGGAGTGGATCGGCACCCTTGAGGTTGCGGTGCGAAAGGCACAAGAGGCGGGACATCTCAGAGCCGATGCCGACCCGGCCCAGCTCGCCTTCGAGATCCATTCGCTCTTCCTGGGCGCAAACTGGGCTTTCCAGCTTCATGCGGATTTCGCCGCCTTTGACCGCGCTCGCGGCGCGATCCAGCAGCGGCTCACGGCGCTGACTCCGACCCGAAAGAGGCCGGCACCCAATCGTCTTCGCAATGCCGACAGCCGATCGAAGAAGAGGTTGACTTCGACGCGCTGAATTGGTCTTTCCTCCCACGGTCGAATTGAAACAGCCGTGAGCGGTTTAATGGAGAGTCAAGACCCACCCGCACTTCAGGGCGCCGGGCGCCTCCATTGAGGTGCTCGAATTCCTGCCGATGCCCGGGATGGCGAAGCTCTAGCTCGGATCAGGAGCTTTTCCAGCGGCCCGCGGAGATCGATGCGTTCAGTTTTGATGACGCCGGTCGCCCGCTGACCGATCTGCTGGTGAATGGCCAGATCCCCTACGATCGCAGCTTGTATGATCCAGACGTGCCGGCCGTTCTCCAATCTTGGTTGGAAGCGCCATTGGAAGAATGCGGGCCCTAGGATTCGGTGGCAACGAACACAAGACTGCGACCATTTCTGTATGCACTGACGGCGGTGAGCGGCATCGTCGATGCGGTGAGCTATCTCGGCCTCGGCCGGGTGTTCACCGCGAACATGACGGGGAACGTCGTCCTGCTCGGGTTTGCGATCGCCGGCGCTCCGGGGCTTTCGATCCCTCGATCGGCCACCGCCCTTCTGGCGTTTCTCGGCGGCGCGGTTTTGGGAGGGCGGATCGCCTCCCGGATGAGCCTCGGGCCCCAGCATATCTGGGCCGGCGTCGCGTTCGGCGCCGAAGCAGTGCTCCTCCTCTGCGCGGCAGGGATGTCCATCGGACCTGGCAGCGGCCCCTCGATCGACCCGACCCGAGTCTATGGAGTGATCGTCCTAACCGCCGTGGCGATGGGGATGAGAAACGCCGTCGTGCGCAGAATCGGTCTGCCGGACATGACCACCACCGTCCTCACGCTGACGCTCACCGCATTGGCAGCGGAGTCTTCGCTCGCGGGCGGAAACAATTCAGGGTGGCAGCACCGCGTGGCGGCTGTCGTGCTGATGTTCGTGGGCGCGGCGGCCGGCGTCGTGCTGCTGCGGCATTCGCTCGCGCTGCCGCTCGCAGTGTCGAGCGCGATCGCCGCCGTTTGCGCGATCGCCGTGGTCTTCGGGGCCGGATCCGTCTCGGTCAATCGACCGGCGGGAGACCAAGGAAGCTAGAGCGGGGCTCCAGTGATCGAACCGCCATCGCAAGACCTTGGCCGGGCGCCTTCCGGCTGCTCCCCCGAAGAAGAATCGACCTCCCCTGTCGGATCGCTGCTCCCTGCTTCGTCCTTGGGTTGAGCAGCAATCCCATTCGAAGGGTATGAAGTGAACACAACCAAATGGAGGCATCGATGTTCAAGAGCACGAAGGCGTTTAGCGGCTTTTCCGTCAACGACATCCAGAAAGCCAAGGAGTTCTACGGCCAAACTCTGGGTCTGGAGGTATCCGAGTCCAATGGCCTGCTCAGGCTGCACATCGCGGGCGGCACCAAAATCCTCGTGTATCCGAAGCCCAACCACACCCCGGCCACGTTCACGATCCTCAACTTTCCCGTGCCCCAGATCGACGCGGCTGTTGCACAGCTAAGTGAGCGGGGCGTTCGCTTCGAGCGCTACGACCTGCCCCAGATGAAGACCGATGAGAAAGGCATTT
>WNFF01005472.1_pt1 | contig 10367 bp, 12 predicted proteins | sample 5400441 | NCBI WGS metagenome assembly WNFF01 (sample SAMN13153345, study PRJNA577476) | soil metagenome | isolation source: 120 cm saprolite under Douglas fir tree site 2 hole 3 replicate 1 | place: USA:California | collected 2015-04-18
AAATCGATATCGCTTCGATGACTGTGCGGGTGGAGGGCAGGACGGTGCTCACCACGGTTCGCGAGTTCCGGCTCCTCGAATATCTGGCCCGGCACCGAGGACGCGTCTTTACCCGCGACCAGTTGCTTGACGCCGTGTGGAAAGAAGGCTCCTTCGTGACCCCACGCTCCATTGACGTCTTTGTGCGGCGTCTGCGGGAGAAAATCGAACGCGATCCACGGCATCCGCGCTATCTGAAAACGCTGCGCGGAATCGGCTACCGCTTCGAAGCCGGGCGCTGACGGCGGATTGGTGCGAAAGGGGGGACTCGAACCCCCACGGGTTACCCCGCCAGATCCTAAGTCAGTTATCCTAATTTCTGAAATAACAACCTAAACCGTGAAGTCAATGTGTTACATCTGTGGCTCGGTCGCTTATCTTTTTTGACTGTAGATAATTTCTCCAAAACAACCAACACTTATCCTATCGTCGCTATCCTTGGCAGAACCCGTTGTTAGTGTAATGGGGATGTTTCACTACTTGAGGCGATTCCCTAACCGGGTGGCGGCTCGGATAGCTTCCGGGCGGGAACACCACTCTGCTCACCCAGCTCTGCGAAAAGACGCGGGCAGAAGCCTTCGATCTGATGCTGCAGCACGCTGCGGAACTCGGCGGCAATACGGTTGTCGGCGCGCGCTACGATGCGACCGAGGTCATGCAGGGCGTGGCCGAAGTCCTGGCGTACGGCACGGCTGTTCTGGTCGAGCCAGTAAAGTAGGTGTCTGCGGGGCTTCTTGCTTCGTAAGACGGCCTGATTCCAGTGTGAAAAGTTTTGCAGCGTCGCTGGCGTAAATTTGTTAGAAACCGCGTTCACAGCGGTTTCCGCTTGACAAGAACACAGTCGCAGGCCGACAATTCGGCGCGTTCAGGTGCAGTAAGGTTACGCACGATCAGTACCGTCGGAGTGTGAACTGTAATGCCTCGGTCTAGGTTCCATTCGCAATAAAAGTACGTTCTATTCGCAAGAGAAGAGCAGTCAGAGCTAGAGTTCCACAGGTAATAAAAGGAAGTCCGTGCAAGAGCGACTGTGCCTTTCAATCCCTTAGGAGGAACACATGAAACGAATCCAGCTCTCGGGTCTGATTTTTGCTATAGCACTACTCGGTTTGGTGGCATTGTGCTCACCAAGCCGCGCACTTGCGCAGCAGATTTCACTCGCCGGCACGTCGTCGCCGCAAACCGGCGACTCTACATCTTCTGATCCCGGCACCGACTTAACATTCGCAGAATTCCCCGGACAGATCGACAATGACGACGGCACTCCCGGCCCTTATCCGGGCTCCATTGTTGACCGCAGCTTTGCCGGAACGCCTGGGCATGGCGCCTCGGTGAATAGCGGCAAGAAAGCCAAATCGAATCCGCAATTTAATGTCGGCTTCGAGGGCCTGAACTTTTACCAGCAACGCTACTCGCGCCGCGGGAACCAGTTCTCAGTCGAGCCGCCCGACCAGGGCATGTGCGCCGGGAACGGCTTCGTGCTGGAGACGGTCAATGATGTTCTCAACATCTTCAACACCTCAGGTCAATCGGTGTTGCCCGACAACACCGCCACCAACACCGTTAGCAGTTTTCCGCGGAATGTGAATCATGCCGTAGACCTGAACTCCTTCTATGGGTACATACCAGCGATCAACCGCACTACCGGCGTTCGTGGGCCATTCGTAACCGACCCGAGCTGCCTGTACGATGCCGCTACGCAGCGCTGGTTTGTAGTGGTGCTGACGCTGGATACAACCGCAAGGGGAGCATTCACTGGAATTAACCATCTCGATGTCGCAGTTAGTCAGACGGCAGACCCAACGGGAATGTGGAACATCTATCGCATCCCGGTGCAGGATGACGGAACTCAAGGCACGCCTAACCACAACTGCAACGGCCCCTGTCTTGGCGACTACCCGCACATCGGTGCTGATGCAAATGGCTTTTACATCACCACCAACGAGTTCTGCTTCTTCGCGGACTGCCCTGGAACGCCTGGAAATAGCTTCCGAGCCGCGCAGATCTACGCGCTTTCAAAGGCGCAGCTTGCGGCAGGAGCGGCCAGTATTACGTTTGTCCAGTTCGATACTGCCGGCGATGTCAACACCGCTTCTGGAGTCGAGCCAGGCTTCACGGTGTGGCCGGCGCAATCGCCCGGGACCCTGTCCTTCAACGTGAACAATGGCGGCACAGAGTTTTTCCTGAGCTCAATCGCTGTCTTTGAAAATAGTGGGACTTCGAACAAGATCGTGGAATGGACGCTCACCAACACTTCTTCTCTCAATACTGCCTCGCCGTCTCTCAACCTCAGCAATATGTTGATAACGGTCAATCAATATGGCGTTCCGCCGAAACAGCAGCAGCCTGGGTCGGGTACTGCTCCGACCACGGCAGCGCCGCAGGGTTATTGCCTTAATGACTCCACAACTCTCCTGTTCAATGGCCTGACCGGCTGCTGGAAGCTACTCGTCACCGCAGCGGCACATGCCAGGGGACCGGAGGTCATCTCCCGGCCAGACGCCAACGATAGCCGCATGCAGCAGGTGATGTATGCCAACGGTAAGCTCTGGGGTGCGCTCGATACAGCGCTGAATCCCGGAGGCGGAGGCCAGCGCGCGGCTCTCGCCTGGTACATCCTCAATCCGGACGCAGGTAAAGTCGTGTTGCAAGGCTATCTCGGAGCAGCGGGTTACGACTTCACCTATCCGGCAATCGGAGTCACGGCCAGCGGACGCGGGGTGATCGGTTTCACCGCCACCGGTGACACCGTGAATCCCAGTGCCGGCTTCGCCCCGATTGATGCCATCGTTGGTGTCGGTCCCTGGAACGTCATTAACGGCGGAACAGGTGCTGCCCAGGACGATGGGTTCACCAGCTACAGGCAGCAGGTTGGCGGCAACCCGCCCCGCACCCGCTGGGGAGATTATGGAGCAGCCGCTGTGGACGGCAACTCCGTCTGGATCGCCAGCGAGTACATTGCTAGCCCATGCGACTACACGACTTGGGGTGGCACATTCTTCGCGGGCGGATCGGGGGACAACTTGCTGGGAAGCTGCGCTGGCTCGCCGGGAGGCACCGGCGTCCGGGCCGCGCTGGGCAACTGGTCCACGCGAATTAGCCAATTAACTCCCTAGCGACGTACATTACAAATCTGGGCTTAAGCCGCAGCTAATCAAGCTGCGGCTTCTTTTTTGTCTCTGCGATAATCTATCGCCAGTTCGCTATGAGAGAAACGGAATTGCTCAGGGTCCTCGGCTACGTCTGGGCTGCGTTTGGTGGGTATTGGCACCGCTCTGTCGGTGGGTTGAGCCGAATACTCGTGAGCCATTTCTTCAAGTGCTTGATCAACGCTGAGCGGCGACTGCTCCCTAGCGAAAATTCATGCTGCGGCGGAAAGAGCTTCGCATAGGCATCTACTTTCTCTCTCGCGTCGGAAAAGCCTTGAGCGCCGGAAAGTCGAAACCAGCGAAGCGCCTCGTTCGTATCGGAGGGAACACCGTTGCTAGCCTCATACATTAAACCTAGGTGATATTGGGCATCTGGCTCCCCCTGTTCGGCGGCCTTGAAGAACCAATTCGATGCTTGCTTGTAATCACGTTTGGTCCCGCGTCCCAAGCCATAAAATTCGCCTAAGTTGAACTGAGCGTCGGCACTACCCTGATCTGCAGCTTTTCGCCACCAGCGCATCGCCTCTTTGTCGGAATGAGGTACACCCTTTCCGGTTGAATACCAGTACCCTAATGTAGTTTCTGCAGCGACAAGCCCTTGCCGTGCCGCCTCGGAGCACCATTTTGCGGCGAGCTTGTCATCCTTCGGCAGATATCCGCCCACTGTGTATCCCAACGCGAGCTGAAGTTGCGCGTCCCCGGCTGCCGCCTTTTGTTCCACTGTCGAGAAACCCTCTTTTCGGAGTCTCGCGTTTGACCTGGGAAGCGGAAGATTGATCCTCAGCTCGTTGTGCGCGGTAGACCGAAGCTACGAGCCAGAAGCAGATAAGGCAAAACGTTTTCACACGCGCAGTCTACAGCAATTTCGCGATGAGTGGCGTTAACAGGCGTTTACACTAACTGACATGCGCCCCTTGGCTGAGTTCGCCTGAACTCGGTTGGCTGGCTCCTGAATTATACTGGTGCAACGCCCGGATGGCGGAATTGGCAGACGCGCACGGCTTAGGACCGTGTGCCGCAAGGCGTGCAGGTTCAAGTCCTGTTCCGGGCACCATCTGAGAGGTGAGACCGATGAGTGAGAATCAAAATGGGAGTATGCGGTGCAAGAATTTAGAACTGGCGGGTGGCCAACATCTCCCGCGGAAGTATAACCCCAGGTTGTTTTAAACGTTGAACCGGAACAACTGGGGGTGCGCCACTTCTCGCTTTTGAGAAGTGGCCTAGTGAACCGCCGACACCATCTATCTCCGCGTCATACGCCCCGGGTTCGATCTTCTTCACAGCCGATCATTGAATCTCACCACCCCAACATTGGCGGCGGAAGCCACTTCTCAAAAGCGAGAAGTGGCGCACCCCAGTGATTTCGTGTCAAGGTTCAAGACAACCAGCGTTATTTTTCCCCGTTAAAGTGACCCACCCGCCAAGCCTTGCGGCACACGGTCCTAAGCCGTGCGTGTCTGCCAATTCCACCACTCGGGCCCTGGTACTTCATTGTACCGCCACAGGTTCAGGATTTAACCTGCTGACTGCCTGCTCCAAACGCTCAGGCGTAGGGTGTACGTATCGCTGAGAAATCACGATCCTGCTGTGCCCAGCGAGTCTTTGACTCACGAAGGCATCCGCCCCAGCTTCCCCCAGGCGTGTGCAGAACGTGTGCCGACACGCATGGACCACGCAATCCTTAGGGAGCTTCATTGCTTTACGCAGGGTGCGAAACTGTTCACTTGGCCAGTGTCGAGACAGTTGTTCTCCGTTCTCCGCTTTGCGTACTTGCTCTTCCCTTTTGCGACGTCACGTTCCACTCACTGAGAGGTCTTTGCAGATATTGTCTGACATGAAGAAGTCTTCAACATCCACGTTCTTGTTCCCAGCGTAGACCCAGCCGAGTGATGCTCCCTGCTTTGGCTTGAGTCCAACATGCTCCCACGTCAACGCCAGTGCCTCGCTGATCCGCAAGCCGGTATCAATCAGAAAAGGTATCAACTTCTTCAGCAGCCCTGTGCAGTCCTTGTGTGCGAGCATCTTTATGAGCAGGTCTGCAGGACGCCGCCTGCGCTCCGCCCTACTCAGGCCTGAGATCTCCCTCACAGCGGTCACTATGGATCGTGGCGGGGACCAGAAGCGACTCAGTAAATGAAGGGCACCCCGCCCGCTTCGGTCTGCCATGGGGAGTGCCGTCACGCAACGCCGACGGGGTGCCGCGAGAGCTTTTGCATCGGATGCGCTCGGGGTCGGCTCGGGTAGTTAGTGTTTTCAACAGTCATTCTGGCATCAGCACCTGCTTCTGACCTAAAGATAAGTTTTATCAAAGACTCAGCGGAGGGGAAATGTTGTCACTTCATGCCGTTGGGCATTTTCAGAATGCCAAAAGTTGGTGGGAGCAGCGCCGCCTGCGCTACAAGATAGGGCTTGTCGTTGCTGGTCTGCTAGCCTTTGTTTGTTACGTTGGCGTCGTTGACCGAGGCATTTCCACCGGTACGATGCCCGGTGCGGAAATTACGCTGTTCACGACAGCATTCCAAGCGATTGGTTAGGCGGAGGGATTATGGACGACCAGACCCGAGTTTTACTGCGCGGCGCTTTCCAGTTCCTTGACCAGCAGCACCAGATACTTTCGCAGGCGCTTGTCGTTTCGACGGCTTTACGGAAGGCGATGAGGGAACTGAGTCCCGAGTTCGAGAAACTTTACGAGAAGCACTATCTGGCCGAGATGCAAGCACCAGGTAAGAAGAAGCCGACGGCTTCCGCGAAGTCCTCGCTGGATTAGTTGAGCAGTTGAATACCGGGGGCGCGGACGAGAATTGACTGTAGACACGCGGGCGCTCCTATGGCATGATCTGCCTTGAGCGCATAAGATTTGAGGCCCGGACTGGCATCCGGGCTTTAACTTTTCTACGGCAGAAACATGCCCAGCAAGCCGTCAATACCGTGACTCACCAAATGCTCTGCCAATGTGCGGCACCCACGGTTACAAGTCGTCGGCGGTTGGCTCAATAGCACAGCGCCTGCGACCACGCTAACCACGAGAAGCGCCACATTCTTATCGGCTTTCGACATGCATTTCACCTCTAGCCGATTTGATGCCCCGAAAACCCTTCGGTCACACCCAAAAGTGGTCGCTGTTTTCTTCAACGCACATTTAAGACACTACCGGACGAGTACAACCTCTTCCGTTTTCGTTCTATAACACGTAAACTTGCATTCTGTCCCTCCCCAGAGAAGGAAGGCATTCTGCAGACTTTTCCGTTTGCCGCCGTCCCCTGTCCCAGGTCCAAACCTGTAACAACTCAGCCGAAGACTTCCGAGGAGACAACATGAGACTCAAATCGTTGGCATTGTTTACCGTGCTGCCCTTTTTCGCCGCGCTGGCGCTTACGGTTCAAACCCATGCACAAACAGCTCAATACCAAATCATCACATTCGACGTGGGCCCCTACGGCACCGTGGCCGTAAGCATTAACCCGGCAGGGGGGATCACGGGAGAATACTTTGACGCGGGCGAAGTGTCGCACGGCTTCGTGCGCGCTGCCGACGGAACCATCACTACGTTCGACGTCGGCCTTTATGGCACGCATCCCCAAAGCATCACCCCGAACGGCAAGATCACTGGATACTACCTTGACGTGAACCGCAATCTTCACGGCTTCGTGCGCGCTGCCGACGGAACCATCACTACGTTCGACGCTCCTGGCGGGGGCCCCTACGGCACCGTTGGTGTAGGCATCAACCCGGCGGGGGTGATCACGGGATACTACTATGACGCGAACCTCATGCATCACGGCTTCGTGCGCGCTGCCGATGGCACCATCACTACATTGGACGTGGGCCCCTACGGCACCTTTCCGAGAAGCATCAACCCGGCGGGGACGATCACGGGAAACTACTCCTCCGCGGGCGATGTGTGGCACGGCTTCGTGCGCGCCGCCGACGGAACCGTCACTACGTTCGACGTCGGCCCTTATGGCACCGATACCAAAAGCATCAACCCGGCGGGGACGATCACGGGAAACTACAATGACGCGACCTTTGTGGTTCACGGGTACGTGCGCGCTGCCAACGGAACCATCACTACGTTCGACGCTCCGGGCCCTATCGCCACCCAACCTCAAAGCATCAACCCGGCGGGGACGATCACGGGAGACTACTATGACGCGAACCGCAATCGTCACGGCTTCGTGCGCGCTACCGACGGAACCTTCACTACGTTCGACAGCCAAGCCACGAATCCCCTAAGCATCGACCCGAGCGGCGAGATCACAGGATGGTCCCAGGACGCGAACGGCATAACGCACGGCTTCGTGCTGAAACCACTTTGATCAGGCGGAGTCGGAAGACTAATTGGATGACGAGGCGGTGAGGGTTCAGAGAGCCCGGAGTAGATGCAAGTCGGAAGGGGGACCCGATTTAGCGCCCAGGGCGGGTGGGCCACATCAACAGGGGGAGTATACCGCGGGCTGAACGTCGATCGAATCGATCTGTGGGTGCGCCCCTTCTCGCGCTTTTCGAGAAGGGGCCTCCAGACAGCCGACACCATTGGACTCCGCGTTAGGGAGTTCAAGCTTCGCGTGGACGGAGCCTCCAACCCTTTTTCATCACACACAACTGTGACGGCCGGCACAGACACAAACCCGAGCATGCGCGACAATAAGGACCTGATTGGAGTAGCCAGAAGTGAGCCCGTCCACCAACAGGTGACAACCTAACTCCTTATTCCGGAATATTTTACGTATAACCCAACGCGAATCAATATTTTGCAGTCTGAAGAGCATGTAACTCCGTGATTCCAATGGGCAGGGAGGGGGGGAGGGGGTACCCCCCTATTCTTGAGGCTATCAACCCCCAGGGCAGGCCGAGCAAGGGAGTCCGTTGGCGTATCCCACACTAGCCCAGTATCATGCTCGGCTTCCGATCGACGCCCCCTTGCCAACACTCAACAAATATTTTCCAAAAAAGTACTGTACGTGTCGATCTCCTGCCCCTCGTTCGACGTTAGAGTAGAGAGCTGAGGTTCGGCCGATCGAGACAGTCCGGAACCCCCGCTCCGAATCGAAGACTAGAGAAGACCAGAAGGAGACAACTGCGATGCGATTCATGATGCTGATGATCCCCAAGGGATACGAGAAGGCCCAGCCGGGCGCCATGCCGGATGCCAAGGCCGTTGCCGCCATGATGAAGTACAACGAAGCTCTGCAGAAGGCCGGAGTGCTGCTCGCGCTCGATGGCCTCCACCCGCCCTCGATGGGCGCGCGCGTCACGTTCGCCGGCGGCAAGCCCAAAGTGACCGATGGACCCTTCACCGAGGCGAAGGAAGTTGTCGGCGGATACTGGATGATTCAGGTCAAGTCGAAGGAAGAAGCGGTGGAATGGGCGTCGCGCTGCCCCGCTTCCGACAATGAAGTGATCGAGCTTCGCCAGGTGCAGGAAATGTCGGATTTCCCAGCCGATGTCCAGGAGGCCGCGGCTGGGTTTCCCGAGCTGCAGGAGCAGTCCGGGCGCAAAGCTTCGTGAAGCAGTGGAATCCCACCCTTGCGCACAGAATGCGCAAGGATTGGAAACCCCGTCGATGCATTCTGTGATCGACAAAATAAAATAATGTCCTACTTGTCGATTTCACTGCTCCTCGTTCGACGTTTAAATGAAGGCTGGGTTCCGGCAGACGAAGCGGTTCGGAAAGCCCAGCCCACAACCAGAAAATCAAAAGGAGATATGACGATGAAATTCATGATATTGGTCAAGACCCCCGAGAACTCGGGCCCTCCGCCCAAAGAGCTCATGGACGCGATTAACATCATCGCCGAAGAGGCGGTCCAGAACGGCACGATGCTCGGGAACGGAGGCCTCGCGCCAACCTCACAAAGCACTCGCGTCCGGATTTCCAAAGGGCAGCTTACCGTGACCGATGGGCCTTTCACCGAGGCCAAGGAAGTCATCGGCGGCTATGCGCAGTTTGAGTTGAAGTCAAAGGAGGAGGCGGTCAAGGGAGCGGTGCGCTTCATGGAACTTCACAGGAAACACTGGCCGGGATGGGAGGGCGAGGCCGAGATTCGCCAGATATTCGGGCCTGAAGAGTTCGCGCAATGCATCGATGAGCGGTCGGGGAGGAAGACCGCTTAGCTCAGAAACCTGGACAGTTTCACAAACTGACCAGAGCTTGCGCACTCGGATCAAAGCATGATGTGATCAGTAGCAGTGGCTACCGACACACATAGTTCGAGCAAAGGTTCGAGCAAAGGTTCGATCAACGGTGCGATTGACGCGATCTGGAGGATCGAGTCGCCGAGGCTCATCGCCGGCCTCGCGCGAATTGTGCGCGATGTCGGCATCGCCGAGGACCTCGCGCAGGATGCTCTCGTCGCTGCGCTCGAACAGTGGCCGAAGTCGGGCGTCCCGGACAACCCGGGAGCCTGGCTTATGGCTGCCGCCAAGAACCGTGCGATCGATCACTTCCGCCGAAGCACACGTCTCGAGCGCAAGCACGAGGAACTCGGGCGCGAGCTCGCAACCAGAGAGATGGTCGTGCCGGATCTCACTTCAGCTCTCGATGACGATGTGGGTGACGACCTCCTGCGGCTGGTCTTCGTTTCCTGTCATCCCGTGCTTTCGACCGAAGCACGAGTTGCACTCACGCTCCGCTTGCTCGGAGGTCTGACGACCGAAGAGATCGCGCGCGCGTTCCTTGTCCCGGAACCGACCATCGCTCAGCGCATCGTCCGAGCTAAGCGCACTCTTACCGAAAAGCGTGTCCCCTTCGAGGTCCCGCGAGGACCCGAGCTCGCCGCCCGTTTGTCGTCGGTGCTCGAGGTCATCTATCTGATCTTCAATGAGGGATATTCTGCGACAGCCGGTGACGACTGGATGCGGCCTGCACTCTGCGAAGATGCGCTGCGTCTAGGGCGAATCCTGGCCGAGCTCGCGCCGCGGGAGCCCGATGTCCACGGCCTGGTCGCGCTCATGGAGATTCAGGCGTCGCGCTCGGGGGTGCGCGTGGGCCCGTCGGGAGAGCCGATTCTACTCCTCGATCAAAACCGCGCGCGCTGGGATCAACTACTAATTGGTCGCGGGCTCGCGGCCATTGGCCGCTCGGAAACGCTGACTGCTGGAAACGACCGTGGGCCGCGGGGCCCGTATGCGCTGCAGGCGGCGATCGCAGCGTGTCACGCACGAGCGCGGACGCCAGAAGAG
>WNFF01005473.1_pt1 | contig 10366 bp, 8 predicted proteins | sample 5400441 | NCBI WGS metagenome assembly WNFF01 (sample SAMN13153345, study PRJNA577476) | soil metagenome | isolation source: 120 cm saprolite under Douglas fir tree site 2 hole 3 replicate 1 | place: USA:California | collected 2015-04-18
GGATCGGGAGGGCTTCAAGCTCTTCTTTCGCATGTTTCGAGCCGCCTTCCCAGACCAGAAATTCGACATTGAATTCATGGTTGCTGAAGGGGAGAAGGTCGTCGCGTATGGGATGGTGGAAGGAACGCATCAGGGCGAGTTCCTGGGGACGAAAGCTTCAGGCAAGCATTTCAAAGTCCGCAATATCGACATCTGCCGCTTCAATGAAGAGGGACTGATTGCGGAACATTGGGGGTTGTTCGACCTGGCCGGCATGATGCGGCAGTTGTCGTAGGGACCAATCAGACGGAATCCTACTAAGCAACAGTATCCATTCATACTCAGGGGCCAAGCTAGCGAACGGCCGGAGTTCACAGGTTCTCTAGATATTTCGAAAGGAAGCAGAAGATGATTCTTGGAACCGGTGCCACTGGGCTGAACGGAAACGAGTTGGTACGTCGACTCCCAACAAGAGGTGTCTCCGTGCGCGCCCTGGTGCGCAGCGCCACCAGGGCAGAGGGGTTGTCCTCTCTGTCGAAGGTGGAGATCGTGGAGGGGGACATGGCGCGCCCGGAGACGCTCAGCGGGGCGCTGCAATGAACGGGGAGAGCCAGCATGACGCATCCGTTGAAGACGAAAGCCTCGTCACGCGAGAAAGGACACACGGAAGCCGCGTGTGTTGCTCGGATGGAGTGACAGAGAAGTATGACCCAGAGGAGGAATGATTCATGGAACCGACGGTGCTCTTCGGAATTCAATTCACCTTGAGCTTGGTAGCGTATACGCTCATCGCATTCTGGTATGTCGTACCTCGTCTGTCCGGGCTACCACGGGAGGGAGCCTTAATGCCATTACTGTGGATCCATGCCTTTCGCATCGTCGGCGGGACGATCCTGGCTCCCGGTGCTGTCGACGTCAGAGTGCCAATGGCGTTCCGCGTGATGATCGGATATGGTGACCTGGCAACGGCTGTCCTGGCCCTGCTGGCATTGATCGCCCTACGGAACCGTTTCCCCGGAGCCATTGCGTTGGTCTGGCTGTGTATCATTGTGGGGACATTGGACACGGTGAATGCGATTATTCAATCGGTGCGCGACAGTGTGTTCACGTATGCGCTTGGCGTGAATTGGGTGATTGTGGCCATCTATGTGCCGGCGTTGCTGGTGAGCAGCCTGCTGATTTTCCTACAATTGCTCCGTCCCAATCGCTCCACCAGGAAGGGATAAAAAATGGAGTGGCCCGCCATCTTGGACAGGTCGCCCAGCGTGCAAAAAACGTGAATGTTCCCAGGATCAACAGCCCCACCGATGCAGTGAATTTACACGGTATCAGCAGAAGAAAAGCGGCTGTGGAGCGGCATGTGAAGGCCCTCCCAATGTCACATTCGAAGATTCCGTCGATTTTCGATCATTCCGTCCGCAACCCTTCAACCTTTCACTCATATTACCAGGTGGGCCTTTATGGTCGCCCGCCGTCCCCCTGTGGTACACTGTCACGTGTACAAACAAAGACCGCCTGGATATACGGCCTATGCAACGTGCGTTGGAGTGGTACCGCCCTGTGATATCACCCCGGCGGTAAGCAGCGCAGCGATTTGTCGCACGTGCCTACCGGAACCACCTGAGGAGGTCATATGATGACGCAAGCCGAATTTCCCACAGAAGGAGTTGCGCTCACCCACCTGTTGGTGATCAGCGACCTTGACCGTTCGCGCCATTTCTATCGAGACATATTGGGAGCTACCGTCTACCGCGAGTATGGGGGCACATCGTGTGTCCTCAATTTCCAGGGGAACTGGCTGCTCCTGGTGACCGGTGGCGGGCCCACCCAGGACAAGCCCACAGTCACCTTTGCGCCGCCTGAGAACCCCGATACCGTCAGCCATGAACTGACTATCCGCGTACCCGACTGCCGCGCCGCCTACGAGACGCTCAAGGCCCGTGGTGCCGTCTTCCTGACACCGCCGGTCAACTGGGGCAGAGAGATCCGCTGCTTCTTCCGGGACCCGGACGGCCACCTCCTCGAGATCAGCCAGGTCACGTAGACCTCTCCTTTTGCCAACCGTAGTAAGCGACACCAATAATGCCAGATCTAGGTGGTTACCCAGCCTTTAGCAATAGCGTAAATGGCAGCTTGTGTCCTGGTTTCGCAACTGAGCTTATGGAGGATATGCGTAACGTGAAGTTCAACTGTACCAAGGCTAATGTTCAATGCTGTTGCAATCTCTTTGTTTGTTTTCCCGGCAGCCAGGTGGATGAGCAACTGCGTCTCCCGCTGTGTTAAGCCCTGCATGGTGTTACGTGCCACCAACGTTCTCCGATGCTTACGCTGTGTTTCCAGACATGTGCTGGAACGCAATGTTTGCACTGCTTGCAGGCCCGTTTGGATATGCAGTCGTTCGTAGACTGCCTCTGCCCAACTCAATAGCATCTCGGCCTCTTCTTGGGCGGCTTCTTTTCTTGCTTGTCCAACTGATCCGCTCCCTGCCAGGTTCAAAAGCAACCCGGCAAGACGCTGAGAGGCCAGGGCTTGCTGGTAGCGCCGCTTGACCTTGCTCCAGGAGTCCACGGCCTGTCGCAATGATACTATCGCTTCTTCCAACGCTCCTTCCTTAGCAGCTACCACTCCCTGGGCTTCCAGGAGAGCAGCAGCGCCAACGGGGTTGGCAGTTATACGCACCACCTTCTGTAGTTTAGACAACCAGTGCCTGGCTCTTGCGAAGTTGCCTGTATCGGCGTAAAACAGGATGCCATCCAGCAGCATGGAAAGAATGACCAGGGTATCCTCAGTGGTTTTCCAGCGGCTCAGAATACGCTCGTACCAGGCTTGTGCCTGGAGGAGATCCCCTTGAGCGGTATGCAGTTTGGCAAAGCCCCACCACATCTTAGTGGTGTAGCAGTAATCACTCATTAGCTCGAGTGCAGGTTGGGCGGTTTGAAGATTTATGTATGCCTGGGATAGTTCATTCCTGGCAAGCAAGAAGTGCGCTAGCGTCACCCGTTCTATAGCGGCATAAGCAGGAATATGCGCCTGATCCATGCACTCGATATCGCCATGCAACAGCTCGATTGCTTGCTCCCACTGCTCACCACAGAAAAAGCGGTGCCAGCCCCACGCGATGACGGTTGAGGCGTGCGACATCCCAGAACGCTGCTCATAATCCATTGCCTCTTTCATGACTTGCTCGGTTTCGTCGCTTCGCCCCCAATGGGTCAGAATGATCGCCAACCAGTCGTAGCTGAGCCGAATGACATCGGGGAAACTATACTGGCGAGCAACGTTGAGCACGTTGCGCAACTCGGCTAATCCTTCCTCAGCCACTGTGACATACTGATGAGCCTTGACCCAGCTACGAGCAACGTAACAGATTTGGATCGCAGCGACTTTTCGAGGGTCGCTCAGTGACTCAAATAAGGCGACGCTGCGATCAATCCACAGCGCGGCACAACGATGTTGGCAAACAGTGGCCTGGTAGAGCGAGATACACGAAGAGATCACCAGGGTCTCTACATTCCCGTCTGCATGATCAGAATGTACAAAGGCAGGCTCGACTGCAGCTTCCAGCTCGGCGAGCATCTCAGGTATAGACCGACTGGCAAGATGCCATTTAGGAAGCAGCATATTTGCCAGGATCTGCAAAGCCTGGCGATGCTCCCCCAGGCGCTCGTAGCCAGCCTTCGCCAGATCGAACCAATACAGTGCGTTAGGAAAATCGTAGAGGCCCAAGCTTACTATACCCAGGCGTTGTAGCAAAGACAAACGCTCGGGGCTGTCTGCGGGGAGGCTGGCCTGCGCCATGTTGAGATAGTAGCGTTCCTCCCAAAAAGCACAGAGCCGGCTGGCACGGTCAGCCTCTTGCAAGGCATAAGGTCGAGCGCGGTCAGCAAGTCCCGCCAACCAGAAGTGTTCTGCCAGAAGATGGGCAACAGTATCTAGCTGCTGTACAAAAGCAACAGGTCCTGGAGGCGTTGGAGTACCCGTTACCAGCTTCTCGAGGGTTTCTGCCACGACACGATGGCGCAGGCGGCGCTCGGGTGCCAGCATGTGCTCGTAGATCGCCTCACGGGTGAGAGCATGACGGAACTGGTAGCGTTCTTGCTCGACGTGGGGTGACATCAAGAGTTGCGAAGTATCTACCTCACTAATCAGTTGGAGACGCATAGCCCTGCGCAATACGCTCACGAGTTTGCGCTCGTCCAGACCACATAAGGCAGCAAGCAAGGGAAAATCGAAGGTGCGTCCGATGATGGCAGCGTAGGCCAGCACCTCCTGGTCGGCAGCAGGCAAGCGCTCCAGGCGTTCGAGAATCGTCTCCCTGAGGGAGGAGGGCAATTGCAGCTTGATGCCAGGCTGTGTTACCCAGCCTTGTGGCTGTGCTTGCAGGTAGCCGGTGGCAGCCATGGCACCCAACAATTCCTCGGTAAAGAAAGGATTCCCCTCATCCCAGGCAACCAGGAAGCGCAAGAACTCCTCGGGCATCGACTGTTCCAGGATACTGTTCACAAAACGCCTGTGCTCGTTCGCATCCAGGTGTGCCAGGCTCATCTCGTAGACCTGGCGCCGGGTACGCAACTGGTGTAACAAGCGTCTCAAGGCAGCATGCTCGGAGAGGGCCTCAGTACGATACGTTCCCAGAATCATCAAGCCGGTTGACTTGTCCGAGCACGTGGAAGTTGCTGCGGAGGTGGTAACATCGAAGTGATTGGCGAGAAAAGCCAGCAGCTCCAGGCTGGTTTCATCGGCCCAGTGGAGGTCTTCCAAAACAAGCAACAGTGGTCTCTGATGAGCCTGGATGAGGGACTCTAAGCCTCTCAATACGCTGTGAAACATTACCTGCTGATGTTGGGATGGCGAACCTGCCCCGTTGAGCGGTGGAGGAGTGATGCCTGGAAAGAGCGATGCCAGTTCGGGGAAGGGTTGTAACAAGATGGCGAGGGCTGCATGCAGAGCGGTATTGGAAGTAGCATGATTGCTGGCGGGAGCCTCTAAGTAGCGGCGGAAAGCATTCAGGAACGGACCAAAGGGGAGTGCCTGATCCTGAGAGATAGCCTGACCGAAGAGCACCAGCGCTTGCTGACCCTGGCTGATTTCCATGAATGCCCGGCAGAGCTTTGTTTTACCCAGCCCGGCTTCCCCGGCCAGCAGCACGAATTGAGGATTGCCCCTGGCTGCCTGTTGCAGCACCTCGTCTAACTCTTGCAATTCGTGCTCACGCCCTACCAGCTCACGGCAGAGTAATGGTTTGGTTCTCGATGGATGGTGCATGTGTCTCTCCCCCAGTTCATACAGCAGCATGTAGTAGCAAAGCTTGCTACAGCTATATACGTTTCACCACCGTGATTTTAGCGCTCGCATGTCAACGTAGGTTCCTTGTTGCTCTCTTCATCATGTATATAGGTAAACCCATAGGAATCTGGCTATAAGTATAGCTCAGTATCCTTTTCCATAGCAATATCCTCTCAATAAAGACGTCGAGAGGGTTTACCTGGAGCGAGACTAGCTTCAAAAATATAGGATTTCCCAGATGAATTAAATGCGAAACAAGTCTATACTTCATAGGTAGGATAATGTAGAGGTAATTCCCTGAATCAGTTTCAGCTTGTGATGTACGACGAGAGCCGTACGAAAGGAGTTTTACCATGAAAGTTACACGCGTTGTTTGTTGTCTATCTGTTCTTCTACTATCCCTGCTCGCTTTCGCTTTCACCTTGTCAACGTCAACCACCACCCACGCTCAGGGACTCCCCTGCACGCCAGTAGCTCAAGGAAATGGTTCGCAGACCTGCACGGTGAATTTTCATGACGCCGTCACGACGTTTCACGTCGGGCCGCCACCGTCCTGCATGATATCGGGCACGATTACCCAAACCTTTAACGGCGTCTTCCACATCACAATTACTAAGGACGGAAATGAAGCTTGGGATACTAGCACAATGACTGGTCCCTTTGTGCTGGTGCCTGACGACTCCAGCATACCCACGTATACCGGGCATGCTACGGCGTGGTTCGGCGATAGCTTTAATAATCAGAATCAGGTGAGCCATTTCACTATCAACGCACACGCCACGGCCCCGAACGCTCCCGCTTTCGACTTTCACGAGACATTCCATTTCGGTACGAGCGCGAGTGGCACGAATCCACCTCTCATCTTTGACTATGCGACATGTTAAGACAAGGCTGAGAGCGTAGGCAACATGCGTCATCCAGAGTTTTGAAGGGTGGCCTGGCAAGAGGCGGCCTTTCGGTCGCCTCTTGCTTATGCCTGGATTTGCTCCACGAGAGCTCATAAGCGTATAATAGCCACGTCCTGACCACCAAGGGTGTGCATGTCTTCCAGGAACGGCACGCCCATGAACCGGCACCCGCCTGAGTAACCGTTACGCCCCCTTTCCCTTTCATTCGTTCATCGGTGTCGTCTGCTTCATCTGGGTTTGCAAGCCTGTGGAGACAGCCTCTAAAATCTCGTCTGAAAGGGACCGGTTCGCCTGAGCAACAGCACGGGCGAGAATGATGGCTCCGACGAGCTCAGACAACAGTTGTATGGCACGCTCCCGTGCGGAAGCGGGCAGGTCATCTTGATCTTCAGCATGGGTCTTCGCGAAGGAGGAGGCCAGGATGTCCAGTTCCTCGTCGATGCCTTGCGCAAAGCTGGCTTGCACCTGCTCGTCTTGCCTGGCTGCGTCGCTCGCAAGGGACGCGATGGTACATCCATCTGCCCGATTCTCGCGGTGTGCCGAGGAGAGATAGGCTTCGATAAACGGCCATAAGGCGGAGTGGTTGGATCCCGCCTGGTCCATCAGTGTCTCTGTGAGGGTAGCATTGGAGCGCTGAAGACCTGCTAAAGCTGCCTCAGCAGCAAGGGCTTCTTTTGAGGGAAAATGGTTATAAAAGCCCCCATGCGTGAAGAGCGCACGTGTATGAAATTTCATCACCTCGTGGCCAATTGTCTCATTTTCTACAACGTTCACGCTGGTCCATGACCTGGAGAATCCGCGCCCCATCTGGTATACTTCCCCTGAGCGGGAGTAAATTCGGTTTCTAGATAAGGGAGTGCAAGCACATCATTCGGGACCGGACGGTCTACTCACTCACTTGATGTGAGAGCATAAGTGCTATTGTGATTGAGTAGATGCAATCACCTCGCTGACTTCCATCTATTCATCCGGCCATCCAGGCCGATCTCTTTGACTCTGGTAAAAGCGTCATTGTGTGTTGTTGCCGATCATACAATGAGCGCGCGAAAAGGATATTGATGATTGATTATGATTCTCTTGAAGAATTTCGAGATCCGCAGACCTATGATCTGGTAGACGAGGGCTACTATGAGGATTATCCATTGACCGAACAGTGGGCGCGGTCGCTTGGTGGGCCTCTGCTGGATCTGGCATGTGGAACGGGACGCATGGCCCTTCGCATGGCTGCACAAGGCTACCAGGTCACAGGTGTGGATATCATGCCAGAGATGATTGCGCGAGCGCGCCAGAAGGCGGCGAAGCAAGCCGTCTCTATTGACTGGGTGGTGGCTGATGCACGCACGTTCCACCTCCAGAAGCAGTTTCCTTTCATTTACATGCTGGAAAATGTCTTTCAATTCTTTCTGACGCGAGAGAACCAGGAAGCGCTGTTGGCGCGCGTCCGGGAACATTTGCTCCCGGAGGGATGTTTTCTCTTTGAAACACGCAATCCCTCCCCACGCAATCTCCTGGAAGTCCGCCATCCAGAACCGCAGCAGTACACGACACCTGATGGGGGGCAACTCGTGACCACCGAAGAGCAACACTACGATCCCATGACCCAAATCCAGCACTACACCCGCCATCTCACGTTTCTCCATCCAGGAGGTCAACAAGAGGAGAAGACGCTTCGCACGGCCCTGCGCTATGTCTTTCCCCAAGAGATGGAAGCCTTGCTCTACTACAATGGGCTTCAGATCCGCTCGTGTTACGGCAATTGGCAGCAAGAGCCTCTGACCGCCACTTCTCGCGCGATGATCTATGTCTGCCAGAGACGCGTCTAGCTTGCAGGCGCATGCGAGCGTTCTCGGATTGTCACAATTGACCTGTTTTTTTCTGTCAAACGGATTGGGGTCACCACCTATGCCTGTATTTCATCAGAAAGTTACAGCATATATAGCTTCACTCCCATCTCCTCAAAAGGAGATCTGTCAAGCGCTTCGAGAACTGATCCTCGAAAACTTTCCGCAAGCGCCTACCCCTCGCAGGAGTGCAGTGTGTGTTATTATGTAGACAGAGCCAACCGGCCCAACCAGCAAACGTTTTGCTGTCGAGTCTGTGGCTACAGCACGCATGCTGATCTCAATACGGCTATCAATATCGAACATCGTTGGGGAGACGAGTGATTCTCTGGCTATTTCTGCTGGACGCAACACTGGGCACGGCACTCGACGCTATCGATGTGTATAGCAGGCAGGCAGGTAGAGAGAGATTGGCAAAATTTGCTATTGTCATTCGTGACAGCGATTACAGGCACTCTTATCGAGATGATTCTCGTTGCCGCTGGAGCATTTACCTACCTACCTTCATTCTGACGTATTCGGCGTTCCTTACTGGCTCCCCTGTATCTATGCCATTGCTTCCCTGGCAGTTGGAGACCTGGGAAGGTCGCTTATGTCTATCTCTGCGAGAGGAACCTTATGAAGCAACTCGATGACCGGTCATGGAAATTAGACACGCTACTTGTGCATAGCAGTAAACTCAGTCGCACTACACGCAATTCGGGCAAACCTACAGTACAGCCTATCTACACCAGCACAACCTATCTTCATACCAGCGCCGATGCGCTTGACCAGGCATTTAACGGGCGTCTTCCTTCCGGTGAGCCAAGCTATGTCTATGGACGCCAGGGCAATCCAAATGCCCAGACGCTCGAAGAGGTACTGGCAGAGGCCGAGGGTGGTACCGGCGCGGTCGTTTTCGGCTCTGGTATGGCAGCCATTCACGCTGCGCTCCTGACTGCCGGGCTCGCGCCTGGAACAAAAATACTGCTCGCGCAAGACCTCTATGGCCCAACAATCGGGTTGCTGCGCTCGATCTTTGTACCTGTAGGGGTAGAACTGGCATTGTATGACCTGTGCAACTCCAACGTCGGTGAAATCATTCGTGAAGAGCAACCAGATGTTATCTTCGTGGAAACGCTCTCCAATCCGCTGGTCAAGGTAACCGACCTGGATGCCGTCAGCGTAGCTGCTCGCGAGGTGGGTGCACTGAGCATTGTTGACAATACATTTGCTACGCCCTACCTCCTACGGCCAATCGAACACGGCTTCGACCTGGTTGTGCATAGCGCAACAAAGTACCTGGGTGGACATGGTGACACTACTGCAGGTGTCGTAATTAGCGAACGGAATAATCTGGTTGAACAGTTACGCACTTTCGCAACGATGTTAGGTGCGATGCTCGGCCCTTTTGATTCATACCTTATAACTCGCGGGTTGAAAACCTTGACGCTGCGCATGGAGCGGCACTGCAACAATACCTTACAGGTCGCTCGTTTCCTGGAAGGACACCCGGCAGTTGAGCGCGTACATTATCCAGGCCTACCAGGTCATCCACAGCATGATCTCGCCACTCGCTTGCTCAAGCAAGGGCAATACGGTGGGCTGCTCGCATTTGAGTTGAAAGAACAGACTCGTGAAGCAGCTTACCGTTTTATGGACAGGCTGCGGCTCTGCCTGCCGGCAACAACACTCGGCGATGTCTACTCCGAGGTAAGCTACCCGCCGATGTCTTCGCACCGCAATTTGACACCAAGTGAGCGTCAGAAGTTCGGCATTACAGACGGCTGTATCCGGCTATCCGTAGGTATCGAGGATGTCGGAGATATCATCGACGACCTGAACCAGGCCTTGACGAGTTGATACGGGCACGGTAATGTAGATTAACAATTACTCCGGCAATGGAACGTAGGGGCCGATTATGCACATTGACAAATTACTCCAACCATCTGTAGGTGCCGATTTATCGCGCACACCGCCGATTTATCGGCCCTCTCGGTAGATGTGATGATGTCCGCATTTAAAAGTCAATCTGCATTATCGCGCCCACAGCCGATGTATCGGCCCTTGGTGGCTGTTCCGCTATCCTGCTTAACACGTTAAGGCAAGGTTCAATTTGGACGAATTGTCCTTGACCGTTTGAACAGTCACATCGTGTCACCCCTTCGCTTCGCTCAAGGGCAGGCTCTGAGCCCATGCGCTTCGCTCAGGGGAAACTCCGCGAAGGGGCTGTCGCGAGCGGCAGCGAGATCCTTCGCTGCGCTCAGGATGACAAGGCCGGACCTTGCTGTTGATGAGGAACTGTCAAGTTCATTTGAACCTTGCCTAAAAAGCATAATCTCGCCCCTACTAGTTCTTGCGCCCAAAGTAGTC
>WNFF01008034.1_pt1 | contig 10362 bp, 7 predicted proteins | sample 5400441 | NCBI WGS metagenome assembly WNFF01 (sample SAMN13153345, study PRJNA577476) | soil metagenome | isolation source: 120 cm saprolite under Douglas fir tree site 2 hole 3 replicate 1 | place: USA:California | collected 2015-04-18
CGCCGCCGGATCCCAGCTCGGCACCAGGGCGCTGCAGATATTCGACGAGACCACCTGCGTGGTCCGCGCGACGCTGCGGTGGACCGAGTTCTACGAGCACGAGTCGTGCGGGAAGTGCACGCCGTGCCGCGAGGGGACCTTCTGGATGGTCAAGGTGCTCGAACGGCTGGAACACGGCCGGGGCACCGAGGAAGACCTGGAGAAACTCCTGGATATCTGCGACAACATCCTCGGTCGCGCGTTCTGCGCGCTGGGCGACGGCGCGACCAGCCCGATCACCTCGGGCATCCAGTACTTCAGGGATGAGTTCCTGCTGCACCGAAAGGAAGGCGGCTGTCCCTTCGATCCGGCCGCTTCGACCCTGTGGGGGAACTCGTGACGGTGCAGACGACCCAGGACACGGTGACCGTCACCATCGACGGGTTCGAGATCGTGGTGCCGAAAGGCACCCTGGTGATCCGGGCCGCCGAGATGCTCGGCATCCAGATCCCGCGGTTCTGCGATCACCCGCTGCTCGACCCGATCGGCGCCTGCCGCCAGTGCCTGGTGGAGGTGGAGGGCCAGCGCAAGCCGCTGGCCTCGTGTACCACCACGTGCACCGAGGGCATGGTGGCGAGCACCCAGCTCACCTCCGCGGTCGCCGAGAAGGCGCAGCGGGGCGTGATGGAACTACTGCTCATCAACCATCCGCTTGACTGCCCGATGTGCGACAAGGGCGGCGAGTGCCCGCTGCAGAACCAGGCGATGTCCTCGGGCCAGGGCGAGACCAGGTTCACCGAGGAGAAGCGGACCTTCGAAAAGCCGGTCGCCATCTCCACCCAGGTGCTGCTCGACCGCGAGCGCTGCATCTCGTGCACCCGGTGCGTCAGGACGTCCGACGAGATCGCCGGGGACCCGTTCATAGACTTCATGGAGCGCGGCCCCGGGCAGATTATCGGCACCGCCGAAGGCAAGCCGTTCAACTCCTACTTCTCCGGCAACACCGTGCAGGTGTGCCCGGTGGGCGCGCTCACCGGCGCCGCGTACCGGTTCCGGTCCAGGCCGTTCGACCTGGTGTCGGTGCCGAGCGTGTGCGAGCACTGCGCCTCGGGCTGCAGGCAGCGGACCGACGTCAGGCGCGGCCGGGTGATGCGCCGGCTGGCGGGCGATGATCCGGCCGTCAACGAGGAGTGGAACTGCGACAAGGGCCGCTGGGCGTTTACCTACGCGACCGAGCCCGACCGGCTGACCGCGCCGCTGGTCCGGGACGACCACGGGGTACTCGTCCCGGCGTCCTGGCCGCACGCGCTGGCGGTGGCCGCGGCCGGCCTCGTCGCGGCGCGCGACGCCCCCCTTCCGGGACCCCGCGGCGTCGGCGTCCTGGCCGGCGGGCGGCTGACCCTCGAGGATGCCTACGCGTACGCGAAGTTCGCCCGGGTGGCTCTCGACACCAACGACATCGACATGCGTTCCCGCCCGCACTCGGCCGAGGAGGAGCAGTTCCTGGCCGCCTGCGTCGCCGGCCGCGGCATGGGTGTCAGCTACGCCGACCTGGAGCGGGCGCCCGCCGTGCTGCTGGCCGGCTTCGAGCCTGAGGACGAGTCGCCCATCGTCTTCCTGCGGCTGCGCAAGGCCGCCCGGCGCGGTCACCTCCAGGTGTTCTCGGTCGCGGCGCTGGCCAGCCCTGGGCTGGTCAAGCTGTCCGGCGAGCTGCTGGCCACCCTGCCAGGGGATGAGGCCGCCGCCCTGACTCTGCTGGCCGGGGGGACGACCCCCCCAGACCCCCCCGCTCGAACCCCCCGGGGGCTGGCAGCGGGCCGGGCAGGCGCTGGCCGCACCCGGTGCGATCATCCTCGTCGGTGAGCGGCTTGCCGAAGTGCCGGGCGCGCTCGCGGCCGCGGCCAGGCTCGCGGTCGCGTCGGGCGCGCGGCTCGCCTGGGTTCCGCGCCGGGCGGGTGAGCGGGGCGCCGTCGAGGCGGGAGCCCTGCCGGGGCTACTGCCGATCGGCCGCCCGGTGGCCGACGCCGCGGCCCGCGCCGAGGTGGCCAGGACCTGGGGTAAGAGCTCGCTACCCGACCTGCCGGGACGCGACACCACGGCGATGCTCGCCGCGGCGGCGGACGGCGAACTCGGCGCCCTGGTGGTGGCCGGGGTGGACCCGGCGGACCTGCCCGGTCCGCACGGCGCACTGCAGGCGATCGAGATGGCGCCCTTCATCGTCAGCCTCGAACTGCGGGCTAGCGCGGTCACCGACCGAGCCGACGTGGTGTTCCCGGTCGCGGCCGTGGCCGAGAAGGCCGGCACGTTCGTGAACTGGGAAGGACGCGGCGGTTCTTTCGGCGAGGCGCTGCGGGTCCCCGAGGTGCGCACCGACCTGTACGTGCTCGGCGCGATCGCCGACCAGATGGATGTCCACCTGGGCCTACCCGACGCGGCGGCCGCACGCGCGGAGCTCGCCGCGCTCGGCACCTGGCGCGGCACCCGCCCGGAACCCCCCCGCCCGGGGGGGCCAGGGGGGTTTGGGGGGATGGCATCCCCCCAAGAGCAGGGGGGGTCTGGGGGGGATCGCTCCCCCCGAGGCAACACCGTCCGGCTGGCGACATGGCACCAGCTGCTGGACAGCGGGCGCATGCAAGACGGCGAGCCGGCGCTGGCGGGTACGGCCCGGCCGGCCGTGGCCAGGATGTCCGCGGCGACCGTGGCTGAAGCCGGTGTGGCCGACGGCGATAAGGTGACCGTGGCCACCGAGCGGGGTTCGGTTACGGTTCCCGTGGAGGTCGTGCCGATGGCGGACCACGTGGTCTGGCTCCCGGCGGCCGGGCTGCCGGAAGCCACCATGGCGGCGGGCGCTCCGTACCCCGGCGGCCCGGAACTACACGCCAGCTCCACCCTGCGCGCGGCACTCGGCGCCGGGCACGGCGCCACGGTCACGCTGAGGAGGCCGCAATGATGGAGGCAACGGGACTGCGGCACGTGCTCGCGGCGCCCGGCGTTTCCGGGGCAGATCCGACGCTCAGCGACTTCAACCAGCTCATCTGGTGGATGGTGCTGCTGAAGGTCGCGATCGTCTTCCTCTTCCTGCTGCTGACGACCATGTTCATGATCTGGGCGGAACGCCGCGTCATCGGCCGGATGCAGAACCGGCCGGGCCCGAACCGGGCCGGGCCATTCGGCCTGCTGCAGCCGATCGCCGACGCGCTCAAGCTGCCGCTGAAGGAAGACATCATCCCCCGGGGCGCCGACAGGCTGGTGTTCATAATCGCGCCCATTTTGTCGGCGGCGACGGCCTTCATCAGCTTCGCGGTCATCCCGTGGGGGCCGGAAGTCTCGATCTTCCACCACCACACCCCTCTGCAGCTCGCCGACCTGCCGGTGGCGGTGCTGCTCATACTGGCCATGAGCTCGGTCGGCGTGTACGGGATCGTGCTGGCCGGCTGGTCCTCGGGGTCGCCTTACTCGCTGCTGGGCTCGCTGCGGTCCGCCGCGCAGGTGATCAGCTACGAGATCGCGATGGGGCTCGCCTTCGTGGCCGTGTTCCTGTACGCGGGCTCGCTGTCCACCACCGCGATCGTCAACGCCCAGCAGCACGAGTGGTACGCGTGGCTGCTGCCGGTCTCGTTCGTGATCTACCTGTTCACCATGGTCGGCGAGACCAATCGGCTGCCGTTCGACCTGCCGGAGGGCGAGGGCGAGCTGGTGGCCGGCTACCACACCGAGTACTCGTCGATGAAGTTCGCGATGTTCTACCTCGCCGAGTACATCAACATGACCACGGTCGCCGCGCTCGCCACGACGCTGTTCCTCGGCGGCTGGCGGGCGCCGTGGCCGCTGTCGCTGTGGTCGGGCGCGAACAGCGGCTGGTGGCCGCTGCTGTGGTTCGTGATCAAGATCGGCATCTTCCTGTTCGGCTACATCTGGTTGCGCGGCACCCTGCCCAGGGTCCGGTACGACCAGCTCATGGCGCTCGGCTGGAAGGTCCTCATCCCGGTCTCCATCGTCTGGATCCTGCTGATCGCGACCGTCCGCGCGTGGCGGCTCGACACCCACAGCACGGCTCCGTACGTCGTCTTCGGCTTCGTCATCGTGCTCATTCTGGTCCTGGCCTGGATGTGGGACAGCGCCGCGCAGCAGCGGGCCGCGAGGTACGCGGCACCGGCGGAATCCGCCGAGGCCGCCGAGGCCCCTGGGGCCACTGGGGTCACTGGGTCCGGCCAGGCCCGAGTCACCGCCTACCCGGTGCCGCCGCTCGACCTGCCGCACTATCACGGCATCGGTATCGATAACGACACCTCCGCTAGGGAGGTCACAGGTGCTTGATTTCCTTGACCCGATCAAGGGGTTCGGGGTCACCTTCCAGGAGATGTTCCGGAAGGTCGAGACCGTCTTCTACCCGGAGGACAGGCGGCCGACCGCGCCGCGGTTCCACGGCCACCACCAGCTCAACCGGTGGCCGGACGGGCTGGAGAAGTGCATCGGCTGCGAGCTGTGCGCGTGGGCCTGCCCGGCCGACGCGATCTACGTCGAGGGCCGGGACAACACGGCGGAGGCCAGGTTCTCCCCCGGTGAGCGGTACGGGGCCGTCTACCAGATCAACTACCTGCGCTGCATCTTGTGCGGCATGTGCATCGAGGCCTGCCCGACCCGCGCGCTGACCATGACCAACGAGTACGAGATCGCCGACGACAGCAGGGAAAACCTGATCTGGACCAAGGAGCAGCTGCTCGCGCCGCTGCTGCCGGGCATGGAGCCACCGCCCCATCCGATGCGGCTCGGCGACGACGAGAAGGACTACTACCGCCTGGGCGCGGCCGGGGTGGTGGCCACCCCGCGGGCCCCGGGCATGGCGGGACCCGGCGGGCCCTCCGGGCCCGCGGTGTTCGCGGGTGCCGAAGGCGCGCCGGCCACACGGGGGGCAGCCGAAGTCGATGTCAAGCTCGCCGACGACGGTGCCGGGGAGGCCACGTGGATTCCCGGCTCAGCGCCCGCGAGGGAGGCCGAAAAATGAGACACGTCCTGGCGGCCGGCACCAACACCGACGTCATCGCGCGGGAGACGATCTTCTGGATCCTCGCCGTCGCCTCGGTCGGCGCCGCGCTGGCCATGATCCTGGTCAGGCGGGCGGTACACTGCGCCATGATGCTCGCCGTCGTGATGCTCTCGCTGGCGACCATGTACGCCATGCAGGGCGCGCCGTTCCTCGCCTTCGTGCAGATCATCGTCTATACCGGCGCGGTCCTCATGCTGTTCCTGTTCGTGCTGATGCTCATCGGCATCAGCTCGGCGGACTCGATCGTGGAGACGATCAAGGGCCAGCGGCTGGCCGCGGGCCTCGCCGCGATCGGCTTGCTGGTGATCCTGATCCTCGGTATCGGGCACGCGGCCATCGGCCCGGCGGCGCCGCAGACCGCGGCGAACGGGACGAACAACCTCTCCGAGATCGCCCGCCTCATCTTCACCACCTACGTGTTCCCGTTCGAGGTCACCGGCGCGCTGCTCATCACCGCGGCGCTCGGCGCGATGGTGCTCGCGCACCGCGAGCGCACGGCACCGAAGCCCACCCAGCGGGACCTGGCCGCCCGGCGGCTGGCGACCGGCGAGCTGGCGCCGGACCCGCCGCCGGGCGTGTACGCGCTACACGACGCCGCGGACCGGCCGGCCCTGCTGCCGGACGGCACGACGTCCGACCGGTCGGTCAGCCCGGTGCTGTCGCAGCGTGAGGTGATCGAAGCACCACCGGCCGTTCGGCCCCAAGTAGAGACGCCGGCGATTACGGCGGAAAGCGGCGAGCGGGAGCCCGCGCCATCCGGGCAGATGGGGAGGGCCGACTCGTGAGCCCCATTCATTACGTGGCGCTGTCCGTGATCCTGTTCGTAATCGGCGGGGTCGGCGTGCTCGTCCGGCGCAACGCCATCGTCATTTTCATGTGCATCGAGCTGATGCTGAACGCGTGCAACCTGGCGTTCGTCGCGTTCGCCACCATGCACGGCAACCTGGACGGGCAGGTCATCGCGTTCTTCGTGATGGTGGTGGCGGCCGCCGAGGTCGTCGTCGGCCTCGCGATCCTGATGGCGATCTACCGGGCCCGCAGGTCCGCCTCGGTGGACGACGCGAACCTGCTGAAGTACTGAGCTGAAGGGATGACGACGTTGGCAGGCTCGGCCTCTGGAGTTGCCGCCCACGCCCTGGCCGCGACCGTGACCACGGTGCCCGCGACCGGCGTGCTGCGGTTGTCGTGGCTGCTGCTCGCCTTCCCGATCTTCGGCGCCACGGTGCTGCTGGTCGGCGGTCGGCGCACCGACCGGTGGGGGCACCTGCTCGGCGTCGCGATGCCGGTCGCGTCGTTCGTCTACGGCGTGATCGCGTTCTTCGCCCTGCTCGGGGCCGGTCATCGCAGCCAGGACCAGCATCTGTACTCATGGATCCCGGTGGCGGGCTTCCAGGTGAACCTGAGCCTCCTGACCGATCAGCTGTCGATCAGCTTCGTGCTGCTGATCACGGGGGTCGGGTCGCTGATCATTATCTACTCGGTCGGCTACATGGCCCACGACAGCGAGCGGCGGCGGTTCTTCGGGTACATGAACCTGTTCCTCGTGGCGATGCTGCTGCTGGTGCTGGCCGACAACTACCTGGCCCTGTACGCCGGCTGGGAGGGCGTCGGCCTGGCCTCCTACCTGCTGATCGGGTTCTGGCAGTTCAAGCCCTCGGCCGCGGTGGCGGCGAAGAAGGCGTTCATCGTCAACCGGGTCGGTGACGCCGGGCTCTCCATCGCCGTCATGCTGATGTTCAGCGAGTTCGGCACCGTTTCGTTCTCCGGGGTGTTCGGCTCGGTGCGCTCCGGCGGCAGCGGCGTGGCCACCGCGCTCGGGCTGCTGCTGCTGCTCGGCGCGTGCGGGAAGTCCGCGCAGGTGCCGCTGCAGTCCTGGCTGCTGGACGCGATGGAGGGCCCCACCCCGGTATCGGCGCTGATCCACGCGGCCACCATGGTCACCGCCGGGGTATACCTGCTGGTGCGGTCCAACCCGATCCTGGCCCTGTCGCCCACCGCGCGGCTCGGGATCACCGTGGTGGGCGCGGTCACGCTGCTGTGGGGCGCGATCATCGGCACCGCCAAGGACGACATCAAGAAGGCGCTCGCCGGGTCCACCATGAGCCAGATCGGCTACATGACGCTCGGCGCCGGGCTCGGCCCGGCCGGGTACGTGTTCGCCATCGCCCACCTGCTCGCGCACGGGTTCTTCAAGGCCGGGCTGTTCCTCGGCGCCGGGTCGGTGATGCACGGCATGAACGACGAGGTGAACATGCGGCAGTACGGCGGGCTGGCCCGCGTGATGCCGGTCACCTTCGCCACCTTCGGCCTCGGCTACCTCGCCATCATCGGCATCCCGCCGTTCTCCGGGTTCTTCACCAAGGACGGCATCATCGAGGCGGCGTGGGACAAGGGCGGCACGTCCGGGGCGATCCTGGCTGCCTGCGCCCTCCTCGGTGCGGGCATCACCGCGTTCTACATGACGCGCGTGATGCTGATGACCTGGTACGGCAAGAGGCGCTGGGCGGCGGAGGCCCATCCGCATGAATCGCCCGGCGTGATGACCTGGCCGATGATCCTGCTCGCGGTGGGTTCGGTCGGCGCGGGCGCGTTCCTGATCATCGGGCAGCGGTTCGAGAACTTCCTCGGACCCGTCACCGGGGTCCCGCCGACCTCGCACGGCCTGTTCACCGTGCCCGGCATCGTGGCCCTGGTGCTGGCCCTGGCGGGCGTGGGCCTGGCCTGGGTGATGTACGGACGGGTCCCGGTGCCCGCGACCGCGCCCAGGGGGAGTTTCCCCGTCGTCGCCGCCAGGAAGGACCTCTACGGCGACGCGTTCAACGAGTCGGTGCTGATGCGGCCCGGCCAGTGGCTGACCAGGCTGTCGGTGTACTTCGACAACCGCGGCGTGGACGGGCTCGTGAACACGCTCGCCGCGGCCGTCGGCGGGACGTCGGGCCGGTGGCGCAGGCTGCAGAACGGCTTCGTGCGCTCGTACGCGCTGTCCATGTTCTTCGGCGCCGCGGTACTGGTCGCCTTGCTCCTGGCGGTGAGGCTGTAGATGAACGGCTTTCCCTGGCTGACCATCGCGGGCGCGGTCCCGCTGCTCGGCGCGATCGTGATCATGGCGATCCCCGGCCTGCCGACCGACAGCGCCGAGGCCGACCGGGCCGCGCGGAACGCGCTGGCCAAGTGGCTCGCGCTGGCGTTCTCGCTGGCGACGCTGGTCGTCGTGCTCGTGATTGCGGTCAAGTTCCAGGTCGGCGGACCGAACAACTACCAGTTCACCGAGATCTACTCGTGGATTCCGCAGTTCGGCGTGCACTACGCGCTCGGCGTGGACGGCATCGCCCTGGTGCTCATCGCCATGTCCGCGGTGCTGATGCCGGTGGTGATCCTGGCCTCCTGGAACGACGCCGAGTCCGGACGGCACAGCGTCAAGACGTACTTCGCGCTGATGATGACGCTCGAGACGATGATGATCGGCGTCTTCGCGGCGACCGACGTCTTCCTGTTCTACGTCTTCTTCGAGGCCATGCTGGTGCCGATGTACTTCATGATCGGCAGCTACGGCGTCGGGAAGCGGCAGTACGCGGCGGTCAAGTTCCTGCTCTACAGCCTGCTCGGCGGGCTGCTCATGCTGGTCGCGGTCATCGCGCTGTACGTGTACTCGACGCGCAGCGCCGCGACCGGCCACCACGGCTCGTTCCTGTTCAGCCAGCTGATCAACGTGTCGCTGAGCCCCACCGTGAGCAAGTGGCTGTTCCTCGGGTTCTTCATCGCGTTCGCGATCAAGGCGCCGCTGTGGCCGTTCCACACCTGGCTGCCCGACGCCGCCGCGTCCGCGCCGCCCGGCGCCGCCGTGCTGCTGGTCGGCGTGCTGGACAAGGTGGGCACGTTCGGGATGCTGCGGTACTGCTTCGAGCTGTTCCCGAACGGCGCGAAGTACTTCACCCCGCTGGTCATCACGCTGGCCGTGATCGGCATCCTGTACGGCGCCATCGTGGCCATCGGCCAGCAGGACATGAAGCGGCTGATCGCCTACACCTCGATCTCGCACTTCGGCTTCATCGCGCTCGGCATCTTCGCCATGACCAGCCAGGGCGTGACCGGCGCGACGTTCTACATGGTCAACCACGGGTTCGCTACCGGTGCGCTGTTCATCCTGGCCGGGTTCCTGATCACCCGGCGCGGCACGGACCGGATCGCCGACTACGGCGGCGTGCAGAAGGTCGCCCCGCTGCTGGCCGGGCTGTTCCTGATCTCCGGCCTGGCCGGGCTGTCGCTGCCCGGCCTGTCCACCTTCGTCAGCGAGTTCCTGGTGCTGCTCGGGACCTTCTCCCGGTACAAGGTGCCCGCCGTCATCGCCACCGCCGGGATCATCCTGGCCGCGATCTACATCCTGTGGATGTACCAGCGGGTGGCGGGCGGCCCGGTCCGTGACCAGGTGAAGGGGATGCCCGACCTGCGGCCGCGGGAACTGCTCGCGGTCGCTCCGCTGGTCGCGCTGCTCATATTCGCCGGGGTCTACCCCAAGCCGGTGCTCGACATCATCAACCCCGCGGTCAAGGTGACGATGGCGCAAGTGCACACCACCGATCCGGTCCCCGCCCATCCGGCCGGCCGTACCACCTTCGCGTTTACCAGCACCGCCCAGAAGGGAACCGCACCGTGACCGGGGTCCTGGCCGATTCGACCGCCATCGGCGCGCCGAGCATCGAGTACGGACAGCTCGCGCCGATGCTGGTCGTCTTCGGCGCGGCGGTGATCGGCGTCCTGGTCGAGGCGTTCGCGCCGCGCTCGGCGCGCCGCGCCGCGCACCTGGTGCTCACGCTCGGCTCGCTGGCCGCCGCGTTCGTCCTCACCATCGTGGTGGCCGCCACCCACAGCCTGTACGCCGGCGGCAGCCCGGGTCACGTCGCCGCCGAGGGCGCGGTCGCGGTGGACCGGCCCACCCTGTTCATCCAGGGCACCATCGTGGTGCTCGCCTTCGTGAGCGTGCTGCTCATCGCCGACACCAGCAACAGCCCGTTCGCCGCGCAGGCCGCCGCCCCGCCGGGCAGCCAGGAGGAGCGCGAGGGCCTGGCCACCGGGACCATGCACACCGAGATCTTCCCGCTGACGCTGTTCGCGATCGGCGGGATGATGCTGTTTCCGGCCTCGAACGACCTGCTGACCATGTTCGTCGCGCTCGAGGTGCTGTCGCTGCCGCTGTACCTGCTGTGCGGCCTCGCCCGTCGCAGGCGGCTGCTCTCGCACGAGGCGGCGATGAAGTACTTCCTGCTCGGCGCCTTCTCCTCGGCCCTCTTCCTGTTCGGCGTGGCCATGCTGTACGGCTTCTCCGGCTCGGTGCGGCT